>Ga0070671_100004218_pt1 | contig 11372 bp, 11 predicted proteins | sample KBSS73metaG_FD_65341 | JGI IMG/M metagenome (GOLD analysis project Ga0070671, IMG submission 65341) | Switchgrass rhizosphere microbial communities from Kellogg Biological Station, Michigan, USA - KBS S7-3 metaG | ecosystem: Host-associated > Plants > Roots > Rhizosphere > Soil ... | reverse complement strand
CGGAGTGCAATCAACATCAAAGACATCTGCAGGTCGAGACGCGATGGCACCCGCAACGAAGAGAACAAGTGGCGCGAGTCGCGTTTAGTATTAAATGAATCCCCTCAGCATTTGATTTAGAGTTAACAATTCTTGAGTAGTTTGCGCTTGACTTTGAAACGTTAGGCGGCTTAGACTGCGGCCGTTGCTGGCCAATTAAATAACTCAAGAGTCGACCCTGCGTGTGTGGAAAAACGAAGTGGGCGGGGCGGCTGTCTGTTGAGCAGGCCGGCGAGTTTTATCTCTCGCGCAGCGGCTTTCAAGTCCATTCGGTGTGCTCAGAACGCAGGAGCTGCTGTTTCCCCATCTCTTTTGAAGGAACTCAAGCGGGCTCGTAGAGTCGACGTTTGAGAGGCACTAAGCCGCTTTCAGTTATAACCCCTGATCCATTTGGCGCCGGAAGTGGAGGACAATATAGATGTTCGATAATCTCGTTGAGTCGAGTTCGCACAAGGACGATCTTTCGCGAAAAGGCTCATTTGTTATCGGTACCGCGTTAATTTACGGGGTGCTCATGTTGGCTTTCTTCGTGGCCGGTATCTACTGGTACGATAACCATCTTGCACAGATGGACCTGGAGCTCACTACTCTAGTCGCTCCGGTTCCCGTTCCGCAGCAACAGAAGCAGGACGAACCAAAGCAAGAGGCCAAGCCAACTAAAGTCGATCAAAACGTTGACGTCCGCAAAGAGCTGATCGCAGACGTGACTCGGACTGAATTGGTTCCGAAAGAAGTTTCGGCCAAAGCGAGTGATGTGCCGCCAGTCCGCCGCGGGGTCACTACTATTCAAGGTACCGCTGACTCCAACGCTGCCGCACCAATGCCCGCGGGACCAGGTGCCGGCAATGTTGTCGCTGCGCCAGCGAAAGTCGCGATTGCTGATGAGCCGCCACCACCTGAGGCCAAGCCGACTCCACCACGCGCCCCGATTTCGGGCGGCGTGCTAAATGGAAAAGCAATCAGCTTACCTAAGCCAGCGTATCCACCAATTGCCAGAGCTGCTCATGCTGCGGGCACCGTGGTAGTACAAGTGCTAATCGATGAGAATGGCAATGTGGTGTCTGCCCATGCTGTTTCGGGACACCCTCTCCTGCAAGCGGTCGCCGTTGGTGCTGCGCGTCAGGCGAGATTTTCCCCAACCAAGCTGTCGGGTCAGCCAGTTAAAGTTACCGGAGTGATCCAGTACAACTTCGTGGCTCAATAACTGCGGAGAGAGCACTGTCGTGTCGCCGCGGTTACCGTACGGCCGTCCCGGCTTCTCTGCTTGCTATTAATCTTAATTAAAACTCTTTGGAGGGGTTTACCGTGACAATTCTAACCAGTCTTTTAGGAACGAAGGCCATAGGGTTTCTGCTCTTCTTGCAAGAAGCTGCGGCCAGTCCAGCGGAAGGGGCTTCCAGCGCGAACACGTTTACGCTTACCGAAATGGTGAAGAACATGGGTGGCGTAGCAATCGCAGTCGTTATTGTATTGCTGATCATGTCGGTCTACTCGATCGCAATCATGGTCGAGCGTTACTTGACCTACTCTGCTGCCAAGAAACAATCGCGAGAGTTCGCTCCGCGCGTTGCCCAGGCACTGAAGAACGATCGTATTGAAGAAGCGATCAACATCAGCGACAAGCACCGCAAATCGCACTTGGCCATGGTGGTAAGCAGTGGATTGCAAGAATTCAGGGCTCACGAAGCATCAACAGATATCTCGGGTGACGAAATCGATGCCTCCAAGCGCGCTCTCCAGCGAGCAATCGCGATTAAGACGGCTGAATTCAAACGCGGCTTGTCAGGTTTGGCGACCATCGGTTCAACCGCTCCTTTCGTGGGCTTGTTCGGTACCGTGTTCGGCATCATCAACGCATTCCGCGGTATGAAAAACGCAGAGTCAGCTGGTATCGCCGCAGTCGCCGGTGGTATTTCAGAAGCTCTATTTACTACCGCTCTCGGTTTGTTAGTGGCCGTGCCTGCGGTGTGGTTGTTCAATTACTTCACCGGTAAAGTTGATGGTTTCATCGTTGAGATGGACAACTCGGCTTCAGAGCTCGTTGACTACTTCATCAAGAACCGCACCAAGCAGTTGAAACCGTAAGGTTCCACTCGAGGCTGATTGTAAGGACACGCGCGATCTTTGTATCGCGCGTCAGTAATTACCCGAGCGGTGGAAAGGAAAAGTCTTTATGGGAATGTCAGGTGGAGGCGGTGGCGGTGGCGTACAATCAGAAATCAACGTCACACCGATGGTCGACATCATGTTGGTTCTGCTGATCATCTTCATGGTGGTCACTCCGTTCTTGCAGCAGGGCATCACTGTTGCGCTGCCCAAGGGCATGACGAACCCAGACGTCGATCCAAATATTATTAAAGAATCGTCAGTCGTGATTTCTGTTCCGAATGACGGTGAGTATTACCTGGGTAAGAAACGGGTACAGAAGGAAGAACTCGCAGACAAAGTCGATTCGATGCTGCAGAAAATCAAGAATGACCAGGATCGTATCGTCTATATCAAGAGTGGTGTGGGCGTCAGTTATGGAGATGTGGTCACCGTTATCAACGAAGTTAGAAAACTAGGCGTTGATAAAATCGGGTTGGTCGCTGATAAGAAGAAGGGTGGCGCGCCCGCAAAAACAACTTCCTAACCTGCGAGTATTCAGAGGAGAAACTGTAGATGTCAGCACTAGATATCGATAAACATGAGAAGAAAGGTCCGAGTACAGCCGTTCCGTACATCAACGTGACGCCGCTTATCGACGTTTTGTTGGTGCTACTGATCATCTTCATGGTTGTGACGCCTCTTAAACCCAGCAGGTTTAAGGCAGATATCCCTACGCAGAGGGATCCGAACGAGGACCTTAGTAAGTTGAAGCCTAACCCGTTAACACTCGTCGTCTCGATCTCGCCTGATCTTCAGATCAAGTTGAATTCAGACGCATTAGGGTCAGTTAACGACACGGCGCCATTGGCCCAGAAGCTTGCGCTTACTTTCCAACAGCGCAAAGAACAACGCGCTTACAAAGTAGGAATGGAAGCACGATCAGATGTAAAAGAAGACGAGCGAATTGAAAAGACTGTCTTCGTAAAAGCACCTCGTGCCGTAAAGTATGGCGACGTTGTGAAGGTGATCGATGCTATCAAGGGCGCAGGCGCTAATCCGGTGGGACTGCAGGTGGATGATCTACCGTAGTCATTTCGAGATTGCTGCGGTCTAGACTATCTTGCCCGGAAGTATTGCAGTTGACCGATGTTGCAGATCTCATCAAAGTGGAGTCACGGATAAATGAAACTCTCTCAAACCAGGATCGCCATAGCTTTGGCGATCCTCGTTGCCAGTACATCCGGTTGCGGAGTTATTAATCGCATTAGAGCGAAGAACCAGTTAAACGAGGCCGCTCGAGCTTATCGCGAAGGTAGATTCGAGGAGGCGGAACAGCATTCTCGTCAAGCAGCCGAGATAGATCCTGACAACAAGACTGCGCCAATGTTCATTGCCAGAACGATTCACGCCCAGTATCGCCCCGGCGTGCAAACTCCTGACAATATTGCCAAAGCCCAGAAAGCTATCGAGGCATATCAGACGATTCTTCAGAATAATCCAAAAGACGAAGAGGCATACAAAGCAATTGCATATCTCTACGGTGCTATTAAGGAAGACGACAAGCTTCGACAATGGATTGCGTCCAGAGCTTCCAATGAATCCGCCGAGCCTGAAAAACGAGCGGAAGCCTATATCGTCCTGGCTAGTAAAGATTGGGATTGCTCATTCAAGATTACTGAACTGCCAACCGTAAAAACCACTACGGTTGATTCAACGACCAACAAGGCGACAGTCTCTTACAAGAAACCAAAAGACCAAAAAGATTTCGATACGGCTCAGATGTGCGTGAAGCAAGGATTGGCCGAAGCGGAAAGCGCAATTAAGTTTGATCCAAACAACGAGTCGGCATGGTCTTACAAAACAAACCTTCTGCTTGAGGCTTCGAAATTAGCCGAGATGGATGGCAAGACTGACCAAAAGGCTGACTACCAAAAGCAGTATGAAGTTGCACTCAAGCGAACTACCGAATTGAGCGCTGCAGCTCAGAAGCGAAAAGAAGAAGAGGAAGCTCGTCAAGCAGCTTCCCCGCCAAAAGGCTAAGCCCACACGTTAGCGACTTATACTCAAGGTGATGTCCCGCTTTAAGTCCGGGACATCACCTTTTTGTTATACTTCTCAATAGCAAACCCAAATGATTCGGATTGAAGATATTGTTGAGAAGGTTGCCATAAATCATCCGCAAGCTGACCTTGATCTCTTGCGGCGCGCCTATCTTTTTTCTGCCCGTGAACACAAAGGACAGAAGCGAGCATCAGGCGAATCCTACCTGGTCCACCCCCTCGAAGTCGCGAATATCCTCGCCGACATGAAGCTCGACGAAATCTCCGTGGCCACCGGCCTGTTGCACGACGTTGTCGAAGATACGCTCGTCGATCTCGACACCATCCGACAATACTTCGGAGAAGACATTACTCACCTCGTTGATGGTCTCACCAAGATTGCCCAAATCAGCAATATCTCGCGCGAGGAACAGCAGGCAGAAAATGTCCGGAAGATGTTGCTGGCAATGATCGATGACGTGCGAGTTGTCCTGGTGAAGTTAGCCGATCGACTGCACAACATGCGGACTCTCCAGTATTTGAATCCCGAAAAGCGAAAGCGTATCGCTGAAGAGACGATGGAAATCTTTGCGCCAATTGCTCATCGTTTAGGTATGGGTAAGTTGAGAGGAGAGTTAGAGGATCTCGCGTTTCGTCACATGTATCCAGATGATTATCGCGAGCTGGCTGAGCAACTAGAGAAACGTCGTCCGGAAAATGAAGCGTTTCTTAAGAACGTCACTGCACGTATCGAAGACAAGATGAACGAGGCGGAAGTACCGTTCGTGCTCGTTGAGGGTCGCGTCAAACGACTGTATTCGATTTGGAAAAAATTGCGACGCCAGAAGATCAGTTTGGACCAAGTCTACGATCTCGTCGCGGCCCGCATTATCACGCCAAATGAAGTTCGACATTGTTATGCCGCTCTCGGTGTCGTTCATAACAACTGGAAACCCGTGCCGGGCCGGATCAAGGATTGGATTGCCACGCCTCGCGACAATCTTTATCAGTCGTTACACACCTCGGTCATCGGATCCAACGTTCAATCTTTCGAGGTTCAGATCCGCACTGAAGAAATGCATCACATCGCCGAAGAAGGTGTAGCTGCGCACTGGAAGTATAAAGAAGGAAAGCGCGGCGCGCATGACGACGATCAGGCCCTGCAGGCACTCCGTTCACTCGTTGAATGGACCCAGGAAGTAAAAGACTCCAAAGACTTTCTCGACTCTCTCAAGCTCGATCTTTATCCAAAAGACGTTTACGCATTCACGCCAATGGGAAAAGTTATCCAACTTCCCAGGGGCGCAACGCCGGTGGACTTCGGCTACATGATTCACTCGGAAGTCGGAAACACGTGTACCGGCTCACGAATTAATGGTCGCATGGTTCCCTTGAAAACGCAGATTCAAAATGGCGACGTTGTCGAAATTATAACCAGCAGCAATTCACATCCTTCTCGTGATTGGTTGAACTTCATCGTTACTTCGCGTGCGCGGAATCGAGTCCGGCATTGGGTTGCTGAGCAGCAAAGAGCAGAGTCAATTGAGATCGGACGTAAGCTCTTCGAGAAAGAAGCCGGACGGTTTCAGTTGTCACCGAAGAAGCTTTTGAGTGACAACGATAAAGAAATGAAGCAGGTAGCAAGTGACTACGGATATGGACGCGTCGATGATTTACTGGCGGCAATTGGTTACGGGAAGTTAGTTCCGCGAAATGTAATAGCCAAGTACCTTGGACCAGAGCAATTTGAACAACTCGACAAACAAAAAGAGTCACGGCTGCGCAGTGGTGTGCGCGCCGTCAAACGTCTAATTCGTTTAGGCGACGATTCGATCCTCGTGCGAGGCGTCGATGATTTGATGGTCACAAGAGCTCGTTGCTGCAATCCCTTACATGGAGAAGAGATCATTGGGTATGTCACACGTGGAAAAGGTGTAGCTGTTCACACTAAGCGTTGTAAGAATGTAAATCAGCTAATGGTAAATCGTGAGCGCATTGTCGAAGTTGAATGGGCAGGTCGTCCAGAGAAGACTGCATACGCCGTCAAGCTGTTAGCAATCACGGAGAACAGAACGGGCATGATCGCGGGAATCACCGGAGCAATTTCAGACATGAAGACTGGAATTCGCGACGCACGTGCCTCGGTCGCTTCTGATGAGAGAGGTCATATCGAAGTTACAGTGGAAGTGTTCGATGTCAAACATCTCGATAAGGTGATTGGTTCGATTAAAGGAGTTCCGGGTGTTCTTGATGTGGAGAGAATGCAAGGCATGGTTTAGCTTGAGTGCTTTTCCTTTACTCCGAAGTTTCTGCTAGAATCCCGCCTTTGTTTTAGCCAGCAAAAATAAGACGTTCATCACTGTGAAGGTACGAGTTCAAACACAAAGCGCACCGGCTGCAATTGGCCCATACTCCCAAGCCATCAAAGCGAATGGTTTTGTATTCGCCTCAGGGCAGATTCCGATTGATCCGGCCACTGGTGAGTTTGTAGCGGGCGGCATACGTGAGCAAACTGAGCAGGTTCTTAAGAATCTTTCCGAAGTGTTGAAGGCAGCCGGTACTAGTTTGGAACATGTAGTCAAAACGACAGTGTTCCTGGCTGATATGAAGGAATTTACGGTGATGAATGAGGTCTACGCTCAGTACTTCAAGGGCGAAACGCCGGCTCGAGCGACGGTGGCTGCCGCTGGACTCCCGAGGGATGCTCGGGTCGAGATTGAAGCTGTGGCGCTGATTTCCGAGTAAAAAGAAAACGGCGCCGAGTGGCGCCGGTGATGTTTTTGATAAACGAGAAGAGCTACGCGGCTTTAGAGACTTTGCCCGCTTTGATACAGCTGGTGCAGACCTTCAGCCGTTTGGCGCCGCCCTGCGGTTGCTGTACTCGAATCGATTGTAGGTTCGGGTCAAACCTTCGCGGCGTGCGATTGTTAGCATGAGAGACATTATTGCCGAACTGAGGTCCTTTGCCACAGACTTCACAACGTTTGGCCATTACTTTTTGCAACCTCCAAGGTATTTGGGTTTCTTTATGAATGGTTACGGCATCATACAGACAGCAATCTTGCCGTAATCAGAATCAAGGTTTATAGCAAACGCATTTCGAGGTCGTCAAGCAGCGGTAGCAAGCTGTCAACCTACGCTTTAGACTTCCAGCATTTAATAAAAGGAGCAGAGTTAACGTGCGCAAATTGGTAAAAGTTACTGTTTTTCTTACGGGTCTTTTGTTTTTGGCCCTCGTGATGGGTGGATGTAGTTCGGGTGGAGGAACCGAAGCAAACGACAGCACGGTGGCCGCGACCGTCAACGGTAAGAACATCATGCTCAAGGAAGTCGAAAGAGGTGTTAGCCAACAGGCTGGTGGGCAACAGGCTAAGTTGTCGCAGCTCGAACTCGCACAAGCCCGATTGCAGGTCCTGAGTAATTTGATTCAACGTGAAGTTTTATTTCAACGTGCGGAACGTGAAAAACTACTGCCGACCGAAGATCAGATTGACGGTGCAATCAATTCACAGAAACAGCAGAGTGGCATGACTTCCGAAGACTTCGAAAAAAGTTTGAAGGAACAGAACGTGTCCATGGAGACGTTGCGAGAAGAGGCCCGCAAAGATCTGGCCATCGCAAGTCTGCAGGATAAGTACAGCGGAAAGATCAGCATCAACGATAAGGAAGTCGAAGATTTCTACAACAACAACCGCGCGCAATTTGTTAACGCGCGGGGCGTTGAGTTGGCAATGATTATGGTCGACCCTGCTGACAATGCTGCCCAGGGAATTGCAAACGATGCGAAGAACGAAGCTGAGGCAAAATTAAAGATCGATAATATCTATCAGCAACTTCAGGGTAAGGCTGACTTTGCTACGGTTGCTCGTGCCAAAAGCGAAGACATTCAAACGCTCGCTCGTGGTGGCGATATTGGTTTCATGAGTGAAGAGGATCTCAAGAGCAATGGGTTTCCACCCGAAGTCGTCGCCAACTTCATGGGCTCAATGCAGGTTGGTGATTACACGCAGCCCATTCGTTTCAACAGCGGCAAGTGGTACATCTTCAAGCTGGCTGAGAAACGATTGACGACTGAGAATCTGACCTTGGAAAGCCCCGGCGTTCGGCAACAGATAACTCAAGGACTGACCAATCAGCGTAAACAGATTTTGAATGCGGCATTGATGGAAGTCGCAATTAATGAGGCGAAGATTGTTAACAATTTGGCCGCCGGAATGCTAACTAATCCAGGCAATCTCGGCTTGCGACCAGCAGCTCCCGGCTCTCAACCAGCGCCGACAACCGCAGCACCGACTCAGCAGTCGTCGCCGGCTGTTTCTAATTCACCTACTACGATTAAGCCTGCGGCATCACCAAAGTAGGCTCTTGATCTAAAATGCTTTCGCGGGTGTGAGAGGCTAATTCTAGCTCCGCACCCGCTTAATGTTGCAGACTATCGAAATCGAAGAAGATGTTGTTTCGGCTCTCAGATGTTCATAAGTCCTATGGTGTTCAGGACGTCCTGCGCGGGACTACGCTGCAGGTGAATCCTGGCGAACACGTCGGACTCGTAGGTCGTAATGGCGCCGGCAAAAGCACAATCTTCCGTCTTGTGCGGGGAGAAGAATCTGCTGACAAGGGTGAGGTCGTAAAAGCCCGCGGTGTGCGACTCGGTTTGTTGGACCAGCACGTCCACTTCGAAGAAGGTTCGACTGTACATGAATCTGCTCTCGCTGCATTCGGGCATCTTCAGCAGATTGAGCACGAGATGCATGAGCTCGAACACTTGATGGCTGACGCTGCAAATGATCTCGAGAAAATACTGGAGCGTTACAGCGACCTTCAGCATCAGTTCGAACACGAAGGTGGCTTTGAATATGCAGCTAAGGCGGAAGCCATTCTGCAAGGTCTCGGCTTCGAACGTGAGGTGTGGTCCCTTGAGACTTCGAAGCTTTCGGGCGGGCAGCAGAACCGGCTTGGGCTTGCGAAGTTACTCCTGGCGGCGCCGGATGTTTTGTTACTCGATGAGCCGACCAATCACTTGGACGTTAACGCCGTCGAATGGTTGGAAGAGTTTCTCCAGTCGTATGAATCTGCCTATGTAATCATCAGCCACGATCGATATTTTCTAGACCGCGCTTGCCGGCGAATAATTGAACTCGAAAACGGTAAAGCCTCCAGTTATACCGGAAACTATTCTGCGTATTTAGTCGAACGTGAAGAACGTCGCGAAGCTCAACAACGTGCTTACGACAACCAGCAACAACTCATTGCCAAGACTCAAGAATTCATTAGGCGAAATCTTGCGGGACAAAAAACCAAGCAAGCAAAGTCCAGACGAAAGATGTTGGAGAAACTAGAACGAATCGATTCGGTTCGTCCTGATCAATCCTCTGGCGACTTTCGTCTGCAAGCGATCGAGAGAACAGGCAATCACGTTTTGACGGTTCAGGAGTTGGTGGTTGGCTATCCTGATAAGGAACTCGCCGGAGACATATCGTTTATTTTGCGACGAGGTGAGTGCCTTGGAATTATCGGTCCAAACGGATCAGGTAAGACGACTTTTTTGAGAACCATCCTCAATAAGATTCCACCGCTGAAGGGTGATGTCCGTTGGGGAACGAAAGTACAGGTCGGATATTACGCACAGCAGTTGGATGATCTGGATGAACGTAATGAAATCATCATGGAGTTGCGTCGGGTTGCACCTTCGAGTGCAACTGCTGGTGAGTTGCGATCCTTTCTGGCGAAGTTTCTTTTCACCGGCGACGACGTTTACAAAAACGTTCGAGACTTATCGGGAGGAGAGAAGGGAAGACTCGCATTAGCAAAGTTGATCTACTCGCGCGTCAACGTACTTGTACTGGATGAGCCGACGAACCACCTCGACATTCCTTCGCGCGAAGCTTTGGAAGAAGCGCTCTCTGCGTACGAAGGTACGATCATCACGATCAGTCATGATCGATATTTCCTGGATAGAGTGGCTACGCAAATACTTTCTTTGGATGGAGTTGGTGGAGTTGAGCACTATGACGGTGACTACACCGAGTATCACGACTGGAAGCTCGGCGGTTCCGTACCTTCTGCGTCCAAGGCATTGGACCATCAAAATCTGGTTACGTTGACTCCCGAATCTTCACCAGAGCCAGAGAGGAAACAAGAGTCCAACGCGATGTCGAACCGGAAGGCAGAATCTTCTGCGAACACAAAAAACTCAGGCATAAAAATCGTCAAGAAGAAAAAGGCAGATGTTCGATCCACTGAAGTGGTTGAGTCAGAAATCTCCCGCGCCGAGCAACTACTCGCGAGCATCTCTGAACAAATGGGAACTCCCGAGGTGGCGAGAGATGCAGATCGGATGAAAGCCCTCAACTCTGAGTATCAAAACACCGAGACTCGCCTGCGATCGTTATATGAGGAGTGGGATCGTACCAGCCAGGAAACTGCAAAAGTTTGATACCGAATGATCGGTGAGAAGTTGACGCGAAAAGGGTTATTCCTGAACGATTGCTGTTCCTGACGCTAGCTTGACACTCACACAATCGCTTTGCTACTTTCAGCGTTCGCTTTTACCGGTCATTGTTTCAATTTAGAAGCGATATAGGCGCGTAGCTCAGGGGTAGAGCACTACCTTGACACGGTAGGGGTCTGGGGTTCAAATCCCCACGCGCCTACCAATAGTTTCAGTAACTTACAGCTGTTCTCAACTTTTCCCGTTACGCCAGATTACGCCATTGTATCCACACTCGCTCCTCATCTGGCTGAGAGGTGCTGCGATCTTCCTATATATAGGACAGGTATATATAAAGGACTGGTGAAACTTGAAACTCAGCGTCACAACTAAGGTGTCCATACCGAAAATCTCATCCGGCATTTAAATTCCTACAGTTGGAGCAAGATTTAAGATACGCTGAAGCTGCTCCATGAATTCCATTTCTGGCTGCTAGCGATGTACCTATGTCTGTTGCTCCGCACTCTATCAACTGGTTCGCGCTCTGCTTAAGTCACGGCTTTCACTGGTGTCGGAAAATCTCGCTCTGCGCCAACAATTAGTGATCCTGCGACGCAAACCGACTCGACCTGGGCCTTCGTGATCGAGATCGCTTGTTTTGGGTTGTGTTGTCGCATCTGTGGCGCGACTGGGGCTCTGTCCTAGTCATCGTCAAGCCAGAGACAGTTATTAAGTGGCATCGGCAAGGCTTCAAGTGCTATTGGCGCTGGAAGTCC
>Ga0070671_100004216_pt1 | contig 11374 bp, 6 predicted proteins | sample KBSS73metaG_FD_65341 | JGI IMG/M metagenome (GOLD analysis project Ga0070671, IMG submission 65341) | Switchgrass rhizosphere microbial communities from Kellogg Biological Station, Michigan, USA - KBS S7-3 metaG | ecosystem: Host-associated > Plants > Roots > Rhizosphere > Soil ... | reverse complement strand
CAACGACGGCTACGGTCAGCCTGGAAACGCGTCGTGCCCGGCCGGTCCGCAGGCGGACTGCAACGACGCGAATCCCGCCGTGCACCCGGGCGCGACCGAAGTGTGCAACAACGTGGACGATGATTGCGACGGGACGACCGACGGGTTCGCCACGAGCTGCGGCGTCGGGGCGTGCGGCCGCACGGGAACCTGCACGGCGGGCGTCAATCACTGTGTCCCCGGGGCGCCGTCCGCGGAGATCTGCGACAACATCGACAACAACTGCGACGGGACGGTGGACGGGTTCGCAACGAGCTGCGGCCTCGGCGCTTGCGCCAGCACGGGCAGCTGCGCGGCGGGCGTCAATAGCTGCGCGCCGGGAGCGCCTTCGACCGAGGTCTGCGACAACATCGACAACAATTGCGACGGGACGGTGGACGGGTTCACGACGAGCTGCGGCGTGGGCGGGTGCGGCCGCACCGGGACCTGCGTGGCGGGTGTCGACAACTGCGCCCCGGGAGCGCCTTCGACCGAGGTCTGCGACAACATCGACAACAACTGCGACGGGACGGTGGACGGATTCGCGACGAGCTGCGGCGTGGGGGCGTGCGCCCGCACGGGGACGTGCGCGGGGGGCGTCAACAGCTGCACGCCCGGCGCGGCGGTCCCGGAGACGTGCAACCTCGCCGACGATGATTGCGACGGCTCGACGGACGAGGGCGTGCAGATCGTGTTCTATAGAGACGAGGACGCCGACGGGTTCGGGAGGTCCAGCATCACCACGCTCGCGTGCACGGCCCCTCCCGGCTACTCCGGCAACGCGAGCGACTGCGACGACAACATCCCCGCCGTCTGGGCGACGCCCGGCGAGGCCGGTCTCACCCTTCAGGCGACGCACAACGTCCTGTCGGGGGTGACGACCTTCACCTGGAGCGCGCCCGTCGCTCCGGGAGGGACCGCGCCGTCCCTGCGCTACGACACACTGCGCTCGGGGCTCGCGGCGGATTTCACGACTCCGGCCCAGTGCATCGACTCTTCCGGTTCCGACACGACGACGACCGACCCGCAGGCCCCGGCTCCGGGCGGGGTTTCCTTCTATCTCGTCAGGGCCGTCAATGCGTGTCCCGCCGGAACGGGGACTCTGGGCACCGCGAGCGGCGGAGCCGAACGTCCGGGACGCGCGTGCCCGGCGAGCTGCACGTTCAACGGGGTCGTGTCCATCGCGCCCGTCTCCTCGCCTCCGGCCCTCGACCCCGCACCCAAGGTCATCACCGTGTCTGCTTCCGGTGCGGACGTCTTCACGGCCGCCAACCTGCGGATCGTGAAGTCGGGAGGCGGAACGGACTTCGATCAGACCCTCGCCGCGGGCGGCACCTCCTGGCCCTTCAACTGGACGCCGGGGCAGGGCCCTGGAACGTACATCGCCACGGCCAAGGTCTCGAACAGCGCGGGATGCACGGGCGCGACCACCAATACCTGGATCATCGCGGTGCCGGCCTGCGTCGCCTGCGTGGCGGTGCCCGCGAGCGATCCGACGCCGACGGGCGGATCGCCGCGCTGGTACCGCCAGCAGAACTCGATCAACAACACGTGCGGATACCCTGTCGACATCGCGACGGTCAGGATCCGGGCGCGGAGCATCTGCGCTTCCTGCGCGTCCCCCCTGAAGCTCCTGAGGCTTCAGTATCTTCCGACCGGGAACTTCGCCACGGAGACCTCGGACACCGTCTACACGGCGCCCGGCGCGGGGGACGACGTCTCGGTCGCTCAGACGGCGACGATCAATCTCTCCGCGACCCCGCTCGGCGTCCCCGCGAACTCGACCGGCGCGAAGGTCCGATTCATCTTCTCCACCTCGACTCCCATCTGGGCCGGGAACCCCAATTCCCAGAAGTCCGTCCTGGAGGCCGACTTCGCCTTCCAGCAGGCGTCCGGCTACTGCTCTGCCGGAGAGCTGACGGGCCAGAAGCTCGAAAGCACCCCCTAGCGCCGGAGGCCCATTTTGCGGCCTCTTTGCAGGGCTTTCTCTCCGGTGGGACGTTCCTTGCCTCGGCCTTTCGCGGAGCCTATACATACTCAAAAGAGGGTTCCCAGATGACCGAAAATCTCCGGATTGTGGCCCATTACCTCAACGGCAAGATTCTCAAAGGCACCGCTCACGCGTTCACGACGGACGGACCCGCCTTCCAGCTCCAGCCCGTGGGCGGAGGAACCCCGATCGAGATCCTCTTCCAGCATCTCAAGGCGGTCTTCTTCGTGAAGGATCTGCAAGGAAACGCCAAGAGGCGCAACGTCAAGGGATTCCTGCGGATGCCCGGATCGACGCCGCGCGGGATGAAGATCGCCGTCCGATTCCAGGACGGTGAGACCCTCTGCGGGTACTCCCACACTCATGTGTCGGGCGCGGAAGGGTTCTTTCTCTTTCCCGCCGACGATGCGGGCAACAACATCCGTGTCTACGTGCTCGCGGCCGCTGCGACGGAGATCGCGGTAGGCGTGGCGGCGGACATGCTCGTCAGAGGCGCCGCGCGCAGGAACACGGCCTAGCCGGACTTCCCCTCGCCTCGAGGGAAGAGGCGGCCCGATTCGCCGCTCGTCCGGGTCCGGCCCTCAAGGGCACGCGGAAGGGTTCGTGTTGATCCGTTCGACGCCCGCGGTGTATCCCCAGGTGCCGGCGCCGCCGCACTGATTGTCGATTCCCCGTACGAGGTAGCCGAAGCCGCTCCCCGCCGGAGGATGCGTTGCGTCGGCAACCGAAAGGGCGGCGATCGCGTGGACGAGGCAAGGACCGTAGTCGCCCGTGTGGATCGACCCCAGAACTCCCCGTGAGACGTCGTAGCGATCGGCGGTGGACGGCGCCGTCCAGGACAGGAGAGCCGGTGTGACTGTGATCGAGGCGACCTCGAGAGGGCGTCCCGCGGACGCGTCGAGAGGGGCGCAATCGTTCTCGTCGGCGATGGAGTCGTTGTCGTCGTCGGGATCGCAGACGTCGCCCATGGGGTCGCCGTCGACGTTCGATTGAGCGCCATTGGCGTTCGATGGGCAATTGTCGTTGCGGTCCGGCACGCCGTCCGAGTCGGAGTCGATCGCGGTCGTGGTGGAGAGGACCTTGAGCACCCAGTTGTCGGGATCGAAGGTCACCGCGGTCGGCGCCTGGCTGAGCAGGATCTGGAAGTCCTCGCTCGCGAGCGAATCGACGATCTGGTAGCGCGTCGTGCCGCTCGCGGTCGTGACGTCGATGTCGATCGGCATGCGGAAGGCGGGCGCATTCACCTGGGTCTGGTCCACGCGCAGGTAGAGCCTGTAACCGGTCCCGGTGTTCGCGGCGGACCAGGAGAACCGATAGGTCGGCATGGAGGGACCGTAGACCCACTCGCTGAAGAACCAGCCGAGGCTCACCCCCGAGGTCGCCTCGACCTGGGCCTGATAGGCGGCGGTATCGCCCACGGCGTACTTGTGGTTCGCATACCAGTCGCGCTGCGCCTGGAAGAAGGCCGTGTCGCCGACGACGTGCCGGAGCATGTGCTGGACCCATGCGCCCTTGTGGTAGACGGTCGTCCCGAAGAGGTTCGTGGGGTTGTAGACGGACGGTCCCCAGGTCGTGTGGTAGTAGCCCTGCATGACGGCCTTGTAGGAGGCGACGCCGCCGATGTTCTCCTGCCAGAGCGCCTCGCTGTACGAGGCGAAGCCTTCGTTCAGCCAGATGTCGGCCCAGGTGCGCGGGGAGACGGCGTCGCCCCACCACTGGTGGCTCAGCTCGTGCGCGATGGTGCGGTCGTTCGAGTGGGTGCCGTTGATCAGCCCCGCTCCATACGACGTATTGCCTTGATGCTCCATGGCACCGCCGTACTGGAACGCGGTCATGCCGTACTTCTCGTTCACGAACGGATACTCGCCGAACTTCTGCGCGAAGTACGTGATCATCGACGGGGTGGCGGAAAAGGATATCTGCGCGTTGGTGAGGCTCGAGGGATAGACGTAGTAGTCGACGGGCATGGATCCGCCGGCGATGGGCGTGTAGGTGTGCGAAAAGGTCGAGTACGGATACGCGGCGACCGAGATCAGGTACGACGTAATGGGATAGTTCGTGATCCAGGTGTAGGTCTTCGTCCCGGCGCCCGAATCCGTCGTGACGTTGGTCAGGAGCCCGTTGGAGGTCGCCGTGTAGTTCTGCGGGACGGTGTAGATCATCTCCGCCGTCGCCTTGTCGTCGGGACGGTCCTTGCTGGGCCACCACGTCCGGGCGCCGTAGGGCTCGGACAGCGACGCCATGAGCGTCGAGCCGCTGATCGCCGTGAACACGAACGAGTCGTCGACGTTGGTCGGATGTCCGGAGTAGGTGATGGCGACGGACCACGCCTCGTTCACGGCGTAGAGCCTGTCCAGGTTGACCGTCAGGACGTTGCTCAGCCGTGAGTAGGTGAGCGACGTCGCGCCCGTCACGATGCCGCTGATCGCCATGTTGTCGTAGAAGTCGAGATCGATCTTGGAAAGGCCGGCCACCAGGCTCTTGCCCGTGATCGTCACCGTTCCCGAGACGATCTGGGTGGTGGGCGCGAAGTTGAGCGCGAGCTTGTAGTGCGTGACGTCGAAGTCGTCCTGGTTCGTTTCGATCGCGAGCCGGCCCGGGTCGAGCGACGCGGCGGACCGCGGCTTCCAGTAGTTGCCCTTGACGGAATAGTCCTCCGTCGCGATCGCTTCGCCGTCCGGGAGCGGCACGCAGCCTTCGGCGGACGGCGATGCCTGGGCCGGACGGACAGCCGGGCCGGCTGCGGAAAGGATCAGAAAGGCCAGAACGTAGACGGCGAGACGCGGCGCTCGGTGCACGATTCCTCCAGTCGACGGGGTCGGAAAAATGTACCCCGGAATCGCGGCGCGGTCACGGCTCATTTCCGGGGGATCGGGAGAGCCTCGCACGAGGTGCGCCGCGTTCGCGCGGAAACACGGCGGAATGGACACACCCGCGCGCGTCGAGTACCCTACGAACGAACGACCCCCAACCGATCGCTCCGAGGGTGTGGTGCTCCGGGCCGCGGAGAGGGGGTCTCGTGCGAGGTGGCCGGATGAGTCGATCGAAAACGATGCTTGCTGTGATTCTGCCGCTGGCGCTCTTCGCCCTGGGCTTTCTGGCTCTTGCCGACGACAGCAAGATGTCCGCGTCGGAGGGCGTGGGGCAGAACGTCCTCATCACGCTGACGATTTCCAAGACGGGCGGCCCCGGCCCCGGCGAGAAGGTGTACAAGATGGTCGGGCAGGACCGGTCCGATGCCAACATGATGGTCGGATGGAGGACGCCGATCCCGACGACGAGCGGCGCCAAGGACGACTCCGGCAAGGCCCCGACGACCAACTACATCTATCAGAACGTCGGTGTCAACGCGAAGCTCTCGATCAGGATCCTGGAAAAAGGCCGTATCTACTTGAAGGGCGGGATCGAGATCAGCGGCGCGCGCGAATCCCAGGTCGGGAAGACCGACGAAAAAGCGCCCATGATCGGCACCTTCCAGCAGACCCTGTCGGCGATCGTCACCGAGGGGAAGAAGCTCCGCGTCGCGGAGGGTCCGGATCCGGCGGGCGGCATCGTGTCGCTGGACATCGAAGCGACCGTGATGCGTTGATCGCGGCCTTCCGCGGCCGACTCGCGATCCGGTAGAGAGTGCCCGGGAAAATCCGATGACCTCCGTGTCCCCATGGCCTCGATGGAGCATCCGGCGGCTGGCCGCCGCCTCGGCAGCCGCGTGCCTGCTCTTCCCGCAGGTGCTCGGCGGGCCCTCGCTGGTGCTCGTCGATGGGCGCGAGATCAAGGGCGAGAGCCTCCGCCTGGAAGGCGATCTCTACATGCTCACGGCCCGGGGCTCGGTGGTCCCGGTCCCCAAGGAGGCCGTCAAGGCGGTGAAGTGGGTCGAGGACCAGCCCTCGACGGGGACCGCGGTCGCGAACATGGTGACGTCGAAGACCGATGCCGAGCGCCAGGAGGACGCGCAGTACCGCGCCGCGCGGGCCGCCGAGGCGGAGGCCGCGGCGACCCAGCAGAAACAGGAGGAGGATGCCGCGCGCCAGCAGGCCGCCGCGCGCCAAGAGAAGTCCGGGTCGGGCCCCGGGTACACGACCGACAGCCAGGGGATCCAGCACTGGAACCAGGGCGTGACCCTCGCGGGTCCCGAGATCCGGATGCCGACGCCCCAGGAGCAGACCGCCGTCTTCGGTGAGCCGGCGAAGTTCGCGCAGGACGTCGTTCAGTTCGATCTGCACCCGACGTACTGGGTCCCCGATCCCAACGAGGGCGTGATGGAGGGGATGCCGCCGATGATGCCCCCTCGCAACGACACGTGGGCGCCCTCCGACGGGTTCGCGAAGTAGCGCTCGTCCCCGCCCGCCTCGCCTCGCCGCCACCGACCGCCCAGGGCGCAAAACCTGCGGAGCGCGGGATCCCCGCGTGATCCCCGACTCGGATCGCGACCTCGCGCCTAAGCCTCGGATCGCGCGCGCGATAGATCTCCCCCATGCCGCCGGCGCCGAGCGGCGAGAGGATCTCTACGGACCCAGCCGCGATCCGAGGATCGGCGTCACAGGGGCTCCGCCGCCGCGATCAACCGAAGAGCGCCTTGCGGCGGGCGAGGCTCTCCGCGGGCCAGAGCTTCTGCGTGTCGTAGTAGACCTCGAAAGCGGGGACACCTTCGGGGAGTGTCACCCAGGGAAGCTTGGATCGCGTGAAGATGTGGACGTCCGGAGCGACCGCCGCGGGGTCGTCGAGCGTGCCGGCGCGCACGAAGAGCGCCTGGGAGCGTCCTCCGTAGACGCTCCATACCGCGACCCGGCAGTCGGGGCAGCGGTAGATGTCGTTGGGCGAGCCGCCGTTCAGCGGCATGGTGATGGGCTCGGGCTTGCCCTTCAGGACCTCCACGCGGTCGGCCTCGATCAGCATGTTGATGACGAAGGCGCTCCCCGTGTGCTTCTGGCAGTTCAGGCAGTGGCAGCAGTGCACGAACATCGGCTTCGAGCCGAGCCGGTACCGCACCGCACCGCAGGCGCATCCGCCTTCCAGGCCGCTGGTCATCTCCGCCTCCGGGCTCGGCGCGCGGACCCGTTCCGCGCACCCTCGCGAGCGTACGATATCACTCGGGACGCGGTCGCGCCGGACGGGGCCGAGAGGTCATTCTGCCGGCGCAGCCCGTCTCACCAGGCGATCGTGATCTCGTACTGCCAGTTGCCGGGCGGGACGTTCGTATCGGTGAACGCGAGATCCGAGGTCTCCCCCAGCATGACGAAAGGCGCCTCCGGAGACGAGGCTCTCCAGACGCGGTACGCACGAGGCGGGGCGAAGGTGTCGGACGAGACCGGGGGCTGCCAGGTCAGCCGGATCGAGCCTCCCGGCAGCATCTGCAGCCTCAACGAGTGGGTGAAGAGCGCTTCGCCGGAGTTGATCTCCTCCGACTCACACTGAGCGCGCTGGCAATCGGCGAACGTCCGGTTCGGCTTGCAGAGAAGCACGCCCGCGTCCAGCCTCGATTCGAGCACGGTCCGGTGCGTGGTGCACTGCGATGCGATGGGCTCCGCGTCCAGCACCCGGCCGCGACAGAAGTTCAGCGTCAGGGCCATGAGCTGGGCTTCCGCCTGCTCGCACTTGTCGTTCGGAGGCGAGGGAGTCAGCCTGTCGCAGAGATCGGCGAGGGTGGTGACCGATCCGAAGAGGCAGGTGTCGTTCACGCAGTCGATGTCGCTCGGCATGTAGCGGTCGCCCGAGCCGATGGGACCGCGGCACAGGCGCTTCCAGTAGCCCTGCCCCTTCGGGCTGCCCCCGCACGTGTTGTTCGGCGAATGCGTGCACGCACCCGAGGCGTCGCACGCGTCGCGGGTGCAGGTGTTCCCGTCGTCGCAGTCTCGCGGGGGACCGCTCGCGCAGGTCCCGCCCGCGCTGCAGGCATCGCCGAGGGTGCAGGGGTCGCCGTCGTCGCAGGCCAGCCCAGGGATCGGCGCATGGAGGCATCCTGCCGCCGGATCGCACGAATCGGAGGTGCAGGGGTTGCCGTCGTCGCAGTTCGCCGGCTCTCCGCCCACGCACGCGCCGTGACGGCAGGTGTCGTGCACCGTGCAGGCGTTTCCGTCGCTGCAGGACGCCGTGCAGTCGGGCGCGATCGAGAGCAGGTAGGAGCCCCTGGCGGACGCTCCGGCGGCGCCCGTCCCGACCCCGACCAGGGCAAGGTACGCCCCGTCGTGGTCGACCCGGAACGCCAGCGATTCCGCGCAGGCCACCGGGGAGGTGGAGGTTTGCGTCCCCACCACCGGCGTGCGGGCGTTCGAGACCGCACCGGGATCATTGACGGCGAGCAAGGCGCCGCCGGCATCCCACAGCTCGAGCCGCGTGTCGGTGCACGTCCCGTCGAAGTCGGGATCGTTGTCCAGACCCAGGAACACGACCGTTCCGGCAAGCGCCTGGAAGCGGTACACGTCGATGTCCGAGGAGGCGGAGGGCCCCGCCAGCGAGCCGAGGAAGTAGTCGTTCTCGGCCTCATCGGCCTGGGCGGCCGAGTCGTTGGGCTCGGTCTCAGGCGTCGCCGTCGCGGCCGGACACTGGACGACCGAGAAAAGACGGTAGGGCTCGGAGGCGACTTCGGAAGCGTAGTGGTTGATGCGAAGGAAGGCGTCGCTCCCCGCGCTCCGGGTCCCCGCAACGACGGGAGAAAGGGCGCCGAACGGCGTGTCCGCATTGAGATCGTCGTACTCGAGCGTGGAGCTCGCCGTCGTGACGCGCATGTCGAAGTCCGTCGAGCCGGCGGCGGCTCCGTCGACGAGGGCGAACACGCGCGAGTCGGGGGAGGTGGGTCCCAGCGCGAAGTAGTCGACATCCCCGGCGGTGATGGATCCTTCCATGCCGCACATCGGAGAGGTGGCTGAGGCGGGAGTCGGGTTCGGCTCCATCTCGGCCTCGCACCGGCTCGCTTCCAGCCGGAAGGCGTCGCCCGTTGTGGCGCGGACGTCCCGATCGACGAACACGTAGACCGTCTGTCCCGCCGCGAGGGGCACGCACGAGACTTCCTCGGTCGCGGCGTAAGGGTCGTGCTCGGCGTTGCGGTTCGAGGCGGCGAGACAGGCATCGACGGTAACGGCGGTACCGCTCGTCGGCGGAGGGCAATCGGCCGCGACATAGAGAACGAGATCGCCCGAGGCCCCCAGGTCCTGTGCACGGAACGAGTACGCTCCGGCGATCGGAGCCGTGAACGCATACGTCACGTCGCGCCCTTCGGCGCTCGAGGCCACCTGGCCGATCCCGGTGAAGCAGCCATTGCCCGCCAGCCGGTAGTCGTCTTCGGATCCCGCGACCGTACCCACGACGGGGCGCTCCAGGGGGAGCGTTCCGGGGGCGTGGCACGAATCGTTCGCGGGCGGCGTGAGTGGAGCGACGCGGAGCTGGACGGCGGTGCTCCCGCTCGGCGGAGGCGAGACGCCGTACTGCCAGACCAGGATGTAGTAGGTCGTGCCCGCGGTGAGCGGAGCGGTTACGGTCGCTTGACGGGCGCAGCCGTCGTCGTTGCAGGCATCCGCGAGGGGCGTGAACGGGCCCGCACACGTGCCGGAGGCTGAGGTGTAGATCGACAGGATGGTATCTTCGAGGCTCGTCGCCGTCGCGCCTGCGCAGGTTTCGATGGCGTAGAGGGACGAAACCGCCGGCGTGAACCTGTACCAGAGGCTCCTCGAAACGTCCTGCTGGCACGCCGGCAGGGGAGGATCGTCATTCGTCGTCGCGCCGCGCACGTCGTTCGCGATCGACGAAAGCCACGGGAACGGGCCGGCCCCGGGCAGGACCTCCGCCCCCTGGCAGAGGTCGTTCGGGGGCGGACCGCTCGGACCCTCGATGCGGATCTGATACTGCGTGATCGGAGCCCCGCCGCCGCTCGCGACGGGATAGTGCGAGGCCAGGATGTAGTAGGTCACGCCGCCCTGGAAGAGCTGGGGCCCGATCACCGAAGGGCCGTAGGAAGCGCAGCCGTCGTCGTCGCATCCGATCTCGCTGAAAGGCGTCCCGCAGCCCGCAGAGGTGTAGACGGCCAGAACTCCGTCGCCCGGGTTGGTCCCCGTCGCGTCCGCGCAGGTAGACAGGGTGTACACCTGCGTCGCCGAGGGGGTCCACGTGTACCAGACCCCGTTCTCGGAGGAGGCCGCGATGCACGAGGGCTGGGGATCCCCGTCGCTCGACGCGGTGTCGACTCCCGTGGTCACGGCCGAGAGGACCGGGTAGGGCCCGTCGGGTATGGGCGTCGCTCCCGTGCATCCATCGTTCGACGGCCCCGTGCCCGAAGGCGTCGGCGGGGCTGCGGCATCGGTCGCGCTCTTCGCCGAGCGCAGGAACGCCCGGAAGACGATGGGATAGGGTACGTAGCCCCGCGCCAGGAGCACGCGGACGCCCACCACGCGTCCCTGCGCGTCCGCGCGCGGCTCGAGTCTCAGGGGGACGATCGTGCCATCCGCTCCGGCGGCGCTCATCTGCTCGGCGCGCATGACGATTCGTGAGCCCTCGTCGAGGAGATCGACGCCGCGGCCGTCGTCGGCCATCGACGGCTTGAGGCCGCCCATCATGTCGAAGTCGAGGACGATCGGCTCGGTCCGGCTGCGCCAATCGCTCGCGAAAGGCGCGTCGATCCGGATCCACTGCTGCAGTCCGGTCACATCGTTGACGTACCACTCGGAGAGGGCGGGGGCGCTCCCGCGCTGCTCGTCCACCCGGTTCGCGGTCGCTCGGGGGACGGCCGTGGCAAGGAGTTGCGGCGCGCTGCGATAGCCGGCGGAGGCGAGAGTGATCCCGATCTCCCAGGGCGGCGCGGGGGAGGCCGGGCGGATGGTGACGTGGCTCGAAAAAACGATGTTCAGCGACTGCGCCGGGTTGACGGCCTCGTACTCGTTCGGGGAGGCTCCCACCACGTGCGCGTCGTATTCACTCGCACGAGCCGGCGGGCACGCGAACGCGCAGGCCATCGCGAGAGCGGCGGCCCATAGGCCCGATTGCGCAGGTCCGCTTCGGCGGCGGGCGATCCTCATGGCTTTCTCTCCGGTGAGCTCCGGGCCGGGGCCGTCACCGTGGCGCCGACGTGAAGCGTCACGGGCACCGTCGTTGAAGGCTCGTCCGGATCATTGCTGGTGACCACGATGGCTCCCTGCTGCGTGCCGACGGGAAGCGCGCCCGCGTCCAGGGTGAGGGTGATGGGAACGCTCGAGCCCGGGGCCACGGTTCCCGCGCCGGGAGACGCCGAGAGCCAGGGCGGTGTCAGAAGGTCGAGGAAGGCCGCCATGATCTCCGAAGCCGCTGCGTCGTCGATGTAGGAGCCTCCGTTCCCGGCATAGAGCAGGTAGTAGATCCGGGTGGATGCGCCACCCAGGCCGCGAATGGCTTGGAAGTCGC
>Ga0070671_100004215_pt1 | contig 11376 bp, 12 predicted proteins | sample KBSS73metaG_FD_65341 | JGI IMG/M metagenome (GOLD analysis project Ga0070671, IMG submission 65341) | Switchgrass rhizosphere microbial communities from Kellogg Biological Station, Michigan, USA - KBS S7-3 metaG | ecosystem: Host-associated > Plants > Roots > Rhizosphere > Soil ... | reverse complement strand
TGGACGGGGAGCCTGACGGCGCCACGGCCTGCAACTGCACCGTGTGCCGCCGCTACGGCGCTCTCTGGGCGTACGACTACGACGGCGACGGCATCAAGGTCGCCGGCAACACGCGGCCCTGCATCCGGGGCGAGGCGATCGAGTTCCACGACGGCCGCTGTGTCGCGGACTACTGGTTCTAGCGCGATCTGCAGGTCGAAGGAGGACGACAGATGAAAAAGAGCGGTGCGCCCGAGGGGCGGCCGGCATCCGCGCGGATCGATGACAAAATCGCCGAGCTCGCGGATTGGCGCGGAGAAACCCTGAGCCGGATGCGCAAGCTCATCCAGCACGCCGATCCGGGCGTTATCGAGGAATGGAAATGGGACGTCCCCGTCTGGTCTCACGACGGCATCCTCTGCACGGGAGAGACCTACAAGTCGCATGTGAAGCTCACCTTTGCCAAGGGAGCCTCGCTCGCGGACCCGCGCAAGCTCTTCAACTCGAGCCTCCAAGGCAATGCGCGGCGCGCGATCGACATTCGCGAGAACGAGAAAGTCGACCCGGATGCGTTCAAGGCGCTGATCCGTGCCGCTGTCGCGTTCAACGCATCGGCGAAGAAGCCGACAACGAAGCGAGCGAAACCGTAGCGCGACTCGATCAGCCGAGTGCGAGTCCTTTGCGCGAAGTTCACTGAACCGCTCCTGAAATCATGTCCTCCTACGAAATCAACTGCGACCCCGCTCGCCTGGACATCGAGGCGATCCACAATTTCCTGACGCAATCGTATTGGTCGCCAGGCATCCCACGGAGCGTGGTCGAACGCGCGATCGCGAATTCCGTTTGCTTCGGCGCGTATTGCGAAGGCGAACAAGTGGGGTTCGCACGGGTCGTGACCGACAAGGCCACGTTCGCCTATCTTGCCGACGTGTACGTTCTTGCCGAGCATCGCCGCCAGGGCCTCGCACAGCGCCTCGTCGAGCAGGTGATCGCGCACCCGGATCTGCAAGGACTGCGGCGCATGCTGCTCTTCACCCGCGACGCGCACTCACTGTATGCGAAGTTCGGCTTCAAGCCGCTCGCGGCTCCCGAGCGCGTCATGGACCTTCACTACCCGGACGTCCATGCAACACCCAACAGCGAGCCATCGCCCGGCAACTGATGGAGATCGAGATTTGAACGCCGAGCCGAGCCAGAAGTGGGATGCGCAGCAATACTCCGAGCAGGCACGGTTCGTCTCCGACCTGGGGATGCCGGTAGTCGAGTTGTTGGCTCCGCGCCCGGGAGAACGCGTGCTCGACCTCGGTTGTGGCGACGGCGTGCTCACCGCGAAGCTCGTTGCCTTCGGCTGCAAGGTCGTGGGCGTCGACGGAAGCGCCAGCATGGTCGGCGCTGCCAGGGCTTTGGGGCTGGACGCGCGAGTCGTGGACGGGCAGGCGCTGCCATTCGATCGCGAGTTCGACGCGGTCTTTTCCAATGCGGCGCTCCATTGGATGAAGCAGCCCGAGAAGGTCGTCGACGGTGTCTGGCGTGCCCTCGAGCCTGGGAGCCGTTTCGTCGGCGAATTCGGCGGCGACGGCAACGTCGCCACGATCGTCGCGGCGCTCGAAGCCACACTCCGCGCACGGGGTGTCGATCCGGAACCGTTCAATCCCTGGTACTTCCCGACGGTCGAGCAATATCGAGCGCTGCTGTCGGCGCGCGGCTTTATCGTCGATACGAGCACCCTGTTTCCACGCTCGACACCGCTTCCGGGCGACGTGGTCGGCTGGCTCGAGACGTTCGCGCAGCCGTTCGCGGCCGCATTGACGGAACCGGAACGGCCGGCGTTCTTTCAAAGCGTGACGCACGCGTGTCGACCCACCCTATGCGACAGCGATGGACGCTGGCACGCCGACTATGTCCGGTTGCGTTTCTCCGCGACCAAGCCGGACGGCTGACCTTTCCGGCGGCCCTTTCCGCACCTGTTTTGGCGTAGTATTTCCGCCACAACACAACGTGGTCATCGAGGAGGGATGTATGCCGCGCAATTCTCATGTCGCAAAATCGCGCAGGCGCTTTCTGCAGGGTGTCCGCGCGTCGATAACGCTTGCCGGCGCCGGTGCCTTGGCAGTGCCGTTCAACACGGCGTGGGCTGCCGACGCAAAATCGCTTGTGATCGTGATCGGCTCCGACGTGGGCTCGCTCGATCCCGACAAGTACACCAACTGGAACGACTATTGGGCCTACGGCAACATGTTCGAGGGCCTCTACCGGCCGAACGAAAAGGGCGATCTCGTGCCCGGGCTCGCCGAGTGGTCCGAGGTCAGTCCCGACGGTCTCACGTACAAATTCAGGCTGCGCGCGGGTGCCAAGTTCCATAACGGCGATCCGGTGACGAGCGACGACGTCATCTTCAGCATCCACCGCAGCCGCGACCCCGCGATACAGAACCAGCGCGCGAGCTTGCTCGACAACATCGCCGACGTCGTGCGTACCGACGACCGCCAGTTCACGGTGCGGTTGAAGGCGATCGACGCCGAAACGATCCCGAAGCTCAGCCTCTACTGGCAGGTCAAGCCCAAGCGCTACATCGAAACGGTGGGCAATGCCGAGTACGCGAAGAAGCCTGTCGGCACCGGACCGTTCGAATTCGCGGAGCGCACGCCAGCGCAGTTTCTCAAGATGCGCGCGTTTCCAGGCTATTGGGGAACGAAATCGAGCGTTGCCGAGGTGACGATAAGGATCGCGCCGGAAGAGCAGAGCCGGATCGCGCAGGTGATGGCCGGCGAAGCCGACGTGGCGACGCCGATTTCGCCGGTGCTCGCGTCACGCATGGGCAGCATGCCGGCGCTGCAGGTGGTTCGCGTGCCGTCGTTCCTCAACGTCCTCGTGTACTTCAACGCGCAGCATCCCGAGACGATGAAGCCGGACGTTCGCCGCGCGCTGTGCATGGCGGTGGACCGCGACGCGCTGATCAAGACGATCATGCTGGGCTATGCCGCGCCGCAGGAGCTGTGGTGCACGTCCGCGCAACCCGCGTGCTCCCTCGAGGGCCTCAAACCGTACAAATACGATCCCCAGCAGGCGCGGGACGTGCTGCGCAAGGCGAATTTCGACTTTAACAAGCCGCTGCGCTTCGTCGGACAGGCGCCAGGGCGCGTGGCCGCGAGCAAGGAGACCTGCGAGGCGATCACCGAGTACTGGAAGCGGATCGGCGTGCAGGTCAATCTCGAGATTCTGGAGTTCGGCGCGTGGAACGCCATCAAGCAGGCGAAGACGAAGGATCCGACGGTGGCGATGATTTATGCGACCGGGCCCGATCCGTCGAAGGACGTCGCCTACAAGCTGCTCGTCAACACGCAGTCGAATCTCGCGACGTCGTGGGTGTGGGACAAGACGCACGACGAGATGCTCGCGAAGATGAACTCGATCAACAACGCCGCCGAGCGCAATGCGTACATCAATCGGATCCTGCGCCGCCTGCACGACGAGGCGTATTACATGCCGCTGTGGGCGAACGACACGCTGTTCGTGACGGGCAAGGCGGTGAAGTTCGACGTGCCGCCGTATCTCGCGTTCACGACGCTCGAGAAAGTCACCAAGACTGCCTAGGAAAAACGCCGCGCAAACGCGCGCCGGAATGGACGTGCGCTTGCGTCGGTTACGCCGGGCGCTGCGGCTTCGGACCGGTCGCCGCCTTGGTGCCGGCCTCGATCTCCGCGAAGTAGTGGCAGGCGACGAGTCCCTTAGGGACATCCACCCGTCCCCTAGGGACATCCACCCGTCCCCTAGGGACATCCACCCGGTGCGCGTCGCTCGATTCGCGCAGCAGGGGCGCTTCATCGACGCAGCGCTCTGTCGCGTACGGACACCGCATCCTGAAGTGACAGCCCGACGGCGGCGCCAGCGGGTTCGGCAGCTCTCCCGTCAAGCGCTCGTGTCCCAGCGCTTGCCGCATCGAAGCGATCGACACCAACCGCTGGGTGTAAGGATGACGGGGATGACGCAGCACATCGTCGGCCGGACCGATCTCGACCATGCGCCCGAAATACATCACGCCGACGACTTCGCTGACATAACGAACGATCGCGAGATCGTGGCCGACGAACAGGTAGGTAAGGCCCAGCCGCTGCTGCATTTCGCGCAGCAGCATCAGGATCTGCGCGCGGATCGACACATCCAGCGCGGAAACCGGCTCGTCCAGCACAAGGAGGCGCGGCTCCACGGACAACGCTCGCGCAATGGCGATGCGCTGCCGCTGGCCGCCGCTGAACTGGTGTGGATACCGGTTCCCTGCGTCCTTGCCGAGCCCTACCGTTTGGAGGAGCCGTGCGACGGTGGCGTCGATTTCGGCGCGCCCCTTGCGCTGCACCGACAACGGCTCGCCAATGATGTCGCGTATCTTCAGGCGCGGGCTCAGCGCGCCGTAGGGATCCTGCAAGACCGCCTGCACGTTGCGCCGATAGTCCTGCTCCTGCGCCCGCGTCTGCTGCCAAAGGCCTCGGCCCTCGAACCTCACCTCGCCGGCGTCCGGGCGCTCGAGCTTCAGGATCATCCGCGCGATCGTGCTTTTTCCGCTGCCGGACTCGCCGACGAGGCCGAACGTCGAACCGGCCCGGATCTCGAATGCGACGTCGTCGACAGCGACGACTTTCCGGCGCACGCCGAACGCGCTCGTTTTCCGCGCCGGGAATTCCTTGCGCAGGCTCGACAGCGATACCAGCGGCTCGCTGTTGCGCGCTGCAACCGCATTCTGTTGCGTCGCGATCACAAAACCTCGCCGGCGCGCCAGCAGAACACGCGCTGCCGGTCGCCGAAGGCCGACGCTATCGGTGCCCGCGTGCGGCATTGGTCCACGGCGAGCGGACAGCGGTCGGCGAACGCACAGAAGTCGCCCAGGTCCGCGAGGTTCGGCACCTGCCCGGCGATCGACTGCAGTTGAACGCGATCTCCATCGAGCACGGGAACGGACGCGAGAAGGGCTCTCGTGTAAGGATGGCGCGGCGCGGCGAACACCACCTCGACCGGTCCCTCCTCGACGATTCGTCCGGCGTACATGATCACGATCCGGTCGCAGATGCGGCGAATCACGCCAAGGTCGTGCGTGACGATAGCGATCGCGGTCCCGCGCTGGTCGCGAAGCTCCCGGAACAGCACGAGGATCTCTTCCTGGATCGTGGCGTCGAGCGCTGTCGTCGGCTCGTCGGCGAGCAGCAACCTCGGCGCCGTAGATCCGGCCATCGCGATCAGCACGCGCTGTCGCATCCCGCCGGAGAGCTCGTGCGGATACTGGCGCAGCCTCTGCTCCGGCGCCGTCATGTGGACAGAGCGCAAGAGCTCGACCTCGCGCTCGCGCAACCGTGCCGTGGGGACGTCGCAGCGAGTCGCCAGCACCTCGCCCAGCTGATTGCCGATGGTGAACAGCGGATCGAGGGACGTCATCGGATTCTGCAGGATCATCGCAATCTCGCGGCCGCGCAGCTGCCGGAGCTCGCTCGCCGACATCTCGTTGACCGAGCGGCCGTCGAAGCGGATTTCGCCGGAAACGCGCGCCGTCTTAGGCAGATTCCGAACGAGCGCGGCGCAGAGCGTCGTCTTGCCGCTGCCCGACTCGCCGGCGATGCCGACGATCTCGGCGGCGCCGATCTCGAGGTCGACGTCCGACACGGCGCACAGAGGCCGCGCGACGGGGCCGAATTCAACGGAAAGATTGCGGATCTCGAGCAGCATCGGCATCAGCGCTTATCGGGGGAGTTCATAACTGCCCCCGTGGATCGAAGCGCACGTGGAGCCAGCGCCCGAGCGAGTTGAAGCTCAATACCGCGAACACGATCATCAGCCCGGGCAGCGTCGTCAACCACCACGCGAACACCATCAGCGTGCGGCCATCCGCGAGCATCAACCCCCATGAGACGTCCGGCGGCTGGATGCCGACGCCCAGGAACGACAACGACGATTCGAGGATGATCGCGCGGCCGACATCGAGGATCGCCAGCACGACGACGGAGTTGAGCACGTTGGGCAGCACGTGCCGCAGCATGATCACGAGCGGACGCACGCCGGCGATTCGTGCGAGCGTCACGAAGTCGCGGTGCTTGACCGACAGCACCTCGCTGCGCACGAGCCGCGCGTACCGCGCCCAGTTGGCAATCACCATCACGATGATGATGTTGCCGAAGCCGGTGCCGAGCGTCGCCACGAGCGCCAGCGCCAGCAGAATGAACGGCAGCGCGAGGAACGCATCCACGACGCGCATCGCGATGCTTTCCACTATGCCGCCGACGTAACCGGCGACGAGCCCCACCAGAACGCCGAACGCGCCACTGAGGAGCGTGGCGGCAGCGGCGGTCGCGAGCGAAATCCGCGCGCCGGCAATGAGGCGGCTCAGGATGTCCCGCCCCAGCTGGTCGGTTCCCAACAGATGTTGCATCGAGCCGCCTTGCTGCCACGCGGGCGGCAGCAAGCTCGCGCCGAGGCTCACGGCTTCCTTCGAATACGGCGCGATCCAGTTTCCGAAGATCGCGGCGGCGACGAGGAGCGCGCAGCAAGCGAACGTGAGCCAGGGCAATGACGGCGCCTCGCCGGCGCTTGCCGGCGATCTGCGCCAGAAGGCGAACAGCGAGCGGCTTGCCGCGCTCATGTCCGCAGCCGCGGATCGAGCACCATGTAGAAGAGATCGACGAGCAGGTTGATCAGCATGAACATGAGCGCAGTGACGAGCACCACGGCCTGCACGACGGGATAGTCCCGAGCGAGGATTGCCTCGACGATGCGCTGGCCGATTCCCGGCCACGCGAACACGCGCTCGGTGACGATGGCGCCGCCGAGGATCAGCCCGAACTGCAGACCGAGGTACGTCACGATGGGAAGCGAGGCGTTGCGCAGCGCGTGTTTCAGCAGCACGCGCGCTTCCGATAGCCCCAGTACGCGCTCGAGCGCGATGAAGTCGTTCTTGAGCGCCTCGCTCATGTTCGCCGCCGTCAGTCCCGCAATCGCCGACGACGTCGAAATCGCGAGTGTCACGGCCGGCAGCACGTAATATTTCGCCGCGCCATAGCCGGACGTCGGCAGCAGTGGAATCCACAACGCGAACACCAGCACGAGCGTCAGGCCGGTCCAGAACGGCGGCAGCGCTTGCCCGAGGCTGCTGTAGCCACTGACAACACTCTTGACCCACGGTCGGGAGGACGCCGCTGCGATGATGCCCAGCGGCATGCCGATGAGGATCGACAGCAGCATTCCCGCGCCTGCGAGCGACAACGTCGGACCCAGCGCCCGCCACACGACGTCGATCGCCGGCTCGTTCAGCCGAAAGGACATCCCGAAGTCCCCGGCCGCGACATTACGCAGGTACGTCACGTATTGGATCGGCAGCGCACGATCGAGGCCATGGTGCACGCGGAAGTATTGGCGCGCTTCTTCGGTCGACTCGGGCGGAAGCAAGAGCGCCGCCGGATCACCTGTGAGCCGGGTAAGACAGAACACCAGCAGCGTGATCAACAGGAGCGTGACGAACGTCTCGCCGATGCGCCGGAGAAGATAGAAGGCCATGTGCGGACAATACGTCGCGCCGAGGGCGGCAGATGAGTCGCGCCGAGCCCGGCACATCAATCGCGCCAAGCCCGGAGGTCGGCGCACTATACAATAACCGAACCATGGATCTGCGAATCAAAGGCCGCAACGCGATCGTCTGTGCGTCGTCGCGCGGTCTCGGCAAGGCCTGCGCCACCGCGCTCGCGCGCGAAGGCTGCAACGTCGTCGTCAACGGCCTCGACGAGGAGCGGCTGCGCAATACGGCAGCGGAGATCCACGCGGCAACCGGCGTGGTCGTGACCGCGGTCCGCGCCGACATCCGCACTGACGAGGGCCGTCAGGCGCTCGTCGCCGCATGCCCCGAAGCCGACATCCTGGTCAACAACAATGCGGGCCCGCCGCCCGGAAAATTCGAGGACTGGGGCCGCGCCGAATGGATGGCCGCGATCGACGCGAACATGCTGGCGCCCATCTTCATGATCAAGGCGGTGCTGCCCGGCATGCGCGCGCGCAAGTTCGGGCGCATCGTCAACATCACGTCTGCGATGGTCAAGTCGCCGCGCTTTCCCGAGATGGGCCTGTCGACGTCGGCGCGCACGGGCCTCACCGGATTGTCGAAGTCGCTGTCGCGCGCGGTCGCCGTCGACAACGTAACGATCAACAACCTTCTGCCCGAGCGCATCGACACCGATCGCCAGAAGTTCATGGCCGAGCGGATCATGAAGGCGGACAACGTCACGTACGAAGAGGCGCGCAGGCGCATCGCCGACTCGCTGCCCGCGAAACGGTTCGGACTGCCCGAAGAATTCGCCGACGCGTGCGCATTCCTGTGCAGCGCGCAGGCGGGATTCATCACCGGGCAGAACCTGCAACTGGACGGCGGCTCATACGACGGCCTTGTCTGAGCGCAAGACGGCCAACCGCGATCTTCAGGCTGTGCCCGTAAACGTCCGCAACGATTGCGCGTCGCCAAACCTCAGCCGCCGCTCCTCTTGACTGAGTCCCACCACGGACACACTCCGTCCATGAGCGTGTAGTTGCCGTCGATCACCTGCACCGGGCGGCGCACACCGTCCTCCGCGACCTTCATCCTGAGCGCCCGCGCGGCGTCCTGCTTCTCCGGCGGCAGCCATGAGCGTTCGTGACCCCACAGGCTCGGTCCTTCGAGACGCTCGGTCGCCTGCCACGTCGCAGGATCGATCGATCGCCCGCCCCAGCCGTATTCGATCATGAACTGCGACGGCGTCCACGTGTAGAACGAGGTCATGTAATCGCCACAATGACGGCCCAGCGTGACCGCGAGGCGGCCCGGCTCGGCGAGCGCGAGATCGAGTCCCTGCCCGACGTCATCGAACGAATACAGCTCGACCATCAGGTGATGAAGCGCCGTCTTGCCGGTCTGCACGAAGGCGAGGCTGTGGTGCCGCGCATTGATGTGATAGAACCGGGCCGGAAACGGATGCGAGTAGAAATCGCTCACGCGAAAACCGAGCAGCTTCTCGTAGAACGCTGCGACCTGGTCGAGCCGCTCGACGCTCATCACCACGTGGCCGAGGCCGAGCGGCCCAGTGCGAAATCCCGAAATCGAGCGTCCCGGGCGAAAGTCTTCGCCCGCCTCTTCGGCGCCGTGGAACACCTCGACCCGCGAGCCGACCGGGTCCCCGAACACGATCAGATCCCGGACACGACGCTCATCGGCCAGAGCGCGCGTGCCGCGCTCGACAGGGACTCCCGATTGCTCGAGCTTCGCCGCGAGCGCGTCGAGAGCCGTCGCATCGGACACTTCCCACCCGAAGAATTTGACCCCTGCCTCGCCGTCCGCCTCGACGATCACGCGCTGCCGGCGATCGTCCATCCGAAACGCGGCCATCTTTCCGCTTCCCTCGACGAGCTGGAAACCGAGCATGCGCGTGCCGTAGGCCTTCCATTCGTCGAGCGCCGTCGCATGAAAACCGACGTAGCCCAATGCCTGCACGGACATTTGGCGTCGCCTACGCGTTTGCCGTCGATGCTGGGTTGAGGAAGTCGCGCGTTCTGTGCAATGCGATCGTCGCCCACATCAGCGGCGAAATCTCCGGCGGCCGGTCCATGATGACCTCGACGCTGATCGGCAGCCCCGACGGCAGCGCGGCGAAGATGTCGCGCAGCGGCAGCGTGCCGTCGCCCGGCATCCGCCGTTCGCCCACCCCGAGCTTCTTTGCGAGCTCCAGATTCGGCTCGCCGGCGGTGAGAACCCCATCGCTCATTTGCGCGTAGGGAAAGCGCTTCGGATCCACCTTCTCGAGCTCGACACTCTTGCCCTCCGAGCGAACGAGGTGAATCGGATCGACGAGAATCGGAATATCGGTATGGCCGGATTGCTCGAGCAGGTCGAGCGTCTGGCCGAGCGTCGCAAGCGTTCGGTTTGGGCAGAACTCGATGATGGGAGTAAGCCCGCATTTCGTCGCCAGGATGCAGAACTTGTCGAAAGTGTCGCAAAGCCGGCTCCAGTCCGGATCATTGCCCTGAGTCAGCGCATACCGAGCGCCCAGCTGGGCGCCCAGCGCAAGCGCCGGCTCGTAGTCGCGTGCGTCCGTCTCGGGCAACAGGTAGAAGGCGAGGATATCCATCACCTTCAGCCCCGAATCGGCCAGCGTGCTACGGATTTCGCGGATGAGCGGCGCGTCGCCTACGATCGGAAAGATCGGAAACTGCGGGGACTTTTGCAACCGCAGGCCCACGCCGTGATAGCCGGCGTCACGCGCGGCTTCGAGAAACGCGAGCGGCTGCACATCCATCAACATGCTTGGCGCGATGTAGAGCTCGTTCACGCGTGCACCTGCTTGCTCCCGGAGCGCGCGTAGTGCGCGAGGAATTCGCGCGTGTCGTCGAGCGCGACCTTCGCCCACTCTCGTGGCGTGTAAGGACGGGCCGTGACATCGCGGAGACCCGCACCAAGCGAGATCGGGATCTCGACACTCAACGGCAGGCCCGCCGGCAACGCGTCGAGCAACGCCGGCAGATCCACGTCGCCCTTGCCCAGCATCCGCCGCTCGCCTTGCGGCATCTTGCCGAAGTGCGCCGGATTCGGCTCGCCGGGGAACAACACGCCGTCGTTGATTTGCGTGTACGGAAAGAGCTTCGGGTCGAGCGCCGCGACGTCGGCCGGCCGTCCGCCTGTGCGCGTGAAGTGCAGAGGGTCGATGCAGACGGCGGCGTTGGCGCGACCGGTTTCCGCAATCATTTGCGTCGTGAGCGCGAGCGTGCACAAAGGTCGTGTCGGCACGAACTCGACGGTCGCCGTGAGATCGAAGCGCCGGGCCTCGTCGCAGAACAAGCCGAAGTTGTCGCGCATCCGCGCAAAGTCGGGGTCGTTGCCCATCACCATCACGAATCGTCCGCCAAGCTCGGCCCCCAGCGCCAGCGAAGCGGTGAAGTGATCGATGCGCGTGTCGGGCTCCAGATAGCAGCTGAAGATGTCGAAGACCGGCAAGTCCGTGACAGCGAGGGCATGCTTGATGTCGCGAATGAGCGGAGCGTTGCCGACGACCGGATGGAACGGCAGGCCCGGCGATCGATGCAGGCGCAGGCCGACGCCGTCGTAACCCGCAGCGCCGGCCGCCTCGATATACTCGATCGGTGGCGTATCCGGCAGCGTGGTAGGGGCGAGGATGAGGTCGTTCATGTCGGTCTGTTCATGACGAATTTTCGAGTATAGGGCACCCGTGGAACTGCGCAAAATCGGCGGCTCGGATCTGCGCGTCTCCGCCGTCGGGCTCGGCTGCAACAACTTGGGCGTGCGCTGCGACTTGGCGCAGAGTCGCGCCGTCGTGGACCAGGCGATCGACTCGGGCATCACGCTGTTCGACACCGCCGATACGTACGGCAATCGCGGCGGGTCCG
>Ga0070671_100004214_pt1 | contig 11376 bp, 12 predicted proteins | sample KBSS73metaG_FD_65341 | JGI IMG/M metagenome (GOLD analysis project Ga0070671, IMG submission 65341) | Switchgrass rhizosphere microbial communities from Kellogg Biological Station, Michigan, USA - KBS S7-3 metaG | ecosystem: Host-associated > Plants > Roots > Rhizosphere > Soil ... | reverse complement strand
CCGAGTAGCTCAGTCGGCAGAGCATCTCACTCGTAATGAGAAGGTCAAGGGTTCGATTCCCTTCTCGGGCTCCAACAACGCCGCAGGACGAACGACGCGGCGTTCGTCAGGCCTGCGCGATGCGGACGAGGTTGCCGGAGGGGTCGCGGAACGCGCAGTCGCGCGCGCCCCAGGGCTGGGAGGTCGGCTCCTGGAGCACCTCGGCGCCCGACGCCCGCACCTTCTCGAACGTGGTGTCCAGGTCGTCGGACCGGAAGATCGCCGCCTGCAACGACCCCTGCACGACGAGGGCGAGGAGGGCGTCGCCCTCGGCCGGCGAGCGACCGCCGTGCGGCTGGAACAGGACGATGCTCACGTCCTGCTCCGGCGCGGCGACGGTGACCCAGCGGAAGCCGTCGGACGCGACGTCGTTGCGGACCTCGAAGCCGAGCGCGTCCCGATAGAAGCCCAGCGCGGCGTCAGGGTCGTGGACGGGGATGAACATCGTGGAGACGGTGACTGCCATGCGAGCACGGTACGAGCGCCGGACGATCGGATGCTTCTCCGATCCTGCTCAAGCCGGGACCGTCGCCCGCCTCGGTCGCGTCGCCACCATGCTCACGCACGACGGCAGGTACTCGTGGTCGCGGTGGTCACGTCGGCGGTACTGCGAGGGGGTCTCGCCCACGATCTCGGTGAAGCGCGAGCTGAACGAGCCGAGGGACGTGCACCCGACGGCGAAGCAGGTGTCGGTGACCGACATCCCTTGCCGCAGCAGCGCCTTGGCCCGCTCGATGCGTCGCGTCATGAGATACGAGTAGGGCGTCTCGCCGTAGGCGGCACGGAACTTGCGGGAGAAGTGGGCGGTCGACATGAGCGCGGTGCTCGCCAGGTCCGGGACGCTGAGCGGCTGGGCGTAGTTGCGGTCCATGTGGTCGCGGGCCCGGCGGAGGTGGACGAGGTCGGCGATCTCCTCCGGCGTCATGGCGACGACGGTACGCGACGCGGTCGCCCGGGCAACGAGGTCAGCGGCTCTCGGGGTGGAGGCCGAGCCCGGCGGGCGCGTCCTCCGCGGCGCGCCGGTGCCGGTCCTCGGCCTGCATCCGCCGGGCCAGGTGCTCCGAGCAGACGCCGACGAGCAGACCGACGCTGATCTCGATGTCGCCAACGGCCGGCCTCGAGCAGCACACGCAGAGCTCAGTATCCATGGGCGTTCCTCTCACCACCGAGAACGCCCGGAACCGCCGGTGCGTGACAGCTCCGGCGACTCGGGTGAGCCTTCTCAGGCGAGGCGGTGGGCGGCGGTCGCCGCCGGCGCGCCCGCCACCGCGGGGTGGAAGACCGACGCCAACGTCTCGACGCCGTCGACCAGGCGGGGTCCGGGCCGCACGAAGCAGCTGTCGGCGTCGACCGCCCAGAGCTCGGCGCCGGCCAGCTCGGGCCGGCCGACGAACGACTCGCCCTCGGCGATGGCCTCGTCGAGCGAGTAGCCGCACGGTGCGAAGACGACGACCTCGGGCGCCGACGCGGCGATCGCCTCCCAGGTCACGCGCACCGAGTCCCGGCCGGGCTCGGCGAGGATCGGCTCGCCACCCGCCCGCTCGACCATGCCCGGGATCCAGTGGCCGGCGTTGTAGGGCGGGTCGCCCCATTCGAGGGTGAACACCCGGCGGCGGGGCTGACCGCCCACGAGGTCATGCACCCGGTCGAGGCGGGCCCGCAGCCCGGCGACGACCGAGGAGGCTTCGGCGCGGCGTCCCGTGACGACGCCCACTCGGAGGATGCCGTCGAGCACGTCGTCGAGCGACGACGGGTCGAGCGACACGACCTCGGCGCTGCAGCCGATCGCCTGCAGCGCGGCGTCGACCTCACCAGCGGGCACCGCGCACACCGCGCAGAGGTCCTGGGTCAGGATGAGGTCGGGCGCGAGGTCGCGCAGTACGACCTCGTCGAGCTCCTCGGTGGGCGGCCCGCCCTCGACGTTCGCCGCCGACACCAGCGCGTCGATCTCGGCGGGCGTGGCATCGGCCGGCAGCAGCGTGCGCGACACACGCGTCTTCGTCAGCGCGGCGGGCGGCCAGTTGCACTCGTGGGTGACGCCGACGAGGTCGTCCTCGAGCCCCAGCGCGTAGACGATCTCGGTGGCCGACGGCAGGAGGGACACGATGCGCACCCGTTCATCGTGCCCCATGCCGTGCCCCATGCCGTGTGCCACGATCGCCGCATGCCCGTGCTCGGCCCCCGCATCGTCGTCTCGGGCACCCACTCCGGCGTCGGCAAGACCACCGTGGCCACCGGCCTGATGGCCGCGCTCCGCCGTCGTGGCCTCGCGGTCGCGTCGGCGAAGGTGGGCCCCGACTACATCGACCCCGGCTACCACTCCCTCGCCACCGGCCGGCCCGGCCGATCGCTCGACGCGTGGCTCGCCGGGGCGGCCCTGCTCGGCCCGCTGGCCGCCGACGCCGCCAGGGACGCGGACGTGCTGGTCGTCGAAGGCGTCATGGGACTCTTCGACGGCTCCGCTCAACCGGGTTGCGACGGCTCGACGGCCGAGGTCGCGCGCGTGATCGGCGCGCCGGTCGTCCTCGTCGTCGACGCCGGCGCCATGAGCGGCTCGGTCGCCGCCGTGGTGCACGGGTTCGCGACGCTCGACCCCAGGGTGCAGCTCGCCGGGGTCATCCTCAACCGCGTCGGCAGCCCGGGCCACGCCGAGCTGCTCGAGGAAGCGCTGGCGCCGCTCGGCATCCCGATCGTCGGCGTCCTCGAGCACGACGACCGGCTCACGTGGCGGGAGCGTCACCTCGGCCTGGTCCCCGTCGCCGAGGACGGGCCCGCCATCGCCACCGCCATCGACCGGCTCGCCACGGTCATGGAGGAGGCGATCGACGTCGACGCCGTCCTCGCCCTGGCCCGCTCGGCCGCCGCCACCACCGTGGCCGAGCGGCCCGCCGCCCGTCACGTCGCCGACGTCCGCATCGGCCTCGCCGCCGGACCGGCGTTCAACTTCACCTATCCGGAGAACCTGGCACTGCTCGCCGACGCGGGCGCCGAGCTCGTCCCCTTCGACCCGCTCACCGCGCCCACCCTGCCCGACGGGTGCCACGGGCTCTATGCCGCCGGCGGCTTCCCGGAGGTGTTCGGCGCCGCGCTCGCCGCCAACACCTCGCTGCTGGCCGACGTCCGCGCCCGGGTCGACGCCGGGCTCGTGGTGTGGGCCGAGTGCGGTGGCCTGATGTGGCTGGCCCGCTCGCTCGACGGCCACCCGCTCGCCGGGGTCGTGCCGGGCGACGTGCGCATGACCGATTCGCTGTCGATCGGCTACCGCACCGCCACCACGACCGTGGCCTGCCCCCTCGGCCCGGCGGGCACCGAGCTGCGGGGCCACGAGTTCCACCGCTCGGTGATCGAACCGGCCGGCGACGCCCTCGAGCTCCGCGGCCGCTTCGCGTCCGGGTCCGCCGGCTTCGCCACCCCGACGCTCCTCGCCAGCTACCTCCACCAGCACCTGGCCGCCACGCCCGAGCTCGCCGAGCACTTCGTGGCGACGGCCGCGCTGCACTAGCTTCCGGGCTGCAACCGAGGCGTCAGCGAAGTCCGGTGCGATCCCGGCGCTGTCCCGCAACTGTGAGCCCCCTCGGGGGTGAGCCAGGTCGCCTGGCGTCCCGGTAGCGAACCAGCTCCGAGGACAGAGCCAGGTTCGACCGACAGGCCGCCTGTCGTCGATCGACCTCTCCCTCGACCGACAGGAGGACACCTTGCGCAAGTTGCTCGCCACCGCCGTGCTCGCGGCGATCGTCGTCACGGGCTGCGGCTCGTCGTCGTCGAAGACCGCGGCCGCGTCCGCCACGACCACCAAGGCCGCCGCCGCGTTCCCCGTGACCGTCGGCTCGGTCACCCTCGCCACCAAGCCGACCCACATCGTCTCGCTGTCGCCGACCGCCACCGAGATGCTCTACGCCGTAGGCGCCGGCTCCCAGGTCACGGCCGTCGACATCTACTCGACGTACCCGCCCGAGGCGCCGCACTCGAAGCTCAACGGCTACGACTCGAGCGCCGAGGCGGTGGCCGCCGAGCACCCCGACCTCGTGCTGCTCGCCAGCGACAGCGGCGGCAAGCTCGCTCCCGGCCTCGCGGCGCTGAAGATCCCGGCGCTCCTGCTGCCGGCCGCCACCACCCTCGACGACACCTACGCGCAGATCGCCGAGGTCGGCAAGATCACCGGCCACGGGGCCGAAGCGACCGCCGAGGTCGCCAAGGTGAAGGGCCAGGTCGCCGCCGTCGTGAAGTCGGTCGGCGACAAGGCCAAGGGCAAGACCTACTACCACGAGCTCGACAACACCCTCTACACGGCGACGTCGCACACGTTCATCGGCCAGGTGTACTCGCTGCTCGGCATGGTCGACATCGCCGACGCCGCCCCGAGCAAGACGGCGGGTGACTACCCGCAGATCTCCGCCGAGTTCCTGGTGCAGAAGAACCCGGACTTCGTCTTCCTCGCCGACACGACGTGCTGCCAGCAGACCGCGGCGACGTTCGCGGCGCGGCCGGCGTTCGGCCAGCTCGAGGCGGTCAAGGCGGGGCACGTGGTCCCGGTGTCCGACGACATCGCGTCGCACTGGGGCCCGCGCATCGTCGACTTCCTGAAGATCGTGGCGGACGCCGTCACCAAGTAGCCGCTCACGATTTCTGGAACCCCGTTCTACCGCGAGGAGGAGTCGACCGCTGCGCTGACGAACCAGTCAGCACAAACGTCAGCACCAGCTGCGGAAGGGGAGACGAATGTCGGGGGGCATCTCTCCACGGTGTCGTGTCGCGCTCGTCGGCATGGCGTTGGGGTCGTTGTTGGTCGTCTCGTGCGGGTTGCGGGCGCCCAACGAAGAGGTCAAGGCGGCGACGGCGGCGGCCGAGGGTCAGGGCAAGAACGCCCTCGGCTCCGGCGCCGTCGCCGCGGGGGTCACGGGCTCGGGCGACAGCGCCGGTCCGACCAGCGCCGGGTCCGCAGCAGGCGGCGCCGGCGCCGGTGGCGCGGCCACGCCCGGCGGCGCCTCGACGGGGGCGGCCGCCACCGCCGCTCCGTCGGGCGGCAACGGCGGCGCCACCGACGTCGGCGTCACGGGCGACACGATCACCGTCGCCAACGTGTCCGACCTCGGCGGTCCCGTCCCCGGCCTGTTCTCCGGCGGCCCCTACGGCACGCAGGCGTACTTCAACTACATCAACAGCCAAGGCGGTGTCTTCGGCCGCAAGCTGAAGCTCGTCACCGCCGACGACCAGCTGCAGTGCAGCTCCAACGAGGCGGCGTACTCCAACCTCGTCGGCAAGGTCTTCGCCTTCGTGGGCAGCTGGTCGCTCGACGACAACTGCGGCGCCCAGATCATGAAGAACCACCCGGACGTGCCGATGGTGCAGCAGGCGCTCACCACCGACTTCCAGAACCTGCCGAACGAGTACTCCGTGGCGCCGTACGGCACCGGCGCCCCGCTCGGCCCGTTCCTCTACTTCAAGCAGAAGTTCCCCGACGACATCACCAAGGTCGGCACGCTCGTGGGCAACCAGCCGGCGGCCGTCGCCTCCTGGCAGCACATCAAGGCGGCCATGCAGTCGGTCGGCTACAAGGTGATCTACGAGGACATCTTCCCGGCCGCGCAGACGAACTTCACCGCCGACGTGGTGCGCATGCGGTCGGCCGGCGTGCAGATGGTCTACCTCCAGGCGGTCAACGGGCCCGACGCCGCGTTCTTCGCCCAGGAAGCGGCGCAACAGGGCTGGCACCCGCACGTGTGGATCTGCGGCGTCTGCTACTACGGCGCCTACCTGCAGCAGTCGGGTGGCGCCACCAGCATCGAGGCCCACTTCGCCAACACGGTCAACGGCATGTTCCTCGGCGAGGACGCCGCCACCGTGCCGGAGATCGGCTTGTTCAAGCAGTGGCTGCACTCGGCCTACCCGAGCTTCACGCCCGACCAGTTCGCCGCCAACTCGTGGGCCAACGCCGCCTTGTTCGTCGAAGCGCTCAAGGCGGCCGGACCGAAGCTGACCCGGGCCGCCGTGCTCGCCGCGCTGCGCCGGACCCATGTGTGGAACGACCACGGGATGGTGGCGCCGACCGACGTGGCCAGCAAGAAGCCGTCGAACTGCTACCTGCTGCTCCAGGTGCACGGGGGCGCGTGGAACAAGATCGACGATCCACCCGCGCCGGGCTTCCGCTGCGACGCGCCCTATTTCACGGGGGGCTGACGCGATGCACAGCTTGCTGCTGACGTACACCGTCGCCGGCATGGTCACCGGGTGTCTGTACGCGCTCACGGCCGCTGGCCTCGTCGTGACGTACCAGACGTCCGGCATCTTCAACTTCGCCCATGGCGCCATCGGCATGTTCATGGCGTTCACCTACTGGCAGCTCACCGAGAGGTGGGACGTGCCGTGGCCGTTGTCGATGCTGCTGGTGCTCCTCGTGCTCGCGCCGCTCCTGGGTGCCTTCGTCGAGCGGGCGTTCGTGCGCCCGCTCTACGGCGCCAGCCTGAGCGTCACGCTGGTGGTCACCCTCGGGCTCCTGCTGCTCCTGCTGGGCGTGGCCGACGCGCTGTGGCCGAACACCGTGACGCGCGAGATGCCGTCGATCTTCCCGGGTCAGGTGCGCATCTTCGGCTTGGCCGTCACGCACTACGAGATCATGGTGCTGATCGTGTCGATCGCGGTCGCCGTCGGCCTGCGCCTGCTGTTCACGCGCACGCGCATCGGCATCACCATGCGCGCGGTCGTCGACGACCGCGACCTGACGGCGCGCGCCGGTGCCAGCCCGATCCGTACCGCCCAGCTGTCGTGGGCGCTCGGCGCATCCTTGGCGGCCCTCGCCGGCATCCTCATCGCGCCGTTGCAGCACCTCGACCAGCTGAACCTGACGTTGCTCGTCATCGACGGGTACGCCGCCGCGATGGTGGGCCGTCTCAAGAGCCTGCCGCTGACCGTCGCCGGCGCGCTGCTGCTCGGCCTCGTCTACAACTACTCGGTCGGCTACCTGCCCAACGACGTGTTGTCGTGGTGGAGCCCGGTCATCCCGATGGCGCTGCTGTTCGTCGTCGTGCTCGTGCTGAAGCCCGCGCAGCTCCAGCGCGCACGCGTCGCGGTCCGGCGCCAGCGCCGCACGATGGCCTTGGTGCCGTCGCTGCTCACCGGCGGCCTGTTCGTCGCCGCGTCGTGGGTGATCAGCGGCCACCTCTCGCCGGGGAACGTGATCACGTTCGGTCAAGGGCTCGTGCTCGGCATCGTGATGCTGTCGCTCGTCCTCATGGCCGGCTACGGCGGCCAGGTGTCGTTGGCGCAGATGACGTTCGCCGGCTTCGGCGCGTTCTGCATGGGCAAGATCGCCGGCGGGCACTCGATCGTCGGGCTGGTCGCCGCCATGGTGCTCCCGGCGCTCGTCGGTGGTGTGCTCGCCGCGCTGGTGCTGCGGCTGCGCGGCCTCTACCTCGCGCTGGCGACGTTGGCGTTCGCCTACGCCATGGAGTCGCTGTTCTTCAACCACTTCCTCGGCTACGGCGGCATCCTCAGCGTCGGTCGCCTCGGCCTCACGTCGCAGCGGGGCTTCCTGCTCGAGGTCGCCGTGATCTTCGCCGCCCTCGCCGTCGGTGTCCTCGCCCTGCGACGCGGCCCGTTCGGCCGACGGCTCAAGGCGATGAACGACAGCGAGGCCGCGTGCGCGTCGCTCGGCATGAGCGTCACCGCCACCAAGGTCGCGGCGTTCGTGATCGGTTGCGGCATCGCCGGCCTCGGCGGCGCGCTGTACGGCGGATGGCAGGGCGAGGTCGGCCCGAACGACTTCGCGATGCTCCAGAGCCTCATCCTGCTGCTCATCGTCACGCTCGGCGGGATCGACACGGTGACCGGCGCGTTCGCCGCCGCCCTGTTCTTCGCGCTGCGGCCGATCATCGAGTCGCACCTGCCGTTCTCGAACGGCACGTTCATCCTGGTCGGGCTGGGCGCCGTCTCCGTCGGCCAGAACCCCGGTGGCATCGCCGGCCAGCTCGGCGACGCCATCGACCGCGTCCGATCGCTCGGCCACGAGCGCCGACCCGCGGAGGAGGTGCGCCTTGCCGGACACTGAAGCACCGGCCCTGGAGGTGTGGAACCTCCACGCCGGCTACGGCGCCATCGAGGTGCTGCACGGCGTCGATCTGACGGTGCCCAAGGGATCCGTGTTCGCCCTCATGGGCCCCAACGGCGCCGGCAAGACCACCTTGCTCAACGTGTGCGCCGGGATCGTGCCCGCCGCCAAGGGGTGCGTCCACGTCGACGGCATGCACGTCAACGGCGTGGCGCCCGAGGTGTTCGCCCGCGCCGGGCTGTGCAGCATCCCCGAAGGGCGCGGCACGTTCCCGAACCTCACGGTGCGCGAGAACCTGCGGGTGTTCACCCACGCGTCGCCGCACTCGCTCGAGGAGGTGGAGGAGATCGCGTTCGCGCGCTTCCCCCGGCTGCGCGATCGTTCGAGCCAGCTCGCCGGCACGCTGTCGGGCGGCGAGCGCCAGATGCTCGCCATGGCGAGGGCGTTCGTGAGCGAGCCGGCGGTGCTCCTGCTCGACGAGATCTCGATGGGCCTCGCGCCGATCATCGTCGGTGATCTCTACGACCAGGTGCAGCAGCTCGCCGCCGACGGCATCGCCATCCTGCTCGTCGAGCAGTTCGCGGCGGCCGCGCTCCGCGTCGCCGACTACGCCGCCGTGATGCGCCACGGCCGCATCGAGGTGCTCGGTGAACCGGCCGACGTCGCCGGCGCGCTCTCCGGCTCCTACCTCGGGGCACCGGCGTGAAGCGGCGGCTCGCACTCCTCGCGCCCTTCGCCCTGCTGGTGTGGGCGCCCGTCGCCCACGCCGACACGCTGCAGAGCTTCTCCGCCGCGGGGCGGGCGTCCGGCTTCGAGGTGACCCAGGACGGCGCCAACGCCAACTTCCATCCGCAAGGCGAGCTCGTGTGGGACTTCGCCTCGGCGACGCTCGGCTCGGGCGCCCACGCCCTGTCGACGTTCGCGTGGCCGGGCGGTGCGGGCGGCAACGCCGGTTCGCTGGTCGCGCTGCTCGGCGGGCCCGACGTCAGCGCCCTCAACGACCCGGCGCGCGCCGAGGTCGATTCGGGCGGCGCCCAGCAATCGACCGTCACCGCGCCGTCGGGCTCGACGATGACGGCCTCGGTGCAACCCGAGCAGGAAGGCGACCGCGAGTCGCGCGCCACCACCACCTCGGCCGACGCCGGCTCGGGCGCGGTGGGCGCGTCGTCCGCGACGTCGAAGGTGCTGCTCCACAACGGCACCCTGACGGCATCGGCGCAGAGCTCGGCGTCGGGCATCGACCTCGCCGGAGTCGTGCACATCGACTCGGTGCTGTCGACCGCGTCGGCGACGTCGAACGGCGGCGCGCCGACCGACACCGGGAGCACGATCGTGCACGGCATGACGATCGCCGGTCAGCAGGCGTACGTCGACGCCAACGGGGTCCACACCGGTGCGCCGGGCAAGCCGAGCGACCCGGTGGCCGTGCAGCAGGTCAACACCGCGCTGAGCGCGGCAGGGCTGCAGATCTACTTCACCGCCGCCCACGACATCGTCGTCGGACAGGTGTCGTACTACTACGCGGCGTCGATCCTGTTCTTCTGGGCGCCTCCGGGTGACACCGGCAAGGACAGCTTCACGCTCAGCCTCGGTGGTGCGGCGGTCGCCATGAACGTCACCGGCGGTCCGGGCGCGCTCGACTCGTTCACCATCGCCGACGACTCCGGCACCGGCGCCACGTCGTTCGACACCGCGTCCGGCACCACGGCTGCGCCGGTGCTCGAGCTGCCGACCGCGTCGGCCCCGGCGATCGCCACCCCCGCCCGTCCGTCGGCGCCCGCCGCGGCCATCCAGGCGCAACCGGCGGCCGCCACGCTGCCCCGCGGCCTCGGCGGTTGGGTGCTCGTCGCCGGCCTTGCCGCCCTCGGTGGCGCGGTGCTCCTCGCCCGTGTTCCCGCCCTGCTCGCGTCGGCGGCCGCCGCCGGCTGTCCCCGTGAACAGCATCCCGAAGGAGCCGACCGATGACCGCTCTCGCCGACATCACCGTGCCGCAGCAGGAGCGCGAGCGGCGCCTGTCCCGGGTGCTCGGCCGGGCGCGCACGCCCGTGCGCATCATGCTCACCGAGACGACGCTGTTCGCCCTCGGTGGCGCGCTGGCGGTGGGTGGCGTGGTGCTCATCCTGCTCGGCTGGCTCGGCACGTCGCGCACGGTCCTCGTCGCCGGGCAGATCCCCTACGTCGTGTCGGGCGGGTTGCTCGGCCTCGGCCTCGTGTTCCTCGGCGGCTTCCTCTACTTCGGCTACTGGCTGGCCACCCTCGTGCGCGACGGGCGCCAGCAGGCCGACGACCAGCGGGCGTTGTTCCACGAGCTGCGTGACGAGCTCGTCGCCCTCAACCGCTCGCTGGCCAGCACGGCGACGACGGCGACGGCGCCGGCGGTCGGGCGCGGGCTGGTCCGCACCCGCACCGGCACGATGGTGCACCGCGCCGAGTGCCCGGTCGTGGCCGGCAAGGAGGGCGTGGTCGCCGCATCACTCGACGACGGCCGGCCGTGCGCGATCTGCCAGCCCGAGTAGCGCGCCCATCCGCCGTCGGGGCCAGCGACGCGCCGACGTGTCCATGACAAGTTGGTTGCGGGCGTTCGGAGCGGCCCGTCGGCGGGTAGTCGAGGGGGCGATGTCCGATGCTGCGGTCGATCCCACGCCGTCCGTCGTCGATCCCGACGGCGACCGTCTCCCCGCGCTGTTCGTCCTCGGGGTCGCGCTCGTCGCCATCCTGCTGTCGGCGGTCGTCACGCTCGCGCTCGTCGCCAGTCTGCAAGGCGCCTGATCCTCGGGTACCCTTGCGGTCACTGGCGTCCCGCCTGCAGAGGCGGTGATGCGGCCGAGGTCCGAAGGCCACATCGCTGATGCCGTGAGCGGACGTCCCCGCCGTCGCCAGACGGCGAGGGAGCACGGCGCGAGGAGCGCCGGTGGCACATGGACGAACCAACCTGGGACTGGGAAACCGTCGTGTGGGCGGCGGCCGAGGGCCTCGCGACACCCGAGCAGGTGGCGCTCCTCGAAGCCGACCCGGCGGCGTGGCGGCGCACCCTCGCACGACTGATCGACGACACCGAGGACGCCCTCGACGCCGTCATCGACCGCGGCGGTCCGGAGCGCGACCAGGCGGTCGCCGACTTCGAAGGCGAGCTGGCCCGGCTGGAAGCGGCGTGGCAGCTGCTCACCCGCTCGCAGGACCCGAGGGTCGCCGTGGTCACCGTCGACCCCGACGTCGAGGTGCGGTTGCAGGCGTCGTGGGCCAACGGCGACGTGGTGGTGTGGGCGGCCGCGCCGGCCGCGCCGGCCTCGACC
>Ga0070671_100004206_pt1 | contig 11383 bp, 6 predicted proteins | sample KBSS73metaG_FD_65341 | JGI IMG/M metagenome (GOLD analysis project Ga0070671, IMG submission 65341) | Switchgrass rhizosphere microbial communities from Kellogg Biological Station, Michigan, USA - KBS S7-3 metaG | ecosystem: Host-associated > Plants > Roots > Rhizosphere > Soil ... | reverse complement strand
CACCGAGTACCGGATACACCAGCGCGTGCTCGACCTTCGCGAGGAAGCCGCGATCATCGCCAGCCAGGCCGACAACGACGCCGCGTTCTGGGACGCGCTACTCGCGTAGCCGCTGCGCCAAGCCCGACGCGCGGACCGCCCGCCGTTCGATCGCCGTCCGCAGCGCTGCCTCCGAGCCCACCACGCGCACGCGTTCCTTCGCCCGCGTCACCGCGGTGTAGAACAGCTCTCGCGTCAGCAGCCGCGAATCCTCCTGCGGTAACAGCACCGTCACCTCTTCGGACTGGCTGCCCTGGCTCTTGTGGATCGTCATCGCGTGCATCGTCTCGACATCCGCCAGTCGACTCGTCGCAAACATCTTGTCGCCGATGACCGCTCGCAGCGCATCGTCGCGGACCACCGTCACACCCGTGTCCCCGTTGTAGAGGCCCAATCCGTAATCGTTGGCCGTCACCAACACCGGCCTACCCGCGTACCACGACGACCAGATCGGGTCACCCGTCTCCTCCGTCAGCCAGCGCTCCACTTGCCGGTTCCAATGCGTCACACCGAACGGCCCCCGCCGATGCGCGCACAACAGTCGATGTTCGTCGAGCACCTTCAACGCCGCCCGGTCATCCCCCAGGATCGCTGCCGTCCGCAGCGCAACGGCATGTCGGACAAGCACATTGCGCAACTTGTCCCGCGGATCCTCGGCGTCGATCCACTCGATGTGCTCATCGCCCGCCCGCAACACCTCGATCGCCCGGTCCGCATCGCCAACGCGGATCGCGGACGCCAACTCGCCGATCGACTTACCGAAACGGTGCGACGTCTTCAGCGCCGCGATCTTCGCTTCGCCCAATCCGTCGACCAGATCCGCCAGTACCGCGCCCGCTTCCACCGACGCCAACTGATCCGGATCGCCGACGAGTATGAGCCGTGCGTCCGGCCGTACCGCCTCCAACAGCCGGGCCATCATGGTCAGCGACACCATCGACGTCTCGTCAACGACGATCACGTCGTGCGGCAACCGATTTCCGCGGTTGTGCCGGAACCGCGCGGACGTATCCGGTCTGCTGCCCAGCAGCCTGTGAAGCGTGGTGGCATGCAAGCCCGCCAACGCCTCTCCATCTGCCGGCGACAGCGCGCCGACCTCCAACTGCACCGCCTCTTGCAGGCGCGCTGCCGCCTTTCCGGTCGGCGCGGCCAACGCGATCCGCAACCGCCCGCCACTTGCGAGCATCGCCAACAGCCTCGCCACGGTCGTCGTCTTGCCCGTTCCCGGCCCGCCCGTCAGCACCGTCAACCCCTGCGACAAAGCGATTTCCGCGGCCGCGCGCTGCTCCTCGAACCCCGCAGGGAACAGCCGGTCGATGTCGGAGGACACGTCGGTGGGTCGGGCCGAGGCCATCGCGCGGATGTCGTCGCACACCTGCTGCTCTTCCAACCAGTACCTGTCGAGGTACAGCAGGTCGCCCTCGACACGTAGCACCGGCGGACCGGTCAGCAGCGGGCTGGCCTTCACCGCCGCCGCCAGATCCGCCATCTCAGGCGAGGTCAGGTCCACACACACCGACCCGCCCCGCAGTGCTCGCACCACGAGCGCGACCGCCAACGCCACCCGCTCGTCGGTTTCCTTGGCCAGCGCGGTAAGTCGCTGCGCGACATGGACATCCGCGGGTGCGAAGAAGCCAGTGTCGTCGACCACGAGTTCAAGCGTCATGCGACCAGCTCCGAAACCGCCGTGATCAACGAAACCGGCGGCTGCCAACTGAACACCCCGGCCGGGGCAGCAGGCCCGCACATCCCGCGAAGGAACAGATACATCACGCCGCCGAGGTGCGTCTGCGGCTCGTATCCCGGCAGTCGCCATCGTAGAAACCTGTGCAGCACAACGCTGTACAGCAACGCCTGCAGTGGATAGTCCGAATGCAACATCGCCTCGACCAGACGCGGCTGCGCGTAGTCCGCAGCTGTCAACGGGCGCGCCGGATCGCCAAGCCAGTTCGTCTTGTAGTCGACGACCACATACCGGTCGCCGATCCGTAGCACCGCGTCCACCGAGCCCGACAGGTATCCCTTCAATGGCTGCCCGCCCAGCGCGGCTCCCGTCAGTCGATCGGCATACGGCGCCAACGGGTCATCCTTCGGCAGATGGGCTCGCAGCAGCTCGCCGACCTCGCGCAGATGCCCGCCGCCCAACGGGAATTCGAAGTCCATCTCGGACATTCGGTCTCGCAGGCCGATCTGCCGCAGTGTCAGGTTGTCGGCGAGCGGACCCAGCGGGGTGTCGTGCATCGGTATCAACGCCGCCGCCAACACCTCAGGTTCGACGTCGACCGGCCACCACACCGAGTGCTCGCGGATCTGCGCCTCGAGCTCCGCGGCCAGATCGACCGCGAACGGGTCCGCCGTCTCCAACACCGCGTGCACCAACGTGCCGAACTTAGCTCCCGCCGGCAGGTCCGCCATCGGTGACGGCACATCGTCGCCGGCCGCCGACGCCACGACGGGAATCTCGGCGACCTCGTCGTCCAGTTCGACGACCTCCGGCTCGCTGCTCACCGGCGTCGCCTCGGCGTCGCGGATCAGACCGGAGTACGACGTGCGTCGCCACGACGTGTCGATGCCGCGGTGGAAGTGGCGGACGTCAAGATCGGTCGGCGGCACATCGCCCGGCAGTGCGGGCATCGGCGTGATCACGGAATTCTCGATCACCGGCCCGCCCGCGGCTTCCCATTCCCGCAGCCGCGCCATTGCGTCGTCGTCCGAGACCTTCGCCGGCTGAGCAGAATTCGGCACCTCGGCCTCACCCGGCCTGCGGCCCCGCAGCAGCCGCGACAGCCCGCCGTTGGGCTCATCGCTCGACGGCGCCCACCACGCCACCACCTGAGCTTGTGCGCGGGTGAGCGCCACGTAGGTCAGCCGGCTGTCGTCGCTGGCGTCCTCGGCCCTGCCCAGCTTCACGACGGCGTTGTAATCCGGGCTGTCGGGGCCGCCGATGTGCAGGCATCGGGTGTCGCCCTCGTGGTACAGCACCAACTCGGGATCCCTGACGTGCCGGTTGAACGCAAACGGCAGATACACCACCGGAAACTCCAGGCCCTTGGCGGCGAACACCGTCATCACCTGCACGGCCGCCGCGTCGTTGTCCAGCCGGCGTGCGCGTTCCGTTGCGCCACTTCGCTCGTCGCGCTGGGCGCGCAGCCAGTCGCGAAGGGCGGGCAGGCTGAAGTGCTCGCGATGCGCCGCCTCCTGCAGCAGCTGCGTCACGTGCGACAGGTCCGTCATCAAGCGTTCGCCGCCTTGCCACGACAGCACGCGGTCGCCCATCCCGCTGAGCTGCGCGGCCTCGAAGATCGCCGCGACGCCTCGCTCGCGGGCGTGGCCTGCCCACTCCCGCAGGGTTTCCGCGACGCGGTCGGTCAGCGCGTCGCCGCCTACCACAAGCGATTCCGCCGTCTCGCCGAAGAACATCGTCGCCGCGGCGGCCCGTACCATCCCGGGCCGGTGCGGCTGGTCGAACGCTTCCAGCAGGCACAGCCAGTCCTCGGCGGCGTCGGATCCGAAGATGTCGGAGTCGCCGGTGTAGACGGCAGGGATGCCCGCTTCGCACAACGCCTCGTAACAGGCTCGGGCGTCGACGTGCTTCTCGACGATCACCGCGATGTCGCCCGCGCAGACGGGCTCGTCGTCGAACGTGGCGCCGGTAGTCAGCAGGCGGCCGATGTCGGCGGCCATATCGCGGGGGATGTGCGAGCGCAGGTCGCCGATCAGCAGCGCGCGAGTCCCACTGCGGCCCAACGTTTCCCGTCGTACCACCCGCAGTCGGAACGGGTCGCCTGCGCCCTTCAGTCGCGACCCGGCGTGGTGCGCTTCGACGTCGTGGACGATGATGCGCGGATCGCCGAGTTCGGCTCCCTTCAGCACAACCTGCAACCGGCGCACCAGATCGCCGTCGCTGCGCCAGTTCGTGCTGAGCGTCTTCTGCACCCCTGCGGTTGCGGCCGCGTCGAGGTAGGTGACGATGTCGCCGCCGCGGAACGAATAGATCGCCTGCTTCGGGTCGCCGATCAGAATCACCGTCGAGCGACCACTGAACGCGCGGTCGATCACCTTCCACTGCACCGGGTCGGTGTCCTGGAACTCGTCGACCAACACGATCGGCCACCGCTGGTGCATGCGCACCTGCGCCGGTGAGTCGTCGGCGTCCAGCGCATCGGCCAGTCGGCTGAGCAGGTCGTCGTAGCCGAGTATGCCCCGCTGCCGCTTGCGCTTGTCTAGCTCGGCCACAACGTCTTTCGCGAAGCTGATACAGACCGCGGCGCGCGAATCGGGATCGGGATCTTTGGGCCGCAGTTCGGTCGCGGGCTTGTTGACCACCTCACGGGCCAACCGCAGCGCATCGGCGTACGCCAACAACGGGTCCTCGCGCTCGCGGCCGAAGTGCCGCAGATACAGGTCGTCGACGATCTCGGTGACCAATTCGTCGAGGCTCTCCACCAGCGTCACCCCGGCGTCGGTGTCGCCCGCGACCCCCAACGAACGCAACACCAGCTGACAGAACTGGTGCGTGGTGGCGATAGTGGCTGCGTCGAACGCCGCCAATGCATCTCGGAGCAGGCGATGGCGGTCAGGTTCTGTCTCCGCGGCCGCCGCCTCGACGAGTTGGCGGCGCACCCGGTCGCGCAGCTCCTGGGTTGCCGCCCGGCTGAACGTGATGAGCAGCATCTGGTCCAGCGTCGCGACGCCCTCGGCGACATAGCGCGTGACCAGGCTGGCCAGTGCGAACGTCTTGCCCGTGCCCGCGCTGGCTTCCAGCACCGTGGTCGAACACGGCTCGGGCAGCGAACCGGACAGATCGAAGCGGTCCATCATCCGAGCGACCTCAACATGGGCAGCCACAACCGGCAGGCATATTCGTCGAGCCCTCTGTCGACGAGTTCGGATAGCCACGCGCCCTTACCGAATGCCCGCTCGTGCGCCTTCTCGGCGTCCTCGCCGGGGTAGCGGTCGGAGCGCCAGCGATACATCGCCGCCCGTTCCGGGTCGCCGTGTGTGTGTTTGGCTTCCGCCCACGCGTAGGACGTCTTGACGGGCAGCGGCAACGGCTCCCGCCGTCCCGCGTCGTAGATCGCCACCAAGTCGGCGAGCAACTCGACAGCAGAGTCCGCGGGGCGCCCCAGCACCTCTTCGCGCGGCGTGGTGCCGCGTTTCGGTCGGCCGATGACGACCGCCGACCAGTCTGTGCGCGGCGCGTGCGCGTGCAACGCCAGCAACGGAATCCACGACTGCAGCAGATGGCGGCCGTCGAGCTTCGAATACGTCACGGAAACGAGCCGCTCGCCGAAGACCGGCGAGACGGTGCCGGTCAATCGCCGGCCGCCGAGGTCGATGTCGACGTCGATGGCGCGTGACTGGACGCCGCGGTAGTGCCGCCCGACCTCCGCCAGTTGCGCGGCCTGGTCGCGGATCTCGGTGGCCTTGCGCCAGCCGAGCCTGCCGGGCGGCAGTGTGCCGCGCCGCCATTCGGCCTCGCGCGCCTGGTCGGGCCGCATGCCGTCGAGCATGTCGTGCAGCATGCGGTCGCCGACCGTCCACTCCTCGAGCGCGTTGATGTCGACCGGCATCGCATCCTGAACCCCGTCGATCTCCCAGGGCAGCGTGTAGTCCAGCGCGCGGAAGAACCCCTTCACCGGATCCCGGAAGAACGCCGCAAGGTCGGCGAGCACCACGTCCTCGGTTGGCGGGGCCGGCAGCGGACCGGAGATGAACGGTGGCCGCTCGGCACGGCCGGCGGAGCGTACGCGGGCCGCCCGCAGCACCGTCGGGTCGAAGGTGAACGGTTCGTCGGGGATAAGGCCGCCTGGCACGACGTTGCGAGTGTCGAAGGGCTGCAACGGGTGTCGCACGACGACTGCGTCGCGCACGCTGTCCGGCGTGGTCAGGTCGAGCGTGTCGAGCAGCTCGGCCAGCGGTACCGCGGGCGGGCGTTCGTGTCCGGAGTATTCGTTGGCGCCGGTGTAGGTGATCACGAGGTGCTCGGTAGTGGCCTGGATGGCGTCGAGCAGCAATTGCCTGTCTTCGGAGCGGATGTCGCGCTCGCCGGTCATCGGACCGCGCGCCAACACGTCGTCACCGTCGACCACCCCGAGGCGCGGGAACACCCCGTCGTCGAGACCGACGAGGCAGACCACCCGATGCGGCACCGAGCGCATCGGCACCATGGTGCAGACCGTCAGCGTTCCGGTGCGGAAGTTGGCGCGGGTGGGGCGCCCGGCGAGGTGGCGCTCCAGCAGCGCCTTGATGTCGGGCAGCCGCATGAGAGTGTCGGCGCGGGGGCCGGCTTGGCGCAGAACGTCGTTGAATTCGCGTTGCAACTGGCTGGTCTGCCATGCGTCGTCATCACTGACCTTGGCCAGCAGGTCGATGCCGTGTTCCAACGACGTCAGCCACTCATTCAGTGGCCTTGTGCCGGTGAGTGATTCGGTGACGCGGTGCAGCCGATCGACATATTCGGCGAGCCGGCCCGCCAGCTCGACGCGGTTGCTGCTGACGTCGTCGAGCGGCAGCGTGGTGTCAAGCCAGGCGTGCGAATCGTCGGACATCGCGACACCGGCGAGTACCCGGTCGATGCCGAATCGCCAAGTGTTCTGGACGAAGTCGACGCCGAACGGCTGCCGGTCTTCTTTGTCGAAACCCCAGCGGATGTTGGCCTCGCGCACCCAACGGGTGATGTCCTCGAGGTCGTCGTCGCTGAACTCGAAGCGGGCCCGCACCGGCGCGGCAGCCGCGAGATTGAGCACCTCGCTGGAGGTCGCCCGGCTGCCCGCGAGGCTGAGCAGTTGGCTGGCCACGCCGAGCAGCGGATTGGTCTGGACGAGGGAGCGGTCGGCCAGTCGTACACGCAGCCGGTGGGCGGGATGCACGCCGCGGATCATGTCGCCGAGGCCGAAGCCGGCGACGATCAGCGGCGCATAGGTCTCGATGTCCGGGCACATGACCAGGATGTCGCGTGGCTCGAGTGTCGGGTCGTCGGCGAGCAGGCCGAGCAGAACCTCGCGAAGCACGTCGATCTGACGGGCCGGGCCGTGGCAGCTGTGCACCTGGATGGACCGGTCTGCCGTCGTATGCGTGCGGCCGTCGGGCCGGACCGCGTTGGCGGCGATATCGGACTGCAGCCAACCGAGCAGGGTATCGGGATGCGTTGAGCCACTGAGATATTCGTCGGTGGCGGGATCTTCGGGCAGGCCACGCTGAAGCTCGCGCAGGTCGCGGCCGAGCGTGGCCAGCAGCGGGTGGTCGACATTGCGGTGGCTGGTGTCGTCGCGGCGGGGGATGGGGCCGCGGTCGGTGGCGAGCTTGCGCCAGAGGTCGTCGCTGGGATGCGGCAGCCACAGGTGCAGATCGTGGTGGGTGGCCAGCGCGGTCAGGAGTTCGACCTCGGTGGACGGCAGCCGGGTGTGGCCGAACAGCGACAGTCGCCCCGGCAGGTCGAGGGGCGATTCTTGTAGCCGCGCAAGGGTTTTAGCGTGGCGGACATGCGGCGGGTCGGCGGCGACCTTGTCGAGCAGCGCCCGCCACAACGGTGGCTGCCAGTCGAGGTCGGATGGGATATCGCCTGCGACAGCGCGTTCCCAATCGATCAGCAGCTGTGGCCGCTGCCGGGCGTAGGAGGCGAACAGGCCGGCGAGCCGGCGGGCGACGGCGTAGCGGCGGCCCTGGCGCAGCTCCTTCTCTTCGCCCACTTCGAAGTGACCGAGGTGGGTGGCCAGCGTCTTGCACCAGTCCGCAGTGCAGCTGGCGTCGATGACCTCGAGCAGCGGCCACACCATGGCGTCGGGCGACCAGGGGTCGTCGTCGACGGTGCCGGTGATCTCGGCGATCAGGGAATGCGGATTGCGGAACGAGATGCCTGCACAGATACCGTCCTGGCCGGCACCGCGGCCGAGGATATGGGACAGCCGCTGGCTCAGCCACCGTTCGACGCCCTTGGCGGGGACGATGATCAGCTCTTGCGCGAACGGGTCGGGCAGGGGAGTGGACAGCAGATGGCCGAGGGCGTCGGCAAGGAGATCGGTGCGCTCAGCGCGATGGAGGTGAAGCGCCATCAGTGCTCACCTTAGGAGCCTCCGTTGACCTGGCGGGCCAGTTCGTCGACGACACGTTCGAGCTCGTCGACCATCCAGCTGTCCAGCCCGCGGGCACGGTAGGCCTTCAGCAGTTCGCCGTAGTACCAGAGGTGGTCGTGCGGGTTCTTGCGGTTGAAGCGCTCCCACAGTTTCGGGCCGTGCTCGTGGTAGTCGCGCAGCATCGAGCGCGCGTTGTCGAGCTTGTCGGCGACGGAGACCAAGAGCGTGTCGACGCCGACCTCGGCAAGGTGGTCGACGTACTTGCGCTTGCGGTCCAGCCATGGCGGCTTGGGTTCCTCGTCGGTGTCGCTGCACTCGGCGACGATGCGGGCGACGTCGTCACCGAACTTGGTTCGGATCTCGTCGAGCGTTGGGGGACCGCCCTGGTCCTCGACGGCGTCGTGCAACAGCGCCGCGATGGCCTGGGCTTCGGAGCCGCCGTCGTTGATGACGAGCCCGGCCACGCTCAGGAGATGGCCGATGTAAGGGATGTCGCCACCCTTACGCACTTGGTTGTGGTGCTTGAGCTCGGCGTAGACGAGCGCCTGGGAAAACTCTTCGGTCAGTATCGGTGTGGAGGTCTGCTCACTCAATGCGATTTCTCCCCTTTCAGTCTGACCATAGCCGCAGGGGGTGACATGAACGTTTTGCCAGGGGTCTCTCAGTTACCCGCGAACCACGCCGTCGTCACCGCATGCCGCCGCGGCGAGTCGAACGGGGTGTCCCGCGGGCCCAGTTCGCCCACGCGCACCACCCATACCGGCCCGGATCGGTCGATCGCAGATTCCGGATCGTCGCCCGCCGCGATCAGCACACCCATCGACGTCTTGCCCGGGTTGCATCCGTACACCGGCACCATGTCGTCCGCCCTTGCGCCCCAATCGATTCCGTTCGGCAGGATGCACCGCGTGCCGTTGTCGAGCTGCAGCGCGAACGGCATCGGCGTCGCCGGCGGATCCACCGCTGGAAGCGCGCCCGGCTTCGCGAACCGCCGCAGTCCCTTGGTCCACGGCTCCGCCAGGCACAACACGGAGGCCGGTGCCGGCCAACACACTTGGGCGGCGGCCTGCGCCGGCTCGCACGCATAGATGTCGGGCGCCACTGCCGCCGGTGACGGTCCCGGGCAGCCCGACAGATTCGGCGAACCCTGCCGATTCACCACCTGATACCCGTCAGCGGGCTCGCCATTCGCGTCAACGGCCCTGACGGTAATCGTGGCCGTCGCCCCCGGCGCCGCACTGACCTGACCGGGCAGCGCGAGAATCCCGACGAGCGTCACTGCAACCGACGCTCGTAGCCACCTCAGAGCACGCCGCCGCAGCACGAGAGCCTCCACCTCCAGGATGGCTCATTCCATTTGTCGATAAACCGGAATGGCGTGATCGTTACGCTCGGCCTATGAAGGCAGTCACCTGCACCAACGCCAAGCTCGACGTCGTAGACCAACCGACACCCACGCCGGCCAAGGGCCAACTGCTCCTCGACGTCATTCGCTGCGGCATCTGCGGCTCGGACCTACACGCGCGCAACCACTGCGACGAGGTCGCCGAGGTGATGGCCGAGACCGGCTATCCGGACTTCATGCGCTCACACGAGTCGGTCGTTTTCGGCCACGAGTTCTGCGGCGAAGTGCTCGACCACGGCCCCAGCACGCGCAAAGCACTGAAGCCTGGCACGCCCGTCGTCGCGCTACCCCTGCTGCGACGTGGCAAGGAGGTGCACGCGCTCGGGCTCAGTACGCGAGCCCCCGGCGCCTACGCCGAACGCGTCGTCGTCGAGCAGTCGCTGGCCCTGCCGGTCCCCAACGGCCTACCCGTCGAACAGGCCGCGCTCACCGAACCCATGGCCGTCGGCTGGCACGCCGTCCGTCGATCCGACATCGGCAGAGGCCAAGTCGCCATCGTCATCGGCTGCGGCCCGATCGGCCTCGCCGTGATCCTGATGCTCAAGGCCAAGGGCGTGCGAACGGTCATCGCCAGCGACTACTCCGCCGGCCGCCGCGCGCTGGCCACCAAGTGCGGCGCCGACATCGTCGTCGACCCGGCCGTTGACTCGCCATACGCGAGAGCCAGTGGCCACGGCCACCTCGAAACACCGCTCGACGCTTTCGATCTCGCGATCGGCACTATCGAGAAGCTGCAGCGAGTGCGCCTGCCCTGGTGGCATGTCTGGCGCGCCGCCGACGCCGTCGGTGCCGCCACCCCCAAACACCCCGTCGTCTTCGAATGCGTCGGCGTGCCCGGCATCATCGAGAGCATCATCACCGGCGCGCCGCTGTTCTCCCGCGTCGTGGTGGTCGGCGTGTGCATGGGCGCCGATCAGGTCCGGCCGTCGATGGCGATCAACAAAGAGATCGACCTGCGCTTCGTACTCGGTTACACCCCAATGGAATTCCGCGACACGCTGCACATGCTCGCCGATGGCAAGGTCGACGCCACGCCACTCATCACCGGCACCGTCGGACTCAACGGCGTCGACAACGCATTCCAGGCGCTGGCCGACCCCGAAGCGCACGCCAAGATCCTCATCGATCCGAAGAGCGGCGCCACGACCCCACAAAGGAGCTGACCATGGATGTCCTGAGAACCCCTGACGCCCGCTTCGCGAACCTGCACGGCTACCCGTTCGCGCCGCACTACGTCGACGTCGCGGCCAGCGACACCGACGGCCTTCGTATGCACTACGTCGACGAGGGCCCCGCTGACGGCGCACCAGTCGTCCTCCTGCACGGCGAGCCCACCTGGAGTTATCTGTACCGCACCATGATTCCGCCGCTCGTTGACGCCGGCCATCGCGTGCTCGCCCCAGACTTGATCGGCTTTGGTCGCTCCGACAAGCCCAGCGCCATCGCCGATTACACGTACCTGCGGCACGTCGAATGGGTCACGGCGTGGTTCGACGCTCTCGACCTGAGGGACGTCACGATGTTCGTGCAGGATTGGGGATCGCTGATCGGACTGCGCATCGCCGCGGAGCAACCGCACCTCGTCAGCCGCATTGTCGTCGGCAACGGGTTCTTGCCTGCTGGTCAGCAACCCGCGAACATCGCGTTCCGCACGTGGCGGGCCTTCGCGCGCTATACCCCGGTGCTGCCGTGCGGACTGATCGTATCCGCCGGGACCACTACGAAGATTTCAGCCGAAATCCGAGCCGGATACGATGCGCCCTTCCCAGCCAAGACTTTTCAGGCCGGGGCGCGGGCCTTCCCTGCGCTGGTGCCGATAACGCCGGATGACCCGGCGATCCCGGCGAACCGCGCCGCGTGGGAG
>Ga0070671_100004202_pt1 | contig 11390 bp, 10 predicted proteins | sample KBSS73metaG_FD_65341 | JGI IMG/M metagenome (GOLD analysis project Ga0070671, IMG submission 65341) | Switchgrass rhizosphere microbial communities from Kellogg Biological Station, Michigan, USA - KBS S7-3 metaG | ecosystem: Host-associated > Plants > Roots > Rhizosphere > Soil ... | reverse complement strand
TGAAGCATCTCGCGATTTTGATTTGTGTATCCGCTTGGACATACGCACTCGCGGCGGCTGAGCCCGCTTATCAATTCATCCGCGAGATTCCAATCGGCGGTGAGGGCGGCTGGGATATTCTCACGATCGATTCCGCGGCTCGCCGCTTGTATCTATCCCACTCGACCAAGATCGAGGTGGTCGATATCGATTCGAACAAAGTCGTTGGAACGATCGACGACACGCCAGGCGTGCACGCCTTTCTCTCGATCCCGGCGCTCAAGCACGGATTTTCGTCAAACGGTAAAGAGAACAAATCAAGCGTGGTCGATCTCCAAACGCTAAAAACGACCGCGAAACTTGAAACAGGCGACAGTCCAGATGCGATTACATACGACAGCCGGCGCACTGAAGTTTATGTGTTCAATCACCGTGGAAACTCAGCCACAGTGATCGATGCGAAGGCGGCGAAGGTCGTCGCGACAATTCAACTGGTCGGTAGCCCAGAATTCGGAGTGTTCGATCCGTTGACCGACAAGATCTACTGCAACATCGAAGACAAGAGCGAGGTGACGACAATCGATGGAGTGAAACATGAAGCGATCGCGCATTGGCCGCTCGCGCCGGGAGCAGAGCCTTCCGGCATTGCGCTGGATTCCGCGCACCACCGTCTCTTCGCTGCCTGCAACAATAAGATGCTGGTGATGCTCGACATGAAGACCGGAAAAGTCCTCTCAACCTTGCCAATTGGCGATCACGTGGATGGTTGCGCGTTCGACGACGCCACCCAGCTTGTCTTCATTTCCTGCGGCGACGGTACGACGACGATTGGGAAAGAGGATGGGCCTGATCGCTTGGCGCTGGTTCAGAGACTCCAGACCGAGCCAGGCGCGCGCACGATGGCGCTCGATTCGAAAACTCACCGGATATTTTTGCCGACGGCTAGATTTCAGCCGGCGCCGAGTCCTTCGCCCGGAACATCACCGGCCAGACCGACGATCGTCTCCAATACGCTTAAGCTGCTCGTTTACGAGCTAACTGGCAGCGCAGCCAACTAGACCCGCCCAGAGAGGACCAGGACCAATACAATCAAGAGAACCAGTCCGAGACCGCCCGAAGGATAGAAACCCCACCCTCTGCTATACGGCCACGCCGGGATAGCGCCAATCAGGAGAAGGACAAGAAGGATAACTAGAATTGTTCCCATATGTTTTTCGAATTAGGTGCAACCACGCAGTAAAAAAATGATGAAAAGAATCGGCAGCGGAATGCCGAGGAGCCAGAGAAGGATGTACCCGGCCGCGCCATATTCCTTTATACGCTCAGTCAATTTCATAACCTGATATTCGCATCTGAATGTGCGAAAGGCCGTGTCGGAAAAGCGAATGCGATCGCGTCTATTTTGGAGGGGCGACATTTCGGAGGAACTGCCCAACGAGCTAAAAAACTCAGAGTGGCAATCTAAATATGCATGCGTAAATTTTTTAATTTCTCCAACGCATGACAAGCGCTTGCCACGATTCAGCCTCGGTGAGCATTTTACTGGTTGAGGATCACAAGGACAGCCGCGAGATCCTGGCCAATCTTCTGGCTCACTGCGGCTATGAAGTCTCGACTGCGGCGAACATGCAGGACGCGTTGACTTTAATTAACGACCTCCGCTTCGAAATCCTGGTCTGCGATATTGGGCTGCCCGACGGAAGCGGGCTCGACTTGGTGGCGGAAGCGAAAAAGCGTCAAGCGTGGAAAAAAACCGTCGCTCTGACCGCGCACGAGGACCAAAGCGACCTCGGCCTTCGAGCCGGGTTTGACGAATTCCTAACAAAGCCATTCGACTTTAATCAGTTGCGCTCGATTTTGGCGCAAAGTCGTTAGGCGACGGACCGTCAAAAGCCAACCCGCGAATTGTTCATCGCGTTCGTGCTCTTTCTCGTCCTCCTCCTCGAATCCCCAAGTCAGATGACCGAGGAGGAGGACGAGGACGATTACGATCCGCCATCTTCCCTTAACGAACTCGCGCTTATGTCTCGTTAACGAGCCCGATATTTTGGAGTAGTGTATCGAGCGTGAAGAGCGATGAAGCATCCCTGACCGTTCCTGCTTCCATTACAGGACGCGCGCCGGCAGCGATGCTACCCCCAGTTGGGGAGTCGAAACGCCGCGTGTCCTGGATTGACCCGGAGTACAAAGGAATGTTCCTGCTCGCGGGACTGTGCGGCGTTTGCACGTTTGCCGGTTTTGTTCTGCACCCGTTCGCGCCTCGCCTGGGTATCGCACTCTTTGTTGTGGCCTACCTGAGCGGCGGCTGGTTCGCGTCGATCGAGCTGGCCGGTGAACTCCGTCGCGGCGTTTTCGACATCAATCTGCTCATGATCGTGGTCGCGATCGGCGCGGCCGGCATCGGAGCATGGGCGGAAGGCGGCACGCTCCTCTTCCTCTTTTCGCTAAGCAATGCTCTTGAGCATTTCGCCAATCATCGCACCGAACAAACGATCAGTTCGCTCCTCAAGTCGGCGCCGGAGACGGCTCGGCGACGCGAGAATGGAGCCTGGCGTGAAGTGCCTACTGAATCGTTAGGCATCGATGATGAATTGCTCGTGAAACCGGGGGATTTGTTCCCGGTCGACGGTGAAGTGATCGAAGGAGCAACCTCAGCCGACGAATCAGCCCTAACGGGTGAAGCGCTGCCAGTCTCGAAACGCGTTCGTGATTGGGTCAGTGGCGGAACGATGAACCTTGAGGGACAGGCGGTTATCCGCGTCCGGCGTTTGCCGACTGAGAGTGCGGTGCAACGCATTATTGATCTGATCAACAGCGCACGCCAACAAAAAGCGCCTGCGCAACGTTTCACGGACACGTTTACTCGTTACTACACCGGCATTGTCCTGGCCGGGAGCGCGCTATTTTTCCTCTGGCTCTTTTTCTTGCAGCACGAGCCACTCGCGCAAGCCATCTATCGAATGATGACGCTGCTGGTTGTGTCATCGCCGTGCGCGCTCGTCCTTTCCATTCCCTCTGCCATTCTGGTTGCGATCGCCGCCGGCGCGCGCCAGGGCATTCTCTTCCGCGGCGGTGTGGCGGTCGAACGCCTCGCCGCTGTGAATCACTTCGCGTTTGATAAGACTGGTACGCTCACGACTGGTCAGCTTCAGGTCGCACGAATCGAAACGCGCGGCGGAATCTCCGCCGATGAGGTTCTCTCCGTTGCGGCGGCGGTGGCGCAATATTCCACCCACCCGCTTTCTCGCGCCGTCGTGGAGGAGGCCGAACTTCGTGGCCTCAAGAACTTCGAAGGAGAAAGTATTACCAATCTCCCGGGACTAGGCATGCAGGCTATGATCGGCTCCGACCTGGTTCTCGTCGGCAGTCGCAAGCTGATGGAGCAACGCGGCTTTCCGATCATCGAGCGGGACGCGACTGGGGCTGAAGCAGAGGTGTGGGTAGGCCGGACCTCAGTCCTAGGCGTGATCTACCTGCGCGACCGACTGCGCCCTGCCACTCCGTCGGTCATTGCCGCACTGAAAGATGCGGGCAATTCGGTGGCGCTAATCTCGGGTGATCGGGCGGCGGCGGCCGACGCGGTCGCCGCCGCGGCAGGAATCGAAGAAGTTCATCCCGATCTCACGCCTAACGAAAAGTTGGAATGGATTCATCGCTGGCGCCAGAATGGGAAGACGGTGGCGATGGTGGGCGACGGAATCAATGACGCTCCCAGTCTGACCGCGGCCGACGTCGGGATTGGGATGGGCGCGCGCGGCTCTGACGCCGCCCTCGCACAAGCTGACGTCATCCTGATGCACGACCGAATTGAGAATGTCCCAACTGCCTTGCGCTTGAGCCGGCGAGCCCGTCGCATTATCCGACAAAATCTTTTCGTGTCGTTAGGCACAGTCGTCCTTTTGATCAGCTTCGCGCTGGCGCAGAAAATCAAGTTGTCCTTTGGTGTGGTTGGCCACGAAGGCAGCACCGTCCTCGTCGTTCTGAATGGCCTGCGCTTGCTTCGCCTCAGGCCTGACCGCAGTACTTGAAGAGAATCATTTCGGCGAGGTTCTCCCGATAATAGAAGCGCACCGCGCCATCGCGTCCGACGTAGTCGGTCCTCACACTGCAACTCGCGCGCCGGCTGTGGACTTGATGAATTCCTGGTTTGCCCCGCAGGTAAAATGCGCCCCAAGCCTCGACGAAATTTGCGCGACCCGCCTTCGCGGCGAGGAATTTTTCCAACTCCGACCGCTCCATTTCCTGATACACGATTGCGGTGATATGCTCGAGTTCCGCGTAATCCAATCGGGCTGCGGGAAAAAGGCCGGCCGCTGGCAATTGCGACCACTGAGACCTCATCACCCCCACTCGTATGCGCGGATCAAATCCATCCGCAGCGTGTTTCGAGGAATAAGTGCTGATCGAAATCTGAAGCCGGCCGAACTTCCCAGCGCGGATCGTGATCCAGAAATGGTCGCGCTTGGCTGGGTCGGGCGTGACTTCTGCGGCGAAGGAGACAATCTCACCCGCCCCGAGCACGAACTCTTCCGCACGAAAACCGAACCCGAACTCGGTCTTCTTCTTGCGTGCGATCGGTCTCAAGCGGCTGAATCGCGGCCGCTCTTCTCGCGCGACGTTTTTCTCTTCCTCGTACCGCCTGCCATGCCTACCTCGTTCACGATTTCCGGCACGGCCGATCGCGCAATTTTGGCAAACTCGTTAGTCACTCTGTTCGCGCCGGACCCAACCAGACGGAGCAACCCAATTTCGATAGTGAGATTTTTACCTTTGAGTGGTATCGCGATCAGATCGGTCGTGCCATGCAACGCAATTTTCGGCATGAAGGCGGCCGCGTTCAGCGGGGCGAGCGAGCGGAGGAGCGCTTCGATGGAATTGATCTCCGCTATCATTCGAGGGCGCACCTGATGTGCCCGACAGATATCGTCACTCATGCGCCGCATCACGAAGGTGTCGGACAATTGCAAGATGCGCGCCTGGTGCAATTCAGAAACATCCACGGCCGGCCGCTTGGCCCAGGGATGGCTGATGTGAACAAGGAGTGCGAATCGATCATGGTAGAGTCGTTCGTAGCGCAAATTGGGCGAGTGGTGGGTGAGGAAACCCAGTCCCACATCCAACTGGCCTTCCTCAAGGGCGGTCTCGATCACTGTGGACGAAATTTCTTCAATATGCAGGCTGATGCCGGGATGAGCGGCAGCGAAGAGCCCGAGCAGCCGCGGCATCAAGGCAATGCTTAGGATTGGCACAACCCCGACCTTAATCGCGCCACGCATGTTTCCGGGCTCGATTGTAAGGTCCTGGAACAACGATTCGACCTGTCGCAAAATCGCCCGGGCGTGCTCTTCGAAAATTAAACCTGCAGAGGTGAGGAGGATGCGTTTGCCCCGCCGCTGGAACAAGTCGACGTGCAAGGCCGTCTCAAGGTCTCGCAACTGCTGCGAGACGTTAGGCTGAGAAACCCCCAGGCGATCGGCGGCACGGCTAAAACTGCCCGCTTCAGCCACGGCGAGGAAATAGCGAAAATGGCGAATCTCGACCGGGTCGTGCGTCATCTGCCAGGCAAATTAGCCTAAAACCTGCTGAAGTGACAAATGACCGCTTTTTCGCTGATTTTCTCCTTTTATAATCGGCACCTATTGTTTTATCATTCGAACTTGAGAAATCGAAAATTATGAGAACTCCCAAAATCGAAAAGATCGCTGGTGTCTTGTTATGCGTCACGCTCCTCCTGGCAGGCTGCAGCAAAAAGGGGGGCACAACGAAAGTCGTCAATTCGAAGCATGTGAAGATCGGCTTTATCGGGCTGACCTGTGAAGCGCCGATTTACACGGCTTACGAAAAAGGGTTTTTCAAGGACGAGGGACTGGAGCCCGAGCTGGTGAAATGCAGTTGGGCAGCTTACAAAGACAACCTCGCTCTCGGCGCTTATGACATCACGCACCACTTGGTGATGTATTTCATGAAGCCGATTGAACAAGGCTTGGATGTCCGCTTCCTGGGCGGGGTGCACACCGGTTGTTTGCGAGTGCAGACCGGCGTGGACAGTCCGATCCATACAATTCAGGACCTCAAAGGGAAACGCATCGGAGTTCCCGGCATGGGCACCCCGCCATTTGTTTTCGCGAATCGAGTTTTTGGTACGCATGGGGTGGATGCCGGGAAAGATATTACCTGGAAGGTCTATCCGGCCGGCGAGCTCGGCCTGGCGCTGAAAAAAGGGGAAGTGGATGCAGTGGCCGATGCTGAACCGATCGGCACTCTTTTGATTTCACAGGGCATAGCCAGAAATGTCGAAGGCATGGACGAGGCAACCGATATGCCTTATGCCAACGAATACTGCTGCGAAATCATTGGCAACGGCAAATGGATCGATGCCAATCCGGATAGTGCCGCACGTGCCACGCGCGCGATTCTGAGAGGAGCAAAATGGGTGTCGGAAAACCCGAAAGCTGCGGCTCAATTGGCTGTGGAGAAGAAATATCTCGCCTCGACTGTTGAGCTAAACACGATTGCACTCAGCCGCCTGAAATATATCCCATCCGTCTCGCACGCTGAGCAAACACTATTCAGCGCGGCCAAAGAGATGAGAGAAGCCAAAATGCTATCCCCCACAACTGATACCGACGCTCTAGCGAAGAAAGCCTTCCACCACCTCGACGGCGTAACGGACGAATGGATCAAGACGGTAGAGGTCGAAAAAGTCCCTGGCGGCCAGGCCGATCCCAATCTCGACCTCAAACTTTACGCACAACTCATTCTTCACGACGCTGAGGACGGCTGCTGCGCACGAAAGAAGTATGACCAACCAGATCAGGAAGCGCCAAACATGGCAGACCCTGATGCCGAGTGCCTGCAAAAGGAGACGCTGGCAGAGAAATGAGTCAGGCTACCCCAGAAATAAGCCATAAGGCTCTGGCTATTACGGATATAACGCCTCCCCGGCGCGAAACCTTAGCCTCTGTCCAACCGGCCGTCCGACCTCGTTGGCAGACGGTTTTGGCTATTCCGATCGGAGCGTCGATCGCGCTGTCGATACACTTCGGTATTCCGAAGGGCGAGCCCGTTCCGGACTCCAATTATTATCCGATCGTGCTCTGCATCGCGCTCGGTTTCGGTGTGCTCGCAGCGGCCCTTTACCCATTCTCCATGGGCGTACGGAAGTGGATGCGCCAAATGTGTCCGATTCTTGGAATGGCGACCCTCGGCCTTGGCGTATGGGAACTCATTACAAGTTGTCTCGCATTGCTGCCGCTGCCTTACTTTCCCGGGCCGGAAGGAGTAATCTCGTCGCTCGTGCATGATCGCGAATTAATCTTCGACAGCACCTGGCACTCGCTTCTCCTTCTCCTGAGTGGCTATGCGATCGGGACCACCATCGCGCTCGTCACAGGGGTAATAATTGGCTGGTTTCCGCACGCTCGTTACTGGGGAATGCCGATCCTTAAGATAGTCGGCCCAATTCCCGCGACAGCCTGGATCCCCCTCGCGATGGTTGTGGCGCCGTCGGCTATGTTTTCTGCGGTCGGTCTGGTGGCCCTCGCAGTTTGGTTTCCGGTCACCATGCTAACTGCATCTGGCATTTCCAACACGCGCACATCCTATCTGGATGTTGCTAAAACTCTGGGTGCGAGCCCGGCATTTCTCATCTTTCGGGTCGCGATTCCCGCGGCCATGCCGAACATTTTCATTGGGCTCTTTATGGGACTCGGCACCTCTTTCTTAACCCTCGTGGTGGCGGAAACAGTTGGCGTCAAATCCGGTCTCGGGTGGTATGTGAGCTGGGCTCAAGGCTGGGCCGAGTACGGAAAAGTCTACGGAGCCTTGGTAGTTATGGCGGCCTTCTTTTCCACTATCATAACGGTGCTCTTCAAGGTACGTGATCGTGTCCTGGTCTGGCAAAAAGGAACAATCAAGTGGTAAGCGACAATACAGAACTAGGCCGGGACAATGCTGCCTCGATCAGAATCTGGCATGTCAGGAAGCGATTCGATTCACTCGACGGTGGAATTACGCCCGGAGCTCTGGCACTTGATGACGTATCTTTAACCGTCGCGGCTGGGGAGCTGGTTTCGATTGTCGGGCCGAGCGGTTGCGGGAAGTCGACCCTCCTGCGCATGATTGCCGGGCTAATGAGCCCGACGGAAGGGGAGGTCTCCCTGGGGGCTGAGCCGATTAGCGAGCCCAGCGCGGAACGCGGGCTCGTTTTTCAGGATCCGAATCTTTTCCCATGGTTAACCGTTCGGCGGAACATCGAGTCTGGGCTCGTGGCGCGGGGCGTCCTGCGCCAACAGCGGGCTGAGGTCGACGAATTCATGCGACTCGTCGGACTCGAAGCTTTTGCGAATTCTTTTCCGCACCATCTTTCCGGCGGGATGGCTCAACGCGTTTCTCTGGCGCGCGCGTTGATTAATCGTCCCCGGGTGCTGCTACTCGATGAACCTCTGGGCGCTCTGGACGCTTTCACGCGTATGCGGATGCAGGACGAAGTGCTTCGCCTTTGGCAGGCGCGGGGCACGACCATGCTTTTTGTCACGCACGACATCGACGAGGCGATCTACATGAGCGATCGGATCGTCATCATGACCCAGCGTCCCGGGAAGATTGAGCAGATTATTCCCGTGCACCTGGAACGCCCTCGCGATCGGAGTAGCTCTGATTTCCTCCGACTGCGTGGTGACATTCTCGAGACCCTTCACTTCGCCGGCCAGCCTCTGGCGGGGAATAAGAACTAGGCTAAGCAGAGCCCGCCGGCAGGCGCCCGTGCACTAACGCGGAGGGCCAGAGCCGGTCGCGGATTTCCGGGTCAAGCACGGCGTGACGGCGATGCGTGCTCCAAACGACATGGAGATGGCAGGAGACAAAAGAGTGGGTTTGTTCTGTCGTCCCGGCGGGACTTCGCGACGGCAAGCAAAATGAACCCAGCGCTTAAAGCGCTGGGCTATTAACGGATTCGCCGGAGCCCAATTACCGGATTTCACCGTGCGTAATCCAGCATCGGGCCTTGATTGTTGAAGTGCCGGTCAACTCAGGCGAGGGACGCGAATCGAGCGCAGGAGTATTTGAAAATCCGTAGAACGTTGGCGGGCTGTGTCGAAAATAGCCCAGCGTTTCAACGCTGGGTTTCTCGGGAAAATCAGGGCACCAGTCCCGCAGGGACGGCAGAAAAGTGCCGAAACCGCCTCGCGAGCATAATGCACAAAAAGGCACCAAAAGTGCTTGTCGGAATTAAAAGAATTAATTATTAGGGTATAACCATGTCTAATCCCACCCCACCCATCTCCCTAAAAAACCTTCGATCAATCGCGAAATTATTTTGCGCGGTTCTCTTCGTTCTCCCCGTAACGATGCGAGCCGGCGAACAACTGGCGGCCAAGCCTTCTCCGCCGCCGGTGGAAAAGAAAGAGGTCAATCCTCTCAGTTTCTGGGATGGCAAGATTATTCTCGATATCGACGAACGAGTCCGGCTCGAAGTTCGCAATAATAACCGGGATTTCAGTGCCGGCACCGGTCACCACGAAGTCACTGATGGCACCTGGTTGCTAAATCGTTTTCGACTCGGTATGGCCTTCGTGCCCAGTCCTTGGATAAAGGTCTATGGTCAGACTCAGGATTCGCGAGAGGCATTTTCCGAGCGTCCGAATATTCCCGGGGTCAATGGCGCCGAGGGCGATGATCAATGGGATCTGCGGCAGGCGTCTATTGCGATTGGGAACCTGAAAGAGTTCCCGCTCCAAGTCACTATCGGTCGCCAGGCGATCACCTATGGTGACGGCCGCTTGGTGGCCGATTCAAAGTGGGGCAACTTTGGACGCACGTTTGACGCGGCCAGGCTTCGCTTCGAGGAGCCACACTGGTGGGTGGAAGGGTTCTTCATGCGCCCGGTGCAAATTGTGCGGGGCGAGTTCAACGAAAGCGATTCTTCCGACAATTTCGGCGGCGCCTATTTCTCGACGGATTACCTGTCGTTCCAAACCAGTGATCTCTACGTCTATTACCGGGACAAACAGGACAACCAACCCGATCTCTCGACCGCAAACACGATCGATCCCCAAGGCAGCTGGAACGGACCAGCGGCCCGCTTCGTAACCATCGGCACGCGCTTCAAATCGAATCCCAAGAAGCTGGGTCCATGGGATTACAGCGGCGAATTTGTCTATGAAAACGGCGACCTCTGGGCGTCGGATCGCAACTCGAAGCAATTCGATTTGAGCGCCTTCGCCCTGGCGATCTCAGGCGGGTACACCTTTAAGGACTGTCACTGGTCTCCCCGGGTCGGGATGGAATACGACTTTGCCACCGGCGACGACGATCCGACCAACAGTAGCTCTCACTCGTTCCAGAACCTGTTCCCATCCGCGCACGACAAGTATGGCCTGATGGATGAATTCGGCTGGCGCAACATGCATGACCTGCGTTTCCAGTTGAGCGCGAAGCCAAGCAAGAAAGTCGATCTCGAATTCCATTACCATGCTTTTTGGCTGGCCAATACGGAGGACTTTTGGTTCCGCAATAACGGCATCTCCACGTTGCGCACGCGGACGCCGACTGGTCAGGACGTGCGAACTGTCGGGGCAAGTAACTTCGCCGGTCACGAGATTGATTTCGTCGTGGGGGTCGAACCGATTCCACACGTCAAGGTATCAACCGGTTACAGTCATTTCTTTGCCGGCCAATATCTCGCCGACACTGGAGCTCATGACGACGCTGATTTCGGCTATGTCATGACCACATTCCTCTTCTAAGGACTTTACCAGCTCCAGCGAAATTCCCGCCCCCGCAGGGCGCCCGAAATTAGCCGGTGGCGCAAGCCACCGGTTAGGGTCACGTAAAGGAAACTTGCCCCGGGAGGGCGCGGGCCAGCGCGCCGCGTCGTTATACGACGTATGTGCGACCTTCCAGGTCTCTCCTGCAACGCCAAACACGCCGGTGACGTGAGCTACTTTCCCCGAACGTCAGACCGCATTCGATTGCGACCTACGCCGCGCTGGTGAGCTCGCCGCCGGACGATGCTTCGCTTAGCCAGTCTTCAGTATTTTCGACTGGAGAGTTTGGCTCCCAAAGCGCCGCGCGTTCGGGATGATAGCGCGATCCGATTGGAATCGAGTAATCGTCAGGATGTTCGTAATCCCGTTCCCGTTTCAACATGGAGCGGAACTTCATGATCGCTGTAGAGGGTTGACGCTCGGTTTCGTAGATCCGGCCGGCGAAGGCATCGATCAATTCCCCCCGATACCGCTGATGAACAAAAGTGGCGAAGGCAAAGGGCTGCTCCCAGAACATGTCCACCATGTCCTCGAGATTGTCGGTCCCTTTCTCGATGAAACGCTGGTAGGCATCGAAAGGATTCGCCTGGTCGCGGTTCTTGCCTTGGAGATAGGCAAGGACATGAGGAATTGCGAATTCCGCTT
>Ga0070671_100004201_pt1 | contig 11391 bp, 9 predicted proteins | sample KBSS73metaG_FD_65341 | JGI IMG/M metagenome (GOLD analysis project Ga0070671, IMG submission 65341) | Switchgrass rhizosphere microbial communities from Kellogg Biological Station, Michigan, USA - KBS S7-3 metaG | ecosystem: Host-associated > Plants > Roots > Rhizosphere > Soil ... | reverse complement strand
CGCGACGAGGACAAACGCCTCAACGCGCTGACCAATCCCCACTCGCCCGGGATCTACCGGATCAACGGGGTCGCCGCGAACATGCCCGAGTTCGCGGAGGCCTTCTCGTGCAAGAAGGGCGCGCCGCTCGTCCGCGATCCCGTCTGCCGCATCTGGTAGCGTGAGGAAGGCCGCGTCCGCGCGCGGGACTCAGCCTCCGAGCCCGTGCCGGACGAGCTTCTTGTAGAGCGTCCGCTCGCCGATCCGGAGCTTCGCGGCGAGCTCGGCGCGAGAGAGGCCGGGATTGTCCGCCAGCGCTTTCCGCAGGAACTCCCGTTCGGCGTTCTCGACGTACTCCGTGAGCCCGGCCCCCGGACCGGTCCCCGCCGCGACGCCGCCCGCCGGCAGCGGATCGGAGACGGGGCGCGCCGTTTCGCGATCGAGCAGGCGCTCGAGGTCCGCGGGCGTGATCGGACCCGACGACGCGGCGACGCCGAGGCGCGCGGCGAGCTGCTCGATCTCCCGGACGTTGCCCGGCCACAGCTCCTCGGTCTCGGACAGGAACCTCTCCGCCTCGGGCGTGAGCTGCAGCCAGCGTCCGTTTCCGTAGTGATCGAGCGCGTGGCGCAGCAGCGCCGGGACGTCCTCGCGCCGCTCGCGCACCGGCGGAACGCGCACGAACAGGAAGCGCAGCCTCTCGTACAGATCGAGGCGGAACCGCCCCGCGCGCACTTCGGCCGCCAGGTCCCTGTTCGTGGCGGCGAGGATCCGCACGTCGGCCGCGCGCTCGGCGGGATCCCCGACGCGCTCGTACACCTTCTCGTGGAGCAGCCGCAGGAGCTTCGGCTGGATGTCCGCCGGGATCTCCCCCACCTCGTCGAGGAAGAGGGTTCCCCGCTCGGCCGCCTGTACCTTGCCGATCGCGTCGGCGCCCGCTCCGGTGAAGGCGCCCCGCCGATGCCCGAAGAGCGCCGTCTCCACCATCCCCCGCTCCAGGGCCGGGCAGAAGACGGTGACGAACGGCCGGTCCGCGCGCGGCCCGGAGTGATGGAGGATCCGCGCGAGCAGGCTCTTGCCCGTCCCCGTCTCTCCCTCGATGAGAACCGGGGCGTCGGTACGGGCGATCCGGAGCACCTTCTCCTCCAGCTCGCGCACCGCGCGGGATCGGCCGAGGAACCTGCCGAACGACCAGTCGCGCGCGAGGACCTCGCGGCTCTCGCTCAGCTCGTGCTCCGCAACGGTCGCGCTGTGCCTGAATCGCTCGCGCTCCTCGAGCACCTTGCTGCTCGTCCGCAGGGCCTCGAGGACCGGCGCGGCCACTTCCAGCAGCGGGCCGCACCGATCGAGGTGCTCGCGGGTGAAGTATCCCGGCCGGTCGCGCTCGAGGTGGACCAGCGCCACGATCCTTCCGCCCGCATGGATCGGCATCGTGAGGACGGAGACCAGGCGCAGCGCCTGGACCGAGCTGCTGGTGAGGTAGCGGGGATCGTCCAGCGCGTTCTCGATGATGGCGGGCTGGCCCGTGCGCAGGACGTCCGCGAAGATCGTGCGGCTGAAAGAGCGTCCGGCGGCGTTGAGCTCCGCCTGATCGAACCGGTGCAGCACCCGGTAGTCGAGCCGTCCGCTCCGATCCACCTCGACGAAAAGACCGTGGTCGGCCTGCGTCTTCACGACCGCCTGCTCGAGGATCGTGCGCAGGACGTGGACCGGCTCGGCGACCTGCGTGAGGACGCCGCGCAGCGCCTCGACGAGCTTCGTGACGGCGGGATCGTGCGCCCGTGGATCCTGGAACGACGCCATTGGACGCGCTTCCCTCCCCTCGGCGCCACTGCCCGTCCGTTCAGGCCCCTGAACGATCGGGCAGCCCCGCAAGCCCGCCCGGACGCATCCAAGCGCGCGTCGAGGCGATCGGGCGCGTCCCCGATGATAGATCGAGCGCGCGCCATTCACCCATTCCATGGCACACCGCTTGCGATGTGTCGAAGCGGCGGTAAGGGCGGCAGGACGGCGATGAGCCGCTGAGGCCCGGGTAGGCGGGAGAGAGTCCGGCGCATCGGTGAGGAGAGCGGGCCGAGCCGGACTCTCTGGAAAAGAGAGCGAACTCGGCAGGGGGAGCCCGGCGGCGCAAGAGGCGAGTGGGTGCGCGCCGGCTCCTTTTCCGGGCTTGTCAGGGCCGCCGCCCTTCCCTATCATCCTCCCGGCATGTCCCCCTTCACCGCGCCGCCGGACGCGCCCCCGGACGCGATGCACGCACCACCCTCCTCCCAGCGGGCCGCGGCGCCGCGCATTCCCGGTGCGCGCGAGCAGGTCCTTCCGGCGGCCGAGAACCTCTTCAAGGCGACCCTCGTGATCGCGCTGCTCCTGGGATCGTTCGCCGCGGCGGGACGGATCGCGAAGGCCGCGGACGCCTCGGCGCTCTCCTACAACGCCGCCCTCGCGGTCACGTGGGGCGCCGCGGCGCTCCTCGCGCTCGTGAACGGCGTTCTGGTGACGGCGATGATCGCGCTCGCCCACGACGCGGTCCATCGGGTCCTCTTCCCGTCCGCGTTCTGGAACGAGACGTGGGGCGGGATCCTCTCCGGTCTCTCCCTCGTTCCCTTCCACGCGAACCGCCAGTTCCATCTCACGCATCACGGATACGCGCACCAGCCGGTGCTCGATCCCGAGGCCGCGATGCACAACCACGCGTTCCTCTACGCCGCGACGGTCGGGTCCTTCATCGGCATCCGCGAGCAGTACCGGATCTTCTTCCGCAACCTCGCCCACGCCGGGGATCCCCGGTTCACGGGGCGCGCCCTGCGGGACCTCGGCTTCGTCGCCTTCGCGGCGGCCTTCTACTTCGGGCTCCCCCCCGCGCTGGGGATCCCGCTGCATCTCACCGTCCTGCCCATGCTCCTGGTCTTCCCGCTGGTCTTCTCGTTCCGCGCGCTTTCCGATCACTACGGCATCCCGGCGACCGAGACGCGCGCCGCCGCCCGCCAGGACATCGTGGACGCCGGAGCCGATTCCTGGAGCGCCGGAAGCGATCGCCGCCAGGCGGAGGTCAGCGGCTGGGTCGTCCTCACCGCGCCCTGGCTCGAGTGGCTTTGGAGCCACGTCAACTACCACGAGGTGCACCACAAATATCCCTACCTCTCGCACCGCTACATGCCCGAGGTCTTCGCGGCCACGCGGGACCGCCATCCCTACCTCGTCGTGCGCGGCTACTGGCGCTCGGTCGCGCACCTGTGCCGGCGCGGCTACTACGCCTCCCCCGACGAGGTGCGCCGCTACCGCTGGCAGGATGACCGGACTCCGTAGCGCCCCGCGGACGAGGCCGGACGCGCGCGTGGTGGTGCTGGTGGAGGGATTCGAACCCCCACTGAGCCGATTTTAAGTCGGCCGCCTCTTCCGGTTGGGCTACACCAGCGTCCGGGCACAACTCGTGTCCGCAGCGGGCTCGCGCGAGCCCGCGCGGACTCATGGTAGCGCGGCGGGACGCGCTGGACATCGCGCCGCCTTCCGCTCCATCCTCGCCGGATGCGCTTCGCCGGCGAGATTGCGGCCCTGTGCACGGCGCTCTTCTGGGGCGCCGGGTCGAACTTCTTCGCGGAAGCCGGCAAGACCATGGGCGCCGTCGTCCTCAATCGGCTGAGGATCACGATGGCCCTGGCGCTCCTCGGGGCCGCGCTCCTGGCGGCGCACGGATCGCCCTGGCCGTACTGGGCGAGCGGGCGGGAGATCGGGCTCCTCGCGGCGAGCGGCCTCGTCGGCTTCGTTTTCGGCGACAACTTCTATTTTCGCTCGATGCTGATCCTGGGCCCGGGTCGGGGATCGACGCTGGCCTGCCTCGCGCCGCCCATGGCCGCGCTGCTGGCGGTGCCGTTCTTGGGTGAGCGGCTGGGCCCCACGGCCCTGCTCGGGATGGTCATCACCCTTGGGGGCGTCGCCTGGACCCTTCTCGAGCGCGAGCGGGCCGAACACCCCCATTTCGGGGGATCGATCATGGCCGGCGTCGGGGCCGGCGTGCTGGGGGCGCTCGGACAGTCAGGCGGTCTGGTCCTTTCGAAGCTCGCCCTGCGCGATGGGATCGATCCTCTGTCGGCGACGGTGATCCGCGTCTCCGCGGCCACCGCCTGCGTCTGGCTCGTGGCCGCGGCATCGGGGCAGTCGGCGCGCTCGTTACGGGCGCTGCGGCATTCCCGGGCCACCCTGAGCATGCTCGGGGGCGCGTTCTGCGGCCCGTTCCTCGGCGTCACGCTCTCGCTCTACGCGGTCTCGCACACCGAGACGGGAGTGGCCGCCGCGATCATGGCGTTCTACCCGATTCCCACGATCCTCATCTCGAGCCGCGTGCACCGAGAGGCCATCACCGTGCGGACCCTGGCGGGCGCCTGCGTCGCCATCGCCGGTATCGTCGTTCTGTTCCTGCGCTGATATCCGTCATTTCGCTGCCGTACAATCGCCGCATGCGCTGGATCCTGATCGCGCTCGCCGTCCTGGTCCTGCTGGTAGGGCTCGTGGCCGTGGTGGGGGCGCTTCTGCCCAAGGCGCACGTCGCCGCGCGCGCCGCCGTCTACCGGCGGCCTCCGGAGGAAGTGTTCGCCGCGATCCATGGATTCGCCGCGTACCCGGAGTGGCGCAAGGACGCCTCGAAGGTCGAGCTCCTCGAGCCCGCCGGCGGCCACGAGCGCTTCCGCGAGACCGGACGCTTCGGCGCCATCACGTTCGAGGTGGACGAGGCCGACGCGCCCCGGCGGATGGTCACGCGCATCGCGGATACGGGCCTCGCGTTCGGAGGGAGCTGGACCTACGAGCTGACGGCCGTCCCCGAGGGGACGCGCCTGACGATCACCGAGCGCGGCGAGGTGTACAACGTGTTCTTCCGCTTCCTGTCCCGCTTCGTCTTCTCGCACAGCGCCACGATCGACACGCTCCTGCAGGCGCTGGGGCGCAAGTTCGGCGAAACGGTGACGCCCGGTCCCGCTTAGAGCGGTGCGTTACTCGAACGTGTTGCAGGCGTCGATCGAGCCCTTCTCGATACCGCGCCGGAACCAGTCCACGCGTTCTTGCGAGCTGCCGTGGGTGAAGGCGTCGGGCGCGACGTAGCCCTGGCTCTGCATCTGGATCCGGTCGTCGCCGATCGCGCTCGCCGCGCGCAGGCCCTCCTCGATGTCCCCTTTCTCGAGGAGCTGATGGGCGCGATCGGCGTCATGCGCCCACACCCCCGCGAGGCAGTCCGCCTGCAGCTCGAGCCTCACCGAGAGCGCGTTCGCCTGCCGCCCCCCGCGCGCCTGCGCCGCGGCGACCTTGTCGGAGATTCCGAGAAGGTTCTGGACGTGATGGCCGACCTCGTGCGCCAGCACGTACGCCTGGGCAAAGTCTCCGGAGGCACCGAAGCGGTCGTGCAGCTCGTCGTAAAAGCTCAGATCGAGGTAGACCTTGCCGTTGCGCGGGCAGTAGAAGGGCCCGACGGCCGCGTCCGCAAAGCCGCACCCGGAGTCCACCGATCCCGAGAAGAGCACGAGCTTGGGCTCCTCGTAGGTGCGCCCCATTCCTCGGAAGATCTCGCTCCAGACGTCCTCGGTCTCCGCGAGCACGACGGAGATCATGTGGCGGGTCTGCGCCTCCCCCGCGGACTCCTGCGCGGGAGGGTTCTGCCCCGGCTCCCCCACACCGGCGGAAGGATCCGCAGGCGCGGACGGATCGCCGACCTGGGCCTCACCCGATCCTTCGAGAAGACGGCGCGGGTCCCCGCCCAGGAGCAGGATCACGATGACGACGATCAATCCACCGATGCCGCCGACGCCGTAGCGCATCGCCCGGCCGCCGCCGCGCTGGTCCTCGACGTTATCGCTCTCTCTTCTTCCCTCCCAGCGCATCCGAGCCTCCGATCCTGCGTGCCCCCTGTTCTGACATTCTGGCACGCTCCCGCTTCCGGCGCCGCGCTACCATGCAAGCGGAGGTCCGAGCGTGAAGATCGCGATCGTCGGCGCCGGGGGCGTAGGGGGATACCTCGGCGCGCTGCTCGCGCGCGCGGGGCACGAGGTCGTGATCATCGCGCGGGGGGAGCACCTGCGCGCGATGCGGGAAAGCGGGATCCGCGTGCGGAGCGTCCACGGGGACTTCACGGCGCGTCCCGCCCTCGTCACCGACCGGCCGGCCGAGGCCGGGGTCGCCGACCTGATCGTCTTCACGGTGAAGACCTACGACACGGACGAGGCCGCGGAGGCCGCGCGCCCCCTCGCCGGTTCCGCGACCCTCGTGCTCCCCCTCCAGAACGGCGTCGAGAGCGCGGCGCGGCTCGCGCAGGTCTTCGGCGCAGCGCGCGTTCTGGGGGGCGCTGTCTGGGTCGTCGTCTCGGTTGCCTCCCCCGGCGTCATCGTCCAGGAGAGCCAGGTGCGGCGGCTCGTCTTCGGCGCGATCGAAGAGCCCGGCGCGACCGCCGATCGCCCCGATCCCCGGCTGAGCGCGGTGTTCGCGGCGCTGAAGTCCACAGGCTTCGCGGTCGAGCCGTCGGACGCGATCGCGAAGGTCCTCTGGACGAAGTTCCTCTTCATCGCCTCCGTGGCCGGTCTCACCAGCGTGATACGGGCCCCGCTCGGGCCGATCCTCGCGCGCCCGGAGGGGAAGGACCTGCTGCGCCGCGCCATGCGGGAGGTCGAGAGCGTGGCCCGCGCGCGGGGCGTGGCGCTCGACGCGGACGTCGTCGAGGCGACGATGGCGTTCGCGGCGGGGCTCGAGCCCGGCACGACGTCCTCGATGGCGCGCGACGTGGCCGCCGGAAAGCGCACGGAGCACGATGCTCTGTGCGGCGCCGTCGTCCGCTTCGGGCGCGAGGCCGGCCTTCAGACGCCCGTCCACGAGCTGTGCTGGACGTGCCTCAGGATCTTGGACGCGCGCACCTAGCGCCCGATCCCGCCTGCCCGGAGACAGCGCGCGGCTCAGGGACAGCGCGCGGAGCGGATCTGACCCACGACCCCGCACCTTCCGCCCGCGCTCGTGTGGCGGGCGCGGCCGCGGCTGTCGTAGCCGTGTCCTCCCTCCACGCCGGACGCGTCCATCGACGCGATCAGGAAGAAGGTGTCTTCCGGGGGAGGCGTGAAGCTCGCGTGGCCCGTCACGCCGATCCCGCACTCGGCGCCGGTGTAGGACAGCGACGCCACCGACGCGAGAGGGCCGTAGAAGAGGTTGTAGCCGGTCGCCCCGCAGCTCGTGACGTCCCAGGCGATGTCGATGTCGGTGCCGTTCGGGCTGCGGGACGCCCTCATCTCGACGCCGGGCACGCCGGCTCCGTCCGGGACGGGCGGGGGCCCCTGCACTTCCATGCGCAGCGCCGCCTCGGTCCCGTCGGAGAGCACGGCCCGAAACGCGACGTAGCGCCCGTTCCTGCTCATCGCGAAGCTGTCCTGTCCGCTCGCGAACGAGACGACGTTCGCGCCGGCCACGGACAAGCCCTCCTGCGCGACGACCACGTCGTTGAGGAACAGGCCGGTGTCCTTGCCGGTATCGGGATTGTCCCAGTCCCCGAACCAGAGCACGTTGCGATCGTCGTCGATGGGCACGGGACCGTTCGAAGCCCCGATGGCGGTGATCCGGAACGGGCTGACGGCGGGCAGGAAGCTCCCCACGTGAACCAGCTCCTCTCCCTCCACGATGATGTCTTCGTCCGTCGGAGGGTCCCCGTCCAGGTTCGCCTTGAAGGCCGCTTCGCCGCGGTTGTTGAGATCGAGACCGTGCCCCGCGAGGACCTCGTAGTTCCTTCCGGGGACGGGCGACGGAGCGCCCTCCTGCGCGATCTTCGTCAGGTCGCGATAGATGACGCCGTCCGTCAGGAAGATCCCCGTCAGGTCGGCGAAGTAGAGCCACTGGCCGGAATCGTTGAAGGCGGACTCGTGCGGACCGGTCCCGAAATCGGCGATCGCCTGCGTCTGGCCGGGAAGGACCTGTCCCTCCTTCGCGAGCGCCGTCTCGGAGAGGACATGGCCGCTGCCGTCGAGGACCAGGATGACGAGCGCCCGGTCGATGGTCGTCGGAATGAGCGGATCGTCGACGGAGGCCACGACGGCGATGCGCCCCGCCTCGTTGATCTTCGTGTCGAAGAAGCCGCTGAAGCGCGTATTCGGAGAGAGCTGCGGCGCCGTCGAGAGGTCGTTCTCCTGGACGACGAGCTGCGTGTCGAAGAAGACGCCGCTGTCCGCGTTCACGGGCTCGTTGCGCAGGAAGAAGTTCCACCCGCTGTGCCCGGCCGCGTTGAGATTGACGGAGTCGAAGGACGCGATGGCCGCGCCCGGCGGATGGGGGAGCAGCTGGTTCTCGCGCAGGTAGAGGCCCGTGCTCCGGAGCATCACCTGATTGCTGCTGGCGTCCGCGTCCGTCTCCGCCTCGACGATCCACGTGCCCGCGTTGCTGATCGCGAGGTTGTCGATCTTCGTGACGCTCCCGACGCCCGCGACCGCGTCCCCCTGCCGCACCATCACCGTAACCGGAAACGCCGCGAAGGCGGCGGGGAGGAGGCATGCGGACGCCCCCAGGACGAGGACCCCGAGCGCTCCTGCGAAAGCCTTCCGCGGGTTCACGTGCGGAGATGCGCGTCGATGACGTCCGTCCATGTCTGCGCCTCGAGAATGCACGTCTCCGAGGGTGAAGCCGTCCCGGACGGCGAAATCATACGCCGGGATTCCGCAGCCGGCAGCGTTCTCTTGCGGTCCCTCGAGGGCCCCGTCAGAACGGGGGGGACCGCCAGCGGCCCCTCAGCGGATCCTCATCGTCCCGTCGCGCCGAAGAGGAATCCCGCTCTCACGACGAGAACGCTGCTGGTGACGCTCGCGTCATCGATCGGGCCCGCGCCGAAGTCCTCGTAGACAGAGGCGCTGTACCGATAGCTCGCGGTCAGAGTCATCTCGAGCGCGCTCCCGAGCGCGAAGCCCGCGGTGATCTGGCCGCCCGCTCCGAGATCGAGCCGCGTGTAGCTCTGCTCCGCGGCGATCTCGAAGGTGCTCCCTGCCGCCCGCCACCCGTCGAGTCCGCCGTGAAGGACCTCCGCGACGACTCCTGGACCGAGGGAAAGGCGGAAGCGTGGGCCTCGCACGAGGTCGAAGTCGAACTGGTGGTCGCTGACGATGCCGTAGTCCGTCTTCAGTCTGGCGGTGGCGCCATTCGGGCCGCCGTTTAGCGTCTCGTCTCCCCACTCTTCGTAGGAGATGACGGAAACGTAGCGAAAGATCCCGCGCCCGGGCTTGTCGATCCACAGGCCGAGCCCCCTGGGGCTCGCGTCCCCGTCGTACGACCCCTCGATCGTCCGGAATCCGTCGATGTCCCAGGTGGTCGAGCCGCTCCCCGCGAACGCCTGCACGCCCCATCGCGTTCGCGCTGCGGACGCCGCCGCCGATGCGGGCGCCGCCGCTGCTGACGCGGCCGCTGCGGGCGCCGCCGATTCTTCCGCATGCGCGAGCCCCGCGCCCGCCGCGCCCGACACCAGACCCACCAAGATCGACGCGCGCCACATCCTGCGCGCCGCCCCGCCCCCTCGTTGTCGCCGCATCGCCTCTCCCTTTCGAGCCTGGCGCTCGTGTTTCCTCGCGAGTGCGCTCTGCCGCGCAGGATCTCCCCCGGTGCCGCGATGTTATCCGGATTGCCCGCGCTCGCGAAACGCATGGGCGGGAGGAGCGGTAACATGCGGCCCGCGATGCGCGGCCCGGCCGAACTTGCCGCCGATCCGGCGGCTGCTGAGCGGTACCCCCGCGTGGCGTCGATCGATGTCCTGCGAGGCGCGGTCATGGTCCTCATGGCGATCGATCACGTGCGTGTGTATTCGGGGGTGCCGGCCGGCGGCCCCGCGCCCGCGGTCTTCTTCACGCGCTGGATCACCCATTTCTGCGCGCCGGCCTTCGTCTTCCTCGCCGGGACGAGCGCCTACCTCTACGGGCGCCGTCACGGGCTCCTCTCGCGCCACCTGCTTCTGCGCGGGCTCTGGCTGATCCTGCTCGAGCTGACGGTCCTGCGCCTCTTCTGGACCTTCAACCTCGACTTCGCGCACTACGAGATGGCGGGAGTCATCTGGGTCCTGGGCTGGAGCATGATCGCGCTGGCGGGATTGTCGAAGCTGCGGGCCGGCCTCGTGGGCGCGATCGGCATCGCGATCATCGCCCTCCACAACCTGCTCGACGCGACCGCCGGCGGCCTGGCGGAGTCGCTCGGCGGGGGGATTCATGCGGCTCTCTGGAAGATCTTCTACATCGGCTTCTTCGCCGGCCCCATCGAAGGGCCCGGCGGGAGCCCGAGCCTCACGGTCCTGTATGCGCTGATCCCATGGATCGGCGTCATGGCCGCCGGCTACGCCTTCGGGGCGATCGTCACGATGGAACCGACGCGTAGACACCGCCTGTGCGCCGGGATCGGCCTCGGCGCCATCGCCCTCTTCCTGGTGCTGCGCGGGTTCAACCTGTACGGCGATCCGCGCCCGTGGAGCGCGCCTCCCGCGGCCGCGTCCGGCTCCGCCGCGCCGGACGGCCGGCCGCCGATGCCCGCCCTGCTCTCCTTCCTCAACACGACGAAGTATCCGGCCTCGCTCGCGTTCCTCCTGATGACGCTCGGACCCATCCTCGCCCTGATGCCTCTCGCGGAGAGGCTGCGCGGCCCGTTCGCGCGCGTGCTCACGACCTTCGGTCGGGTGCCTCTCTTCTTCTATCTCCTGCACATCCCGCTGATCCACGGGCTCGCGCTCGTCGTGTCGAGGATCCGGCAGGGGCGCGTCGACCCCTGGCTCTTCACCAATCATCCCATGGGCAATCCGCACCCGCCGGAGGGCTATGTTTGGCCCCTGCCGCTCCTCTATCTCGTGTGGGGGATCGCGATCGTCCTGCTCTTCGCCGCGTGCCGCTGGTTCGGCCGCATCAAGGCGCGGCGCCGGGACGGATGGCTGAGCTATCTCTGACGCGCACCGCCCGCAGGCGCCGTCCACCGCGGATCCGCGCGGCCGCCCGCCTCAATCGGCGCGGAGCGGCGTGGCCCGCGTCTCGGGGAAGGTCCATACCCACGCGGCGGTGACGAGGGCCAGGCCCATCGCGAGATAGAGGCCGTGCGCGACGCCCGCCTCGACGATCAGGATCCCCATGGCCGCCTGCGTGACGAACTGGAAGGCGCGCGCGAGGTTGTAGACCGTCCCCATCGCGGTGTTGCGGATGGAGGTCGGGAAGAGCTCGGCGAGCAGCGCGCCGAACCCCGCCGTGCAGCCCGACCCAAGCCCCACGGCGCCCATCGCGGGCCAGAACCAGCCCGGGTGCGCGAGCATCTCCTTGCCGTAGCTCGCGAGCGCGAAGAGACCCGCGGCCGTGAGGAGCGAGTAGGCGCAGAAGGCGGGCCTGCGGCCGACCCTGTCCGAGATCCATCCGAAGAGCAGCATCCCCAGGAGCTGTCCGCCCTGCGCGACGA
>Ga0070671_100004200_pt1 | contig 11392 bp, 15 predicted proteins | sample KBSS73metaG_FD_65341 | JGI IMG/M metagenome (GOLD analysis project Ga0070671, IMG submission 65341) | Switchgrass rhizosphere microbial communities from Kellogg Biological Station, Michigan, USA - KBS S7-3 metaG | ecosystem: Host-associated > Plants > Roots > Rhizosphere > Soil ... | reverse complement strand
ATGTTTGCCAAAACCGATATAAAGCAATAATGCAACTACCAAAATCGTTGTCGAAAATAGCAATATAACCCAAGTGATTTTCATAACACTCAAGTCTCTGCCTTTCTTGCCTTTACCGTTTTTACTGCTAGCAGCTGATTGGCTAGGTGCTTCTTGCGAACTAGGACGTGTGGCAGGCGCAGTAGGGCGCCCAGTGCCTTGCGAAAAATCCATCTTTTACTCCACTTTTTACCTTAATTTCTTTAGACCTCTCTAGTCTATCGCATAAGCATTTTGGTTGCAAGACTGAATGCTTATGCTTGTGGATTAAAGAGGGTAACAGTAAAAATCTATTGACAATTTAATTTGTTCAAGGGTACTATCGAGGTACCAATCTAATGTACAGAGGGAGATAGATAAAACTATGGCATACGCTCATACAAATTCTAAAGGTGTAAAATATTACTTGAATTCTAAGATGGTGGTCCTCCGCGGCGGCAAAGAACAGAAAATCTTTTATTTCTCAAAGGACGAGCGCCCAGAAGGTACTGACCTGCCTAGCGGTTACAGTGTCAACGAAAACCCACGCAATGGTTTCCTGACCATCAAGCGCGACAACAAATAGTCTAAACCTAGACTAAAATACCCTTTCTCGTTCGCGGGAGAGGGTATTTTTATACCTTACTAGTTTTGGCTGATATAATACCCTTTATGGCAAATCCTATCTTAAAGGTGCATAAATTACGCAAAATTTATGATGATAAAACCGTAGTTAAAGACATTAGTTTCGAGGTAGAACAAGGCGAGATTTTCGGTATCCTGGGCCCCAATGGAGCGGGCAAGACTACCACTTTGGAAATGATCGAAACTATCCGCGAGATCGATGGCGGCGAAGCTCATATCGATGGCATCAATGTCGCCAAAGATCCACAGAAGATTAAATACATTATTGGTGTACAGCCCCAAAGTCCGGCTTTTATGGATAAAGTTAAACTCACCGAACAGCTGGAACAGCTAGCTTCAGCGTATGGCGAGCGCGTTAATGCCAAAGAACTCCTTAAAGAGGTCAACCTGCTCGATAAAGCTGGCAGTTTTGTAGAAAGTTTATCTGGTGGGCAGAAACAGCGTTTTAGCATCGTCGCCTCACTGGTACATAAGCCCAAGGTCTTCTTTATGGATGAGCCAACCACGGGCCTGGACCCTCAAGCCCGCCGTAACCTCTGGGATCTTGTACTTGATATCCGCAAAAAAGGGACAACGGTCATTCTCACTACGCATTACATGGAAGAAGCCGAGCAGCTTTGTGACCGCGTGGCGATTATGGACAATGGCGAAATCGTCGCGCTGGATACTCCGCAGGCACTCGTCAAACAGCTTCTGAGCCGCGGATTCAAAAAATCCCAGCATGTTGAGCAGGCTAACCTCGAAGATGTTTTCATCGACTTAACAGGGAAGGAACTGAGGGCTTAAGGCATGCGCAAGTCATTTTTACCTGTCTGGGTTTTTGCCCGTATTGCCATCAGGCGCGCCTTCCGCGACAAAGTTGCGCTGTTCTTCATTTTTGCCTTTCCGCTGATCTTTCTGTTTGTTTTTGGCGGTATTTTTAGCAAACATAACTCTGTTAATTTCAAAGTCAGTATTCTCAACGATTCAACCAATGCCTATGCCAAAAAATTTGTAGATCTTGCCAAAAGCAGTAAATCGCTTAAAGTTGATGCCGAAGCAAATACCCTCGCCAAAGCCAAAGAAAAGATGAGCCGCGGGCAGCTAGATGCCACCATTACACTTCCCCAGGATTTCGGCGAAGTAAAAGGTGATTATCCTAGTGGTCAGGTGACTATCTTGTATACACAGAATAATCAGCAGGCTGTCCAGGTTCTCGCCCCGGCGCTGCAAGCTATGCTCCAAGAGATTAATGCCAAAATTGTCCCCACAATTACTCCGTTTACTGTGACCACCGTGCAGCTGAGTGATAAGAGTCTGAGCGCCTTCGACTATACTTTTGCCGGACTGCTTGGCTTTTCTATCGTTGGATTAGGTATCTTCGGACCGGTGAATGTCTTCCCGGAACTCAAGAAGCAGGGTGTGCTGCGACGCCTGCACACGACCCCGCTCAAGGTGTGGCAGTATTTTATGTCCAATGTAGTATCTCAATCTACTGTCGGGCTGATATCGCTCGCTATGCAGTTTGTGGTGGCAATTGTGGTGTTTGACCTCAAGGTTAGCGGCAACATAATTGATCTAGCCATATTTTTGGTCCTAAGCATAGTCTGTATATTGGGTATCGGGCTAGCTATCGGAGGCTGGGCCAAGAATGAGCGGCAGGCAGCTCCACTGTCTAATATTGTGGTGTTCCCCATGCTATTTTTGTCCGGCACCTTCTTCCCACGTTTTGCCATGCCAGAGTGGCTTCAAAAAGTCTCGGCCTTTCTGCCTTTGACCCCCGTAATTGATGGCATCAGATTGATCGCTACCGAAGGTAAAACACTATTCCAAATCGGTCCGCAAATCGGCCTGATCGCCATCTGGATTGTGATCATCTACGCTATCGCCTTCCGCACCTTCCGCTGGGAGTAAGCATTTACTTATTAACATAAGTGTGATATAGTATTGATATGACTCCAAAGAAGTTACAAAGCGGTCCAGGTCAGGGTTCGATGTTCGAACAAAACGGTATGTTTAACAACATCGAAGAACCTGAGATTAGTTTTGCTCCAATAGAACTTGCTCCAGGGGTACGAGAGGGCGACGCAACTGACATTACCCACTACTTAGACCTATATGTCAGGGCCGTCAAAGAAGTTGGACGAGCTCGGTCTAATAGCACTGGCTTTGGTGCGTTATCAGAGAATGCCCCAAGAGTTAAAGAATTCGCACGAGAAATCGATGAGGATCCGGATATTGCCCAAGCTATGGTCGTAAACAATGCTCCCATGCATATGAATCGATCCTTTGAATATTTACGAAGACGACATGAATTTCGCCGCAACGCAGCCTCTAAATACCTTGGAGGGTTGATCAATCAGGATTATTACGACAGCCTACTTCCTGAGTACCCAGAAAATCTGCAGCACCAATGGTATGGCAAGCCTGACCGAGTTGCTGACCCCGAGCTGAGAAAGAAGCGCCATGATTTATTGCGTACTCCCACACCTGGAGGGGCAAAAAGAGTCCGTGGGCCACGACTTAAGCGGGTTTCTTAGAGTGTTTCTATGACATTGAATGACTTACCAAAGCCATTTTTTGTGCTTGCTCCCATGGACGACGTGACTGATACTGTCTTTCGCCAGATGGTGGCTACTCTGGCTGCACCAGATTTATATTTTACAGAATTTGTGAATGTTGATGGACTGCAGAGTCCCGGACGCCCACGTCTTCTGAAGAAGTTACAGTATACAGATAAAGAAAAGCCTTTAATCGCACAGCTGTGGGGCAAAAAACCCGAAAATTTCCGCAAAACTGCCCGGGAACTGGCGGAGCAGGGGTACGCCGGCATTGATCTGAACATGGGCTGTCCGGTCAAAGCCGTGGTCAGTAATGGCTGCTGCAGCGCGCTGATCAATAACAGAGAGCTAACAGGGGAGATTATTCAGGCTGTCAGGGAAGGGGTGGGCAATCTCCCCTGCCCTATAAGCGTCAAAACCCGGCTGGGCTTTGGCTCAATTGACCTCAGTTGGCACGAATTCCTCCTAAAACAGAAGCTTAACATGTTAACTATACATGGCCGTACAGTTCGTGAGCTATCTGCTGTCCCGGCTCATTGGGACCAGATTGAAGAAGTCCGCAAGCTGCGTGACAAGCTCTCACCCGATACTCTCATCGTTGGCAACGGCGACGTTTTAACGCGCGCCCAAGGAATCGAGCTGGCTCGCAAGCATGGACTGGACGGAATCATGATCGGGCGGGGGGTCTTCGAAGATCCGTTTGTATTTGCCGAAGATTCACCGTGGGCTACTCTCACCCCAGCCGAAAAACTTGATTTGTACCGCCAGCACATCGAACTGTTTGCCGAAACCTGGCAGCAGGGCGAACGCCGCATTCCAACTCTTAACAAATTTTGCAAAATATATGTCAGCGGTTTTGACGGTGCCAAAGAACTGCGCGAAGAACTCATGGCATGCGAAACGACTCAGGGCCTATTAGATATATTACAGACCGCTTCCTCCAACCTTGTTACCGTATAAGTGCCAAAACGTCTAAAAATAAGGAGGAACTTTTATGGCACACGTATACAGGGAAGTTCATACTGTACACCCAGTAGTTAGAGATGAACCGGATTATTTTGCAGAAGCACCGCTAGAAACAGGGGCGAGCACTGCCGAGCAGATTGTTTATTTCCTAGGGGGCGTAGCCATGGTTCTTCTGAGCCTGCGTTTTCTACTAATGATCTTGGCTGCCAACACTGGTAGCGTCTTCTCAAGACTCATTTACAATGTAACCCAGCCCCTTGTAGCCCCATTTTACGGTCTGTTTAATTACCACCCAGTTTACGGCTCCAGCAGATTCGAGTTTGAGACTCTGATTGCGATCTTTGTCTATGGCTTAGTGGCTATCGGAATTGCTGAGCTCATCGCTTTGTTCGACCGCCGCCGATACGCTGACTAAGCAGCTAAAGCTAATTTCCTGTTTGTATCCAAAAATTCGTTGATTCTTTTGGCGGACTTCTTTGGTCTGGTCATTAAGAAAAGATGACCGCCATTATGTTCGGTATGAAGCTGTGACCGAAGTATCCCAGCACGCATTACCAGGGCGTTCATATATGGAGTAATCGGATCATCATCGCCTGCCATAATCAAAGTTCGCTGGCGGATTAGCATAAGGCGGGCTGCATTGTACCAGCAAGTCATGGCCGCTCTGTGCTGCCGCTCGTAAGCTTCGTCGTCAGTGTCTCTTGCTATTCCTAGTTCCACAACCAGCTCAGGATTTTTACGTATTTCGTCTCCCCCATATAATTCGGCAGCAATTTTGATTAGATGCTCGGGAGTCCTATCAGAACTTTGCATTCCTCGATATGCCGCATAAGTCGGGGGCCAGCACGGCCAGCTTGGCGCGGTAGCTGCGAGTACCAAGTGAGAGATTTGCCTTGACCGTCTATGAGCTACTTCTTGAGCTAATAATCCTCCCCAAGAGTAGCCAAGGAGATCGAATTTTCCGTCTACAAATTCATCTATGGTATTTATGGCGAGAGTGCCAAAACCTGGCATGCCGTTAGCAGTGGCAACTCTACCAACATCTATAGCGATGCCCGGCCGGTCCATCTCCTGTAAAAATTCACCCCAGTTATTGACTCCTGCGCCAATGCCATTAAAAACGACTAAAGGCTTACGGAGATCGGTATCGTCGTGGTTACCAAAAAATCTTACTTGGACGCCATTGTAGTCTATTAACTCATGCTCCAGGACAGACATGCCGAGCTCCTTATTTCTGAATTAGACTATACTCTCAGTTCCCAGCATAACAAGCACATTGACAAATTACCTCTGTTATAGTAAGCTTACCTAGCACTCAAAAGGTATTACCGCGGGGTAGAGCAGTGGCAGCTCGTGTGGCTCATAACCACAAGGTCGCAGGTTCGAGTCCTGCCCCCGCTACCAAGTGAAAGTTCAATGACCTCATCACCAGAGGTCATTTTTTTATTTCTTTGCTATGATGTAGTAATGAAGGGAAAAATTCTCATTACTGATACGTTATTCATCGCAGATGAACATATAAAGAGAATTGAAGCTGCCGGATATGAAGTTGAAAGATTACAAAAGCCTGATGCATCTGAAGACGAACTTATTGCAGGTCTCCAAGGCAAAGTAGGTTACATATTAGGAGGCATTGAAAAAGTTACTACAAAAGTAATAGAATCTGCCGACAAACTCCAAGTTATTGCCTTTACAGGTGCTGATTGGCAAGCACTTATTACTGGTTGGGAAAAGGCCAAAGAAAAAGATATTAAAATTTCTAATGCACCCGGCGCAAACTCACCAGCTGTAGCTGAATTTGCATTAACAATGACCCTTGCTATGCAGAGAAACCTTTTCGAACTTGGTCGAACTGGTGATATTGGATTTGAAACCACCAACACCTTACAAAATGCTGCAGTTGGTGTACTTGGTTCAGGCCACATCGGTAGTAAGATTATTAAAATGATATCCACTTTTTCACCTGCCCAAGTTAGGTATTTTGCCAGGAACAAGCATCCCGAAGTTGAGTCAGATGGAGCTGAATACACTGACCTGAAGACACTCCTAACTTCCAGCGACGTAATTATAGTGGCGGCCCCTGGTAGCGCTGGAACTCTACTAGATAAGGCCGCTATTGATTCGCTGAAACAAAATGCTCTGCTGGTTACCATCTCACCCAGAAATCACATCGATTTTGATGCATTACTTGAGCGGCTACAGAAAGGCACTCTGAGAGCTGCCATTGACTGGCCAGCTCCAAGTAAGGAATACAATAAACTGCCATTGCATATATTCTTTAATACCAATAACCACACGGCATATAACACTAAGGAAGTCATCCAAATCTGTAGTGATATGGGAACTAATTCTTTGTTAAATCTTTTAGAAAAAGGCGAAGATAAGTTTCGGGTTTTATAAATGGTAGAAATTACATATTTTGTGCACGGCACAACTATCGATAATGAAAATAATAAGTCTTCTGGTTGGAATGACGCTAAGCTATCAGGATTAGGAATTCAGCAATCAAAAGATCTTGCTGATCTGACAAAAGATATGTCTTTTGACGCTGTATTTACCTCAGATTTAAGTAGAGCCATTGATTCTGCTAGGTTTACCTGGGGTGACAAATATCAAGTATTTGCTGATGAGCGATTACGTGAGTGTAATTATGGCGATTTGAATGGCGAGGATTCAGATATTGTTGAGCCAATGCAAGAGAAATCGATTACTACACCAATGCCAAACGGCGAGAGCTACGAAGATGTTAAGGCCAGAATCAGTAATTTCTTGGAATTCGTGAAGCAAGAATATTATGGCAAACATATAGCAATCGTTGCCCACAAAGCACCACAACTTGCCCTAGATGTCCTGTTGAAAGGCATGACATGGGATGAGGCGTTTGCTAATGACTGGCGTAAACACAAAGCTTGGAAGCCAGGCTGGGAGTATGAAGCGTAGTGAGTGATCGGTTACAGGATCAAAGGCTAGAATATACAGGTGACTTACATTCAGTCTTGCAATCGGTTGCGCATGATTTTGGTTTTGGCGAGCTGGAAAGTTATGACATCGTAGACATTGGTTATGAAGACTTCAATGTAATTATTCAAACCGATGGTCAAAAACACTTTGTGAAAATTTTTTCTAAGGTCCGCACGGCAGATGAGATACAGCGATATGTTGAAGTAGTGAAGGCGGTACTAACAGCAGGCGTTCGACATCCTGAGCTACATGAGTATCAAGGGAATCCTATTTATACTGAATCAACTTCAGGACTAAAAATGGCAGTGATGCAGTTTGTCGAGGGTAAAACGTTTTATCAAGACGGAAAGCGCACCCCACTAGACGAGGAGTTGAAACAGGTATTGGCTCAAGCCGTGTTAATTGCAAAAACACCATTGAAACCAGTGCTACTTGAAGACAGTTGGGCAATTCAAAATACGGGCAAATGGTACGAAGAGATTAAGGATAAACTAGCTGACACTGATCGTACTTTAATTGAACAAGCGCTCGAGGACTTTCAACATACCAACTACGAACAACTTCCTCACTGCCTCGTTCATGGAGATCTGATTAAGTCGAATCTTATAGTTGGCGCAGACAACAAAATATTTGTATTAGATTTCTCTGTCGCTAACTGGTATCCACGCGTTCAAGAGCTTGCTGTTATAGGTGCAAACCTCATGAATGATGGAGGTGCATTGGTAGACTTTGAAACACTTGTCCAAAAGATCATCTCTATGTACCAAGAGCAAGGTGGTGAATTAACCCAAGAAGAGATTGATGCATTACCAGGCGTAACAAGACTTGCATATGCGGCTGAACTTGTGGGTTCCCTAAAGGAAGAAATCCTGAACGGTAACGAGACTGATGAGAATAAATATTGGCTACAAATGGGACGTATTGGTCTGCAAAAGTCGAGAGTAAAGAAACTTTAAGCCCAGGTTCTAGTCCTAACCCTTCTGTGCTACCAACTGAACCAGCGTAGAGCGGCTTAGGCCGTTCTTTTTATTTTCTTGAAATCAACGTTCAATGCTGTGAGAATATACCTATGAGCGACCTAAGACCCAAAGTAGGCATTGGACTTTTGATAATAAAAGAGGGGAGTATTTTACTTGGTCAACGTAAAAGTTCTCATGGTGTAGGTGAGTTCGGTGGTCCTGGCGGGCATTTAGAACAAAATGAGTCCTTCGAGGAATGCATATTACGGGAGCTGGCCGAAGAAGCGGGTGCAGAAATTAAAGTTAAGAATTTAAGATTCCTGTGTGTTACCAATTTGATGAAATATCCCCCGAAACATTATGTAGATATTGGCATGGTCGCTGAGTGGAAAGCAGGTGAGCCCCATGTAGCCGAACCTCACAAGCTTGTATCATGGAATTGGTACCCGATGGACGATGTGCCAGAGAAATTATTTGGATGTATGGAGAATTACTTTGAGGCCTATAAAACTGGCAGGACCTACTTCCCAACCGCCTAGAATTCCAAGTCTCACTTAGAGCTGTCTTGAAAAACGCCCATCACCAGCAGCCAGGCACCCGTAATCATGAAGCAAGTATTCGCCACCATTGCGATCCCGACGATATAAAGTCCCGTGATAGAACCTGAAATAAGAATAGCTGCACCAATCATTTCGGCTGCATATAAAGCTGTTCCGCTAATGGTCCTGGAAAAACTCGGTTTATTGCCTGTCGCGTTAGCCCTAATGTATCCCATGACGTAGACTATGGCTGCAAAAAGGGCGACTATCAACAGTTCAGCTCCTACTGCCTTATGTCCTTGCCCTCCCATTAGCACCAGGGCGCAGCGCATAAATACGGCCGCTAAACCTGTCAGTGTGCCGATAGCCCGGTAGCGGTGAGTAATGTCCAAAGCTATAGTTTTCAAATTGAGGGACATAGCAACAAACACTAAACCGGTTAATGTTACGGCCCCCGTTCCCACTAACAGGAAAAAGTTATTCCAGAGTTCGGGTTTGTATATGTCTGATGTCATTTTATTATTGTAGCAAGAATAAACGCTGTGGTTTATTTCTTACGTCTTCGTCTGCGCTTACGCGTCTTAGGACCAACAATGAGAGTTTCCATGGTGTCGGCTAGGCCGCGGATGAAAATGATACCTGGTCGAATTCTTTTCTTGTATCTGTGTGCATAAATCGAACAAGCATCCCAAGCTAAAGGTCTATGTAGTATATTAATGGTCAGCTTTCCTGGCACTGGTACGCCAAATTCGCTCAGTGCTCCAGTTTTGACATCAACCCTATACCAAATATTTTCTTTCTCACAATAGAGGAGTAGGATGGCTGCATTATAAAATTTTGCGACACCACGCATTCGCCTAGAAATATAAGCCGTAAAATACTTTTTACTTGGTTTAATCTCTACAAGTGCTCGATGTGTTAGCCCATCTAGTTGTATTGATAAATCAACATCGTGAGTATAATTCGAAACTCCTTCATTTAGGCCAATAGCCGGTTTCTCCCACCGATTCGCAAAGCCATTGTCTTCAAGCCAGCGAAGCACGCGCTCTTCCAAATTAGAGTCAACCGCGACTGACTTTCCGCCAATGACTGCTGTATGTTTATTGCCTCTCGAGTGGTATATCATGCTTACTTTGTAGGCGTTAACATCCCGTGAGTCAATAGACTATTGACAGGCAACTCCATCATGATTCCCATCAAGTGCATATCTGTCGCTGCCAATAACATTTACTGGTCCTTGGACATAGTATGGCCCGTTACCACTTCCGCCAGCGCAGTCTACATCTGAGGGGTAGACATTGGGGACACAAGCGCCACTATAGTTCGGATCACAATCAGATTTGGGAGCAGCTGTTACGGGAGGTGGCGTAGCCACTGGTGCCACATAAGTGCCCCTGGCTGTTACCTCAGTGATTGGCGGAGTAGTGACTTCTTCTTTGACGAGTGTTTTATCTGTCTGCTTGCCATCAGTGAAAGTTAATTCATAGATAGATGTTTTAACACCATTGACGCCAGCTGTGGTTATCTTTGTTGTGCCTTTTGCAAGACTTGCATTCTCGAAGGTTGTCTTAGAAAAAGCAATCTGGGCTGTTTCTGTCACGGTACTTTTGGTTATGACGGGCTGTATAGTCTTTGGTTCACTATGAGCAGGAGGATTGGTAGCGGGCGAAACAGTTTTTATTCCTGGACTTGCCGCTGCATTGATTGCAGTTCCAGCTAGAACTGCCGTTATGGACCAGAGGACAACCTTACCTACTTTAGATAAACCAGAATGCCAAGTTTTTAGCTTGCGTAGCATAAATCCCCTTATGCTTACAGAGTATACTCCTTAGGTAAAAACTGGACTACTGATCATAGGGAACCTTTGGTGGGAGGTACATAAGAGTTGGACCATCGGGGGTGATAATCCCTGGTATGGTAGGCGACTGGATCGTTACAACCACATTGTAGGGTAGGCAGATTTTTTGGCAGTTATGACGATCGTGAAATTGCTGGGAATCGATGAGCAGTGTTCCGTTAGAGACGGTTGTTTTTATTTTTGACAGGTCTGGATTGTCGTAGTAGTGGAAGCTGACTGAATATGTGTCAGAGGGTTGGTATTTGATATCTACATCGTCGCCAATTGGGTTAACTTTATCGAAAGCAGTTAGGGTCCGAACGTTTGTATGAGTATTGGCATTGTAGCGATCGCGAACTTGTGGTGCGACATCTGCCCCTAATGCTCCGGCAGCTGCTGAGCCAACAAAGACGAGTCCAATCAGCATCCCCGTTATCCAGGCACGAATCGGCCACTTTCTCCGAAACAAGGCCATCCCCGACAGCACCACAAAAAGAGCTAAGATCCCACTGACAGCTAAGCCGATGTACACCAAGGCATGCTCGCGGAGTCCAATAGGAAAAATATTATCCTGGAATATGGAACCGTTATGAAGCAGCAGGTAGATTGTGACAGCGATCAAACCAAACAGCGCACTCAACCCGGAGAGAATCAAGACAACACCAATACCTTTTAGGATAAGCCGGAAAATAGAATTGATTGGTCCAACTATCGAGTGGCCTGCTCTATTGGCAACGCCTTTGACATCTGCTCTCTCCACAACTTCTTTTAAGCTGGCAACAGTCACCGGTTTGCCGGCCATCTGCAGTCGATCGCTAGAAGTCTTGACCTCAGGCACTAACAGCCACAGTAGAGCGTAGATCAAAATTCCCCAGCCGCCAGTGAAGATGCCAATGACGAATAGGATTCTGATGAGTAGCACATCCA
>Ga0070671_100004199_pt1 | contig 11392 bp, 9 predicted proteins | sample KBSS73metaG_FD_65341 | JGI IMG/M metagenome (GOLD analysis project Ga0070671, IMG submission 65341) | Switchgrass rhizosphere microbial communities from Kellogg Biological Station, Michigan, USA - KBS S7-3 metaG | ecosystem: Host-associated > Plants > Roots > Rhizosphere > Soil ... | reverse complement strand
TGCCGGCTCAACCCGATTCAGCCCGGTGGTCTGGACACCAGGACACATGCTTGTACTTCGGTTGTCCGGATGTCGAAGGCGCCTATCAGCAGCTCGTTCTGAAAGGTCTCCAGCTCGAGCCTCCTCGAACAGCCTGGTATGGCATGAAGCAGCTTTTTCTCAAAGACCCCGATGGTTTCGGAATCTGTTTTCAGTGGTTCGCATAGACAATCCACGCTGAAGGAGCGACTCATGAAGGCTCTGTTGCAGGACATCCGCTTCGGAATTCGCCAGCTCATCAAGATTCCCGGCTTCTCGCTCACGGCAATCGTTTCGCTCGCGCTTGGCATTGGAGCAACTACAGCGGTCTTCAGTGTGGTCTATGCAATTCTGCTTGATCCTTATCAGTACAAGGATCCCGATCGAATGATCCATATGCGGCTGCTGATGCCATCCGGAGAGTTAAATGGCTTCGGAATCACCGGCACCCAATGGCAGGAACTGCGGAAGTCCCCGGTCGTCGAAGACACCTTCATGGAGGATGATTGGAGCCTCACCGTAACCGGCGCCGATCTGCCCGAAGACGTGCAGGGCGTTTATCTCACCTCTAACGGCTTCAACTTCCTCGGTGTTCCAGCCGCACTCGGGCGAACACTCCAACCGTCTGATGCCATTGACGGTCAGGATCCCCAGCCCGTCGTCGTGCTCGGCTATAAATTCTGGTCGCGTCACTACAACGGGGACACTTCCATCGTTGGCAAGACCATCCAGCTGATGCGGAAGAACTACACGGTGGTCGGCGTCGCCGGCCCTCGCTTCACGTGGGGGGATGGGGATGTCTACCTGCCGCTCAAAGTCACCGGCGATCAGGTCAAAGGCTTCTATGCGGGAATCCGGCTTAAGCCCGGAATCACTCACAGCCAGGCAAATTCCGCGCTTGAACCGCTCATCATGCAGTTCGCGAAAGACAATCCCAAGCACTTCCCGCCGAAGTTAGGACGCCTGCATGTCGTCGGACTGAACGAAGACTTCGTCAAGCAGCTTGGCGGGACGCTATACCTTCTCTTCGGTGCTGTAGCACTGCTTCTTCTCATTGGTTGTGGCAACGTCTCCATTCTGCTGCTCGCTCGAGCTACCGCGCGCCAGCATGAATTCGCGCTTCGTTCGGCTATCGGCGCAAGCCAGAGCCGCATCATTCGCCAGCTTCTGACAGAAGCTCTGCTGCTGTCCGTCACCGGAGCTCTCCTGGGGCTCGCACTTGCGTTCAAGACGGTGGACGTCATCGTTGCGCACTTGCCTGAGTTCTCCTTCCCCCACGAGGCAGCAATTCACGTGAACCTGCCCGTCCTGCTCTTCTGCATGGTCATCGCGATTGGAACCGGCATCTTGTTCGGCCTCTGGCCGGCAATACAGCTTTCGCACCCTGAAGTCGGCCAGATCATGAAGGCCAACACGCGAAAGGCCACAGGCGACGTGAGCGGGCGCAAGATCCACTCCACTCTGATCGGCGGCCAGATTGCTCTCACTCTTCTGATGATGGCCGGAGCCGGAGCCGCCATTGAAGGGTTCCTGAAAGTCTCGCATGTAAACCTGGGATACGATCCACACAACATTATGTCCGTCGGCATTCCAATTCACGACGGTACCTACAAAACCTGGCCTGAGCGCGCAGCCTACTTTGAAAAGATGTATGACAAAGTGGCAAGCGTTCCGGGTGTCAAGGTGGCCGCTGTCTCGTCCAATGCAACGCCCCCCGCGAATGGTTTCGATGCGCACCTGCAAATCATTGGCAAGCCGGCAAATGCAGACCAGCCCTTCCGTTTCAACATGGTGAGCAAAGACTATTTCCCTGCCCTGCGAGTTCCCCTCGCCAAGGGACGCATATGGGATGAAGCCGAATCCCATCGCGGCGCAGCCATGATGGTCGTCAACCAGACCTTTGCGAAGAAGTACTTTCCGGATGGAGACGCCATCGGCAAATCCGTGAAGGTAGCGGAACTTAAGCCACAGCCGCCGTACCTCCTTGTTGCGCCCGGCGCAGAAGATGGCATCCAAATTATCGGCATAGTTGCGGACAAGCTCGACGACGGACTATCCAAGCCCGTTCTGCCCGAGGCCTTTGTGCCCTACACGATGGTGATGGGGATGTACACGCAGATCCTGGTGCGTTCTGATGTTCCGCCGCTCACGCTGTTGCACGCGGTGCGCATTGCGGTCAGTTCTATCGATCCCGAGCAACAAACCAACAACGACGTTCGCGATCTTGAGCACTGGATCACGCGCCTGCCTGAGTACGCACGCGGAAAGCTTGTGGCATGGCTCTTCGGAGCATTCGCCGCACTTGCGTTGGCTCTTGCATCGGTCGGACTTTACAGCGTCGTAGCGTATACCGTCGTTCAGCGCACGAACGAGTTCGGAATTCGCATCGCCCTCGGCGCGGCGCGCGCGAACGTACTTGGCCTTGTCTTCCGATCCACCGTAGCCAGTGTGGGAGTTGGAATCATAGCCGGAGTAATTCTCACCATGGCGCTGAACCGTGTAATGGCTAGCTGGTCGGCAGAGAGCGTGAGGGATCCGCTTTTACTGATCGGAGCCACGCTGACGCTCTCCGCCGTCGCGACTCTGGCCTCCATTTTGCCTGCATGGAAAGCAGCAGGAGTTAGTCCCATGACAGCCATACGGTATGAGTGAGACGGCTGTTGGAGTCGCTACCTCAGGCCAGTATGAAGGTAGGCCAGCAGCGCCTGCATCTGCGGCTCACTGAATCGCCCAGAAAAGCCCGGCATCATACCCTTGCCGGACAACACCACGCGGCGGACGTCGGCATCAGTCGCAGGAGCGCCGCTGGGCAGAATCGAACTCCTGAATACTCCATGGAGATCGGGCGGAATTTGCTTCAGTGCGAGGTCATTGTCATCGTGGCAATGAGCGCAGCGCCCCTGGTAAAGGTGCTTCCCTTCTATCTCCTGAGGCGTGAGCCTGGGAGGTTCGTGGCAGCCCGAAAAAACCACTCCTGCGGCAAGCAGGGCTGTTGCTCCAATAAGCGCACAAAGTTCCAAAGGTGTTAGCTGACTCCGCAATGCGATCACACGCTCATTCTAATGGCGAAGTCATTTCGGTATTCTGGAGCCATGGCACTTCCCTCTCTGGCCGAGATTCGCGAAGCTCAGGCCTTCGTCCATAGCTTCATGCCGCCGACTCCCCAATTCAGCTGGCCACTCCTGAACGAGCGGCTCGGCTGTGAAGCGTGGGTCAAGCACGAGAATCACACGCCGGTGGGCGCCTTCAAGATTCGAGGAGCACTGCTGTACATGAAGTGGCTCCGCGATACGCAACCCGAGCTCAAAGGGGTCGTGGCCGCGACCCGTGGCAATCATGGACAGGGCGTGGCCACGGCGGCTCGTTTTAACGGCGTCAAATGCGTCATTGTCGTTCCTCACGGAAACAGCGTTGAGAAGAACCGCGCCATGATCGCCCAGGGCGCTGAGCTCGTCGAACACGGCCACGATTTCCAGGAAGCCCTCGAGTTCGCACAGTCTCTCGCGGATGAGCGCAACTACGCGATGCTCGCCTCCTTCCACGAGAAGCTGATGCTTGGGACGGCGACGTACGCTCTCGAAATGTTCGAAGGTGTTCCCGCGCTCGATAGGGTATACGTGCCCATTGGCCTCGGTTCTTCCATCAGCGGAGTCTCCGCGGCACGGAATGCCCTAGGCTTGAAAACGGAAATCGTCGGTGTCGTCTCGTCCGCTTCGCCATCCTATTCGCTGAGCTTTACGCGCCGCCAGATCGTCGAAGCGCCATCCTCAACTGCGCTAGCTGACGGTCTCGCCTGCCGCAAGCCTAATCCGGATGCGATGGAGATCATCTGGCAGAATGTGTCTCGCATTATCGAGGTCTCGGACGCTGAGATAGCAGCAGCGATGCGGGCGATATATCAGGACACCCACAATGTTGCGGAAGGCGCAGCCGCTTCCGCCCTGGCCGGCGCCATGCGCGAAAAAGAAACCAATCAGGGAAAACGCATCGGCCTTATCCTCACTGGCGGCAATGTTGATGCCGGCGTGTTTGCACGCGTGCTCGCCGAAGGGGTCGGGCAATGAAGCCTCACTTCGACAACCTCACCCCACTTTCACACGCAGCCCAGAATCGCTGTTTCGGCTGCGGAGAGGCAAATCCGAATGGCCTTCAACTTGAGTTTCTTCTCGCCGAAGACGGCACGGTTGTCTGCCCAGCCAGCATTCCGGATCGGTTCGAAGGTCATCCCGGATACCTGCACGGCGGCATCATAGCCACCCTTCTCGATGAAACCATGAGCAAGGCAGTGCGCGCCCGGGGCCTCACCGCAATGACTCGCCATCTTGAAGTGGACTACCGCCGCCCCGTTCCGTCCTGCAAGCCGATCCGCATGGAAGGCCGCATCGTCCGCGACGAAGGCCGAAAGCACTTTGTAGAGGCGACGATATTCGACGATCAGCTAAACGCCCTCGCACATGCAAAGGGCGTGTTCATCGAAGTTCGTTCCCCCAGGTCATCGTAGCTGCGGCCAACATCAATGGATCATATTGATCGTTTCCTGCGTCACTGTGTCGAATGTGGTGATGGCTTTTGAATTCGCTTCGAACGCTCTCTGCGCAATGATCAGCTTCGAGAACTCAGCCGAAATATTGACGTTCGATCCTTCCAGCGCTCCTCCCTGCATGGAGCCCAATCCCGAAGTCCCGGAGATCCCAATCGTCGCCGGCCCGCTGGCAAGAGTCGTTTCATATTCGCCACTGCCCAGCGCCTTGAGACCCTGGAGATTGACAACATTTCCGAGCGCCAACTGGCCCACATTGAGCTTCTGCCCATTCTTGAATGTCGCGGTCACCGTGCCATCGGCTCCGATCGAAAACCCTCGATAGATACCGCTGGCAAACCCGTCCTGCGAGGTTGAGGAGACAGCGGAAGTCTGGTTGACCTGGGAGAGATTCGCCGACCCGTCGGTGCCGTACAACTCCCACGTCAGATTCAAATTCGAAGAGCCATCCGACAATCCGGAAAAGCTGATACCCGTGACATTGGTCGATGGGCTGACAAGGTTCCCATTCGAATCAAAAACGAGCGAGCCCGCGGCAGGCGATGACGTCACGGGATCCTGAATCACTTCACCGGAAGTGGTCAGATTCGATCCGCTGATCGTGAGTTGGGTACCCGTGGCCGTGACTGTCGCCGTGATTCCAGAAGCGGTCAGGGCGCTTTGAAGATCCGCTGCATACGTGCTGACGGATTCGCCGGAAGTGACAGTTGGCGCGTTGATAGTGGTTGAAATGCCGGCCGCATTCAGCCCGGTGATCGTCAGATTTGTAGACGGATCGACCGTCGCCTGCGTCCCGCCGCCCGACCCGAAATTGTAGGAGACGCTCCCGTTTCCAGCGCTCGCAGCCAGGCGGTCGGGCAGAGTGATGTTGTAGGACCACGTGTTGGTGCCGGTCTTCGTGTATTTCACCGTCGCCTGATACGGTGTGCCCAGCGAATCGTACACCTGCACAGTTCCGGGCAGGCTATCGCCAACCTGCGCGGCCGAATTCAGTGTAGCGTTCATCCCGAAGCTCGTCGTCGCACTGGGCAGTTCTACTTCACCTACCGGTATGTGTATCGCCGCCAGCGGAGCGGTCGTGTCAACCTTGCCGTTGATCGCTGGAAAGCCCATCACGCTGAGGCCGTCAGCTGTGATCAAGTTCCCGTTCTGATCGAGTGAGAAATCTCCGGCTCGAGTCAGAAGGGTATTATTCCCTCCGTCGCTCACCACGAAGAATCCGCTCCCCTGCAGCGCCACATTCGTGTCGACTCCCGTAGAATTTGGTGACCCGTTTGAAAAGTCGGTTCCAATCGAAGCGATCTGCGTGCCTGACCCGCGCTGAATGGGATCGCCCGAACCAGCCTCTCCAATTTGCTGATAGAACAAATCGGAGAAGCTTACAGACTTCGACTTGTACCCGGTTGTATTCATGTTTGCGAGATTGTTCGCGATCGTATTGAGCGCTGTCGAATCAGCATTCAAACCAGTGAGCGGAATATAGAAGCTTGCCATGGTTCATCTCCTGCCGTGGAGCACACGGTAGTTTCGGTTGTTCGTTCACCTGCTGGTCAAAGCGGTTGCAATTTGCATCGCCGCTGTTCGTGTGCCCGGGATTGTGGCCGAAAAGTCTGCATTGCTCACCAGAGCAGTGCGTGATCCGCTTGCTTCGCGACCATTTGCCACGGTTGTGGATGGCTTCATCGCCGCGGATGGCGTAGTAGTCTCTCCAGAGTCCACCAGCGTGGCATTTTGCAGCGTCTCGTTGATGGAAATGAGTTGCTGCAGGCTGTTCACCTGCACCAGCTGGTTGACATATTCATTCGGATCCGTTGTCGCTGTCGGATCCTGGTTCTTCAACTCCGTAACCAGCAACGTTAGAAAATCGTTCGCCGCGATCGAGGTCGAACTGCCGCTCGACGTCGCGTCCTGCCCCGTTGAGCCAGTCTTCAGAGCTATCGGTCTCAGCTCGACGGGCTTCCCCGAAATCTGGCTTTGAATTCCCTGAGCACTTGCTGTCATACGCTAATCTCCTCGCAAACCCTGTTGCGTCAATCCATGCCCTCACGCCACCAGCGAAACATGCATGCCGTTGAAGCCTCTCGCTGCGGAAAGCATCGCCGCGCCTTGATACCGGTCTAGACTCTCGAAGCCCACACGCGAATAGCTGGAGGAAACCTCTGCTCGGTCGCTTTCCTGACTGCGCGGTGCTTCACTTCCCTGATGTCTATGGCTGTCCGGGCTTCCTCGATGACTTCCACTACCAAGGCTCGAATTCACCGAGCCTTCGTGCGCCGCTGCTATCGTCACCGTGGACACCGGGATTTGCGTAGCCGCAAGGTGCGCGTTCAGGCCGCCCAGATGACCGCTCAGCATCTTCCCTGCTTCATGCGACGCCGGCACCACAACTGCGTGCAATCCAGTTGCGTCCCGTTCCGCGCGCACGCTCACCCAACCCAGCGACGGATCCTGAAATCCCGCCTCTGCGATTCTCTTTCCTGCATGTGTCCACTGTTGCTCCGGATGCAGACTCGATCGATCGAGTGAAGCCGTCGTCAGTTCAGGCGGTTTCTGTTGATCCGTGGTCGCAATCTGTCGAGAGCCGACCGCTCCATCAGTGTGCGCGATCTTAACCGGAATGTGAGCGAAGCCCATCTCCGAATCCTTGGGACCCGTAATCGTTCCTCTACCAACGCCGGCGGCCTCCTGTGTGCCCCCGCGGCGATCATGCTCGCGAGAGCGATCAGCCGGACCTGTGGTGCGGGTTGACGCATACGACGGCATAATGGAATCCGATCCATTCGAATGGAGAGCGTGCGCCGCGCGACCGCTCTGCGAAGCTTCGCTCTCCTCTTTGCTCTTGGTCGAAGCTGCCTCGATCGACTTTGAGCGGTCGACAGAAAATGACGCCCGAGTTTCCCTTCCATCAACCTCGGCCTGCAGGACGTCTTCGACTCCGGATTCACCAGCTTGGTTGGCAGCGTCCGTCTCGATCGGCAGAACGGCCCGATCGCCGTTGGGAATCACAATCTCCATCGACTCCGTGAAGTCACGGTCATCGCCCTTCGTAAGCCTGGTACCCTGTCCCCCAATTATGTTCGGCTCGGAACAGTTACCGGCTTGCCGCCCGGGTATGAACTCTCGGGCAGGATTCGCCAATGGGAAGATCTCTGAATTTATCTGCTGTGCCCGGGCCTGCAGAAGGCTCGCGGGTATATCTGCAGTCCGATTTTCTTGTTTGGACGAAGGCCCCGTCATGCTCTTGTGCATCTGCTTCGCCAAGGCCGCACCGGCTTTTACCTCCCGCTTTGCCGGCGAGCTTCCTTTGCGAGAAACGTGAGCAGTCTTGTTGTCATCTACATTTGTGGCGTTCTCTGACTGACTTGCGTTTGGATGACGCGTCACTTCTTTGACGCCGGTTGGTTCCAGCGACATCTGCGAAGCATAGAAACTCTGCTCTGTCGGAGCAATGTCCTTAGCCTCCGACTTATAGTCCACGCTTTCTTTCACGTTCTCAGAACTGACCGCACTTGGCCCGAAGAATTGCACCAGCAGCGATTGCCATCCGGAATCAAGAGCATCCGGCTTGTTCCCTTCAGCGCCACGAGCGCGCTTGCCCGCGCGATCGATTCGATCAGGCGCGGCTCCGTCGGGATTCTGAGTCCTCTCGCCGATCGCTTCATGGATGCTGTTCATGCCTGTAACTAATGCACAGGCCGTGCCAAACGCGCGGCGAGAGGATTAGAAAGATATCAAAACGGCACTCCTCAATCCGATTCGAAGGCTTCCCACCAGAAATCCGCTTTCGCCTCTAATCCCTTTCCGATCCCTCCAAGATCTGATCCTCTGCGGACTCTCTCGCACTGCCGAAGTGCAGTGTCCGATGCCAATCATCAAGCGAAGCCTGGCTGCGGCGGCTTTCCGTCTCTCCCTCGCGTTGCAGTTCGTTGCGCAACAGGGTCTCAACCTGCAGCAGTTCGCGCCGTTTTGCAAGATATTGATCCCGGATTCCTTGAAACTGTTCCTGAATCACCTGCTTTCGAACAAGCAGCACATTCAGAGCGCGAGAGGCGCAGGTGATCTCTTCGCTACCGGCGACTCGATCCTGCAACACACCGGATCGATTGCCGTCGTCCAAAAGAGCACGCCCTGCTCTCCTTCGAACAGAGGCCTCCTTTAATGCTCCTTCGATTCGCTGCAACTCGGATCTTGCCGATTCGAGCAGCGATGCCTGGTACTGCTCTTCTGCCCGGCGAATTTCGCAGAGTCGGCGCAGACTATCTGCCTTTGCCAACTAAATCTCCGCGGCAAGCGCTGCAAGCGCCCGGACGGATTCGTCGAAGCTGGATTTCTCCGCACTATTCTGCATCATGAATTCCTTCATCGCCTGGCGTGCAGCGAGAGCCCGGTCCAACTCCGCATCGGACCCCTGCTTGTACGCACCGATGCGAATCAGGTCCTCGGATCGGGCGTACGCAGCCATCAGCTTTCGAAAAAGAGCGGCATTCCCTCGGTGACTTGATTCCGCAACGGCGGGCATCAACCTGCTGATGGAGTCAAGCAATTCAATTGGCGGATACCATCCCTCGGCCGCAAGTCTCCGCGACAGGACGAGATGACCGTCGAGCAGTGACCGCACGGAATCCACCAGGGGGTCCTGCTGATCGTCCCCTTCCATCAGCACCGTGTAGAACGCAGTGATGGATCCGGCCCGAAACTGCCCGGCCCTTTCTACAAGCTTTGCCAGGCGATCAAACACGGAAGGCGTGTAGCCCTTGGCTGTCGGCGGCTCTCCCGCTGCCAGTCCGATTTCACGCGCCGCCATCGCAAACCGTGTCAGCGAATCCAGTACCAGCAGCACATGCTTACCCTCGCTCGCAAAATGCTCAGCAATCGTTGTCGCGGTCATCGCGGCACGCATGCGCAGCAGGGGCGATTGATCGGACGTCGAGACCACGAGAATCGATCGGGTCAGCCCATCCTGTCCGATCGCATGCTGTACGAACTCCGGAACTTCCCGGCCGCGTTCTCCAACCAGCGCGATCACCGTAACATCTGCGGCCGTATTCCGCGCCATTATGCCGATTAGCGTGCTTTTTCCTACACCCGAACCTCCGAAGATTCCGATGCGTTGTCCGCGTCCAACCGTCAGCAGCGAGTCAATCGCCCTCACACCGGTTCCCAAAGGAACTTGAATAGGCAGGCGCTCCAGTGGATTGCGCGGAGCTCTCTCCAGAGGACAGCGGGTCATCGGTCCCTGCAGCATTGCGGCTCGCAGGGGCATCCCTTCACCGTCGAGTACTCGCCCCATGAGATCGTTGCAGATCTCCACGCTGGGCCTGGTGCCCGATGCAAATACGGCATCTCCAAAGCGGATTCCATCCGCTTTCTCAAGTGGCATGGAAAGCACGTTCTCTCCCCGAAATCCGATCACCTCTGCCGGATGCGCAGAGCCCATCGCGTCCACGATCTCGCAGCATTCCCCAACCGAGACAACCGGCCCGCAAGACTCGATCGTGTTGCCCAGTGATTTGACAACGGACCCTCGCCATCGCCAGGGCTGCCGCTCCATCAGGCGTTTCGAATATCGCTCCAGAATGTCGGTCATGAGCCCGCATCGCCTTTCTTGCGCTCGTCCCTCTTCTGTCCAAGCAGGTTGAGGCCGACCTCATGCAGCTGGCTTTGAACTCCCAGGTCAACGACGCCCGCAGCAGTTTCAAGCTGGCACTCCCCTGTGCCGAGGTGTTCATCTGCGACGGTGACCGGTTTGACCCGTAAATTCGGCATATGTTCGATCGTCTCTCTCCAGAGGTCCGCATCGACAGCGGGTATGTGAATGCGCACCGTAGTCTTGTCGGCGAGCTGGCTCAGTGCAACCCGAACCGCCCCTGTCAGTATCAGTGGATCAACCTGCGCTTCATGACGCAGGATGCGCTCGGCAATACGAAGTGCGAGCGCCACGATCTCCGGCTCGATCGCATTCAGGAAAGATTGCTGTTCCAGCGCAAATCGCTCATTCATCTTTGCCAGCTGCTCTATCTTTTGCTTCTCGGATTGCTCAAGCCTGGCTGCACCTTCAAGCAGTTCAATACGCCTTCCCTCCTCAACGCCTACTCGTCGCCCACTTTCGGATGCTCGTTTAAGTTGCTCAGGATCCGGCTCGTGGGTATCCGACACATCTGCATTGACGGGGTCCTCGCTCGAAGCAATGCCCGACCAGTGAGACTCTACGGTCAACCCGCTCTGCGGATAATGAAAGCTCTGAACCGATGTCGATGAACGATCGTTCTGCATTTCCCTGCCCTGAGCCTGGACTATCTAGGCCAGCATCTCATCTCCCGTTTCAAGCTTCAGAATCACCTTCCCCTCCGCCTCCAGCCGGCGTGCGAAGTTCAAAATCTCCTGCTGCGCCTGGGCGACCTCACGTGATCTCACGGGCCCAAGGACTTCCATATCTTCCGTCAGCATTTCCGCTGCTCGCGAACTCATCGACTTGAATATCGCTGCCCGCAGATCGTCCTTCGCCCCGCGCATCGCCAAGGCAAGTTGCTTCTTGTCCACTCCTGAGACAATCTCCCGAATGGTGGCCGGCGGCACAGTGACCAGATCTTCGAACGTAAACATCAGGTTGCGAATGCTGAGCGCCAGCTCCGGCTGCGATTCCTCAATCGACTCCAGCACGCGCTTCGATTCCTCCGCGTTCAGCCGGTTCATCAGATCCGCGACGGCCTTGAATCCCGAATAACTTTTCCTCTGCGTAGATCCAACGCTTTCCAGCCGCCGGTGCAGTGTGTGCGCTACCTTCTGCGCCATTTCTGGAGAGAACTGCCTCATCTCCGCCAACCTCTTGATGGA
>Ga0070671_100004196_pt1 | contig 11395 bp, 7 predicted proteins | sample KBSS73metaG_FD_65341 | JGI IMG/M metagenome (GOLD analysis project Ga0070671, IMG submission 65341) | Switchgrass rhizosphere microbial communities from Kellogg Biological Station, Michigan, USA - KBS S7-3 metaG | ecosystem: Host-associated > Plants > Roots > Rhizosphere > Soil ... | reverse complement strand
TTCCCGCGAGGCCGCCGCCGCCCGTGCCGCCTCCTGTGCCTCGGCCAGGCGCCGGCCGACCGACTGCAGCCGCGCTTCCTCGGCCGCCTGCGCCGCGGCGCGCGACTGCGACACGATGTCGCGCTTCGATTCGCCGCGCGTCACCAGCTGCTCGACCTGCGCGAGCAGCCGCTGCGCCGTGGCCAGACCGTCGGGCGCGTAGCGGCCCGCCTGAGCGATCTGCGCGATCGTGACGGCGTTGCGCGCCTGCTGCACGTCGGGCGGCTCTTTGCGGCTGGTCCGCGGCGTCGCGTAGCGAACACCATCGCCGGCGATATAAGCGCCGCGCGGCACGATCTCGTAGTTCAGGGTTGCAACGGAGGTCCGGCCGCGCGTGTCCTCGCGGACCTGGTTCTCCATCACGACGGCGTCGCTCGGCATCGTCACCGCGGAGTACGGCTCGGCCGTGACGATGAGCGCGAAGGTCAGCACGTCCGCGGTGGCCTCGATCTCGGCCTGGCCGTCGTCGAGTCGCAGCTCGCCCAGATTCTTGGCCCGACCCTGCGGCGGTACCGCCCAGAGCACGTAGGTCAGGTACTCCGGCCCGAGCGGTGCCGGCGGCGTGACGCCACGCACCTTGGCCTTGATCTGGACCGGGCCCGTCGCCTCGGTCTCGATCTCCGCGTCGCCTCGCGCGCGCGGCATCAGCGGCGTCCCGGCCAGGTCCACCTGCGTTGTGCGCCGCACCTCGTAGGTGACCGCGACGGTGCTGCGCGAGGAGATGCTTCCAGGGCCCGGGGCGGACGCCTGTTGCGCGGCCGTCAAGATCGACAGCGGCGCCATCAGGCCGCCAGCCAGGAGCGCGACGTGGATACGAGTCATGCGGCCTCCATCGGCCAGCGGGCCGCGGCATGTTGCAGGGTGCGTGATGGCAGCTCGCCGAACGCGTGGCGGTAGCGGCCGGCGAACTGCCCGAGCTCGTAGAAGCCGTACTCGGTGGCGATATCGGTGACTGTCGTCGTCTTCGGGTCGGCGGCCAGGAGTGCCATCCGCGCCGAGCGCAGCCGCTGCGCGATCTCGAACTGCTTGGGGCTGACCCCAATCACGTCGTGGAAGGCGGCGCGGAGGGTGCGATCGCTGACGCCCGCGGCGCGGCTCAGCTCGGCAATCGTCACCGGTTCCCCGAGGTGGCGGCGGAGCACCCACAGCGCGCGCATGACGAGCTGCCGGCGCGGGTCGTGATGGGAGCGTGAGGCCTCTGCCGTTGCCGGTAACTCGGGGATATCGCCCTCTCGCAGTGCGGCGTGATCGAAGTGGATGAGTGCCATGCCCGAAAACTACGGCAAGGCTGAACAAGTTGGAACTCGATCAACCTCGGGATTCCCTGGGAAAAGGTGCGGGTCATCCCGCTGGTACTATTTCCAGGTGCGCCCGTCCGAATCGTCATGGCGCGACCTGAAATCGCTGCCGCTCCACCGCACGTACGTCGCCCTTTTCCGCCAGGAGCCGCACCATCACGTCGTACTCACCGGCCGGTATCGCGCGATATTCGAACGTGAAAGCGTGCGCGGACTGCGCGCCATCGAGCGCAACCGCGCTGCTGCGGAAGAAGTTCTCCGAGCCGACTTCGATCTCGAGCGTGCGGTTCTGGGCGTGCGATGCGATCCAGACTTCGATGCGTACTTCGGCGGGCGCTTTGGCGACCGCGGGCCGTACCTGCGTGCGCAGGGAGGGACCGTCCGTCACGCTGACGAATCCACCGGCATGCTGTCGATTCACCCCGGCCTGACCACTGGAAGCCGCTGCTGCAATCAGCAGCAGGCAACCCGTTGCTCTTACGTATGTCAATCCCTGCATGGGGCGCCCTGCCTTTCGTCGCACGCTGTGGCCAACGAGCCGCCACGAACTCGCAAGCGTGCTGTCTGCCTTGCCGGGTGACTATGCGGAAGCGGCGCGCAGCAGCCCGGAGCAGAGTCCCGGATCGGCATAGTGCGTCCGGCAGTCGGGCGTCATCGTGAGCGCGTAGCGCTGGGCATGGTGCCGGCGCAACGAAGGAGTGGCCTCATGACGCGAGCGATCCTGGTCCTCGGTATCTCTGCATCGTTCCTGGCTGGCGCCTCGCCGGGGTGGGCGCAAAGCGCGGAGACACGCCCGGCGACCACAACCGTCATGGGTGATACCGGACTCTGGTTCGTTCCCACGGGCGAGGTGCTGCCGGCGAAGAGCGGGTCGTTCTCGGTGCAGCGCACCGAAGAGGACTTCCGGCAAGGCAACACCAACGTGTCGTTCTGGCCCGTCACCGGCGCCTACGGTCTCGGCCGCGCGGAGATCTTCGGCTCACTCCGGATCGTCACCCGCATCGATCGCGATGCGAGTCCGTTGCTGTTTGCGGGACCCGACAACGAGCCGGGCGGCCTCGTCAACGAATATCCGACGTTCCACGACAGCTGGAGCGGCAACAAGCTCGGCGATCTCTTCCTCGGCGCGAAGTTCAATCTGATATCGCAGCGGACCCGGCAGCCGCTGGCGCTGGCGATACGCGCCATGGTCAAGGCGCCGACCGCCGACAAGGACTCCGGAGCGGGGACCGGCGAATGGGACGGATTCTTCGATGTCGTCGGCAGCCGCGAGTTCAAGGCGGTGGAGCTCTCGGGCTTCGGAGGAGTGGCGATGCGCGGCGACCCCGAAGAGATCAGCATCTCCGACGGGATTCGCTGGGGGCTCGGCGCCGGCTTCCCGGCCCGAGGCCGTTTCCGCGGCAGCCTTGAAGCGACGGGGGAATGGATGTTCGATCACGCGGTCGTGGCGCCGGAGGGGCTGCTGGTCGCATCAGATGGCTCGCTCTCGCCGTCGATCTCGAGGCTGACGGACCAGATCACCACGGCGGTCGGCCTGACGTGGCAGGCCCGCAACGGCGTGCTGTTCGGCGCGGCGCTCACCTACCGGCTCGACCTCGAGCCCGCCTCCGACCTGTCCTACGGCAGCGGCGACGCGCTCGGCCTGCAGTTCCGCCTCGGGTTCCACCGCGGCGTCAAGGTGTATGTGCCGCCTCCGCCCGCGGTCGCGGCCGCGCGCGCGCCGGAACCGCCGCCGGCCCCGGTCGCCGTGGCGCCGCCGGCGGTGGTCGCCGCCCCGCAGGCCAATCGCGCACCCACGGTGCGTGCCCGGTGTGAACCGTGCACGGTCGAGCCCGGCGGCACGGTGGCGTTGCGCGCCGAGACCAGCGATCCCGATGGCGACCCCCTGACGATCGTGTGGAGCGTCACCGGCGGCACCATCACCGACACCCGCGCCGCGAACACCCAGTGGCGCGCGGACATCGCGCCGGGGCTCGTCACCGTCACCGCCACCGTCACGGACGCAAAGGGCGCCAGGGCGTCCGACACCGTCACTGTCGACGTGGCCTCCGCGGGCGAGGGCGGCGTGGCGTTTTCGGACGTGCTGTTCGAGTTCGACAGTTCGTCACTGCGCCCGTCGGCGCTGCCGACGCTCGAGCCGGTGCTCGCCGCCCTCAGGCAGCGGCCCGAGAGCGGACTGCTGATCGAAGGCCACACGTGCAACGTCGGCACGAGCGAGTACAACCTCGCGCTCGGCGAACGGCGGGCGGCCGAAGTGCGCGATTACCTGGTGCGGCAGGGCATCGCGGCTAGCCGGTTGACGACGATCAGCTATGGAGAAGAGCGGCCGGCGCACGACAACAGCGAGGAGTCGACGCGGCGCCTGAACCGTCGGGCGGCGTTCGTGCTGCGGGCCACCGACCCCCTCAACAGCAAGTGACTGGCGGTAGCTGGTAGCTGGTAGCTCGTAGCTACCGGCTACCAGCTAGACGAGCCCTTCCCGGACCGCGAACTGAATCAGCGCCGCGGTGGAGTGGACCTGCAGCTGCTCCATCATTCGGTACTTGTGGAAGGCCACGGTGCGCGCCGACAGGTGCAGGATCGCCGCCGCCTCTTTCATCGAACGCCCCTCGGCCAGCAGCTGCAGCACTTCGCGCTGCCGCGGCGTGAGCTGGTGCAGCTGCTTCCGTGCGTGGTCGTGCACGAGCGAGCCGACCAGATCCCTCGTCAGCAGCGGCGTCAGATAGTAGCGCTGCGTCATGACCTCGCGTACCGCGAGCGCCAGCTCCGAGCCCGACGAACGTTTGAGCAGGTAGCCCGACGCGCCGATCCGGAACGCCTCGGCGGCCACCTCAGGATCTTCGTTCATCGTCAGGATGATGATGCGGACGTTCGGGAGCATTCGCTTGAGCTCGCGCGCGGCATCGAGCCCGTTCAGCAGCGGCATCGAGATGTCCATGATCACGATGTCGGGCTTGAGCGCGACCGCCTCCGCGAGGAAGGCGCGGGGATCGGTGAACGTGCCGACGACGTCGCCCGAGGGCTCGAGCAGCTTTCGACAAGCCTCGGCGATCAGGGCGTGGTCGTCGACAATCGCGATACGCGAGGCCATAGCTAAGCCGGCGCCTGAATCTTAGTGCATCGGGAACGCGCGCTGTGCGCGACCCTTGGCAGCAACGACACACGGAGCCCGTTCAATCGCATGCATGAAGGTCATCGACGGCGCCCACCGCCGCCGCGCGTGCCGCCGCCCGCGCGTGAAGCGCCTCCGCTTGGACGGTAGCTGCTGGCTCCCGCGCCGCTCGACCCGCTGCTCGAGCCGCTCCGCGCAGTCGCGGCGTCGCGGCTCCGTTGCGCGGCGTCCTGGCGAGCCGCATAGTCACGGTCGAGCTGCCCGGCCGAGGACTGCGGGTTCACGCCGGTCCATCCGCCGTTGTCGAACTGCTGCCACGAGTCGCCCTGTTTGCGATACACGTTTCCGTCACGTCCCGCGTAGACGTCACCGTCGCCCGAGGTGCCGACGAAACCGGTGCCCTGCGAGCCGCGCCGAGTGATGGCCCCGCCTCCTTCGCTGGTGCGCGTGGCGCGGGTGGTCGCGTCCGTCACGTTGTTGGTCACGCGTGCGGTCGATGCCCATGAATCGCCGCGCGCCACGCCGGTCGTTCCCCAGCTGCCGTAGACGTTGGATCCCTGACGCGTGGCACCAACCGCGCCGGTGCGCGGGTTGTAGGCGCTGCCCGCCGCGCGCGCCCCGTAAGGACCGTACGCGGCCGCGCCGCGCGCGTAGGTGCCGGTTCGAGGGTTGTACCGGGCGCCGACGCCGGCGCCACCATACGGCCCGTACACCGCGGCGCCGCGAGAGTAGGCGCCGGTCCATGGGTTGTAGCGAGCGCCGTAACCGTAGGTGGGGTAATACGGGAAGTACGCCGGATAGAAACCGCCGTAGCCGATGTAGGGCGGATAGTAGTACCCGGTGCCCCATACCGCGCAGCCCCACGCCACCATGACGCCAGTGTAGGCGGCCGCCGTCGCGAAGACCACCCAGTCGTCGTCGTCATCCTCGACCGTGACGTAGGTCACGTGATGGGATGGAGAGCTGACCGGGATCTCGTAGATCTGCGACGGCACCGAGCCGGTCACTTCCCACGGCCCCGTCGCCGCCCGGGCCATGAACCACACGCCCTGGAAGCACATGTAGTAGAGGTCGCCGACCTTGAAGATGTCCTTGTCGGTGTTGGTGGCGCGCGCCACCGTGGTCGGTGAGATGGTCTGGAACTCGGGCATCCCGGCATAGGCCACGTCCGGTGCCGGCACCATCGTCTTGCTCACGCGAGCCGTCTGCGGGACTTGGGCGAGCAGCACCGCCTCGGCCGCCTGCACCGTGCCCGGCACCGACGCGAGCACGCGCGATCGTTCGTGCTCCAGCGGAATCCTGGCGAAATCGCCGGGTAGTGACGGGGTGGCAAAGGTCCACGGCCCGTTGAACCCGGGAGCGGAAAACCAGCGGCCGGCGACGAGGAAGAACACCGGCCCCGACTCACCAAGGCGGAAGACGTCGGACTCGGTGTTCTGCACCCACAGCAGCCCGGTGTCGCCCACCCGCTGGTAGCGCGGCGGACCCTGCAACAGGATGAGCTCGGCCGGCGTCGTGCTGACGAACACTTTCGGCACCATCGCCGCGGCATGGCCGGGCACGGCGGCGCGCACATCCTTGAAGTTGTCGTCGGCCGGCAGCTTGGCAAAGCTCGGCGGCAGCGTGCCGGCCGCCGTCCACGGTCCGGCGATGGCGGACGCCTTCAGCCATGCGGTCTCGTGCCGTAAATAATAGGTCTTCGTGGGCTGGTGCTCGAACAGGTCCCAGTTCGTATTGACGGCGTACCGCAGATCGTTCATCGCAATCGGGCTCCAGACCGGTTCGCCGTCGATGTTGACGATCAGCGCCGGGCTGGTGCTGTAGAAGACGGCCGGCGGATCGGCCTTGACCCCTTCGTTGTTCTTGGCGCGGATGGTGCTGGCATCGAACGCCGCGAGCACGCGGTCGAGGGCGAGGACGCGCTCGCGATGCGGGATGCTCGTCTTCAGGGCCGCGACGATCGCCGCCGATTCCTCTTTCGAGGCGCCGACGAAATTCGCCGAGAGGATTCTGAAGCTGGAGAAGTCCACCAGCCGCTCGCTGACCGACACGCGCGTGTCGGCCTCGGCGAGGATGGTGCCGAGTCGTGGCATGGTCTGGCCGGCCGCCGTGTATGCCACCGCCGCGTGCAGCGTGAGTCGCTTCTGGTCCACCCAGTCGGCCACCTGCGGTTCGTAGACGACGAGGTGCGCCCCGTTGGGGGCGGTATAGCGTCGCGGCCAGTCGTCGTTCTGACTGGTCGCCCGTGTCGATTTCGCAGGCAGTTGCAGCCAGGCCGCCAGCGCCCCGCCCGGTGCGATCAACAGGGCGCCCACCGAAAGAAGCACCAGCGCACCGCGGCCGCTCGACAGCTGTGTCCGCATGGGTCTCGCCTCCCGTCTCCGGGCAGCATCCCCTTCATCTCCCGGCGTTGCCTATGCCGAAGCGGTGATCGCCCAGACGCCGGAAGTGCATAGAGCGAGCGATTGACCGGCCTGTAGGCTGGCAATTACTCGCGTGAAGGCGGCCCTGCCTGGGGCGATGGAGCCGCGCGAAAGGAGCACGACATGAAGGACATGAAAACGGTGATGCTCGGAGCGTTCCTGGTGACCCTTGTAGCAGCTGTACCAGCCCGGGCCCAGGGAGTTCGTCCAGTGCTCGTGAACATTGGCGGCGGGTGGACCATCCCGATCGCGGACGGCAAAGACCGGTTCGACACTGGCGGTAACTTCAATGTCGGGGTGCTGTTCGCACCGGAAAAGGTGCCGTTTGGCTTTCAGGTCGAATACGGCTACAACGGCCTGGGCGGCAAAGACGCCACGATTCCCCTCTACCCTAGCCCGGTGGCGACGGGCACCGTCGGCGGCGCCCTGATCGAGTCGCACCACGCGATGCACTTCATCGACTTCAACGGCGTGTTCAAGACGCCCGGTAACGCCAAGTTCGGCGCCTACGGCCTCGCGGGCGGCGGGTTCTACTACAGGAGTATCAGCCTGACGACGCCCGACGTCGGCTACACGACGTATTGCGATCCGTACTGGTACGTCTGCTACCCGGCTGTCGTGTCTATCGACCAGGTCATCGGCGACCGCAGCTCGTGGGACCCCGGCATCGACTTCGGCGGCGGCGTCACGTTCAAGCTCAGCACCTCGACGTCCTTCTACGTCGAGACACGCTGGCACTACATGTGGGGACCGTCGTTCACGGACGGTCAGGGTGTCGAGCAGAAGGCCAACGGGTCGTACTTCCCAATCACGTTCGGGTTCAGGTTCTAGTTCGGCGCGCGGCGGACGCCATCGGTCTTTCCCGAGGCTCCGCCGCCGCGCGGTCCAGCCTCCCGTTGGAGGCACTGTGCGCAGGATTGTTCCAGACCAGACGCCAGGGGCGGCAGCCACCGGCGGGACGGCCGCTGAACTTCCCAAGATCGCCGACGACGGGCGGGACTTCTCGAGCGAGGCGCTCGAGGCGCTCCCGGTGGGCGTCCTGCTCGTGGACCGCGACGGCGTCGTCGCGCGCGTCAATCGCGAATGCGAGCGGCTGTTCGGCTACAGCAGCTCGGAGCTGATTGGCCACTCGGTGGACCTCCTGATTCCCGACGCCGCGCACGCCGCGGGGCCGTGGCTGCGGCAGGTATTCGACGCCGGCTCACCGGCTCCGCCCGGCGGCGCCGCCCGCCAGTGGTTCGCACGCCGCAAGGACGGCTCCGAGGTGGCGGTCGAGATGACCTTCACCCACATGTCGCTTCGCGGAGCGTCGTTCGTGCTGGCGTCGGTCATCGACGCGACCGTCCGGCGCGGCCAGCCGCCAGGCGGGCCGGCTGTCGACGAGCGGTTCGAGTTCGAGCAGCTGGTGGGTGAGCTCGGGGCGGAGTTCGGCAATCTCCGCGCCGCCGACGTCGACCGGCGCATCGAGGACGCGCTGAGCCGCCTCATTCGGGTGCTGGGTCTCGATCGCTCAGCGCTCTTCCAGGTCGATCGCGAGACCGGCGACTTCGTGCATACGCACCAGTGGACGCGTCCGGGGTGGGCACCGCCCGCGCCCCGGGTGCCGGCACGGGAGCGATTTCCCTGGCTCCTGGCGCGAGTCCGTGACGGAGAGCTCGTACGGTTTACGACGCTCGACGAGGTCCCCGACGCGACGGACCGCGACAGCTTCCGTCAGATGAGCACCAGGTCGAGCGTGATCGCCCCGCTGATGATCGGGGGCGAAGTGTGGGGGGCGCTGACCTTCGCGACGGTTCGCGAACCACGGGTCTGGACCGCCGCCGAGATCAACCGCTTCCGGGTGGTGGCGTTGATATTCGCCAACGCGCTGGCGCGGAAGGCCGCGGACAAGCGCCGGCACGCCGCGCTCATCGAGATTGCGGAGCTCCGCGACCGGCTGCGCCACGAGAACTCGTACCTCCGCCACGAGCTGAACGCCCGCCTGGGCACCTTCTCGATCGTCGGGCACAGCCCCGCGTTTCGACGCGTCCTCGAACAGATCCGGCAGGTGGCCGGGACCGACTCGACGGTGCTCCTCATCGGCGAGACCGGCACCGGCAAGACGATGCTCGCGAGCCAGATTCACGAGCTGAGCGCCCGCTCCGAACCGGCGCTGGTACGGGTCAACTGCGCGCAGCTGTCGGCGTCGTGGTGGACGCTCGAGCCGGCGCCCGGCGAGAAGGGCACGCGCGTCAATGGCGACGCGAAGCACGACGTCCGCATGCCGCTCGCCGACGGGTCCACGGTGTTTCTCGACGAGATTGCGGACCTGCCGCTCGAAGCGCAGGCCAACCTCACTCGGGTCCTGCGCCACGGTCAGAAGCGCCCCGCGACGAAGACCGAAGGCGGTCGAGTGCCCGTCCGCATCATCGCCGCCACGCGCAAGGACTTGAAGCGCTGCATCGCGGAGGGATCGTTTCGCGACGACCTGTATTACCAGCTGAACGTCTTTCCGATTCACATCCCTCCGCTCCGCGAGCGGCGCGAAGACATTCCGCTGCTGGTCTGGAGATTCGTCGACGAGTTCTCCCTCGAGTACGGCAAGCCCGTCGACGCGATCGATCAGGAGTCGATGGAGGCACTTCAAGGCTACGCGTGGCCGGGAAACGCGCGGGAGCTGCGCAACATGGTTGAACGCGCCATGATCGCGCCGACCGGGCGCCGTCTGCATATTCCGCTCACGAACAAGACGGCTCGGCGCGCGCGCTCCCCCGCGGGCGGACGCTCGCGCCCCTCGAAAAGGAGTTCATCATCGACATGATCGCGGCATCCTCGAGACGACAAATGGCCGAGCTCTGGCTGCACACGAATTGCCAGAGGCTTCGTTAAGTCAGGGACGCGCGGCTAACGATCGAGCCACGCGACGTTGGAATAATCCTCACAATCTGCCCCGAAGGGTCTAGAGTAGCGCGCATACCAAGGTAATCCCCGGGGGATAGATCCAGGAGCAGACGGTGGTCAACCACGATATCGCGACCCTCCTGGCCAGCACCGACCTGGCAACAGTCGTCCTCGATTCCGAGCTTCGAATCCAGCGCTCCACTGCCGCCGCCTCGCGCGTGTTCAACCTGCACGCGTCGGGCACCGGTCGCCCACTGAGCGGTCTCGCGCCCGCGCTGGTCGACATCGATCTACCTGCCACCGCGCGAACGGTAGCGAGCACGCTGACGCCGATCGAACGTGAGGTGTCGTCGCGCGATGGCCACCACTACCTGCTGAGCGCGTCGCCGCTCGTGACCAGCCACGGTGTGGGCGTCGTGCTGACGCTGGTGGACGTGACCGACCTCCGGCGCCGAGAGCAGGCGCTGCAGGCCAGTCGCGACGAGCTGTCCGTCGAGCTGCGGCACATGACACGTCTCCAAGTGGCGAGTACGCGGCTCGGGGGGCCTGGCGATCTGCGTGAAGCGCTCGACGAAATCCTCCACGCGGCCCTGGAGATCACCGGCGCCGACATGGGCTGCATCCAGCAGTGCGACGACGCCGGCCTGCTCAGGATTTCGGGGCAGGTCGGCTTGCCCAAATCGTTCCTCGACTTCTGCGGACGCCAGGTGACGGATGTCGAGCCGGTCAGCCGGGCCGCGATGACCATCTGCCGCCGGATTGCGCTCGACGACCTGGCCGACAGCACGATGCTCGATGGGACGGCCTCGCGGGATGCGTTCGTGAACGCCGGCGTGCGCGCGATGCAGTCGACCCCGCTGTTCGATCGCGCCGGCGGGTTTCTGGGAATCCTCTCCACGCACTACCGATCGCCGCATCGATTCGACGAGGCGGAGCGGCGATGGCTCGACCTGCTGGCGCGTCCGGCTGGCGACGCGATCCATCGCCGCCAGACCGAGACATTGACGGGTCTGGCGACCGGCATTTTGGAGCAGCGTGCCGCCGACCGCACGAAGTGGCTGGCGCTGATGCAGCAGATCAGCCGTGCCATCAACAATGCCTCCAGCTGGCGCGAGGGGCTGCGGGCGACGGTGGAACGCCTGTGCAAGAGCGACGGCTGGCAGGCGGGGTACGTGTATGTGCCCGATCGCGCTGATCCGGACACGCTCGTGCCCACCGTCGTCTACCGGCACGACCGGCGCTTGCAGGCGTTTCATCGCACGGTCCTACAGTGCCGATTCAAGCGCGGGAAGGGCCTGCCGGGGCTGGTCTACGAAGAGGGGCGCGCGCGGTGGGCCAGCTCGGAGGAGGACGTACTACGTCAGCTCGGCGTTCGGCGGGACGCGGCGAAGCGGGCGGGGCTGCAGAGTGTCGTTGCACTGCCGGTGCGTTCGGGTCCCAACGTGATTGCCGTCCTGGAGCTGGTCTCGAACGAGCCACATGTACCGAACAAGCTGCTGGTGACCCTGGTGAACATTGTCGGCGTGCAGATCGGCAAGGCCCTCGAACGCGAGCGCTCCACGACGGAGATGGCCGATCTGGCCTGGCGGGAGCAGCAGGGACTTCTGCACACGCTGCACGACTCGCTGGGGCAGACGCTGACG
>Ga0070671_100004195_pt1 | contig 11396 bp, 10 predicted proteins | sample KBSS73metaG_FD_65341 | JGI IMG/M metagenome (GOLD analysis project Ga0070671, IMG submission 65341) | Switchgrass rhizosphere microbial communities from Kellogg Biological Station, Michigan, USA - KBS S7-3 metaG | ecosystem: Host-associated > Plants > Roots > Rhizosphere > Soil ... | reverse complement strand
GCCGAACACGGGAATCGGCGCGCGCCGCGCGACGACATTTACGTCGGCGGGTATCACCGGCTGGCAGGTGTGCTGCGGCACCGAAAACAAATGCATCAGCGTGTTGCCGGACGTGTCCAGCGCGTCGAACGCCCCGGCGGCGTCCCGGTACGCGGCTCGGGTCTCGAGCACAAGGCTGGTGCCGCCGATTGCCGGCACGTTGTGACAGGCCGCGCAGCTCGTCGCATTGAACGCGGGTCCCAGCCCGTCCTGGGCGGTTTCGACCTCTGTGAAATCCTCGAGGCCCACCCGGAATTCCTCGAATTCTGTCGGCGTGATCCCGGGAATCGGGTCGCCTGGGTTGACGGCCCGCTCCTGTCCGCCGGCGATCAGCGTCGTGGCAATTGCCGCGGTCGCCCAGACCCCGAGCCCGACACCAATTCGCTTCAGTACCGTCATTTGCGGCTCTGGCTGGCCGACGGGTCCCTCACCAGCAGCTCGCCCCTCATGAAATGGTGGCCGGCGCCGCACATGCGCGTGCACTCGAACACGTAGCGTCCCGGCTCCGGGGCCCGGAACGACACGGACACTTCGCCCCGGCCACGCTTCGGGATCACGACGTTGACGCTGGTGCCGGCGATGCGGAACCCATGCGCGGTGTCGTCGCTGCTCACGCGCATCTCGATCTCCTCGCCCGCATCGACCACGATCCGCGACGGCGTAAAGGCAAAGCGCTCAGCGCTGACGCGGACGACGCGCCGCTGTGTCTGGGATCCGGCATTCACCCCCGGCATCAGGAGGGCCACGGCCATCACCATGCTTGTTGGGTATCGCATCAGAACCACCATCCGATCCCGACGTTGAAGCTGTTTGGCGCGGTGACGACAGCGCTCTGGTTTCGCTGCCAGATGTAATCGACTTTAACGGCGATGTCCGGATCCGGGTAGTACGTGGCACCGGCGATCCACGCGTCACGATCGAATTGCTTCAGCGGGATATATCCCGAGGGCATCCGAAACTGGGTGTCGTAGTTCTCGTACCGCGCGAAGCCCACGACATCGCGCCCTGCGCCCCCCTGCCACACTCGATAGGCGCCTTCGGCGTAGAAGCCGCGCAGTGTGCGCGCGATATTGGGCGACACGCCCGTGAGCTGGCTAATCGTGAGATTGAGGCGCGCGGCGTCGCCGATCCAAACCTGTGCGAACTCGCCGCGCAGCTGCAGGCGATTGCGCTTGTATTGGACGTCGGCCTCTCCAACGCTAACCTGGACGTCCAGTCGCGGCGCGAGGAAACTCGAGTTGCCGCTCCAGGCGCTGGCCCCCAACACAAGTCCCGGAACGCCGATGTGCTCCACGCGACCCGCGTAGGCCACGTTGCGGACGACAGACCGCGAGCCCTTCTGCCGGCCGTTGCGAATGCCTTCGTCGGCCGAGAATTCGAGTGCGTTGAGCGGCGCCATCACATACGCGCGATACCTGAAGCCGCGGCCGACTTCGCCGAACACGCCCGCGCCGTTTTCAAACCAGGTGGTCGGGATGATGAAAGTGTCGACGAAGGGACGCTCGACGCCTTGAAACGAGGGCGGCTCGTGACGCTCGTTGATGATGCCCATCGGCACCAGCAGCATCCCCGCCCGCACGTTGAACGGGCGGGTCACCAGGAAATCGACGTACGCCTGTTCCAGCTCGACCTCACCGCGCTCTTCCAGTCCCTCGACGAACGCATGCTCCAGCTCGAGCTCGGCGACGAACTGAATCCGCGGCGAAAAACTATGACTGACGATCAGCACGAAGCGATGGAAGTCGAGCACGCCATCCTCGGCTTCGCCCTTGTTGAAGTGAAAGTCCATGTAGCCCGAGATGGGCCCAGTCGTCGGCACTGCGTCTCCCGGGGGCGTTTGCGCCACAGCCTGGGTGGAGGCGAGGAGCAGAAATCCAGCGAGGTAGATTGACCCATCAAATTTCATATTTTGATGAGTCATAATATGGGCTGATGGGGCCGCCGTCAAGCTCGAAACGGCTTTTTTAGGGTCACTCGGTATCATGCGATCTGATGTTTTCGCGCCGCGTTCTCCTTCGCGCCCTCGGCCTGACGCTGGCCGGCGGGTTGACGACCGCGATCGCGGCACACGCGGACGACGCGAACAGCTTCGCGCAGCAGATTGCCCTGAGCTATCACGTCGACCCGCATCGCGTTCTCGCGGCGGACATCGATCGCGACGGCGACCTCGACGTGCTCGCGGCGACCGATGACGGATTCAAGGTCTGGGTGAACGACGGCCACGGGCGCTTTACGTCCCGGGCGCCGGAGTCCGGCCCGCTCGCCGACGGACACCCTGCCGCCAACTCGTGGAATGGTGCCGAGTCGCTGGACCGTGAAACGATTCAGAGCGAATCGATTCCCATCGTCGGCAGCTACGCGCACGCGCCCCCCGACACCGCTTCGCGATCCGCCGCTACGTTCGACGCCGTTGTCCGCCGCAGTTCCGCGCTCGGTTTCCGCACTCCACGCGCCCCGCCCTCCGTCTAGACCGTTTCTCAATTCACACCGGTCACCAACCCATCCGACGAAGGGCTGTCATGTCACGTGTGTTTGCGTACGTTCTCGCGGTCGGCGTGTTTGCCTCTTCAGCGTCGGCGCAGCCGCTGACGATTGCGGCGGCGATTGACGAGGCGGTCCAGCACAACCTCTCGCTGCTGGCGGCGCGGAGCAGTCTCACGATCGCCGACGCGCAGATGATCTCGGCTCGGCTGCGTCCGAACCCGGTCGCGAGCGTCAGCGCCGATCATCTCGACGCCCTCGGTACCGGATTCAACGAAACCAACAACGGCGGTCCACCCGAAGTCGCCGTGCGCGTCGACCTTCCGCTCGAGCGCGGCGGCAAGCGTGAGGCGCGCATCGCCGTCGCGACGGCCGTCAGATCGGAGGCCGAGGCGCAGTTCGCCGATGCCGTACGGACACTCCGGCAGGACGTCACGCTTGCCTGCATCGACGTCATGGCCGCGCAAGCGCTGCGTGCGTTGATGGCCGACACGCTGGGTACCTACGAAGGGCTCGCCCGTGTGAACAAGGCAAGGGTCGTCGCCGGATCGATTCCCGGGTTCGAAGCCACGCGTTCCGAAGTCGCGATGCTGCAGTTCCGTGCGACCGTCGTTCGAGCCGATCTCGACCTCGCGAAGGCGACGGCGCAGTTGAGGACGCTGCTCGGTCGTCCACCTGAAGCGCCGCTCGAAATCGTCGATGCCCTCGCCATCGCCGCAAGCGAACGGACCGCAGACGATGTCGCCGCTGTCGAGTCGCTCGCGCTTCGATCGCGGCCCGACCTGCTGTCGCTTCAGCTCGCGCAGGCGCGCTCAGTCGCCGATCTGCGACTGCAGGAGGCGCTCGGCCGCGTCGACTACACGGTCGGAGCCGAATATCGGCGGCAGCAGGGCATCTCCGGCCGATCGAACTCGCTCGGGTTCTTCTTCAGCGCGCCGCTTCCACTCTTGAGCCGCAACCAGGGAGAGATTGCGCGGGCGGGTGCCGAGCGGGATCAGGCCGGCCATCTGATTGCCGCCCGCCGCGCACAGGTGATTGCCGACGTCCGCAGCGCGCATCACGACTACACGGTCACACGCGAGCTCGTAGCCGGAATCGAGCGCGACCTGCTCGTGCCAGCCGGACGAGTGCGCGACATTTCCTCCTACACCTACCAGGCGGGAGGCGGGACGCTGCTCGAGCTGCTCGACGCTCAGCGCGCCTTCAACGAGACGATGCAGACCTATGTGGATGCGCAGGCGAACCTGCGACGCGCGATCGCGCGGCTGAACGCCGCCGCCGGAACCGAGGTGGTGCGATGACCTGTCTCAGCAAGCTGGTGCCTGCGGTCTTGCTCGCCTGCGTCGCCCTTGCCGGCGACGGTTGTCGAGGCCGCGCTGCGATGCCGCCGCCTTCCGAGCAAGCGATTGCCGACCCACCCGCGCGATCGAGCGAGATCGCGCTCGACTCCAAAATGCTGACGTCGATCAAAGTTGAGACGATCGGCGGATCCGCCTCGAACGGGCAGCTCGCCGTCGCCGGGAAGGTGCAGTTCGACGAGGATCGCGTCGCGCGCGTGCTGGCGCCGCTGTCGGGTCAGGTGGTGGACCTCCAGGTGAAACTCGGCGACGCCGTCCGAAAGGGACAGACGATCTGCATGCTCAGCAGCCGCGACGCCGCCGCTGCTGCTGGCGAGCACATCGAAAGCCGCAAGGATCTAGAGCTCGCCGAAAAGAACGTCACGATGACGGAGGACCTGTTCGAGCACCAGGCGGCGTCGAAGATGGCGCTCCAGCAGGCACAGAACGACCTGGCCAAGGCTCGTGCCCGTGCCGCTCGGACGGAGGAGGCGCTGCGGGTGCTCGGCGTCGCCGTCCAGGACGACGTTTCCAGGTTCAACGGCCGCGTCCCGATTCGCGCCCCTATTCCCGGTGTTGTGATCGAGCGCCGCGTGACCGACGGACAATTCGCGCCAGCAGATGGTACGCCGCTGCTGACGGTCGCCAACCTCGACACCGTGTGGGTGATCGGCGATCTCTTCGAACGCGATCTCCGGTTCGTCCGACCCGGTCAGCCCGCGATCGTGACGACGACCGCGTATCCAGGCGAGCGGTTCGAGGGCAAGATCAACTACATCAGCGAATCGATCGATCCCGCCTCGCGCACAGCCAAGGTGCGCGTGAGCGTCGCCAACCCGGCAGGCCGGCTGAAGCCCGAAATGTACGCGGCGGTCGCGCTCACGGTGGCCGGTGACGAGCGTGCGCCCACTGTGCCGGCCAATGCGATCTTCACCGAAGGCGGGCACAGCTTCGTCTATGTGGAGCTCGCACCCGGCCGCTTCGTGAGGCGAGCCGTGGAGGTGGCCGCCGGCGAGGGTCCCAGCCGCCGGGTCCTCACCGGTCTCCACCTCGGCGAACGCATCGTCGTGGACGGTGCGCTCCTGCTGCGGCAGGAAGAACAGCAGCGGGCGAGCTGATGGTCCGGAAACTCGTCGCGTTTGCGCTGTATCAGCCGTTGTTTCTGGTGCTGGTCACAGTCCTGTTCATCGGAGCCGGCATCGTCGCCTTTCGAGCGCTGCCGGTGGAGGCGTTTCCCGACGTCACCGACGTCCAGGCCACGGTGATCACCCTGGTGCCAGGCCACGCGGCGGAGGAGGTGGAGAAGCAAGTCACCATTCCGCTCGAGATCGTGCTGGCCGGCGTTCCGCATGCGGTGCGGATGTTTTCGCACACTCAATTCGGGCTCTCGTTCCTCACATTGACCTTCGACGACGAGGTGGACGACTACTTCGCGAGGCAGCGGGTGCTCGAGCGGCTGCAGCAAGCCGATCTTCCGCCGGACATCCAGCCGCAGCTGGCGCCGCTGTCGACACCGGTTGGAGAGTTGTACCGCTTCCGCCTGGTGTCGGACCATGCGAGCCCGACGGAACTGCGCGGCATCGAGGACTGGGTGGTCGAGCGTCAGCTGAAGATGGCTCCCGGCGTGGCCGACGTCGTCAGCCGCGGCGGGTTCATCAAGCAGTATCAGGTGAACGTCGACCTCGCCCGGATGAAGGCCTACGGCGTCGTACTGCAGCAGGTCTTCACCGCGCTCGGTCGCGGCAACGTGAACGCCGGCGGGAACTACATCGAGCAGGGCGAGCAGCAGTATCTGATTCGCGGCGTCGGTCTGCTGCGAACGCCCGAAGACATCGGCACCATCGTCGTGGCGGAACACGGCGGCACGCCGCTGCTGATTCGGGACATCGCGGACATCCAGGTCGGCGCCGTGCCCCGTCAGGGCCTCGTCGGGCGAAACGACGACGACGAGATCGTCGAGGGGATCGTCCTGATGCGCAAGGGCGAGAATCCCTCCAAGGTGCTGACCGAGGTCAAGGCACGGGTCGAGCACCTGAACGCGTCGATTCTGCCCAAGGGCGTACGGATCGCGCCGTTCTACGACCGCTCGGCGCTCATCCAGACGACGTTGACGACGGTGTTTCGGAATTTGCTGGAAGGCGCGCTGCTGGTGACGCTGGTCCTGTATGTGTTTCTGCGCAACTGGCGGGCGGCCGGAATCGTGGCGGTCGTGATTCCGCTGGCGCTGCTCGCTACCTTCATCGGTCTGCGCGTCCGCGGCATCCCGGCCAATCTGTTGTCGCTCGGCGCCATGGATTTCGGGATCATCGTCGACGGCGCCGTCATCGTCGTCGAGAACGTCTTCCGGACGCTGGCGAACCAAGGCCCGGCGCGGGATCGCGAGTCAGTGCGGCAGGCCATTCTCGACGCCACCGCACAGGTCGGCCGGCCCACGCTGTTTTCGATGCTCATCATCATCGTCGCGCACATTCCGATTTTCACGCTGCAGCGGCACGAGGGTCGGATCTTCGCGCCGATGGCGTACACGGTGACATCGGCGCTGGTCGGCTCGCTGATTTTTTCGCTGACACTGGTCCCGCTGTTGTGTTTGTTTCTGCTCGGCCGCGGCGTGGCCCACGAGCGCAACCGGCTCGTTGAAGGCCTGACGCGTCTGTATCGCCGGCTGCTGACACGAGCGCTGCACCGGCCGGTGTTCGTCGTCGGCAGCGCGGTCGCCGCGCTGCTCGCCGCGCTGATGCTCGTGCCGAAGCTCGGCACCGAGTTCCTGCCGGAGTTGAACGAAGGCACGCTGTGGTTGAATCTCACGCTGCCGCCGAGCGTGTCGGTGTCACAGGCGTCGCGCATCGTCGCGCAAGTGCGGAAGGTGGTGCGCCGGTTTCCGGAGGTCACCCAGGTGATCTCGCAAGCCGGACGTCCCGAAGACGGCACGGATCCGAAGCCGATCAACATGTGCGAGTTCTTCGTGGACTTGAAGCCGCCCTCGGAATGGACCAGGAAGATCACCCGCGAAGAGCTGTCGGCGCAGATGGAAGACGCCGTCAACGAGATTCCGGGTCTTGAGCCGGCGATTTCTCAGCCGATTCGCGACAACGTGCTCGAGAGCATCTCGCAGATCGACGGCCAGATCGTGATCAAGGTCTTCGGCGACGACCCGGCGACCTTGCGATCAACGGTCAATGACGTGCTGCGGGCAGTCTCGCACGTCCGCGGCGTGTCGCGCGCGTTCATCGATCGCGCCGGCGAGGTGCCGCAGCTGCAGATTGAAGTCGACCGCGGCCGCGCCGCCCGCTATGGGCTCAACGTCGCGGATGTCGAAGATGTCGTCGAGACCGCGCTTGGCGGCAAGGTCGGGACCGAAATCTGGGACGGCGACCGTCGCTATGGGGTGGCGGTGCGGTTACGCGAGCAGGATCGGAAGGACGTGGCCGCGATCGCCAACGTCCTGGTCGATACACCGGCGGGTCCACGAGTGCCGCTGGCCGACGTCGCCAACATTTCCGTCCGCGGCGGCAGCATGAATATCAGCCGCGAATCCGGCACACGGGTGTCGGCGATCGGCGTGTTCATCAGGGGCCGCGACATGGGCGGGATCGTCGACGACATGCGCCGGAACGTGACGCGCGACGTCAAGTTCGCGCCCGGTTATTACGCGACGTTCGGCGGCGAATTCGAGAACCAGCAGCGCGCGATGACGCGACTGGGGTTCATCGTCCCGATCAGCGTGTTCCTGATCTTCATCCTGCTGTTCAACGCCTTCGGCTCCGTGAAGAACGCCGGGATTGTGCTCGCCAATATCCCGCTCGCGTCGATCGGCGGCATCGTGGCGCTCTATCTGACCGGCATTCACCTGAGCGTGTCGGCAGCCATCGGCTTCATCGCCCTGTTCGGCCAGGCGGTGCTCAATGGCGTCGTCATGGTCAGCTGTTTTGCCGACGAGCGCGCGCTCGGTCACCCACCGATGCACGCGGTGATGAACGGCGCGATGGTGCGGCTGCGGACGGTCCTGATGACGGCGCTGCTCGCGATGCTCGGCCTGATGCCGATGGCGTTGTCGCACAGCATCGGCTCCGAGGTGCAGAAGCCGCTCGCGGTAGTCGTGATTGGCGGACTGGTGTCGGCGACGCTGCTGACGCTGATCGTTCTGCCGACTCTCTATCTCCTGGTCGAGGGGCGGCCGCCTTTGGCGCGCTCCTGAGCGTGCCGCTGTCGTGCGTGCACGCCGTGCTTGCCGAGAACGTCGCCGACGATGATCGAGAGACCGCCGAACGCCGCCAGATCTGGAGCGCTGCCGGAAACGCCGATCTGGATGCCGCCGTCGACGGCGAATCGCGACCCCAGCTCGTAAATCGCGCCGAGGTCGAACGCGGCGATGGCGCCGCCCTGCGATTCTTGTCGAGAGAGCCAGAACGTCTCGACGTAGGGATTCCATTTGTCCGACGCGGCCACGCTCGCCGATAGCGACACCAGATGCTGCGCGAAGTGCGCGCCCCCGCCCGCGCCGATGGCACCGATGCCGTAGTTGACGTCGATGTGTCCATGGGGACCGATGTCGGTGCCGGTCAGCACGGCCAGCGTGTAGTCGGCGTCGCCAGACCCGAGGCCCTTGTCGGCGTTAGCGGTCGGCACGTTGACTGTCGGCAGGATGGAAAGGACTGGCAAGCCGCCCGGATTGGCCCACAGTCGCAGCTTCGCGCCGAGCTGCAGATTGCCCAGTCCGGTGACGCTGCCGAGCGGATCGCTCTGCGACAGAAAGCCGTCCGAGCCGATGCGTGCCTCGAGCCACGGGAGCAGGCCGAGGCGCGCCGTGAACGGCGAGCCGAACGCCTGCTGGTCCACGCCGGCATGCGTGTAGAGACCGCCGATCTCGACCTGCAGCAAGCCGATGTCGACGATGTGCGTGCCGTTGGTGACGTCGGGACGATCCGGTTCGATGGGCTCTTGTGCCCGCGCCTGTTGCGCCCGCGCCGCCTCTTGTACTGCCGCCGACTCTTGTGCCTGCGCCGACACCGCCATCGCCAACATGATCGCGAGCCCTGATATCCCGGCGCGCCGGATCATCGATCGACCTCGACGAGCAGCTTCGACGCCGCACGCGCGCCGATGGTGATACGGCGATCCTTCTTTCGGACCAGCACCGAATCCGCCGCGGTATCGCGGGTTTCCACCTCGATACCCTGACCTGGTTTCAGATCGTTGCTTTCGATGAACCGCAGGAATGCCGGATCCTGATCGGCGATTCGGGTCACTTTCAGTGGTGTGCCAATCGGACAGGTGAGCAGGCTGTCGAAGTGGCGATTGGCGACGGCACCTTCGGGGTTCGGGATCGGATCGCCGTGCGGATCGTGAGTCGGATGTCCGAGCATGTCGTCGATGCGCTCGATGAGCCGCTCCGACACCACGTGTTCGAGCTGCTCCGCTTCGTCGTGGACCTCGGCCCAGCTCATGCCCATCACCTGGACGAGAAACAGCTCCACCAGCCGGTGACGCCTTAGCACGAGTCCCGCGAGCTTCTCGCCCGCGGCCGACAGGCGCACGCCGCTGTACGGTTCGTATTCGGCGAGGCCCGACTCTGCCAGCGCCTTGACCATCGTCGTCGCCGTGCCCGGCGTGACGCCGAGCGCGGCGGCGACGTGACCCATGGGCACGAGCCGTTGGTCGCGTGCGAGGGACGACTGTCCCTGGTAGATCGCTTTCAAGTAGTTCTCGACCGTGCTCGACGGAAGCATCGGTGAAATACTACCAGCGTACTGACGCCTGATGACCGACGACTGATGACTGTTTCCCTTCGCGAACGGCTCTCCACACCCGACGGCAAACGTCGTTACGTGCGTGCGCTGTTTGCCACGATCGCGGATCGTTACGACTTCATCACCGTGGCGTTGTCGTATGGGCAGGACCAGCGCTGGAAACGGCGTGTCATCGCGCTGGCGGACCCGCGCCAGGGCCTGCGCGTCCTCGACTTGGCGACCGGTACGGGCGATCTGGCGTTTGCCGCCGCCGCCCGCGGCGCGCGGGTCGTCGGTCTCGATATCACGTACCGGATGATCGAGTTGGCAAGACGCAAATCCGAGCCTTCCCCGCCGAAGCGCGTTGGAGCCGAAGGCGAACACAAACCCGAGCCTGCCTCGCCGAAGCTCGCTGGAGTCGAAGGCGAGCGAAGGCGGGCGCTACATTTTCTCGTCGGCGACATGCTGGCGCTTCCATTTCCCGCCGCGTCGTTCGACATCGTGACCACGGGCTACGGCCTGCGCAACGTCCCCGACCTGGCGCAGGCAATCGACGAAATCCGACGCGTGCTGGCGCCGGGCGGTCGCGTGGTCTCTCTCGATTTCAACCGGCCGGCCAGCGCATGGATACGCGCCGCTTACCTCGCGTATCTGACCGTCGTCGGCGCGGCGCTGGGTTGGATTCTGCACCGCGATCCGGACACCTATCGCTATATCCCGGCCTCGATTCGTCACTATCCCGGCGCCGCGGCGGTGGCGCGGATGTTCGAGGATTGTGGCTTCAGCCGTGTGCGACACTACGGCGTCCTCGGCGGACTGATGGCGATTCACTATGCCACTCGAGACTGACACGTCGAACTGGTCGGGCGAGGGTGTGTTCACGCAGTTGCTGATCGAGCGCCTGCGCGAGATCGACGCCGTCCGTTTCGTCAAGATCGAGGACGCGCCGGCGACTCGATCGGAGGCCGACTACAACTTCATCAGCAACGAGCTCTTCGTCCGTTTCGCGACCGTCGATCGTCAGGAGGCGGTAAAGCGGTTCGGGATTCTGCCGAGCTCCCGCACTGTAACCGGGCCGGTCATGACGTTGGCCGAGCTGGCGACGGCGCTGAGGGCGATGGAAGATGTCGGTGAACCCGACTACGGCGACGAGGGGATGCTGCAGTACCTAAGGGCCGAGCGGATCGTGCCCGCGTATCAGACGCGCGGCTACAAGCTCGTCGAACTCGTCCGCATCTACGAGGTCGGTACTCCCCGCCGTTCCTAATGGCTCGGTCGGTTCATGCCGACATTGAGCCTTGTGCGGTTTCAGCCTCCTCCGGTGCCGTGGTGTGCAGCCAGGTGAATAAATGAGCCTGGTTCCATCGTTACTGCAAGCGATTCTCAAGGTCGATGGCGAAGCGCTGGTGATGCACGCCGGCGAAAAGCCGTATGTCGTCGCGCCAGCGGGCCAGATCGAGCTGGCGAGCCGTGGCCTGACGCTCGACGCAGTGAACGGGATCGTGGGCCAGCTCCTGCCGACCGAGCTGCAGCGCGCGCTCGACGAATTCGGCGCCGTTCAATACGAATTGCCGGCCGCTCCTGAGTTCCCCCGTCAGCATTTCGCCGTGGTTGCGGCACGAGGTGGTGACGATCTCTGGGTCGAAATCCGCCGGAGGCGAGTGCCGGCCGAGGACGATCGCGTCCCCGACGACCTGTTTCCGCCGCGCAGTGCGCCAGCCGGCGCCGCGGCCGCCGTCGCCGACCGACAGGTCGCAGTCGCCGCGCCACTGGTCGCTGTCGCCGCGCGATCGATCGCTGTCGCCGCGCCACC
>Ga0070671_100004193_pt1 | contig 11398 bp, 6 predicted proteins | sample KBSS73metaG_FD_65341 | JGI IMG/M metagenome (GOLD analysis project Ga0070671, IMG submission 65341) | Switchgrass rhizosphere microbial communities from Kellogg Biological Station, Michigan, USA - KBS S7-3 metaG | ecosystem: Host-associated > Plants > Roots > Rhizosphere > Soil ... | reverse complement strand
GTGTAGCCGTGCAGCGAAACGCCCTCGATGTCCCAGCTCCACACCTTGTCCTTCCAGGCCCGCATGACGGCATCGGTGTAGTCGCTGTTGCCGCTGTCCCAGCCGACTGCGATCCGCTTCATCGTCTCGGTGCCGGACTGCTGTTTGGGATTGTAGTTGCGCGTGTAGCGAGCGAAGCGCTTCATTTCCTCGACATAATGGTCGGCGGACATGGCGCCCCCGCAGCCCCAGTTTTCATTCCCCAGTCCCAGATATTTGATCTTGTAAGGCGACGGATGACCGTTGGCGGCGCGCTCCTTCGCGAGCGTGGTCGGCAACTTCGAAGTCATATATTCGAACCAGTCGGCCGCTTCCTGCGCGGTGCCTGATCCGACGTTCTCCGAGATGAAGGCCTCGGCCCCGACCTGATCCAGGAAGTCGAAATACTCCTCGGTGCCGAAGCTGTTCGGCTCGATCACGCTCCCCCAGTCGGGGTTGAGGGTGGCGGGCCGCTTGGAGCGTGGGCCGATGCCGTTGCGCCAATGATAATTGTCTCCGAAACATCCGCCGGGCCAGCGAACGTTGGGTACGCGAATTGCACGGAGCGCTCCGACGACGTCTTTACGAATGCCGCGGACGTTCGGGATCGGCGAATTGGGGCCTACCCAGATGCCTCCATATATGCCGCTGCCGAGATGCTCGGCGAATTGACCGAAAATGTCGCGGTTGATGTTCGGGCCGGCCTGGCTCGCGTGCACTTCGAGGCGCACCGGAGAGCCGGGACTCGACTGAGCCAGTGCCGGCAGCGGTTGGGCGGCAAATCCCCATAAAGCGCCAACGGCGGCGATCCGCGTAACGATCCTCGTCCCCAACATTCGTCCCCTCTCATATTATCGGTGCCGCGGCCGCTCAGTCTCCGAAGGTCATTTTCATGTCCTTTAGAGCGGAGCGGATCAGAAAGCGCATCGCTTCGCTCGCGCTGCGGCTCTTCTTGGCTGCGATGGCGTCGTAGACGCGCTCGTGGTCCGGAACCGGGTCGCGCGACAAAGGTCCCTCGCGCGTTTTGAAACGCGTCGTCCAGGTGACTGCCGCGCCGATCGTGCTCGCAAGAGCGGCGAGCGGCTCATTTGCGGTTGCGGCAAAGAGGGTGCGGTGAAAACTCTGGTCGGCAGCCTGGCCCTGGGGCGTCTCCAGCGGAAAGCGCGCCATTTCATCGAGGGCGGCTCGCATCACAATGAGATGATCTTCGGTCCGCCGTCGAGCGGCGAGGGCGGCTGCGCCAGGTTCGATCAACTCGCGGAGCTCGAAGAGTCCCCGCACGAATTCGGGGTCCGGCTCGCTTTCGAAGCTCCACGCCAGAACGTCCGGATCCAGGACATTCCACTGTTCCCGCGGACTGACCCTCGTGCCGGCTTTGGGCCGACTTTCGATCAGACCCTTGGCGGCGAGGATGCGCATCGCTTCGCGATACGCGGTCCGCGAGATGCCGAGCTTGCCGCTGGCCTCAATCTCTCCGCCGAAGTGGAATCCAGGCGGGCGCTTCCCGCTGACGATTTCAATCCCGATCGCCCGGGCGATCGCGCCGTGGATGCGCGGGTGCACGCGCTGCTCCTGCTTCACAGCCTGCTCCCCTGGTTCGCCGGCGGCGCTAGACGCCCGAGCGCACCGTCGCAAGCGCCGCCCGCGCCAGAATCTAGCGATTGCGCCAGAATGACAGGCCCCGGCTGAAAGAGGGAATCACGTAATCCTGGAATCGGACCGCAACATTGCTCGTATGCGTGCCGTGATAGATTTCGAACGAGTTGGCGATGCCGTACCGGTCGAGCGCCTTGTGAAGCTTCTCAGTGTCCGTCTTGAGATCGTCCTCGTCGCCGACGTCCATGGAAATTGCGCGATATGTTCGAAGATCGCCTGCATACTGCTCGAGGAGGGACAGGCCGGAATTGGCCGTCCACTTTGCCATCACATCGGACTGCACAATTCCGCCTTTGAGCGGAAGGTCGAGATAAAGTGGTGGATTCTTGGGATTCGGCGACCAGGCTGCCGCAGTGGCAAGCTGCACGCGCGCTATCCAGGACAATTTGATGGCATCGTCCAGCGACTTCACATTCTCGAGAGCGACTTTGTCCGCCGGGCTCAACGTGTTCGGATCGCGCGGGGAAAGGCAGCACGGGCTCATCATGTAGAGGGCGCCGAAAACGTCCGCGTGTTTCAGCCCGATCCTGGTCGTCCCGTATCCACCCATCGAGTGACCGACGAGGCCGCGGCTCTCGCGGTGCGGCAGCGTTCGATAATGCGCGTCGATGTAGCGGACGAGATCGCGAGCGATGAAGTTTTCGAAGTCGCCCGTCGTCGGCGAGGTCGAATACATCGACCCATTGTGGACGGTCTTGCTGTCGGGAAAGACGAAGATCATTTCCCGAGCGCCCTTGGCGAAGGCAGTCTCGATCGTCTGCGGCACGTGGATCTCCTTGATCCATTGCGACGCTCCGATCGAAATCCCGTGCAGCGCGTAGACCACCGGATAGCGTTTCGAGGGACTGGCGGAATAGCTGGGCGGAAGCACGACGAGTACGTCCCTGTCGCTGCTGTCCCCTTCGAGATTTCCTTCGAGGCTGGCTGAATGCACCTTCACCCATTGAAGCGTGACCGGTTTCGCGTTCGGTACGGCGGGCGGGACGTTCGTGTCGACCTGCGCCTCCGCTGCTTCCGTGAGCAACAGCGCCAGTGCCGTCGCAGCGATCCGGATCACGCCCCCAATGACCACTCCAATTCCCTCCCCGACTCGACCTCGTCCGACCATTTAAACCGGCTTGGATGATCCTCAGCCGACTCCACTGGTGGTCCACCGATATTCTCGATAAAGTCTGAGTTATTCAAGAGTGGAGGGGCAGGGTTGATGGCGCGAGGGTGGCTTGCAGGTTTCATTTCGGGCGTCTCTTTGGCGTCGAGCGCACAGGCGCAAATAGCTTCGCCTTCGCCGCTGATCGCGACGATCGACGGGTCGCAGCGATCGCAGCCGGTCACGCAATACGAATATGGAATGTTCATCGAGCCGATCGGGAATCTGGTTGCTCGCACGCTTTGGGCGGAAATGCTCGACGACCGAAAATTCTATTTTCCCATTGTCGCGCAATCGAAGGATGCGCCGCCGCCGGCGACAGTAGAGGGGCGTCCCGGCGCGACCTATCGCAAGTGGCGGCCGATCGGTGGTGACGACGTCGTCATCATGGACGACGTCGACCCGTTCGTGGGCAAACACAGCGCCAGCGTCGTCACCGACCTCTCCACTCCGCGCGGCTTGCAGCAAGCGGAGCTCGGCCTTGCCGCGGGCACGCGCTACAATGGATATGTCTGGCTAAGCGGCGACAGCGCCGCGAAGGTTCAGGTGGCGCTGGTCTGGGGCGAGGGGCCGGAGGAGCGCCAGGTCGTGTCTTTGCCGACGCTGTCGGCCGCCTGGAAGAAAGCCGATTTCAGTTTCACGCCCACGCGCGACTCCGCGAACGCGCGGCTCGAGATCACCGGGACCGGAAACGGCCGCTTCAGGGTGGGCGCGGTGTCGCTCATGCCGGCCGACAATATCGACGGGTGGCGCGCTGACTCGATCGCGATCGCGCGTTCGCTGCATTCGGGGTTCTGGCGCCTGCCGGGCGGCAACTTCCTGTCCGATTGGGATTGGCATCTGGCGATCGGACCTCGCGACAAGCGTCCGCCCGTGTTCGATTTCGCGTGGAGCGCGATGCAGCCCAACGACATCGGCATGGACGAGTGGATGGAGCTTGCACGGCTCGTTGGAACCGAGCCTTACGTGACGGTCAACGCCGGCTTGGGCGACGCGAACTCCGCCGCCGAGGAAGTCGAATATCTCAATGGTCCAGCCACGAGCGAGTGGGGCGCCAAGCGAGCCGCGAACGGTCACCCACAATCTTATGGCGTGAAGTTCTGGAACATCGGGAACGAGCCGTACGGCTGGTGGCAGATCGGCAAGACGAGCCTCGAATATTTCATGATGAAGCATAATGAATTCGCTGAGCGGATGCGTTCGGTCGATCCGTCGATCACCCTGATTGGATCCGGGGCCATGCCCGATCAGCTGAAGCCTCGCGAGGCGAAGGAGAACCCCTCGCTCCAAAGCATCCAGCACAAGTTCGGCACTGAGGAGGACTGGACGGGCGGCCTGTTCGCCAAGGCGTGGGGCAATTTCGATGTAGTGAGCGAACATTGGTACGACCGAGCAGAAGCGCGGCCCGGCGCGCCGGCCGACGATGAGCTGCTGGAATATGCCCGGTCGCCCTCCAACCAGGTGCGGATGAAGGCCGAGGAGTGGAAGATTTACGAGCAGCGTTTTCCGGCGATCAAGAGCAAGGGGATTTATCTCTCGATCGACGAATATGCTTATCTCTCTTTCCCGCCGACTCTGAAGTCGTCTCTCGCCTATGGGATGGTGCTACAGGAGATGCTGCGGCACACCGACTTCCTGAAGATGGCCGCGTTCACCACGGGTGCATCGACGATGGACATCAGTCCGACCGGAGCAGCGCTGAATTCGACGGGATTGGTGTTCAAACTTTACGGCGAGCATTTTGGCACCGGCACCGTGCCGCTTGCCGTGACCGGGAACTCTCCGCAGCGCGCGCCGAAATACAATGTCGGCTATGACCATCCGCAGGTGAATGCCGGCAGCGCGACATGGCCGCTCGACGTTGTGGCCGGCCTCGCGCCAGACGGTCGAACGCTTCGCGTCGGAATCGTCAACGCGACTCTCGATCCGCGGAAGATCGCCATCAAGACGATGCACTTGAAGGTCGCGGGCCGCGGCGTCGGGTGGGTGTTGACGGGCGATACCCTCGATGCGGAAAACAAAGCCGGTGCGCCGCCGAAAGTCACCATCCGCGCGATACCGGCCGCCACTCTTGCGCGCGAACTGTCCGTGGCCGCAAAGTCGGTATCCATCTTCGAGTTTCCGGTCGCGTACTCGCGGTGATCGAAGGCTGTTAGCCGCCGCGCAACATTTGCATCACGAAGGCCCGGATGCGTCCGTAATTACGCGGCTGCAAAGGTCCGAGAATTCCGCGCTGCTCTTCGCGCAAGTGGGCAAGCGGGTGTCCCTGCGGACGAAACACATAATGATCGAAGAACGCGCGCCAAGCGTCGCGTTCCTCACGCGGCCTTTCGGCGATGGCGATCATCGCCAGCATCATCGTGATATAAGGTGCGTCCGGCCCCTGCCTGAAGGCGTCCCACCAATAATTGACGAGGAGGTTCGCAGGGTCGGTCGCTTCGACCTGGTGCCACCACAGCTTCGGAAGATAGAGCGCATCGCCTGGTTGTAGTTCGACGACGAGCGCTTGGTCTCGGACCTGTTCGAAACGCGGGTATCGCGAATCTCCAATCGCGCTGCCGACCGCCAGGGCGACCGGCTGACCGGCCATGGTGAAATCGATGGGTCCGACATAAAGACTGCCCACCGACTGCGGCGGATAGATCGTAAAGCGACGCCGCCCTGCAACTACGCACGCGATGTTGTCGAACGTGTCGTAGTGACAAGCGACCGAGGACGCATTGCCGAGCCAGATTCTCGGCCGCACTTCCGCAGGCACAAGTGAAAGCCCATTTTGATCCGCAAAGCCGGGCAGGTGGTCGTCGATGGTCAGCGAACCAAGATAGATCGATGGCGCAGTGTCGTCCTGAGCACGCGCGCCAATTCGCTCGAGCGTTTCCGCAATGGACAGGTGAACGCGTTGGAAGTTGAAGCGCTCCATTCGCTCGTCGTAGAAATAGCGGCCTTCGATCGCCGGCTCACCGACGAACGCCTCCGCGACCTTTCCGGAATCGAACTGGGAAAGGTATTCGCTCAATGCCTCCCACGACGTTGCTGCAGCGACCGCCGCCGGCCAGTTGCTGCACAAGCCTCGCAAGATCACCGGCGCGCAGTGCTCCGCGACATCGACATTGAATTGACCCGGGGTCAGTTCGTGCGCAGCAATTTCGCGGATCGAAGTCGGCATGGGATCTCAAGCAGCCCCGGCGAGCCGCTGATTACGCCGGTGGGCGAGGATGGGAATCTGCTTGAGCGATTCCGCAACACAATAAGCGAGCCGAAGATAGCCGTTTCGAAACAGGCTTAGAACGCTCGCGTCGTCGAGCTCATGAAGCGCATCGAGGCTGACGGTATAGAGTCCGTCCAATCGCAGTTGTTCGCCGTCGTCAAAGCGAAGCGAAATGTCGATCGGTTCTATCAGGCGCAAATCGAGCAGCGTTTGAATGAATGTGTCCGTTTCCTCGGTGCCACGTTTGAGCAGGCCGAGAGCCCGTTGAATGCGCTGCATCGGCTCTTGAGGTTCACCGCTGTCGTCGAACAGTCTATCGCCGGAGTTATCGCTAACACGCGGATGCTCGAGATCGACCGCGATATTCTCGTCGGAAATGAAGAAACCTTGCCGCTCCAGTTCGATCGGAGAGAAGGCGCGGCTTGCACCTGGGTCGTGTGAAATCAAATCTTCGTCGGGGCGAAATCCGAACATGGCCCCCGCGATGAATCGGCCGGTCTCTGCGTTCTTCGTAAACAGGATCGGACAGCAAGCTGCGGCGGCCGAAAATTCGGACGGCACGATCTGTACGAAATGATGCACGCCGACGGGTTTTCGTTGCAAACGAAGTTCGCGGTGTTCTTCTGAACTCAGCAGCTCGACTCGTGCCATTCTTTCCTCCCCGCATTGCCAATAGCGGAACGCGCGCCATCCGCGCCATGGCACAGAATTTACTCAGACTTTTTTATGTTGATAGCGCTAACAGCTATGATATGATCGATATGGGTCGCAAGACTCATGGGGAGAGGTCAATTGCGCTGCTTCGGGGGCGTTGCACGCGCTTATCTTTTCTCCAGGGGAATCGCGGCTCGCAAGCAGGGGCGGGAGCCCGCAACCGAACGGTTGGCGGCCCGTCGAACAGGAGGGGCGTGATGGCTCGCGGAGCTTCAATTGAAATCGTAAAATCTCGTATCGGCTTCCGCTCGAGCCGGTTGATGCTGGCCTGCACGCCGAGCCTATTGGCGCTCATCGCGGCGACGCCTGCCGACGCGCATTCGACGAAACGTGCACATCACAAAGCCCCGCAATTGGCGCTCGCCGACGCGGCTTCGAGCAACACAGCTCCTACGGCGGCCGCGGCGACGGCTCCCACAGCCCCCACCGCCACTGACGCGGGCGTGCAGCCTGCGGACCCCGCCGGACCAGCAGCACCGTCGACGGACGAGAACAATCAAGCGCAGGCCATCATCGTCACCGGCATTCGTGGTTCGCTTCAGCGAAATCTCAACGCGAAGCGCAACGCCCCGGGCGTGATGGACACCATCTCCGCCGAAGACATCGGCAAATTCCCCGACGCGAATGTGGCAGACGCGCTGCAACGCATCCCTGGACTTTCGATTCAGCGCGTCGGCGCGCGCGGCGAGGCGAGCGGAATCACGGTTCGCGGCTTCGGTGGCGACTTCAACGACACGCTCTACGACGGTCGTCACATTTCGACGGTCGGCCTGGATCGGAACGGCAATCCCAGCCGTGCAGTCGACTTTACAACCGTCGGCGCGGATTTCATCGGCCAGATCAACGTACTCAAGACTCCCGACGTTGAGCTTTCAACGAGTGCGATCGGCGCGACGATCAACGTTCTGCTGCCCAAGCCGTTCGATTATTCAGGCCTCAAGGTCGCAGCATTCCTCGGCGGTTCGCTTCAGTCGCGCGACAAACATGTTCGGCCAAGGGCTGGTCTGCTGATTAGCGACACCTTTGCTCACGGTACTTTCGGGATCCTGGCGGACGCGACCTACACTCGAGAAGACACTAAGGCGAACCACGTCTTCATCCCCGGATGGATCGGAAACCATTTCGCGCCGTGTCAGTCGGGTCCGATCAACCTGACATGCGTTCCAACGAGCGATCCCACTAGCCCGGCATGGGCCGACCCGAACAATCGGAAGACGTTGCTGGGCTGGTTCCCGCAGCAGAACGGCGCCGAGCAGGTGACGACCTCCGATGAGCGGTTCGACGGCCGTATCGCCCTCCAGTGGCGGCCGGACGACAATCTTCTGTTCACTCTCGACGACAATTTCTCGAGGCAAAAGATTAGGTCGAACAGCTACGGCTACGCCGCCTGGTTCAACGGAGACGATCTTCGCAACGTCAAATATGATTCCAACGGCTCGGTGATCGATTTCAACCAGTTCGGCACGCCGATGGACTTCAACGCCAACGACACGAAGGCGGTGAACCAGAGGAACCAGGTCGGCCTCAATATGAAATGGGATGCGTCGTTGCATCTCAAGGTCGAGGGCGACGCCTCCTGGGACAAGGCGATCTTCAACCCCGGACACGATGGCTTCAACAACAGCATGGATATTGGTTACGGCGGGTACAACAACATCCCCGATCCGACCAACCCGGGGCAAAATCTTGGTCCCCTCGACCCGCGTTGCGCGACTTTGGGGGCTCAATTTACGAGCTCCGGCGGATGCGTCACCAGCGTTCTGGGAGCACCGACCGGCGTCTTGATCACCGGGCCCAGCAGCAGCGATCTGCCCACCATTCACGACGTCGGGCCGGCGAACAATGTTTCGCAATTCCTCGACACGTCGCAGATGGGCTCGCACGTCATCGTGCGCTTCCGCAATTACAATACCGACATCGTGAAGCAGGCAAAACTGCTCGGTCGTTGGGAATCGGATAACTTCAACCTCACCTTCGGTGGTCAGTACGTCGAAGACAAGTTCCATACGGAAAACGAAAACACGTTCGCGAATGGTGTGTTCGCCTCGTTCGCGGGCTATGGCGCACCGTCCGGTCGCACCGGCGGCTTGTGGCCGCTGCCGACCGCTGCGTTCCATGGGACGGTAAGCACCTCGGGTTTCATTCCAGGCTATGGCAACAGCGCGCTTGCGCCTGGGTTCGTGGTCTACGATCCTTACGCAATCTACGACGCGCTCGAAGCTGCCGGTCACAACACCGCGCCTGGCTTCGACAACGGCAGCGTTCTCGACGTTCGGGAAAAGACGCTTTCATTCTTCCTGAGAGCGAATTTCTTGACCGAAATTGCGGGCATGCCGCTCCACTTCAACGCCGGGCTTCGTGAGGAGATAACTCACGTCGATGTGGGCGCGATCGGTTCGACCATTACCGATCTTACAGTCAGCCCCAATGACCCGACACTGATCACTCCGACCTTTGCGTTCGGGCCGATCAAGGACAAGTCGAAATACTCGAACCTGTTGCCGAGCTTCGACCTGAAGTTGGACGTCACTCCGGACCTCATTTTCCGGCTCGACGCATCGCGTACCTTGACTCGTCCGCTGCTTCCGAATCTCAAGCCGACGATCAACTTCGGATCGCTGCGACGAGGTTCGCTATCGGGCAGCGGCGGAAACCCCGATCTGAAGCCATATTTGTCGGATAACTTCGATGCTGGCGTCGAATGGTATTATGCGCCGAACTCCTACGTTTCGGTCAATGGCTTCTATAAGCACCTGACCGACTTCATCGTTGGCGGTGTCGTTCAGCAAAGCTTCCCGGGGATCATCGATCCGTTCACCGGCCAGGAGGCGATCTTCAACATCACCAAGCAGGTCAACGGGTCTGACGCGAACGTGTACGGCGTCGAGTTGGCGCTGCAGCACGTGTTCGGCAACAGCGGCTTCGGCGTGCAGGCGAACGCCACCTTCGTGGGCACCAATCGCAAATTCCCGACGAGCGATGTCAGCGGCAGCGCCTTCGCGATCACCGGCCTTGCGAACTCGGCGAACTTCGTCGGCTTCTACGACAAGCACGGCTTCCAGGCGCGCGTCGCGGTCAATTGGCGGGACTCGTACCTGCTCGGCCTCGGACAGGCGCAGGGAGGGACGTTCGGTGCAGAACCCGTGTACGTCGACAAGCAGCTGCAGGTCGACGCGTCGGCGAGCTACGATATCACGCGGCAGTTCACAATTTTCGGTGAGGTGACGAACATCAACAACTCCGATTTCAGCACGCATGGTCGGTTTAGCGACCAGCCGCTGGATATCTGGAATTACGGACGACGGTACACAGCCGGCATCCGCTTCCACCTGGCGCCGTCGCTTCCTCCACCTCCGCCGCCGCCGCCATTGCCGCCGCCACCTCCGCCGGCTCCTGCAACGCAAACCTGCGCGGACGGATCGGTGATTGCGGCGACGGACGCCTGTCCGGCACCGCCGCCTCCGCCGCCCCCTCCGGCGCCGGAGCGCGGTAACTGAATTCTTCCCCCGCCGGGGGTGCCATAATTCATTGACACCCCCGGAGTTTTCGGTTGCCTAGGGATATGGCTAAACCGGTCAAAAAGATCGTTATCATTGGTGGGGGCACCGCTGGGTGGCTGACGGCCGGCGTGATCGCCGCCAAGCACAAAAGCCGCATGCCGGCGGGATTCAGCGTTACCCTCGTCGAATCTCCCACCACTCCGATCATCGGCGTCGGCGAAGGCACTTGGCCGACGCTCCGGACGACCCTGTCGCGCATGGGCGTGTCGGAAACGGAATTGTTCCGCGAGTGCGAGTCGGCGTTCAAGCAGGGCGCCCGTTTCGCCGGTTGGACGACGGGTGAACCGGACGACGCTTATTATCATCCGCTCGTGCTGCCGCAGAGCTTTGCGGAGCTAAACCTGGTGCCTCATTGGCTCGAGCGAGGGAACGGCACCAGCTTCTGCGACGCCGTCTGCCCACAAGGTCGGATCTGCGATGCCGGCCTCGCCCCCAAAACCGTGACCACCGCGGAATATGACGCGATCGTCAATTACGCCTACCATCTCGACGCCGGCAAATTCGCGCCCTTCCTGCAACGTCACTGTTGCGAGAAGCTTGGCGTCCGGCATGTGCTCGCCGACGTGCAGCACGCGAATTTCAGTGAGGACGGCGACATTCGCAGCGTGATGACGGAGCAGGCCGGCGAGATCGAAGGCGACCTGTTCGTCGACTGCAGCGGTTTCCGAGCACTCCTCATCGGCAAGGAATTGGGCGTTCCGTTCAAAAGCTGCAGCGACATACTCTTCTGCGACACCGCGCTCGCTGTGCAGGTGCCGTATGATAGTCCGTCAGACCCGATCGCAAGTCACACGATTTCCACGGCCCAGTCGGCCGGTTGGATCTGGGATATCGGCCTGCCCCACCGCCGCGGCGTGGGCCACGTTTATTCGAGCCGACACATTTCGGACGGCGAGGCCGAGCGTGAACTGCGCGCCTATATCGGACCGGCCGCCAAAGATCTCACAGTACGCAAGATTCCGATCCGCGGCGGCTATCGAGAAACCTTCTGGAAGCGCAATTGCGTCGCGGTCGGCCTTGCGTCTGGTTTTCTCGAGCCCCTCGAATCTTCGGCGATCGTCCTCGTCGAACTTTCGGCCAAGATCATTGCCGAGC
>Ga0070671_100004190_pt1 | contig 11402 bp, 8 predicted proteins | sample KBSS73metaG_FD_65341 | JGI IMG/M metagenome (GOLD analysis project Ga0070671, IMG submission 65341) | Switchgrass rhizosphere microbial communities from Kellogg Biological Station, Michigan, USA - KBS S7-3 metaG | ecosystem: Host-associated > Plants > Roots > Rhizosphere > Soil ... | reverse complement strand
GCTCTCGAACCATTCGCCTTTCAGATCTTGTGCTCTTAGGCGGGCTTTCATCGGACGGGTAACGACCGCCGGAACTTTCCCGACGGACAGACAGCCTTCCGGGCTCGATTGCTCGCCTTCTGTGTGAACAATTTCAGGGTTTGCTGCGACAAGTTTGATTCCCTCGCAGTCCATCACAAATAGGCGTAGGCTGACCCCGATCTGCGGGGCGGCAAGTCCGACTCCTTCGGCGTCGTACATTGTGTCGAACATGTCGGCGCAGAGTTCCTCGAGCTCTCTATCGAATTTAGTTACCGGCCGCCCGATTTCCGCAAGGACGCTCTCGGGATACTCCGTGATCTTTCTGATCGCCATAAAGAGATCAAGCCACGAATACATAAATAACACGAATAAAAGATCTTATTAGTGCAACTCGTGCTATCCGCGGCTAAAAATAGTTACCGCGGAACGACCCCTCGCCGCGTCTGTCGTGAAAAATCCCGCTTAGCGTTAAAGCCTTTTTCCTCGCGGGCGAGACATTGCCAGCAGATCGGCCGTTCCTCGTCAGTAGGCGAGACAAACACGTTGTAGTGAGTCATTTCGCGGTCACATTGCGAGCATCGCCTGGCGGGAGCATCAGTTAAAGCGGGGTCTTTTTGTTCAGCCATTTTCTTTTGTTGAGTCGAATCAGTATTTTAGAACCGAAACTCTTTTTTTACCAACACGATCCGGTTTCAGTGCCGATAAACATTGACTTGTGTCCGTCCCTGGCATTAAATGACATTTAATATTCTCTCCTCTGCGAGCACTGTCCTACTGAATCGGCGAGAGCTTTCGGGTTTCATCCTTTGGAGTTTTGAACATGAAAATATTTATTCCTTCTGCTCTGATTGTCTTTGTTGCGGTTCTTTCGATCGCTGCCCAGGTACCAAAGGTGTCGCCGACTCCCGAAGAGGTAGTGAAGATCTCGACGAATCTTATCCAGGTAGATGTAACCGTGACCGATAAGGACGGCAAGATCATGACCGGTCTGAAGCCAGAGGATTTCGAGATCATGGAAAATGGCCAGAAACAGTCGATCAGCAATTTCTCGTTTATTTCCCGGATGGCAGGCGGAGCCCGCGTCGGTGACGGAGGCAGCGGAAATCCTGCGTCCGGCGAGCCGAATGCCACGCAGACCGTTCGGCAGGATAATGTACGGAGGACGGTTTCGATCGTCGTCGATGACCTCAATCTTTCATTCGCCAGCATTTACTACACGCGCAAGGCGCTCACCAGATTCGTTGATCAGCAGATGCAGCCCTATGATCTCGTGGCGATCATCCGAACGGGCGGCGGTGTGGGAGCTCTGCAGCAGTTCACCTCGGACAAAGTGCTTCTTCATGCAGCGATCGAGCGTCTCCGCTGGAACCCGCTTGGGGCGGGCGGTCAGGATTCACTTATCGGAGTCGGCCAGAATCCTCAGGACATTACCGAGAGATTTCAGGTTGAAGGCGACGCCATGGCTAACTCTCAGAGTCCCGACAAGCCGGTACATAGCATCTTGCTAAGAGAAAATGTTTCTGATAAGAAGCGAAGCGATTTCGAGGTGTCGAACAATGCCAACGAATCTGAGATCGGCACTTTTCAGCAGGCCTCGCTCGGAACGGTCAAATACATTATCTCTGGCATGGACCAATTGCCCGGCCGAAAGTTGATGATGCTTTTTTCTGATGGCTATCGAATTGGAACCGAATCGAATAAGTCGCGAACTTCGTCCACTTACGGTTTTATGCAGGACGTTATCGATTACGCTAATCGATCGTCGGTTGTCGTCTATACGTTCGATACCAAAGGTTTGAGATCGATGTCGATTCAGGCCGCGGACAATATGTACGAGGTGATCGACGGCCACCGCGAACAGAAGGAACGCGAGCGGGAAGCTAATTTTAAGTCGAGCCAGGATGGTCTCGTTTTCCTGGCACAACAAACGGGCGGAAAGGCGATGCTCGACAGCAACGGCCTGAATGACGGGATGCAGCGCGCGCTCGACGAACAGGCGGGATACTATCTGCTTGGCTATCAGCCGGATGCCGAAACATTCAATCCCGCCGAACGAAAGTTCAACAAACTCGAGGTCAAGGTTAATCGCCCCGGCCTCAAGGTCAGCTATCGCAGCGGCTTTTTCAGCTCGCCATCTTCTCCCAAGACTGACACCAAAGCTGCGACCAATGACGCCATGGCAAAAGCGCTGACGTCGCCTTTTGTTTCCAGCGACATCGGCCTTTCAGTCAACGCGCTCTATGCGGTCGATCCGGTCGACGGCCCGTACATTCGCTCTTTTCTCCACATTGATGCCAAAAACCTAAAATTCAGCGACGATCCCGAAGGCTGGAAAAAATCGACCTTCGACGTCGTCGCAGTGACCTTCGGAGATAACGGAGTACCGGTTGAAAAGAAGGAGACGACCTATACGATCAAAACCAAAGGTGCCACCTATGACACGATGCTTCGAAAAGGTTTTGTCTACACGCTGATCGTACCCGTTAAAAAGTCGGGGATCTATCAGTTTCGCGTAGCTTTGCGCGACACCGAGACCGGCAAGATCGGGTCGGCATCCCAGATCGTCGACATTCCGGATATTTCCAAGCAAAAGCTGGTCATGTCCACGCTCGCCGTCGAGGATGTCAGTATGAACACTTGGCAGAACATCACTCAGGGAAAGGTTGGCACTGGCCCCGGACAGGTTCAGATCGCGTCAACTCTGCTTTACGACACCGTTCTAAAACAGTTTCCGGCGGGTACGGTGCTTCGCTACGGTTTCGAGGTCTACAACACCAAGCACGACGGATCGCAGACGGCAAGGCTCGAGGTTCAGGCCCGCATTATGCAGAACTCCAAAGCGATGATAGAGGGAAGTGTCAATAAATTTGAGAGCGTGGCTCAGCCCAATGTGCCAAATCCGCGTGTGAGCGGTGCGATCCTTTTGAAGGATATACTCCAGCCTGGTGATTACGTTTTGCAGATCAACGTTCGTGACACGCTGTCGAAGCAGACAGTATCGCAGCTTTTTCCGTTTCAGATCATCAAATAGGCCGCTAGTCTATGTTTTCAACACGGCAGCTCCGCGGATAGCATCGTTCTTGAGTGCGATCAGTGCATCGTTCGCGGCGTTAAGCGGGAATTCCTGCACCGAGGTCTTGATCCCAATCTTTGCGGCTTCTTCCAAAAACTCGTGACCGTCCCTGCGCGTGTTGTTCGCAACACTTCTGACGATCCTTTCGCCGTAGAGAAGGGAATATTCAAACTCAGGTATCGGACTCATGTGGATACCGCCGAGGACGAGAGAGCCTCCTTTGTCCAGTGCTTTCAATGCAGCGGGCACGATCTCACCCGCCGGAGCAAAAATGATTGCAGCATCAAGCGAGACCGGCGGAACGTCAAATGTATCGCCGACCCATTTCGCCCCTAGATCCTCAGCTAGGGACTGATGCCGCTCTCTGTCTCGAGTTGCTACGTAGACGTCGACGCCGTGTGCCTCAGCGATTTGAATGCAAACGTGGCCCGCCGCGCCGAAGCCGTAAATACCAATGCGAGCACCGGCCCTGAGAGCGTTGGTTAACTTTAAGGAGCGATAGCCAATGATTCCTGCACAAAGAAGCGGTGCCGCCTGTAAGTCCGAAAAACCGTCGGGAAGCCTGTATACAAACGTGGCCGGAGCACGGACAACTTCAGCGTAACCGCCGTCCTGGGTCCATCCTGTAAAATCGGCGTTCTCGCACAGATTTTCGCGACCGCTCGTACAAAAGCGGCATATTCCATCAGTATGATTGAGCCACGCGATCCCCACGCGGTCGCCTTTAGACAAATCGGAAACTTGTCCGCCGATTTCGTCTACCGTACCGACGACCTGATGTCCGGGAATAATAGGGGATTTGCGAACTTCGAGATCGCCCTCAGTTACATGAAGATCAGTTCTGCAAACACCACACGCAGAAACCCGAACTGTTACGAACTCCCCTTCCGCAATCGGATCCGCGACCTCAGCGTAATCCAAGGGGCGTGTTTCGATCGGTGCGGGTTTACGGAGGATAGACGCCTTCATTTGCTTGATTATATAGCGAATGAAAAAAGGCCACCCTTTTAAGGCGGCCATTTTATTAAATTCCTTCCGAAGACTATTCCGGCTGACCCTTACATGCCGGGCCGAACAAAGCTGGGACCTTAGTGCTGATGATCGGGTAATTTTCAGCTTCCTTATTGATCTCGAGCCAGTTGGTGTACTCCGGCGGATAGGACATGTCGGAAAAAATAGCTTCTACGGGGCATTCAGGCAAACAGGCGTCACAGTCGATACACGTGTCCGGATTTATCAGCAACTTATCGGGCAGTTCGTGAAAAGCTTCCACGGGACAGACGGCCGCACAGTCGGTGTACTTACATTCGACGCACGGCTCGGTGACAATGTAGGTCATTTACAGGTGTATCTCCTCTTGATCCTCAGGTAAAAATCAAAATAAAACCGTAATATCCTGGGGCTTACTTGTCAAATCATGTTACACAAATGGTAGAATGCGTAGATTATTAGAGCTTAAAGTTGCCTTTTTTCCGGGACCTTTTGATGAAAACTATTAAAGCTGAGCGGGAATTAGCCCTCGATTTTCTCCGTGTAACCGAAGCCGCCGCCATTGAATCCGCCAAGACCATGGGCCAGGGTGATCGAAAACATTCCGATCACGTTGCGGTCGAAGCTATGCGCGAGGTCATGGACACGGTGCCGATGCGCGGACGTATCGTCATCGGTGAGGGAGAACGTGACGAGGCCCCGATGCTTTACATAGGCGAAGAGTTGGGCGGCGGCGCTTTTTCTGATGAGGCACGTGCTGAGTTTCCCGAGGTTGACATCGCGGTTGACCCGCTTGAGGGCACAAATCTATGTGCTTTAGGCGCCAACAACGCTATCGCAGTTCTCGCAGCCGCCGAACGCGGAGGACTTCTCAACGCGCCTGACATCTACATGGACAAGATCGTCGTCGGACCTTCTTGTAAGGGCTCGGTCGATATCGACGCTTCCGTCGCGGATAACCTGAAGAATATCGCCCGGAGGCTTGGCCGTGATGTCGATGACCTCACAGTAATGTGCCTCGACCGGCCACGGCATAAGCAGTTAGTGGACGACGTCCGTGCCGCCGGCGCAAGAATTCGACTGATCTCGGACGGCGACCTTTCAGCCGGCATTTCCGCGGCCGTTGCGGGAACCAACATTCACGCATTGATGGGTATTGGCGGCGCACCTGAGGGCGTCATCACTGCCGCTGCTATGAAATGCCTCAACGGCGAGATCCAGGCACGCCTTGTTTTCGACCACGAGCGTCTCGGTGTGGACCGCTCAAAGGTGCCGCCCGCCGACGTTGTAATGAAGCGGCTCAATGAAATGGGTATCACTGATCCTAATAAGGTGTACGATACTAACGATCTTGCTCCCGGCAAGAAGATCATCTTTGCCGCCACTGGCGTTACGGATGGATCACTTCTCAGGGGCGTTCGATTCTTCGGAACCGGCAAGCGCACGCATTCGGTCGTAATGACTACCGATTCCAAGAGTATCAGGTTTGTCGATACCGTCCATGTGGAAGGCGGCCCGGATGCGGTAATTCGCTTTTAATCGCAGACGATGTCAACAGGTTCGCGGCCTGATCACATCCGCAGACGTTCGATCTTTAGAGTGGAGGCTTTAATTTGTGAGTGTCGCAGCTGAAAGTATTGCTAGAAATTTTGCACTGCCGGTTTCGGCAGCAGATGAGAACGAAGGTAAGCTGATCGTCCTTACCGCACCGCTGACCGAGGCGATCGACCACGCAGGTTACTTTATTCAGATGGCCATGGCCTCGCTGCCTATATGGCTTGAAGGTATCCTTAATCGAAAATATCCGAAATGGCGCGAAGTCGAACATTATGACGACGGCTCAGCCAAATACATGCCTGCCGGTGTTCGCCTGGTAGAAAAATCACTTCAGCGTGCCTATGATTCGGGCGATATTGTTTCCTGCTATCCCGACGATCTTGAAAAATTTATCGGCCCGCGCACACGCGTGGTGGCCGTCTCGACGCATAATCCGCTCGGCGTGACCTTTGCCGCGGGTGTATATACATCGATCTTCGGTTCATCGAAGATGCCGATCAATTCGCATTATTCCCGGCAATTGTTTGCCCAGATCAAATCAAATCCCCATCGAGAAAATTTCAAGGTCATCGTCGGAGGTTCTGGAGGCTGGCAGATCATTCAGACTGACATGTACGACGAGCTCGGTATCGACTGCGTCGTTGAAGGCCGCAGCGAATCGCAGGATACGTTAGACCTGTTCGCTAAGGCGGTGGCCGGCGAAGACCTGCCGAAAGAGGTCACCGTAGTTCATCCCAAGGAACGCGACGCGATAATGTTTCCCGACACGCGGACCACATTCGGTGTTGTCGAAATGACGACGGGCTGCGGCCGCCGATGCAAATTCTGCGTGCCCGACCTAAATCCGCAGATAGATCTTCCAAAAGACAAGATCATGGGCGCCGTTCACGCCAATGTCCGCGAGGGCAACAAGCAGATCAGCCTCGCGACCGAAGATATGTTCATCTGGGGCCAGGTACATACCGATACGCCTTTCTACTACCCTAACCGCGAAGCGTTGCTCGACCTATATGGCTCTATCGTCGATACGCCGGGCGTCGAGCAGCACGTTCTCAGCCATTCGACCATCGCGCCGGCCGTTGTAGATCCGATCCTGATAAAGGAGCTTTCGCGGATTCTCCTGCCGAAAAGCCCGATCCATTTCCCGTATTTAAGCAGTCATCCGGAAAAGAAAGCTCTTGCTCCGCTCATTGGACTCGAGACCGGTTCTGTCAAAATGGCAAAAAAGGTAATGGCGAGCAAAGGCGTGCCCTTCTCGATCGATCATTGGCCGAGCGTCGTGCTCGAAGGCCTTCGCGTGCTCAACGAAAACAACTGGTTCCCGGCGATGACCCTGATCGTCGGCAATCCTGACGAGACGGACGAGGACAATATGGCCACGCTTGATCTCGTTTACGAAATGGAACGTCGCGGATTGTTCGCGTTCCTCATTCCGTCGATCTTTACGCCGCTCCACGACACGCGTATGGAGATGGAAAAAGGCGTCACGCAGACGCGTCAGCTCACGCCCCTTCAATGGCAGCTGATGATGAAGTGCTGGAAGATGAATCTTCGCCCCGGCCAGTACAGTTGGTGGGGCCCAACCGCATGGCGGCTTGGTTCGATAGGCATGTGGCTGTATAAACTAAGAAAGTTGAACGGCCCAAACTTCACGTATCCTTTGCTGATGTTCTCTGGAGCCCTGTCCGAGAAACGCCTCGAAAAGATGGGCAAGATCTACATGGGCAAGCCGCTTGAGACCAAGAATCGGAAGGAATTGATAGCTACCTTAAGTCCGAAGGCCCGCAAGTATCTCCGCGCGGACAACGGCGATCTGCCGGAAGAAGACATTCCGCAGATCGCAGTGGCAGCTTAGCGTGCCGAATTCTTGCATCGAAGAAACGAATAGCGAGATCCGCTATTCGTTTTTTGCTGATGCGTTATAGGCTATTGATAGGGTGCAAATGGTCGGTACTGTCGAGAATTACATCCCCGTGGAGGTTCATGTACGACTCAAACGCCAGGCGATCAAGGTTTGGATCGGCGGGTCAACTGTTGTTCTCCTTTGGGTTGCCCTTATCGTTGGTGCTCCGGTCCTCGCGGCCACCGGCGCGACGGGCGCTTCCGCTCCGATATACAAATTCTTCAGTTATATTTGCCATCAGTTGCCATACCGTTCGTTTTTCCTTGACGGTCATCAACTCGCAGTCTGCTCTCGCTGTTTCGGGGTTTATCTCGGGCTGTTGGTTGGTTTTCTGGTCTATCCCTTGTGGCGACCGATCGATGACATCGAGCCTTTGCGTCGGTTCTGGCTTTTTCTGTCGCTTATTCCCATCGGTGTCGACTGGTCGCTCGGGTTTTTCGGGATCTGGCAAAATACGTTTACATCACGTTTTATAACCGGATTGATTCTTGGCGTTGCCTGTGCGGTCTATATGGTGCCGGCACTGATCGAGATCGCGAGGAATCTGACAAGAGTAGGTCAGGTCTCAAGGCCTGCCGACAATGTTGCCGGTCTGGAACAATAAGCCGGCGGACAGGTGGTCAACAAAATACAAAAAAGCCGCCTTTCGGCGGCTTTTTTCATCTAAACTCATTTATGTTAATAAGTTCCGATACTGTGTTGGCGGTACGGACCTCTGTACCCCATGATAGTTAAATTTCATATTAATAATATTTTTCTTGATTGACAAGAGCAAAGCGGAAACATTGCGCAATTGTCGGGCATGATCCTCGTTCTGTTCGTGTTATGAAACCGAACTTTCGTTGACTTAATGTCGTAGAAAGAGGCAGAATTAGAAACACGTTATGGGCTTCACAAAAGACACCGCAGCGGACCGAGCAAAACACGATCTCGCCAATAGGCTGGGCATCCCCGAGGCCGATATCAAGATTCAAAACGTTAGCGATAAAGATTTTCCCGATATGGCATTAGGTGTGCCCGAGAATGGGGAAATGTCGGGGCAGATGATATCGAGCGGCTGGCAGATCGTGCTGGATGCCGGCGGCAATGACTATGAATACCGGGCGGACAAATATCAGCTTCGCCTTCGTGATTTTAAAGGTAAGAACTACGTGATAGAGAAATAGGGTTTTGAGTTTGTCAGGGACTCGAAACTTAAGGAGCAGTAAACCATGAATCGCAATAATATTTGGGTGCATATCAGCTTTGTAGTTATCCTTGTTGCGCTTGCCGCGGTCATCGGCCAGATCGACCGCTGGAGAGCTGCATTAAAGACGCTGCCGCCATCCACATCCTGTCCCATTAGGTCAGTGCCTAAAACAGTTCCTGCGGTTCCGCAAGCGCGCCCCCCGGAGCTTCTGGTGCGATTCAAGCAGGGCGTTTCGCTTGATGAGATCAGGCGTGTCGCCGCAGCTCATCACGATCAGCTTGAGGACGAGATCGAATCCGTCAAAGGCCTTTCGGTGATCGATGATCTTGATAACACGGATCCGAATGTTCTGGCTGAGCAATACCGATCGATGAAGGACATTGTTGACTACGCGGAAATAAATTCGCAGGTCAGTTTTGACGATCCTGTGCCGGCCGAGTTCTCGGCGCAATACATCGATCACCCGGTACCAGGACTCCCGGACGATCCTCAGTTCGCTGACCAATGGGCTTTGGACAATCAGGGCCAGGAGAACGGAAAAGCCGGCGCCGACATTAGTGCTCTTGAGGCATGGAAGAAAACGCACGGGAGTGAGGATGTGGTTGTCGCTGTTCTCGACAGCGGCGTCGATTACACGCATCTTGATCTGCGGTCAAACATGTGGCTGCGGCCTGACAATGTTCCGGCTTACTTTGATGACGAACTCGGCAGCTTTAACGATCAGCAGGGCTACAACGGCACCGATCCTCTGACCGATCCTATGGACGACAACGGCCACGGCACTCACTGCGCTGGTATCATCGGTGCGGAGGGTGATAACAGCGAAGGTATTGCCGGGATCAATTGGCACGTGCAGATAATGCCGCTGAAATTTCTCGGACGCGGCGGGTTCGGTACGACGGCCGATGCTATCAAAGCGATCAATTACGCGATCGATCGGAAAAAACACGGCGTTAACATTCGTGTCATCAACGCAAGCTGGGGGTCGACGGCAAATTCAAAAGCTCTTGAGGATGCTATTCGCGCGGCAGGGGACGCCGGTATTTTGTTTGTCGCGGCGGCAGGCAACGACGGCTCGGACAACGATCGCCGTCCGCATTACCCGTCGAACTACGACCTGCCTAATGTGATTAGCGTTGCCGCACTTGACCGCAATGATCAATTGGCCTCGTTCTCAAACTGGGGAGTCAAGACAGTTCATGTCGCCGCCCCGGGCAAAGACATTCTTTCAACGTGGCTCGGCGATGCGTACCGCGATGCGTCCGGAACATCGATGGCCGCTCCGCAGATTTCGGGAGTCGCAGCTTTGATCCTTGCGAAAGAACCGAATCTTTCTGTCGAAAAGCTTAAAGAGCGGATTCTTAAATCGGTGGATAAGCTTGATTCGCTCAATGGCAAGATCGCATCAGGCGGTCGTATTGACGCGGCCAAAGCCGTCGGAAACTAAATCATTTCCATCGTTGAAAATAAAAAGAGCCGGGTGGAGCCCGGCTCTTTTTATTTTAAATAGCAAACACCCTATTCCGGCTCGGGAATAGGGTGTGGTTAAAGATTCTATTTTGCCGGCATTGTGGGCCGACGTTTGTGCCCGACGCCGCGTTTTACTGAATTCGCAGCCGATCGAACAGCCAAAATAAAAGTCGCTGTAGTGGAATCGGTAATATCATACTGCTTCCCTCCTTGGTAAACTTCTTTACTGCTCCAAACATCGCCGCAAACCGGTCTAAAAATAAACCGAGCAACTTTGATGCCAAACACTTCCAATTTGTGCTTACCCAGAAAAAACGCTCAATTCAGGCGTAATTCCGGAAATTCCTGATTCGAAATCGGCGGTCCGGCGTACCAAATAAGTACGTAGGGGGTTTTACTGACCCTTTCATCCGCGCATCTCTTTTTCGCCAAATCATTGAAAGTAAAGGCCAAAGTCGATCTGTAAACCCTTTGCTCATCCAAAATCTTATATACAAAATTCCCAATCCATCCAAAATTTCAAAATCTGCCGCATGTGTTATTCTCAAACCAACAAGAGCAATGCCTGGAACACTTTATCTCGTCGCTACTCCGATCGGGAATCTGCAGGATATGTCCGCTCGCGCCATCGCGACCCTGCTCGAAGTCGATCTGATTGCCTGCGAAGACACCCGACATACGCGAAAGCTGCTCAATCACTTTGAGATATCCAAGAAACTCGTCAGCTATCACGAACACAATGAAGCAGAGCGGGCCACGGGCCTGATCGCCTTACTGAGGGACGGCAAGTCAATAGCAATAGTGTCCGATGCCGGGACGCCCGGTATCAACGATCCCAGTTTCGTTATTGTCAGCCAGGCGATCGAAGCGGGCATACCGGTCGTTCCTATTCCGGGGCCGGTCGCTTTTGTAAATGCGCTGATAGCTTCAGGGTTGCCGACGGACGCCTTCTTTTTTGGCGGATTCTTGCCGGCAAAAAAAGGTGACCGTGTAAGACGGCTTACTGAACTTGCGAGCATTCCATGTACTCTTATTTTTTACGAAGCCCCCCACCGCCTTGGAGCATCTCTCGCGGACTGCGCCGAGGTCCTCGGCGACCGACAGGCCGCTGTCGGCCGGGAATTGACGAAGCTTCATGAGGAAATTGTCCGCGGAACTCTATCGTCACTCGCCGAGCGATTTTCGACGGCAAAACCTCG
>Ga0070671_100004188_pt1 | contig 11405 bp, 9 predicted proteins | sample KBSS73metaG_FD_65341 | JGI IMG/M metagenome (GOLD analysis project Ga0070671, IMG submission 65341) | Switchgrass rhizosphere microbial communities from Kellogg Biological Station, Michigan, USA - KBS S7-3 metaG | ecosystem: Host-associated > Plants > Roots > Rhizosphere > Soil ... | reverse complement strand
GGTAGGTGTAAGTCGAAGATTGAGGATCGAACAACTGCCGGAACAGCAGCATCGCGCACCTCCCCTGTTCAACCTCCTTCATACATTATCTCGCGGGCCGGGTGGAGCGCAGCGCAATCCGCCACCCGCCCTAAAAGCCAGGTTCGTCGTCCCGGAAGGTCGGGACCCGCTTATCGGTTGAGACGTGGGATAACCGGCCTTCGCCGGGATGACACGAGAGAGCTTTCGCGAACGTCAGGCCGGCGCGTCCAGCCGCGTTGTAAGGCGGTGCGGCGCGCCGTATCCTCGGCGCATCGCCTCTTAACGAAAGCGCCTGCCCGTGAGCGCCTCCTATCTGCCGCCTCTCGCCCCGTACCCGACGACCCGCCTGCGGCGCAACCGCCGCGATCCGTGGTCGCGCAAGCTGGTCGCCGAAAATGTGCTGACCGCCGGCGACCTGATCTGGCCGGTCTTTGTGCATGACAAGGGTGCCCGCGAGCCGGTCGACAGCATGCCGGGCGCGTTCCGCCACTCGATCGGCTCGCTGGTCGATGCCGCCGGCGAGGCCACCTCGCTCGGTATTCCGACGATAGCGGTATTTTCGGCGGTGGCGCCGTCGCTGAAGGACCCCGAGGGCGGCGAGGCGGTCAACCCCGACAACCTGATTTGCCGAGCGGTCGGCGCGATCAAAAAAGCCGTGCCCGAGATGGGTGTGCTGTGCGACGTCGCGCTCGACCCGTTCACCTCGCACGGCCATGACGGGGTGATCCGCGACGGCTATGTCGCCAATGACGAGACCGTCGCGATCTTGCAGCAGCAGGCGATCGTGCAGGCCAAGGCCGGCTGCGACATCATCGCGCCGTCCGACATGATGGACGGGCGGGTCGGCGCGGTGCGCCAGGCGCTCGACGAGGCCGGGTACGATCGCGTCCGCATCATGTCCTACGCCGCGAAATACGCGTCTTGCTTCTTCGCGCCGTTCCGCGACGCGATCGGCTCGGCGACCGCGCTCGGCGCCGCCGACAAGCGCACCTACCAGATGGACCCGGCCAACGGCGACGAGGCGGTGCGCGAGATCGCGCTCGACCTGCAGGAAGGCGCCGACATGGTGATGGTCAAGCCCGGCCTGCCCTATCTCGACGTCGTGCACCGGGTGAAGGAGGCGTTCCGGGTGCCGACCTTCGTCTACCAGGTCAGCGGCGAATACTCGATGATCCGCGCCGCCGCCGAGCGCGGCTGGCTCGACGGCGAGCGGGCGATGATGGAGTCGCTGCTGTGTTTCAAGCGCGCCGGCGCCGACGGCGTTCTGACGTATTTCGCGGTCGAAGCGGCGCGGCGGCTCAAGGCGGGGTGATTTAGCAGCCCGCCATAAAACGAGAAACTTCCCCTGGGGCAAAGCCTACCGAAAATGGTCGGCGGCAAGGCCGCTGCCTCAGCCCGACGGACCGAGAGAAAAAAAATGATGCCCGACGCCCTGCTCGACCAAGCCCCGCAGCCGGTCCGCCTCGCCGATTACCGGCCGCCCGATTTCCTGATCGACACGGTCGATCTCGATTTCGCGCTGGGCGAGGACGAGACGCGGGTCAAATCGCATTTGACGGTGCGCCGCAACCCGGCCGCCGCGCTGCCGGGCGCGCCGCTGCGGCTCGACGGCGACGCCCTCGAACTGGTCTCGGCCGGGCTCGACGGCACGGCGCTCGGCCCGGACCGATACCAGCTCGCGAGCGACGGCGGACTGCTGATCCCGGACGTGCCCGACCGCTTCACGCTCGACATCGAGACCCGCATCCTGCCGCAGCAAAACACGGCGCTGTCCGGCCTCTACACCTCGGGCGGCAATTTCTGCACGCAATGCGAGCCCGAGGGCTTCCGCCGCATCACCTATTTCCTCGACCGGCCGGACGTGATGGCCCGTTACACGGTGACGATCACCGCCGACAAGCAGCGCTATCCGGTGCTGCTGTCGAACGGCAATCCGGCCGGCCGCGGCGACCTCTCGGACGGCCGGCACTGGGCGAAATGGGCCGATCCGCACCCGAAGCCGTCCTACCTGTTCGCGCTGGTCGCCGGCGATCTCGTCGCCGTCAAGGACCGCTTCACGACCAGATCGGGGCGGGAGGTGGCGCTGGCGGTCTGGGTGCGCCGCGGCGACGAGGACAAATGCGCCCACGCGATGGCGTCGCTCAAGCACTCGATGAAATGGGACGAGGACACTTTCGGCCTGGAATACGACCTCGACGTATTCAACATCGTCGCGGTCAGCGATTTCAACATGGGGGCGATGGAGAACAAGGGGCTCAACGTCTTCAACACGCGTTATGTACTGGCGAAGCCCGACACCGCCACGGATACCGACTACCAGCATATCGAGGCGGTGATCGCCCATGAATACTTCCACAACTGGACCGGCAACCGGGTCACCTGCCGCGACTGGTTCCAGCTCTCGCTAAAAGAGGGGCTGACCGTGTTCCGCGACCAGCTCTTTTCGTCCGACATGGGCAGCCCGGCGGTCAATCGCATCGGCAACGTCCGCACCCTGCGCGCCGCGCAGTTCCCCGAGGATGCCGGGCCGCTCGCCCATCCGGTGCAGCCGCAGAGCTATCTGCGGATCGATAATTTCTACACCCCGACCGTCTACAACAAGGGCGCCGAGGTGATCCGGATGATCCATACCCTGCTCGGCCCCGAGGGCTTCCGGCGCGGCATGGACGCCTATATCCGGCATAACGACAACCACGCCGCGACCATCGAGGATTTCATCCGGGCCATGGAGGAGGGCGGCGGCGTCGATCTCGGCGAATTCCGCCTGTGGTACCGCCAGGCCGGCACGCCCGAGATCACGGTCGAGGACCGCTACGATCCGGCCTCGCGCTCCTATGAGCTGACCGTGGCGCAGCGTGTGCCGCCGACACCGGAACAGCCGGAAAAGGCGCCGATGCCGGTGCCGCTCGCGATGGGGCTGATCGGCCCGAACGGCGACGAGATGCCGACCCGGATGGAGGGCGAGGGCGAGGCTCGCGACGGCACGCGTGTGCTGCTCGCCGACCGCGGCCGGCAGGTGTTCCGTTTCACCGATGTCGCGGCGCCGCCGGTGCCGTCGCTGCTGCGCGGCTTCTCGGCGCCGGTGAAATTGCAGGGCGTGCCGCTCGACCGGCTCAAGTTTCTCGCCGTGCACGACAGCGATCCGGTGGCGCGCTGGGACGCCGGCCAGCAGGTCGCGACTCGCGTCCTGCTCGACCGAGTCGCGGCGTGGCGGGCCGGCGGCAAGATGCCGGCGCTCGACCCCGACCTGGTCGCGGCGATGCGGCAGACCCTTGCCGAAGCCGATCGCGATCCGGCTTTCGCCGCCGAGGCGCTGATCCTCCCGGGCGAGGCATTGCTCGCCGACGAGATGGCGGTCGTCGATGTCGAGGGCATCCACCAATCGCGCGAGACGGCGCGCGGCGAGATCGCGGCTTCGCTTGCCACCGCCTTGGGCGAGACCTACCGCGGACTGACCGATCCCGGTCCATACCGCACCGACGGCCGCTCGATCGGCCGGCGCGTCTTGCGCAACGTCTGCCTCGGCTATCTCGCCGCCAGCAACCCGCCGGGGGGCGCGCGGCTGGCGATGGCGCAATTCGCGGCGCAGCACAACATGACCGATGTGCTGGCGGCACTCTCCGTGCTCACCGATATCGACTGCCCGGAACGCGGCGAGGCGCTGACCCGGTTCTACGAGCGCTGGAAGGAAGACCCTCTGGTCATCGACAAATGGTTCGGCTTGCAGGCGCGCTCGTCACTGCCCGGCACGGTCGAGGCGGTGCGCGACTTGACCGGGCACCCGGCCTTCACCCGCAGCAACCCGAACCGGGTGCGCGCCCTGATCGGTGTTTTTTCGCAAGGCAACCAGCTGCATTTTCACCGCGCCGACGGCGCCGGCTACGCCTTCCTCGCCGACGAGGTGCTGGCGCTCGATCCAGCCAACCCGACGACGGCGGCGCGGCTGGTGCAGGCGCTCGGGCAGTGGCGGCGCTTCGATCCCGCCCGCCAGGCGCTGATGCGCGCGCAGCTGGAGCGCATCCTCGCCGCCCCCGACCTCAGCCCCAACACCTACGAAATGGTCTCGAAAAGCCTCGGCTGATATGAAAGCCACTCTCCCGCACCTCGCGAGAGGGTGCCGAGCACAGCGGGGCGGGTGCGGGCTGCCGGCCGTAACTGGACCCTCACCCTCCCATCGCTTCGCGATGGGCCTCCCTCTCCCGCAATGCGGCAGAGGGGCTTTGGCTATAAATCCAATACCAGTTCGGCGCCTTTGGCGCGGGCGCAGCAGGTCAACAGGTGCGTCTTGCGGGCGGTCTCATTGAGGATCTGGTCGCGGTGATCGACCTCGCCTTCGGTGTAGCGGGTCAGGCAGGTGCCGCAATAGCCGAGCTCGCACGACGCCCGCGCATCGACGCCGTGCCGATGCAGGACCTGCAGGATCGTCTCCCCGGGCGGCACCTCATAGTCGCCGCCGCTCCTGGCGAGCCGCACCCGGAACGGCCGGTCGTCCTCCAGCGCGGCGGGCGGCGCCGCGGCCGGGCCGGTAAAGTATTCGCAATGCACGGTGCCGTCCGGCCAATGCGCCGATGCCGCCGCCGCCGCTTTCATCAGACCGGCTGGGCCGCAGTAATAGACATGCGTGCCCGGCTGCGGCTCGCGCAGTAGCGCCGCGACATCGAGCCCATTCGCCGGATCGCCGCCGTCGTAATGAAACACGACCCGCCCCAGTGCCGCGAGCAGGTCGAGTTCCTCGCGGAACGCAGTCTTCTCCGGCGCGCGGGCGCAGTAATGCAGGCGAAAATCGGCGCGGCGGCGCTTCAATTCGGCGATCATCGCCATGACCGGGGTGATGCCGATGCCGCCCGCGATCAGCAGGTGCCGCGCGGCATTCTCAACCAGCGGGAAATTGTTGCGCGGCCACGACACCTCGGCAATGTCGCCGACCCGCACCGTGTCGTGCAGTTGCCGCGAGCCTTCGCCGAGCTTGTCGCGCAACACCGCGATGCAATAGCGCCGCCGCTCGGCCGGGTCGTTCCACAGCGAATAATCGCGCCACATCTTGCCGCCAATCCGGACCGCGATATGCGCTCCGGCCGCGAAACGCGGCAGGTCGCGGCCGTTCGGATCGACCAGTTCGTAGGCGTTGATCTCGTCGGTCAGCCAGATGATCGATCGGATGCGCAGCAGCATGCGCCGTTATCGGCGCGCCGTCCGTGGAAGCCAAGCGCAAACTCACCTTGAATTACGACAGAAGAGCCAGGATCAGCTGCCCGGCAGGTTGTGCACCTCGGGGAAGAACAGGTCGCGCCACGAGCCGGGCTTGTGCTTGAGGCGGCCGGTGCGGTGCATGAAGTCGGCGAGCCGCTGCACGCCGGCCGGCACCGTCGTATAGGCGAGGTCGGGGTCGCCGATCATGTCGGTCAGGTCCTCGACCGTGATATTCGCGTCCTTGACCATCGAGACATAGATTTCGGCGGCGGCGCCCGGATTGGTCTTGATCGTGTCCTGCGCCTCGTCGAGCGCCGCGACGATCGAGCTGCTCAATTGCGGGTTGGCGCTGCGGAACTTGGCGGTGGTGACCAGCACGGTGCTGGTGTGCGCGCCGGCGACGTCGAACGAATCCATGACCCGGCGGATCGTGTTGCCGGCGAGCTCGTCATCGACGAACGGCACTCGGCTGAAATGCGTGTCGATGTCGCCCCTGCCGGAGATAAGCGCAGCGGCGGCCTCCGCATCGGGCCGCGCCACCATCAACGGGATCAGCTTGCCGTAATGCTCGGGACCCCATTCAGCCGCCGCAGCCATTTCGAGCATCAGCGCCGGACCTGAGATCTTGAGCGCCGGCACGGCGATGCGGTTCTTGTCGGTGAAATCGCGGATCGTGTGAACCTTGGGGTTGCGGGTCACCAGCACGTACGGCATCTGCTGCAAGGCGGCGACCGCGCGCAACTCCTGCGGGGTGCCGGTCTGTTCGTCCCAGGCGGCGACAAACGCGGCGAGTTCGAGGAGCCCGAGGTCGCTCCGGCCGCCGTTGACCGCATCGACCGCGCCCGACTTGTCCGGCGCAGCCCAGCGCACCGCGACGGTGCCGAGCCCCATCATGTCGGCCTGCTTCTCGATCAGGTGCTCGTGCTCAATGACGAGAAGCGGCAATGCCGACAAATCCGCCGGCCGCACGATCCGAACCTCGGCGACCTCGGCAAATGCCGGCCGCACCAGCAGCCACAGGGCGACGAGCAGCATCCACCGGCGCATGTCATCTCCCGCTGCCTGAGAGGCGCCGACCATAGCGGCGAAATCGGGCCGCGTCATGGCCGCGGGGTGTATCATCGCTGCCGTGCGTGACACACGGAGGAAGCGATGCCCGGATTGCTCGACGGCAAAACCGCGCTGATCACCGGCGGCGGCGGGGGGATCGGTCGCGCCGCGGCGCTGGCCTTCGCGCGCGAAGGCGCGCGTCTCGCCGTGGCGGATTACGCCGCGGATACGGCCGCCGCAACCGTCGCGATGATCAACAACGGCGGCGGCCAGGCGATCACCGTGACCGGCGACGTGACCCAGGCCGAAATCGTCCAGGTGATGATCCAGGATACGCTGAGCGCCTTCGGCCGGCTCGACTGCGCCTTCAACAATGCCGGGATTGCGCCCTACCAAGTCGATGCCAGCGGCAAGAAGACCGCCGATTGGGACGAGGAAGCGTTCGACCGGATGATCGCGGTCAACCTGAAGAGCGTCTGGCTTTGCATGCAGGCCGAAATCCGCCAGATGCTGAACCAGGACGGCACTGGCCAGGGCGGCGGCGCGATCGTCAATACTGGCTCGATTGCCGGGCTGATCGGATTGCCCACTTCATCGGCCTATGTCGCCGCCAAGCACGGCGTCCTCGGGCTGACCAAGACCGCGGCGCTCGAATACGCCGAGGCGAACATCCGGGTGAATGCGGTATGCCCGGGCTTTATCAAGACCCGGATGACCGAGGACACGATGCGCCGGCGCGGCGAGGCGATCATGGCGCAAATCCCGGTGCGCCGGATGGGCGAGCCGGGCGAGATCGCCGAGATGGTGGTGTGGCTGTGCTCCGACCGCGCCAGCTATGTCACCGGCGCCTGCTACAACGTCGATGGCGGCTGGATGGCGGTGTAGGCGCGGCTGATCCCGTTAGACGTCTCAATCGTGCTCGGTCTGATCGTCGAGGTATCGTTTGGTCTCGCCGATTGCGTCCCGCGGATTTGATCGGTGATCGCTCAGCGCACCAATTCCCTCGATACGAGCTTGCCAAATGCCGGCCTCCGTTTCGGAAGCAATGATCCGGTGCCCGCGATAGTGCTCCTCAAACATCCCGCGCATAGCTGTGTCTCTTCTTAGTAACGCCGTCAGATGCGGCGTTGGCGCCAAGCGGATATCCCTAAATTGTGACCGATCCGCCAGACGTGTCAAGACCTCGGATTCCGCAGGTGACAACTCTCGAACGTAAGTTCGCAAACGTTTCCATTCGGTGGATATTGGCGCGGCATCGATCACCTCCAGCCCACGAGTGTCTGTGGATCGCACGCTCGCCGATCACAACCCGATGGGACGCGCGGACGGCAAAATCGGAAGGCTGTTTCCGCGATCGGAAATTCTTGACGTAGCCTGTCGGCGCTCGTCTGGCGCGGCGGCCACTTGCACCCGCTGGGCCGGTGCGACAGGCTGCGGCTAGGGTCACATTTGGGGAAGCACGGAATGAAAAGATCGGAAGGGCGCGTCGCGCTGGTCACCGGCGGCGCCCGTGGCATCGGCGAAGCCACCGCCGAGCGGCTCGCCGAGGACGGCGCGGCAATCGCGATCTGCGATCTCGACGCGGCCGGCGCGGAAGAGACCGCGGGGCGCATCGCAGAACGCTATGGCGTCAGGGCGGCCGGGCTCAAGTGCAACGTCGCGGTCGCTTCCGAGGTCGAGGCGCTGGTCGAGGAGATCGCACTGCGGCTCGGCTCGCTCGACATCCTCGTCAACAATGCCGGGATCACCCGCGACAACCTGATCCACAAGATGACCGACGACGATTGGGACTCCGTCGCCGCGGTGCATCTGAGGGGCGCGTTCCTGTGCTCGCGCGCCGCACAGCGCGAGATGGTCAAGCGCAATTGGGGGCGCATAGTCAATCTCTCGTCGGTCTCGGCGCTCGGCAATCGCGGACAGACCAACTACTCGACCGCCAAGGCCGGATTGCAGGGCATGGCGAAGACGCTGGCGATCGAACTGGGCCGCTACGGGATCACCGCCAACGCGGTCGCGCCCGGCTTTATCGACACCGAAATGACCCGGGCTACCGCGATCCGACTCGGCCGCGACCCCGAGGAATGGAAGGAGGAGCGGGCCCGCGAGATCCCGGTGCGCCGCGCCGGCGTGCCGCGCGACATCGCCAATTTGATCGCCTTCCTGTGCAGCGAGGAGGCATCGTTCGTCTCCGGCCAGGTGATCTACGTCGCCGGCGGACCGCGCGGCTGACAGGAGAGGCCGAGCCCGAATGCCGCATCCAGAGCCGCAATACCACCTGCTGACGCTCGGCGAGACGCTGCTGCGCCTGTCGCCGCCGGGTATGCAGCGGCTCGACCAGGCGCGCCAGTTCGAGCTCGGGATTGGCGGCACCGAGCTGAATGTCGCCTGCCTGCTGGCGCGGCTCGGGCGGCGCACCGCCTGGGTGTCGCGCTTGCCTGAAGGGCCGCTTGGCCGCATCGTCGACGGCGAAGCGCGACGCCACGGCGTCGATACGAGCCACGTCCGCTGGATGGCCGGCGCGCGGCTCGGGCTGATGTTCTTCGAACCTGGCCCGGCGCCGCGCAACGCCCGCGTGATCTACGACCGGAAGAACTCCGCCGCCGCCTCGCTCGGTTTCGAGGACGCGCCGTGGGACCGGCTGATCGCGGGCAGCGCGCGGCTGCATCTCTCCGGCATCACCCCAACGCTCGGCCCGAGCTGCCGCGCGCTCGTGCTGCGCCTGGCGGCGCTCGCCGACGCCGCCGGCAAGCCGGTCTCCTACGACCTCAATTACCGCGCCACCCTGACCGACGAGGCGGAGGCGCGTGCCGTGCTCGACGCGGTCGCGCCGCATCTCGAATTATTGGTCGCCGCGGAACGCGATGCCCGCCACGTGCTCGGCTTTGGCGAGGAAGGCGAGCGTCTCGCCGAGGCGATGGCGGCGCGCTACGGCGCACCCCTCGTCGCGGTGACCCGGCCGGCCGGCGACCTTCTGTGGGTGCGCGGCGAGATCCGCCCGGCGCCGCGCTATCCGGTCGAGATCGTCGACCGCATCGGCGCCGGCGATTCGTTTGTCGGCGGCCTGATCCACGGATTGCTCGAAGGCGACATCGATCTCGCAATACGGCTCGCCTCGTATGCCGCCGCGATCGGCCTCGCGACACCGGGCGACATCAACCATTTCGCTCCGGAAGATCTCGCGGCCTTCCATGCCGGTGCGACAGGCGACCTGATCCGCTAACCTTCAGCAGCCGTTCGCCTGACAGATCAGGTAGCCGGTCAGCACCGGGCCGGTGATTCTCGAAATGGCGCCGAACGCCTTGTAAAAGGGCATGGCCGCCGCGTCGGCGACAAAGATCGTGTCCTTGTCGCGGACCGGGAATTGCTGCGCCAGCAAATAGGCCTTGGGATCGCGCAAATCCAGCCGGTAGGCGACCGGCGAGATGCCTTCGGGCGTCCGGGCCGCGATCGGCTGGCCAAGCGCCCGGACCAGCTGCTGCGGCTCGTAGCGCAGCAGGAACACCGCTTCGGGATCGGCCCGCTCGTCGGCCAATCCCCCCGATTTCGCCAAGGCCTCGCTGAGCGTCAGACGGGCGGTGTTGAAACTGATCTGCCGGTTCCTGCCGGTGGCGCCGAACACCGTGAAGGTCTGCCCGCGCCGGACCAGGGTCAGCACGTCGCCGGGCCTGACATAGAGGTTCTCCTCCGGGTCCTTCACGATCGCGGCGAGCGGCACGGTGGCGGTCACCCCGTCGCGCGACAGCCGCACGAAGGTCTCGTGCACTGGCGCGCGGGAGCCCCCGACCAGGCCGATCACGTCCAGCAGGCGCTCCCCGGAGGGGTTGAGCGTCACCCTGCCGCCATTGAGCATTTCCCCGGCGATCGTCACCGAATTGGTCGGGCTGCGCCGTACCATGACCAGCACCTGCGGTTCGAGCGACTTGTCGGCGAGCCGCTTTTCGACCTCGCGCTGCACCTCGTTCGGCGTGCGCCCCGCCGCCGGGACGCGCCCGGCGTAGGGGATCGTGATCGCCCCATCGGTGCCGACCTCCTGCAGCGGGATCCGGGTTCCCGGACGGCCGCTCTCTTCCAACTCTTGCGCCCTCTCGCGTGCCTGCTCGGGCGTCGGCGGCCGAGTTGCGCCGGCGGCGCGCGCCGCGTTGAACGCCGCGTTCGCATTGCTCGGGAGCCTCTGCCCGCCAGCCGTGGCAAACGCGGCGGCTGCTTCCGGTGTCAGTCGGCCCTGCACACCCGCAGCCAACCCCGCCGCGGCAATGCCGCCAAGGCCGAGGCCGGCTTCCGCAGAGCCGGGCGCCGGATCGAGCCGCCTGTCGGGATTGCCGGGCGTCGCGGCCCCAAACGGCGACGATCCGGCAGGACCGCCGCCAAAGCGGTTCTCCGTGCCGAAGACCCCGCCAAGCGCCGAGCGGATGGAGCGGCTGCTGCGTGCCGTGATCAGGTCGAGCGAGTTGCCGAACAGGCCGTTGCCGGAGGCTTCCCAGACGATCACAGAAACAGCGTCGCCGACCGCGATCTTCAGCTCCGGAGGCGGCGGATCGTTCTTGAAGCGCTTGTGCAGCGGCAAGTGATCGTCGGCGCTCACGGCCGCCACGACCTGGTCGTCGACCTTGACGACATCATAGGCGATCTCGCCGCCCGCCGTGGCCTGCGCGATGACCTCATCGCCCGACGAGCCCGGGCCGCGAAACAGCGAACAGCCGCCTATCGCGAGCGCCATCCCCAAAACCACAACGGCAGAAAACTTCATCGCGCGGCGGCGGCCCCCTTCCCCGGCATTGGTTTTAGCATCGCAGGGAACGAAACCAAAGGGCGCGCGGGCAATGCCTCACGATAAAGCCGGGCGTTACCGCGAGGCTGCCGGCGTCGATGATGCGGTCTCGTCGGCGGTGTCGCGCTCGTCGACTACGGTGTCAGGCGAACAAGCCAATTTTTTTTCGCGTTATGTGAACTGCGTCACATGCGATGGCAGCCCGCCCGACCGATGATCATGGCCGACCCGCATTGGGTACGGTTCAGCTCAGGCTTCGCGGAATGGCAGGAGAGGAATGATGACGGATCTCGCAATCACGCCCGCACACGGTCTGCAAGCGACGCCGCATCAGATCGCGCATGTGATCGCCAAATGGGTGAAGCGACTCTCCGAG
>Ga0070671_100004187_pt1 | contig 11406 bp, 8 predicted proteins | sample KBSS73metaG_FD_65341 | JGI IMG/M metagenome (GOLD analysis project Ga0070671, IMG submission 65341) | Switchgrass rhizosphere microbial communities from Kellogg Biological Station, Michigan, USA - KBS S7-3 metaG | ecosystem: Host-associated > Plants > Roots > Rhizosphere > Soil ... | reverse complement strand
ATGCGGAAGACGATGCTGCTGATGTTCGAGGTGTCGCCAGGAACCAGGCGATCCGGGCGGATGTTGTCACGCGCCGCCACCGTCAGCCACTCGTTGTCGCCAACCGGCAGCGGGCCGCTGTTTTCGATCATTGCGTCGATGATGGCGGTGCTCACTTCACGCGTATACGCCCCGTTTGGATCGTCGATGAGCGCCGGGTCAACCTGCGGCGGCGCCGGTGTGGGCAGCGCGACCGCTTGCGCGCCCACGTTGGCCTGCGTGCTCACGTTGGTCGCGCCTGGTCTTCCGGCCGCGTCCTGGTGGACGGGTCCCACAGGGCCGACCTGCAGTTCGAGGCGACGGAGCGCCCGATCGAGCGCGGCGCGCTGACGCGGATCCTGAACGGTCGCGATGTACGCCTTCAGCTGATTCACGGCGGCCGCCGCGCCAAGGCCATTGTCATCGACCATCTGCCTGAGCGTCCACGCAACCGTCCGCCGGAATGCGGGAACTTCCACATCGAAGAAGAGCCCGTAGCCCGGAAGCAGGAACCCGCGTGCTGACGGCGCACCGGTCAGCATCAGCGCATCTGGCGGCATGACGGCGCGGACCGCGCGCATCAGGCTGTCCGCGCCATTGGCGACGGCGCTTTCGAGCACGCTCTCCATCAGCGAGATTTTCTGACGCGCGCGCACCTGATCCGCTTCCGTCAGCGAGACCTGTGCGAACGAATTCGATGCCAGCACGAAGCCGACGGTAAAAAAGAGCGCAACACGATTTCCATTCAGGGCTTTCATTACTGTCCTCGCTGCGAGACGCGCATCAGGTAATTCAACATCTGGCGCTGCTGCGCCACCTCCGCGCCCGTGGTGCCATCCATCTGCCCGAGCGTCCGCTCGATCCGCGCCAGATCGACGTTCCGCTGCGCGTCGAAATCGCGCACCAGCTCGGCGCTGCGCAGGGCGAGCTCGCGTCGCTGCCGCTGCTCGCTTTCGTCGATCATCGTGCGCACACGTTGGAGAATCCGCTCGTCGGCGGGTGCCGAAGTGACGTTCTGGCCGACCGGGTGCGACTGCGACATCTCCGAACGGATCCGCTGTTCGAACGCGACGAGATCCGCACGCGTCACCATCGCTGCGTTGCCATCGTTTCGAGCGTTGGCCACACTGGTTGAACCAGGCGCGGGTGGTGCGGACCGCTGAAGTCCACTTCTCGCAGGCTGTGTCACCCCGCGCAGCGCGCCAAGCGATAATCCAGTTGTAAAGATGAGGATCGCCGCAGCCGCCTGTGCCCATCCAGGCATCGGCCGCTGCCACCAACGGGCGGGACGCAGCACATTTGATCTCGACGTGTCGCGGCCGACGCTGAATCCGAGTTGCGCGTCCGGCGGCGCCCATGTCGCCAGTTGCTCGCGTGTCGCGCCCAGCGCGATGAGCTCCTCGGCGCACGCGGCGCAAATGACAAGATGCGCGGCGATCGTCCGGCGCTCCGCCGGCGTGCATTCGTCGTAGAGATACGACACGAGCGCGCCGGGGTCTCCACAGGTAAAGGTCTCACTCATCATCGTTTCACCAGTCGCGGTGTGATTTGACCCGCTACCTTGCTCGAGGCAACACCCTCGACTTTGTTCAACGCCACTCCGTTCTTCTCCAAGTGCCGCCGCAGCACGGTGAGCCCCTGATACAGACGGGTCTTGACAGTGCTCAGCGGACATCCCTGCATGTCGGCGATCTCCTGGAAGGTCATGCCGTGGTATTCCTTCAGGATGATCGCGGTTCGCTGCTCATCGGGCAGCAACGCCATCGCTTCCTCGACAACCGCACTCAGCTGACGGCGACCGACGAGATCCTCGATCGATTCCACCGGACCCCGCTCCGCCGCAAACTCGCTCGGGTCGACGCCTTCGGGCATCTGCACAACGGGCGCGCGGCGCTGCCGGCGAATCCAGTCACGGCAGAGGTTCAGCGCGATCCGGTACAGCCAGGACGAGAACTTCGCTTCCCCCTTGAATCCAGGCAGCGCCCGGAACGCACGGAGGAACGTCTCCTGGCACACGTCGCGCGCATCCTCTTCTCGCCCGATGACGCGGTACGCCAGCGCATAGATAGGGCGTTCCCATCGGGTGATGAGCTCATTGAAGCTCTCGGCATCGCCCCTTATCGAGCGGGCGACGAGCTCGTCATCGGTCAACGTCATGTCTGGATCCGGGGGCCCTCCGGTCCGGTCAGCAAATAAGACGGCGTGTGCGGCCGGACGGCCGTATGTTTCATGATACGACGCAGGTGTGCACGGATTCTTGGAGCTAACTTCATCCCCGACCGCTGGTTACCTGCTAATCGGTTTCGCGCGGGAATCGCTGCCAGATACGGACAGGGTGGTAAGATAACGGTGACTTGGCCCTTAATTTCCCGACAGACGAAGTCTTTCTGACGACGGAGGAGGTCCTCGAATACCTGCAGGTCAATCTCCGCACCGTCTACCGGCTGATTAAGGCCGGAAAGATACCAGCCGTACGAGTCGGGCGCCAATGGCGGTTCAGAAAACGAGACATCGATGCGTGGCTGGACAGTCAGCGACCACGCACGGAGCGTCCGGCGGCCCCGTCGACACCGACGCGCAGCGCGCGCCAGCGGGTTCTGGTCGTTGACGACGAAGCCAGCATTCGGGATCTTCTGTCGAAGACACTCGCACTTGCCGAGTACGACGTGGACACCGCCCCCGACGGCACATCCGCATTGGACCGTCTGCGTGCTGTGAGCTACGACCTGCTGATCGCGGATTTGAAAATGCCGGGCATGGATGGGCTCACGCTCATCAGGCAGGCAAAGCGCATCAAGGCGGATCTTCCCGTGATCATCATTACCGGCTTCTCCACCGAATCGAGCGCAATCGAAGCGGTCAATCTCGGCGTGGCCGGGTACCTCACCAAACCGTTCAGGGTTCCGCAGGTGCTTGCCGCCGCCTCGAAAGCGCTCGGCGCCCCGGCGGCGTGATCCAGCTTTCCGACCTCACCAAATCGTTCGGCGACCGGAATCTGATAGACCACGTCACGTGGCAGATCTCGGACGGAGATCGCGTCGGCTTGTGCGGCCCCAACGGTGCCGGCAAAACCACGTTGCTGAAGATGCTCGCCGGCCTCGATGAACCCGATTCCGGCGGCATCGTCAAACCGGCGGATCTGACGATCGGGTACCTGCCGCAGGACGGATTGACGCATGCGGGCCGCACGGTCTTCGAGGAAGCGAGCAGCGCGTTTCAACCGCTGCTCGACATGAAGACCGAGATGCACGACATCGAGCACCGGCTTGGAGACGCGTCCGTAGCGCAGGACGAACACGACGCGATGCTCGTTCGCTACAGCGACCTGCAGGATCGATTCCGCCTGGGCGACGGCTACAGCATGGACCTGCGGATTGCGACCGTGCTGCGCGGCCTCGGGTTCAGTCCCGACGATGCGGCGCGACCTGCCGAAACGTTTTCAGGCGGCTGGCAGATGCGCATCGCGCTGGCGAAGCTGCTGCTCGGGCGTCCGAATCTCCTCCTGCTCGACGAGCCGACCAATCACCTGGATCTCGAAGCACGCAACTGGCTCGAGGAATACCTCGGCGGATATCCGTATGCCGTCATCCTCGTGTCGCACGACCGCTACTTTCTCGACGCAGTCGTCACTCGCATCACGGATCTCAACCTGCGCAAGCTGACCGACTACGTCGGCAACTACAGCAAGTACGTCGCGCAGCGCGACGCGATGCTCGAGCGGCTGCGGCAGGCGAAGAAGGAGCAGGACGAAGAAGTCGCGCGCGTGAAGATGTTCATCGATCGGTTCCGCTACCAGGCGACAAAAGCCGCACAGGTACAGAGCCGCATCAAGCTGCTCGAGAAAGTCGTTCCCATCGAGGTTCCATCGGAACGGAAACGCATCCACTTCACATTCCCGGCCTGCAGGAAAAGCGGACGCACGGTCCTCGAGCTGAAACACGCGCGCAAAGCGTATGGACCGTTGACGGTGTTCAACAATCTGTCGCTGCATATAGAACGCGGCGATCGCATTGCGCTCGTCGGTCCAAACGGCTCTGGAAAATCGACGCTGATGCGCATGCTGTCGGGAGAAGAGGCGCCTGACAGCGGTACGCGTACGCTCGGTCACGAAGTGGTCATCGAGTACTTCGCGCAGGATGAAGCGGCACGGCTCGATCCCGTCCTCACGGTCTATGAAACGCTGGAGTCGGGATCGCCGCACGACATGGTGCCGGCGATTCGAAACATCCTTGGAGGATTCCTGTTCTCCGGCGATGACATCTACAAGAAGGCCGCCGTGCTGTCGGGCGGCGAGCGCACGCGACTCGCTGTCGCGCGCATGCTGCTGCGCCCGTCGAACACACTGCTGCTCGACGAACCGACGAACCACCTCGATCTCGATTCAAAGGACGTCCTGCTCGAAGCGCTAGAGGATTACGGGGGTACGTTGATTTTCGTGTCACACGATCGCTACTTCGTCGAGAAGCTGGCGACGAAGATCATCGAGGTCGGTCACGGCGACGCCGTCGTGTATCCCGGCAGCTACACGGAATTTCTCTGGAGCAAGGAGCATCAGCGAGAGACTCCGGAACAGCCCAAGGCCCAGCTCTCAAAGCCCAAAGCTCAATCAACTTCCAAATCCCAACCGACAACGACCAAGGCCCCTGCGCCGTCCCGTGAAGAGCGGAAGCGTGAAGACGCCGAGCGGAAGAAGAAGCAGCGGGCAGCGGACGCCCTGCAGAAGCGCATCTCCGATCTGGAATCGCGCATCGCGGAACGTGAGGAGCAGGTCAGGGAGCTCGAGGCGGCGATGGCCGCGCCAGGCTTCTACCAAAACCTCGAAGCCGCCAAGCCGGTGACGGATCGTCACCAGGCGCTCATGTGGGAAGTGGGCGATCTGATCGCCCAGTGGGAGGCGCTGCAGGAGCACGCCGCCGAGCAGCCGTCCGAAACGTAACCTCCGAAACGTAACCGGACGCTTTCTGGCTCACAATTTCCGCGTTACGATTACAGAATCGTAATGAACAATGGTCGAGCTCGAGGTCTAAATACCTCAGTCCGGGCGGTTTCCGCCCATTCCTTGCTGTTCAGCTCGGGCATGTCGTTTGCCCCGTTTCCATCATCGTTGCTTCTCGCTCCCTGGAGCTTCCGACGTTGACGACCAGCTCGAGCCACCCTGTTGCCGGCGGCCGTGGCTTCCCTGCTGGTTCGGGACCCGCTGACGCGTTCTTTCGCCATATCGTCGCCGGGATGCGCAATGGTGTCCTTGCGATCACCAGCGTCGGAACGGTGGCGCTGCTCAACGAAGAGGGATATCGGATTTTCGGCGTCGTGCCGCAGCCGGACGATCTCGGTAAGCCGGTGGCGGAGGTGTTGCGCGCCCATCCCGAGGTCGTGCGTCAGCTGCTCTCCGCGTTCGACATGCACATGCTGCCGAACCGGGCTGAAATGCGGCTGCGGCCGTCGGGGAAAGTGATTGGCTACACGCTCGCGTTCGTGCGTGACGATGCCGGCGGGATGGCCGGTGTCGCGATGTTCTTCAAGGACCTCACGCGAGTCGAGCAGCTGGAGGAGCGTGAGCGGCTTCGCGATCGGCTTGCCGCCGTCGGCGAGATGGCCGCGGCGATCGCACACGAGGTCAAGAACCCGCTGGCCGGCATCGAAGTGATGGCTGGACTGCTGCGTCGGAAGATTCCGGACATCCCCGACGCGCAGGTGGTGCTGACCGACATCATCGCGGAGGCCAAGATGGCCAACGCGATCGTGCAGGAAGTTCTGGAGTTCGTTCGGCCGATTCGCCTGCAGGTCGAGCACACGGGAATTGCGCCGGCGCTTCACGCGGCCGTGAGCCTCGCCGACACGAAGGTGCCGCGCGGGACCATCGAGGTGAGCGTGGACGTGCCGGCGGGCCTGCCTGAGATTCAGGCGGACCATCATCAGCTGACGCAGTTGTTCACGAACCTGCTGATCAACGCGTATGAGGCGATGGACGGCAGCGGACGCGTGACCATCACCGCCGCGACGGTGCAGCAGGATCACGGCGGCGAAGGACGCGAGGCGGTGCGCATCGAGGTGCAGGACAGCGGCCCCGGGATGCCGCCGGACGTCGCCGAGCACGTGTTCGACCCGTTTTTCACGACGAAGGCGCAAGGCTCTGGACTGGGACTCGCCATCGTTCGAAAGATTGTTGACGCTCACGACGGGCAGATCGACCTGCGTACCGCGCCAGGCAGCGGCACGCTGGTTCGCGTGACGCTGCCCGTTTCGGTGAGCAGGGACGCCGAATGAAGAAGCCACCCGGTGCACGTCGACGCATGACGTCCGGAGTCGGTAGCCGGACGCCGAAGTAGAAGAGGACAAAATGGGCCGCATACTGATCGCAGACGATCACGACTCGCTCCGCCGCGGACTTGCGCAGGCGATTGCCGAAGCGGGTCACGAGATCGAGGAAGCACCGAATGGCAATGCCGCCATCGAAAGACTTCACGAGGGCTTCTTCGACGTCGTCGTCAGCGACCTGAAGATGGGCGGCAGCACCGGCCTCGAGGTGCTGAAGACCGCAAAGCAGCTGCATCCAACGACCGCCGTCATTCTGATGACCGCGTTCGGCTCCGTCTCCACGGCCGTGGAAGCGATCAAGTCCGGCGCCTTCGACTACGTCCAGAAGCCCTTCGAGATCGAGGAGATGGAGGTCAAGATCGAGAAGGCGCTGGAGATGCGGCGGATGCAGCATCAGATCGATTACCTCCGCCACGCGCAAGGCGATATTTACGACTTCGAGCGCATCATCGGTTCGAGCGGCGCGCTCGAGAAGGTGCTGGCGGTCGTCCGCAAGGTGGCCAAAAGCAATACGACCGTGCTCGTCCGCGGCGAAACGGGAACGGGCAAGGAGCTGATCGCGGGCGCCATCCACCACAATTCGCATCGCGCGGCGCGCAATTTCATCAAGGTCAACTGCGCGGCGCTGCAGGAGAACCTGCTCGAATCGGAACTGTTCGGCCACGAGAAGGGCGCGTTCACGGGCGCCGACAAGCAGCGCATCGGCCGGTTCGAACAGGCGGACGGCGGCACGTTGTTTCTCGACGAAATCGGCGACATGAGCGCGAACACGCAGGCCAAGATCCTGCGCGTCCTCCAGGAGCACGAATTCGAGCGCCTCGGCGGCACTCGGACCATTCGCGTCGACGTCCGTCTGATTGCAGCGACCAACCGCGACCTGACCTCGATGGTCGAGGCCGGAACCTTCCGCGAGGACCTGTACTACCGCCTCAACGTCGTCACGATCGAGATGCCACCGCTGCGCGAGCGCAAGGAGGACATCGGTGCGCTGGCGGGGTTCTTCATTCGGCGGTTCGCGGGCGAGCTGAAGAAGAAGATCGAGGGCCTCGATCCCGACGCGCTGAAGCTGCTGATGCGGTACAACTGGCCCGGCAACATTCGCGAGCTGGAAAACGCCATCGAGCGGGCCATGCTGCTGGCGGAGCGCTCGCACATCGCTGTCGAAGACCTGCGCCTGGGTGACACCAGCACCACGGGCACGGCGCGCGAGGCGTCGTCCATCGTGAAGATTCCGCCGACCGGCATTGCGCTCGAGGAGATCGAGCGGCTGGCGCTCGTCGAAGCGCTGAAGATGTCGAACTGGGTGCAGAAAGACGCGGCGGAACTGCTCGCGATCAGCCCGCGCGTCATGAACTACAAGATCAAGACGCTCGGCATCGACTTCCCGCGCGGCCGCCGTGCGCAGGCAGCGGTCGCGCAGCCCGAAGGGTCGGGCGCGGCTATGGTGTAAGCCGCGTCGCTATTCGAAGACGCCCTCGACCGGAACGACTGTCACGTCCTGGGGCTTCACGTTCATCCGGTACGACTGGATGACAGCGTCCTCCTCCATGATTTCCTTCGGCTTCGGCGAGTTGTACACGATCGGTGACGGCGTGTTCTTCGCAACCGCCTCCTCGAATGGCTTTGGATCCCTGGTAATGACGACGATGCGCATCGCGCTCGTCGACAGGTGGCGGCGAATCGCGCGATTCACGTCATCGACCGTCAGCTTGGCCAACCCGTCCCGCAGGTAAGTGTTGTAGTCACCGATCCCGTAGTAGCGGCTGTCGAGCGCGTAGCCGAGCCTGGCGCTCTGCGTCTGCGTCAGGATGTTCGAATACTTCGTCAGGAACTGCCGTGTGGCCTCGAAGTCCTCGGTCGAGAGGCCGGCGCGAATCAGCTTGTCGTATTCGTACAGCGCCGCACGCAGCGTGAAGACACCAGTATCGACCTCCACGGGACGAATCCAGATCTGAAAAATCTGCTGCTGTCGCGCGAGGTTCGGATCGGGGGTGAACTGGAACATGCCGCGCGGGAAATATTCGAGGTAGGCGTAATCGCCGTAGTTCAGTCCACGCGCCTCGCGCAGCCGCCCGTACAAATAGCTGTTCGAGGACCGATGCTGACCGAAGTGCGACACCGCTACGGATAATGCCGGCCAATCCGGCGACGACCGGTTCACATCGATTGGAAACCCCAGCGATATTGCGGTGGACCGCGTATCGCGCGTCACGATGGCAAGACGGGTTCCCGACGCGGCCGCGGGCGCTTCGAACGCTTTTCGATCGGGTGTGCCGGCCGGCAGCTGCGCGAAGTCCGCCGCCACCTTCGCGTCGAATCCCTTCGGATAACCGCCGGCAAGCCCTGGAACGAGATTCGCGCGTGTGTAATGCGCCCGATAGAACGCCCGCACGTCGTCGAGCGTGATCCGCTGCAGTCCGCTGATCGTGCCGCGGTTGTGATGACCGTACGGATGGCCGGCGTAGATCACGTTGTAGAGATATTCCTTCCCGAGCTCCTCGTCGTTGCTCTGGCGCAACGACACCTTCAGAAAGTTGACTGCGGCATCGCGGACGCGGGTGAAGTCCTCCTGCCGGAAGCCTGGATTCAGCAGCATGTCTTTCAGCAGCGCGTAATACCTGTCGAGATTCTCGACGTGCGTGGTACCGCTGAGGACGGTCATCTCCTTGTCGACCTGCCAGTTGACGGAGGTCGCCATCGGGTACATGGCGTCGACGATCTGCTGATAGGTCATCGACCGCGAGCCGCCCTCCGCGAGCATCGCGGCCGTGAGCGACGCGAGCCCCTCTTTGCCCTGGGGATCGAACGCCGCACCTGTCGTGAACAGGATCCGGAAGACGATCAGCGGCGAGGTCCCGCGCTGCAGCACGCTCGCCGTCTGCGTAAACGCCGGCAGTTGCAGCAACGCGAAGACCAGCAGGGTAAAGAGGATGCGCCTGGCCATCACTTCGTCCCCGTCTTCGACGCCAGCGTCACGATCGTCCGGTTGGTCTCGGTGAAGTACTTGGCCGCCATCGTCCGGATGTCCTGCGGTGTGACCTGCTGGTAGAGGGCAAATACCTTGTTGATCGTGTCAGGCGTACGGCGCAGGAGGATGTACGGCGCCAGCGACGCCGCAATGGCAGGCGAACTGTTCATGCGCAGCGCAAAGCTGTAGCGAAGCCTCGAGCGCGTGGCATCGAGCTTCGCCTGATCCACTGCTTCGTTCGTAAATCGCGCGAAAGTGGAGAGCACGCGATCGCGGACGCTGTCCATGTCGTTCGCGTTCTTGATGCGTGCGTAAACGGTGAACAGCTCCGGATCCGGGTGGTTGGCGAAATCAACGAACAGTTCGTCGACCTTCTGTTCCTCCAGCACAAGCCGACGATAGAGCTCGGAGTTCGGACCGAACGCAACCTCGGAAAAGAGATCGAGCGCGACCTTGTCCTTCGCTTCGTCCGAATACGCCGGCCCCTTGAAGGCGACCACGACCCATGGCAGCGTCGGCGACGGCCACTCCACATGCGCAGTGCGGCTCTCCATCTGCGGCGGCTCCGGCGGAATTGCCGGCACATGGCTGCCACGCGTCCAACCGCCGAAATACTTCCGCGTCAACGCGAGCGTTGCGTCACGCGCGACGTCGCCCACAACAACGACGGTGACGTACTCCGGACGATAGAAGCGTTTGTAGAACTCCAGGCTGTAGGCGTACTGGTTCGGCATGTCCTGGATGTCCTGCAGGTAACCCATCGTCGTGTGCGCGTACGTGTGATGCTTGAACGCGGTTTCGGAGAGCACCTCGTCGAGCTTGCGCAGCGGCTCCGAACTGTTCTTGTTGTATTCACCAAGGACCGCCAGTGATTCGGTCTTGTAGGCCGGTTCGGAGTACTTCAGCCGCTGAAACCGATCCGCTTCCTCTGCGAGCACGCCATCGAGATCCTCTTTCGAGAACACCGCGTAGTAGGTCGTGCGGTCCTGATTCGTCGATGCGTTCGTATCCGCGCCGGCGCGCTTCATCAACGCATCGCGCTGCTCGGGCGTGTAGTTCTCGCTTCCGCGGAACATCAGGTGTTCGAACAGATGCGCGTAACCGCTCTTTCCGGACTCGACCTCGTCTCGTGATCCGGCGCGGACGACGACATACAGCGCGACCATGTTCGGATAGTCGGTCGGCACCGTCACCAGACGAAGACCGTTCGGCAGGTCGTCGACGAAGTATGCGTATGGGAAGAGGTTGCCGCTGCCGGTTTCACCGGCCGCCTGGCTTCGATACAGCAGCGCAAGCGTAACGGCGACAATCGCAGCAACGGCCAGCAAGTAGCGCCTCCGGACGCGCCTCGTGGCAAAGATGTTCATGGCGGGCTCCTACGGTTTGTATGCCCGGGGATGCGCCTTGCGATAGACGTCGAGCAGCTGCGCGACGTTGACGTGAGTGTAACGCTGTGTGGTCGACAGCCGCACGTGGCCGAGCAGTTCCTGAATGGCCCGCAGATCGGCTCCCGCCTGCAGGAGATGCGTGGCGAAGGAGTGCCGCAGCGCATGCGGGCTGATGCCGAACCGTGTACTGCAGCTTGCGACGTAGCGTGCCACCAGCCGCTGCACGCTTCGGCCGGTCAGTCGTCCACCCTTCGCGTTCACGAACAACGGAGTGCCGTCATTCGCCGCTCTCCGCCTGCGGTTATCGTCTTTGGCGATCAGCGCCCGATCGGCGTACCACTGACGCAGGCTCTTCCCGGTTGAGGTGTTGAACGGAACGATGCGTTCCTTTCGTCCTTTCCCCATGACACGCACCATGCGCGCTGAGAGATCGACATCCTCGAGGTCCAGCGCCACAAGCTCGCTCAAACGGATACCGGAGGCATAGAACAGTTCGAGGATGGCGCGATCGCGGCGGCCGAGAGGCGTGGACATATCGGGCGTCTCGAGCAGCCGCGCCATCTCGTCGACGCTGAGGTGCGCGGGCACCTTCTGCTCACGCTTCGGGGCCACGGCAAGCGCAGCGGGATCGGCGTCGATGAAACCTTCGCGGCGCAGGTAGCGGGTGAAGGTCCGCAACGCGGATACCTTCCGGGCCACGGAGGTGCCCGCCTG
>Ga0070671_100004186_pt1 | contig 11406 bp, 7 predicted proteins | sample KBSS73metaG_FD_65341 | JGI IMG/M metagenome (GOLD analysis project Ga0070671, IMG submission 65341) | Switchgrass rhizosphere microbial communities from Kellogg Biological Station, Michigan, USA - KBS S7-3 metaG | ecosystem: Host-associated > Plants > Roots > Rhizosphere > Soil ... | reverse complement strand
GCCGCCGATGACGACGGCACCGCTCGAATCGGCCACCGCGTCGACGTCGAGCTCGAAGGCATCTTCGAGGAACTTGTCGATGAGCACGGGGCGGTCGTGCGACACGTCCACGGCGCCGGCCATGTAGCGGTCGAGCGACGCCTGGTCGAACACGATCGCCATCCCCCGTCCCCCGAGCACGTAGGAGGGGCGCACGACCACCGGGTAGCCGACGCGGTCGGCCACTTCCCTCGCCTCTTCGCGCGACACCGCGGTGCCGCTCGACGGCTGCGGTACCCCGAGGTCCCACAGCAGCTGCGAGAAGCGCTGGCGATCTTCGGCCAGGTCGATCGAGTCGGGCGTGGTGCCGAGGATCTCGACCCCCGCTTCCTGAAGCGCCAGCGCCAGCTTGAGCGGCGTCTGGCCGCCGAACTGCACCACGCACGCAACGGTGCCGCCGGCGCTGCGCTCGCGCTCGATGATCGCCATCACGTCCTCGAACGTGAGCGGCTCGAAGTAGAGCCGGTCGGCGGTGTCGTAGTCGGTGGACACCGTTTCCGGGTTGCAGTTCACCATCACCGTCTCGAAGCCTTCCTCGCGGAAGCCGAAGACGGCGTGACAGCAGCAGTAGTCGAACTCGATGCCCTGGCCGATGCGGTTGGGCCCGCTGCCCAGAATGACGACCTTCTTCTTCTCGGTGGGGTCGGCCTCGCACACCTGCTCGAAGGTGCCGTACATGTAGGGCGTGAACGACTCGAACTCCGCCGCGCAGGTGTCGATGCGCTTGTAGGCGGGCACCAGACCGTCGTCGAGGCGGCGCTGCCGCACGACGCTCTCGTCCACGTCGTAGATGAGCGCGATGTCGGCATCGCCAAAGCCGGCGCGCTTGAGCGTGCGCAGCAGATCGGTGGACATCTCGCGGAACTCGCCCAGGCCGGCCATGTTCTTCAGCTCGACGATCTGGCGGAACTGCTCGAGGAACCACGGGTCGATCTTGGTCAGGTCGTGGATCGTCTCCACCGTCCAGCCGCGCTGCAGCGCGCGGAAGAGCGCCCACATCCGCTTGTCGGTCGGCACGACCAGCCGCTTGCGGAGCGCGGTGTCGTCCTCTTCTGGGTCGAGGCCGTTGTCGGGCCCCGTCGGGAACAGCGTGCCGCGCTTGCCGTGCTCGAGCGAGCGCACCGCCTTCATGAACGCTTCCTTGAACGTGCGGCCGATGGCCATCGCCTCGCCCACCGACTTCATCTGCGTGGTGAGCGTCGGGTCGGCCTGCGGGAACTTCTCGAAGTTCCAGCGCGGGAACTTTACGACGATGTAGTCGATGGTCGGTTCGAACGAGGCCGGCGTCAGGCGCGTGATGTCGTTCGGAATCTCGTCGAGGTGGTAGCCGAGCGCGAGCTTGGCGGCAATCTTCGCAATCGGAAACCCGGTGGCCTTCGACGCCAGCGCGGAGGAGCGCGACACGCGCGGGTTCATCTCGATGGCGACGATGCGCCCGTCCTCGGGGTTGACGGCGAACTGGATGTTGGAGCCGCCGGTCTCGACGCCGACACGGCGGATGATGCGGCGTCCGAGGTCGCGCATCCGCTGGTATTCCTTGTCGGTGAGCGTCAGCGCCGGGGCGACCGTGATCGAGTCGCCGGTGTGCACGCCCATCGGATCGATGTTCTCGATCGAGCAGATGACGACGAAGTTGTCGGCAACGTCGCGCATCACCTCGAGCTCGAATTCCTTCCAGCCGATCACCGACTCCTCGACCAGGATTTCGTGCACGGGGCTCAACGACAGACCGCGGCCCACCAGCTCCTTGAACTCGTCGATGTTGTAAGCGATGCCGCCGCCGACGCCGCCCATGGTGAACGACGGGCGGATGATGGCCGGAAAGCCGGTGGTCTCGACGATCTCGAGCGCCTCTTCCGGCGTCTTGGCGACGGCGCTCTTCGGCACCTCGACGCCAATCTCCTCCATCGCGTTGCGGAACAGCAGGCGATCTTCCGCCACCTTGATCGCGTCGATCTGCGCGCCGATCAGCTTGACGCCGTATTTCTCCAGAATGCCGAGCTCGTGGAGCTGGACTGCGAGATTGAGCGCCGTCTGACCGCCGACAGTCGGCAGCACGGCGTCGGGCCGTTCCTTCGCGATGATCGCTTCGGCGACTTCCGGCGTGAGCGGCTCGACGTAGGTCTGATCGGCCATCTCCGGGTCCGTCATGATCGTCGCGGGGTTGCTGTTGATCAGCACCACCTCGAGACCCTCGGCGCGCAGCGCCTTGCAGGCCTGCGTCCCGGAGTAGTCGAATTCGCAGGCCTGGCCGATGACGATCGGCCCCGACCCGATGACGAGCACTCGCTTGATGTCGGTTCGTCTGGGCATCGCCGGGGCTAGCGCTTCTCCATCGCGTCGAGGAACTGCTGGAAGAGATAGTCGGCGTCGTGGGGACCCGGCGACGCCTCGGGGTGGTACTGCACCGAGAAGATCGGCTTGTCCTTGTGGCGGAAGCCTTCCACCGTGCCGTCGTACAGGTTCTCGTGCGTCACGACGATGTGCCCCGGCAGCGACTGCGGGTCCACGGCAAAGCCGTGGTTCTGCGAGGTGATCTCCACCTTGCCGGACTGCAGTTCCTTGACCGGGTGGTTGGCGCCGCGGTGCCCGAACTTCAGTTTGAAGGTGTCGCCGCCGACCGCCAGCCCGAGAATCTGGTGCCCGAGGCAGATGCCGAACATCGGCCGGTCGGAGTCGACCAGCGTCTTCACGTTGGCGATCGCGTAGTCGAGCACGGCCGGGTCGCCGGGGCCGTTGCTCAGGAAGATCCCGTCCGGGTTGAGGGCGAGCAGGTCCGACGCCGGGGCCTTGGCCGGGAACACGTGCACGTCGCAGCCGTAGGCGTCGAGCCGGCGGAGGATGTTGTACTTCACGCCGAAGTCGTAGGCGGCCACGGTGAGCCTGCGCGTCGCGCGCCGCTCGGGCCCGACGCCGAACTCGCGCTGCTCGGCCTCCTGGCTGGCGGTGAAGCGGTCGCGCCAGGCGAACGCGCTGTCGCAGGTGACGTCCTTGACCAGGTCCGCCCCTTCCATCTTGGGGATCGCGCGCGCCTTGGCCACCAGCGCCTCGGGATCCACTGCTCCGGTGGCGATGACGCCGCGCATCACCCCGGCCGAGCGCAGCACCCGCGTGAGCGCCCGGGTGTCGATGTCGGCGATGGCCACGATGTTGTGGCGGACGAGGTAGTCGCGGAGGCTGCCGTCGGCCCTCCAATTGCTCGCCACCGGCGACGATTCCCGCATGATGAACCCGGCCACCTGCGGCGACCGGGACTCTTCGTCGCCATCGGCCACGCCGTAGTTGCCGATCTGGGGCGCGGTCATGGTGACGATCTGACCGGCGTAGGACGGGTCCGTGAGGATCTCCTGGTAGCCCGTCATGCTGGTGTTGAAAACCACTTCGCCGTGCGCCTCACCGGTCGCGCCGGCGGCGACACCGCGGTACCAGGTGCCGTCTTCGAGGGCGAGAATTGCGTTCATTCCTGCTGTATGGATCTCCGCGAGGGTTGCAAGGTGGTTAGCAGGAAATTGTACACGGATTCGCACGCGCGCTTCTTGACACTACAGCGGGGGGTAGATCACAGTACGGAACGGTGCTCCCGCAGGCTGCAGCGACCGGCCTTTCCGTGGACCTCCGCCGGTTCTCTTGGATGAGCCGCCTGGGGGCCGATTACCTTCACGACTTCAACCGGCTCGCGGCGTTCTACAACGGCAATCCGGCGGACCCGGCCGCCTGGCGCGAGGCCATCACGCGGGCGCAGCGGCACCCCCGACAGCGCGAGGCGGTAGCCGACGTCATCGCCGCGCAACAGCGCCGTCGCAACGCGGCGCCGAACGCCGTCACCGCCCTGGCGCAGCTTCGCGACCCGCAGACCGTCGCGGTCGTCACCGGCCAGCAGGCAGGGCTGTTCGGCGGACCGCTCTACACGCTGCTGAAAACCGTCACCGCCGTCCGACTGGCCGCGCACGTGCGCGAGACGCACCGCGTGCCGGCGGTCGCCATCTTCTGGGCCGATGGCGAGGACCACGATTGGGAAGAAGTGCGTTCGTGTACGGTGCTCGACGCCGATACCGGGCCGCGCGCCATTGCTCTTCCGGCCTCCTCCGACAGCGCGCGTCCGGTGGGGCGCGTGACGCTCGACGGCACCGTTGAAACCGCGCTCGCCGACCTGAAAGCCGCCCTCCCCTCCACCGAATTCACGCCGCGCCTCCTCGAAGACCTCGCCCGGGTGTACCGCCCCGGCGTCGGGATGTCGGCGGCGTTTGCCGCCTGGATCGAGGCGCTGCTGGGTCCACTGGGGCTGGTGGTCTACGAGTCGTCCGACACCGCCACCAAGCCGCTCGTGGCCGACCTCTTCGCGCGTGAAATCACGATGGCCGGCGCCTCGGCGCAGCGCGCGATCAAGGCCGGGGCGGCGCTCGAGGCCGCCGGGTATCACGCCCAGGTCACTCCGGCGGAGGGCAGCCTCGCGCTGTTCCGACTCATCGAGGGGCGCGAGCCGATCCGCGTGGAGGGCGACACGGCCGTGATCGGCGACACCCGCCAGCCGCTATCCGAGCTGGCCGCGCGCGCGCGGACGGCCCCCCAGGAGTTCAGCCCCAACGTCCTGCTGCGCCCGCTGGTGCAGGACACGCTCTTTCCCACCGTCGCCTACGTCGGCGGCCCCGGCGAGACCGCCTACTTCGCGCAGATGAAGGAGATCTACGCGGCGCACGGCGTGCCGATGCCGCTCGTGGCGCCGCGCCCGACGATGACCCTCCTCGACGCCAACGCGCTCAAATTCCTCAACCGGTACGAGGTGCCGCTGGAAGCGCTGCGCGCACAGGATGAGTCGGTTCTCAACGAACTGCTCGAGGCCGCGCTCCCGCCGGCCGTCGAAGCGTCGATCGAGAGCGCCATGAAGGCCCTGGAGGAGCGACTGGCGGCGGTCACGTCGGCGGTGACGATGGTGGACTCGACGCTCGAAGGCGCGGCGCGCTCCACGCTCACGCGGATGCAGGACGACCTGAAAAAGCTACAGGCCAAGGTCATTCACGCCGCCAAGAAGAAGGATGAGACGCTGCGCCGCCAGTTCAAGAACGCCCAGGCGCAGGCGTTTCCAGGGGGCGTCCCGCAGGAGCGGGTGATCGGTTTCGTGTGGTTCCTGAACAAATACGGCCCCGGACTGGTGGAACGTCTCTGTCATGAGCCACCGCTCGACCAGCCGGGCCACTGGGTCCTGACGCCGTAGCCTATTACTTGCATGTCTCCCCAGGCTTCCGGCCTGCCTCCTGGTCCCGGCCGTCCGTCGGCGTCAAAGCCGGCGGCCAAAAAGAGTCCTAAACCCAGGCTGCCGTTGCGGCAGCGGGTGAAGGTCCTCGCCCTCCGCGCCGCCATCATCGTCGCCGCCGTGAGCGTGGTGGTGGGGCTGGCCGTCTACTTCAGCCTGGCGCGCCTCATCGACGACCGCCTCTATGGTGAGCGCGAGCGGTCGCTTCCGCGCGTCTACGCGCGGCCGATCGAGATTCGCAAAGGGCAGACGTTCACCCAGCAGGATCTGATCGCGCGCCTCAACGACATCGGCTACGCGCAGCGTCCCGACGTGGCGCAGCCCGGCGAGTTCGCCACCAAGCCGAACGAGATCGTCATCACGCCGCGCTCCGGCGCCTACAAAGGCAAGCGGGTGCGCGTGCTGTTCCCCCAGCTGCCGCGGAAGGCCAACGCCGCGGCGGTGGCCGCGCAGCGCGGCATCCAGGACATCCAGGTCGAAGCCAACGGCCGGGCCGACAGCGTCGAACTCGATCGCCCAGTGCTCACCGCGCTCATGGCCTCGGGCGCCCGGCAGAAGCGGCGCCGCACGCCGCTGGCCAACATCCCCGCGCACATGCAGCAGGCGGTGCTGTCCATCGAGGACCGCAGCTTCTATTCACACCCCGGGGTGAACCCGCTGCGCCTGGCGGCGGTCGGCGTGAAGTCCGCGTTGGGGATCGAGAACACCGGCGGCACCAGCACCATCACCCAGCAGCTGTCGCGCATGTTCTTCCTGGCCGACGAGTTCAATGCGGAGTTGCAGTCTGGCGAGCGCGGTAAGAGCTGGGACTCGTACGTACGCAAGGCCCGTGAGGGGCTGATGTCGCTCGTGCTCGAGCGCAAGGCCTCGAAGAAGGAGATCCTCGAGCTCTATCTCAACGACGTCTATCTGGGACAGCGCGGCTCGTTTGCCATCCACGGCGTGGCCGAGGCCGCTCGCCTGTTCTTCGGGAAGGACGTCGCCAACATCAGCATCAGCGAAGCGGCAGTGATCGCGGGTGTGATTCAAAGCCCGGCGGGCCGGTCGCCGTTCGCCAACCCCAAGCGCGCCACCGAGCGGCGCAACGTGGTGCTGAAGGCGATGGAGGACGAGGGCTACATCACCGAAGCCCAGGCCACTCAGGCGACGCGCGAGCCGCTCATCGTCGCCGCCCGTGGCGTGGACAACGAAGCCCCCTACTTCGTCGACATGATCGCCGGGCAGGTCACCGAGCTCTTCCCGAAGGTGCTCGCCGACTCGCCGAACGTGGACGTCTACACGACGCTCGATCTGAGCCTGCAGCGCGCCGCGCTCGACGCCATCCGCAACGGGCTCGCCAAGGTGGACAAGCAGCTGGCGGGACGCCGCCGGCACCAAGGGCGCACGACCCAGTCGGCGCTGATCGCCGTCGATCCGAGGTCCGGTGAAATCCTCGCGCTCGTGGGCGGACGCTCGTACAACATGTCGCAGTACAACCGCGTCATGGCGAGCCGGCGGCAGCCCGGATCGGTGTTCAAGCCGTTCGTCTACCTGTCGGCCTTCGACTACGCGGCGCGCCAGGGGCGCACCGATCTCACGCCGGCGACGATCACGCTCGACGAGCCGGCCACCTTCGACCCCGGCACCGGCGAGCTGTGGGAACCGCACAACTACGGCGAGGAATACGAAGGCGAAATCACCTGGCGGCGTGCGCTGGCGATGTCGCGCAACCTCGGCACCGTCCACGTGGGCGAGGCGGTCGGCTTCGACACCGTCGCCTCGTTCTGGCGGCGCCTCGGCATCGGCACGCCGCCGCGCGGGTTCCCGTCGATCACGCTGGGCGTGTTCGAGCTGACGCCGTTCGAGGTCGCCACCGCCTACACGCTGTTCACGAACAGCGGCAGCGTGCGGCCGCTCCACGGCATCGAGCGCGTTGACGCGCAAGGCAAGTCGTTCACGCCGCCCGAAGAGAAGCTGAAGCCGGTCACGCGCCCCGACGTCACGTATCTCGTGACCAACATGATGCGCAGCGTGATCAACGAGGGCACCGGCGCCGGCGTCCGCAGCGCCGGCTTCGTTCACGACGCGGCGGGCAAGACCGGGACGACCAACGACCTGCGCGATGCCTGGTTCGTGGGCTTCACGCCCGAGCTGCTCACCGTCGTGTGGGTGGGCTACGACGACAACGAGCCGGTGGGGCTCAGCGGCGCGCAGGCGGCGCTTCCCATCTGGACCGAGTTCATGAAGGCCGCGATGGCGGGGCGCCCGAACGAGATGTTCCAGGTGCCGAGCGGCGTCACCTTCGTCGAGATCGATCGCGACACCGGCAAACTGGCTGCGCCCGGCTGCGAGCGCCGGTTCAACGAGTCGTTCCTCGTCGGCACCGAACCCACCGAAATCTGCCCGATCCACGGGGGCGGCGGCAACAACGGCGAAGGGGGCAGCCTGTTCCAGAAGCTGGGCGACCTGTTCGGCATCGGCGGCCGTTAGCCCCCGTATAATTCAGCTGTGAATCAAGAGGTCTTCGCCGCCCTGGCGGCCGCTCTGGAAAAGGGCGAGCCGGTGGCGCTCGTGACGATCACCGGATCGACGGGCTCCACGCCGCAGCGCGTCGGCGCGAAGATGCTCGTCTACGAAGACGGCCGCACGGTGGGGACGATTGGCGGCGGCTGCTACGAGAACGAGGCGTTCTGGAAGGCGCGCGAGGCGATCAAGTCGCGCAAGCCGCTCAACATGTCGTTCGAGCTCAACGACGACTTCGCCCAGGAGACCGGGCTGGTGTGTGGCGGCCAGATGGAAGTGTTCATCGAGCCGGTCGAGTCGTCGCCCGAGCTGTACGTCTTCGGCGCCGGCCACGTGGGCCATTTCGTCGGCAAGATGGCGCACGAGGTGGGCTTCCGCGTGCACGTCATCGACGACCGCGAGAAGTTCGCCAGCACCGAGCGCTTCGGCCCCGGCATCGACGTGATCGTGGACGACATCCCCACCTGGCTCGCCGCGCACTCGCTGCCGGCGATCGCCTACGCGGTAGTGGTGACGCGCGGTCATCGCCACGACCTCGACACGATGCGCGGGCTGCTGCGGACGCCCCTCCGCTATCTCGGCCTCATCGGCAGCAAGGCCAAGGTGAAGCGCATCTTCGACATGCTGCGCGAAGAGGGTGTGACGCCCGACACCCTGCGTCCAGTGCACGCCCCCATCGGTCTCGACATCGGCGCCATCACGCCGCAGGAGATCGCGGTCAGCATCGTGGCCGAGCTGATCGCCGTGAAGCACGGCAAGACCAGCGAACCCAGCGTCGCCGCGATGTCGATGCGCTGGGAAGGCGCCCTGAAGCGCTAGCCTACGAAGACACGACCTGGATATTCCACCGAACGTTCTTGTTCTCGTGGCCGTGGACCGCGAGCGCGGTAGCGGCTGCGAGGCCATGCAGCGGATACATCGCCCGCGCGGCGACCGCCGACAGCGCGTCGCGGCGGGCGATGATCGCCGGCCACGCGTCGCGCGGCGCCCCCACCAGATCCTGCGCCAGCTTCCACGCCACGTCCCGGGCCGCGTTCATGCCGAAATCAAACACGTGGTCCTCGACGGTGATCCGGTCCGCGAGCCGCTGCAGCGGCGGGCAGATGGTGCACAGCTGGTCCTCGACGATCCGCACCAGCCGGGCGAGCACGTCGTTGATGCGATTGAAGTCGGCGTGCAGCGCCTCGAGCTGAACCGGCGTCGGCGCCACGGTGGCAGCGGCAACGCCGAGGTCCAGGTTGATGTGGGCGTTCATCCCGAGCATCAGGTGCTGGATGACCAGCGGGCCCGGGTTTTCCAGCAGCTCGAACGCCACTCCCCAGCTCTCGGTCGGCGAGCCGCCCGAAACGTGCTGTTCCCAGGCGTCGATGAACCGGTTGGCGAACACCACGTCCAGGCGTTCCATCCGCGGGTTGTCGTCGAAGACGTTGCCGGCAAGCAGAGCGTGCCGGACGTTCGACGTCACCCGCTCGTAGAGCGCCACGAAGTAGCCGATGCGCCGGCCGTCGCGGATGGCGTCGTCGAGCAGCCCGTTCAAACGGGCCAGAACGCCGTCGATCGTCTGTGGCAGCGGTGCGCCCATGGGGTCCCTCCGGCCTGATATACTAGCGCTAAGGCCTGTAAGCCCCTGCAAACCAATGGGTTCGTTTGAGCTCCCCGATCGGTCGCGCCGCCTGCTGGCTACTCTGGTTCGCGAGTACATCGAGACCGGCGAAGCCGTGTCGTCGCAGGTACTGGCGCGGGAAAGCAGCCTCGGCGTCTCATCGGCCACCGTGCGCAACGTGCTCGCGCAGCTCGAGGAGATGGGGTTCGTCTATCAGCCGCACACGTCCGCGGGACGCGTGCCGACCGATCGCGCCTATCGCGTGTTCGTCGACCAGCTGCTCGAGGGGCGCAAGCCGGCCAAGCCGTCGGCCACGGTGGAGATTCGCCTCCGGCAGCAGGCCGAGCGCTCGCCGCTGATGGGAGACCTCCTGTCGGACGTGTCGCACCTCGTCGCGCGCGCCGCCCGCGTAGTGGCGTTCGCCATCTCCGACAACGAGGGCGCGATCCTGCAGCGCATCGAGTTCGTGCTGCTCGGCGCGCAGCGCGTGCTGGTGGTGGTGGTGGCCGCCGACGGCAAGGTGACGCAGAAGACGGTCGAGTCCGACGGGGCGCTGCGATCCGACGACCTGGTGCGGGCGGCCAACTACTTGAACACCGAATTCGCCGGGCTGCCGCTGCTCGACGTCCGCGACGCGGTGGCCGCGCGGCTCGAGATGGACCGCTCGCTCTACGACGAGCTGCTGCGCCGCGCCCTGCGGCTGGCGCAGGCGTCGCTCGAAGACATCTCGCGCCAGCAGGCATTCTCGGTGGAAGGCGCCTCGGCGCTCATCGAGAGCGGCAGCGCCGACGGCGTGTCGCTCGCCACCCTGCGGGCGCTGCTCGAGATGATGGACGAGAAGGAGCGGATGCTCCACCTGCTGAACGAGTACATCGACGGCCCCGGCCTCACCGTGATCATCGGCGCCGAGCACACGGCCCCGGGCCTGCGCCCCTTCAGCCTCATCGCAGCGACGGCGGTGGACGGCGGGGCCACGCGCACCGTCGGCATCATCGGCCCGACGCGCATCGACTATTCCCGCACCATCGCGCTCGTGGACGGCACCTCGCAGGCCGTGTCCCGTGTCCTCCGCAGCGCCAGCTAGTCCGTGACCCAGAGATGAACAACGAGCCCTTCGAAGAGCAGCAGGACCAGGAGCCGCAGGCCCAGGACGACGCCGTCGAAGCCGTGGACGTCGCGGCGCTGAAAGCGGATCGCGATGCGCTCCAGGACCGCCTGCTGCGCACCGCCGCCGAGTTCGACAACTACCGCAAGCGGATCGATCGGGAGCGGCGCGACCAGTCCGAGGCAGCCGCGTTCAGCCTGCTGTCCGAGGTCCTGCCCGTCGTGGACAACCTGGAGCGCGCGCTGCAGGCGCCCTCGGGGCCCGAAGCCGCGGCGTTTCGCGCCGGCGTCGAGCTCATTCTGCGCCAGATGCTGGATCTCCTCCGCAAGCGCGGCGTCACGCCGATCGAGGCGCTCGGTGCGGACTTCGATCCGCGCATCCATCAGGCCGTGAGCCAGGAAACCAGCGACGCCCATCGCGACGGCGAGGTGATGGAAGAGCTGCAGCGCGGCTACATGCTGGGCGAGCGCCTGCTGCGTCCGGCGATGGTGAAGGTCGCCAAATCGTGAGCAAACGCGACTATTACGAGATCCTGGGCGTTGCCAAGACGGCGACCGACCAGGAAATCAAGAGCGCGTACCGCAAGCTGGCGCTCAAGCACCATCCGGATCGCAATCCCGGCGACAAGCACGCCGAGGACCTGTTCAAGGAAGCCGCCGAGGCGTACGCGGTGCTGGCAGACACCGACAAGCGGCACATGTACGACCGTTTCGGGCACGCCGGCCTGGGCGGCGCGGCCACCGGCGGGTTCGATCCCAACGTCTTCACGGGCTTCGAAGACATCCTCGGCGGCCTGGGCGACATTTTCGGCCTCGGCGACATCTTCGGCGCCGGCGGGCGCCGCCGCGGTCCGCAGCGCGGCGCCGACCTGCGCTACGACCTCGAGATCTCGTTCGACGAATCGGC
>Ga0070671_100004177_pt1 | contig 11418 bp, 10 predicted proteins | sample KBSS73metaG_FD_65341 | JGI IMG/M metagenome (GOLD analysis project Ga0070671, IMG submission 65341) | Switchgrass rhizosphere microbial communities from Kellogg Biological Station, Michigan, USA - KBS S7-3 metaG | ecosystem: Host-associated > Plants > Roots > Rhizosphere > Soil ... | reverse complement strand
ACAAACAGTCTCGGTGTTGGTGCGAACCTTTCAAACACAATCGCCGGTGACGCCGGAAATATTAGCCATAGTCGAAGCACTGAGTTCGATGCTCAGATGTCATATCGCTTTGCGCACGGAAAGGAGAATATGAAAAAGGTGTCGGGTCAGTTTTTCGTCAGGTATGCGAATCACTACGCGCACTTTCTCGACAGACAGTTCTTCGTCAATACCCTCGGCAAGAACCAAACACTGACTGCGACGTTTTCATTCACCTTTTTCTGAAACCAATGCGATTCAGACTCCTAAACCTGTGCCTCCTAGTGCTGCTGACTTCTGTTGTCGCTTCGGCGCAAACCATTCAAGTTTCGCCTGACAACGTTAATGCCTACTCGCAGGGTCCTACTTCAGCCCTATTGACCTTCGGCGGTCTTGTGAACAAACAACCAGCCGAAGCGACATGGTGTGGGCGACTGATTTCTGCGGCGCCCGACATCGGTATGAAGTGTGATCCGGCCAATGTGTTTGGTCTGTTGCCGCTCCGATACGATCGTTCAGTTTTGGCGAACAACACCTTCACGGACGTGATGTCCGTAACACCTCAAGTAGCACGACGCGCCTATCTTGATGCTGCCGCAGGAAACACCGGCACGTATTTCTATGTCCGGAAGTTTGTGAGCACTGTTGGTGGTCCAAGCGAATATGTTCCTGTAACTATCAGGTTGACAGGTAATGGCGCGCGCGTCCCGTTCTCACTGACTGAAGTGAAGTTAAGCTGGGGCGTGGGAACGCCAATCTTGTTTGTTAAGACAGGCGAGACATTGCCTCGCGTCACAGCAGACATCTCTTACACAGGAACGGGTCGGCTGAAAGGACGTTGGGAACTAGTGAAGCCCGGTGAAGCGCCGCCCGAGCCACGCGATCTCTTAACTGAAGCAACATTGCCGATTGAAGAACGTGGCACACAGAAGCGTTACACGGAGATCGATCGCTTCAACATCTACCTCGCACCGAATGGCAAGATCATTTTGCCTGGACCAGACGCTTTTCGAGTCGACGAGAGTCTCACGGGTTTGTATTGGCTGCTACTGCGAATTGAAGCGACTAGCGATAAAGATAGTGAAACGGACTTGGCGGCAGTTGGTGCCGGCAATGGCGTTGTTAATGGTGGGGCAGTAGCGGGATTCTCGCTCCCGACTTTGAAGTACTACATCAACGACGGCGCACGAGGATTAGCGAGTGCGAACGTAAGTCAGTTGGTTTTAATTGGTCCGAAAGATTCAGAAGAGTTGGATAAATCAACGCCAGTCGATTTTAACTGGACAGTAATTGAAGGAGCTTCGAGTTACCGGTTGGAGATCCGGGATCTCCAGGACGCACCATTGTTCTCGGCGATCATGGTGGGCTCAACTTCAAACTATCAGGCGCCCTCCTGGCTCAAGGACAAAGTTGGGGCAGCCGTCGTGCATTGGCGGGTCAGTGCATTTGATGATGAACGGAAACTGATCGCAGAAACGGATTGGAGATACTTCAAGTTTGCTCCATCGCCGATTGTAAAAGATTAAACACCCCACTGATGGTTTCAATCCAACCAATCGAGAGTGAAATGAAATCTGATCAATCAAAACCTCGCACAAAATGGCCCAAGCTGATAATCGGTACGAGCATAGTGACTTTTCTATTGCTGGCTTCACCGTCGCTCCGCGCACAGGACTCGACTACTACCGGTGCTGGAGGGACAAGTGGTGATCCCTACACCATTACATGCGCCTCTGACAAAGCCATGGTCGGTGTGCAGGCGAAGTACGGTTATCACATCACGCTTGGAAATTACGTCAACATGGTCCGACCTGTTTGCGTCAAGTTTGACGCTGGCGGCGACTGGCTAGGGGACCCGATAGCGACATCATCTTTTGCCGGCAAGGACGAAGGTGAATACGAGTCAAAGACGTGCGGGCGCGGAGAGGTTGTCAGCGGGTTTGGAGGTTTCTCTGGTTCATATTTGGATGGACTGTACATCTATTGCGCACAGATGGGTCAGTATGGTCACGTAAGTAGTTCAGCATTACTTGTGCAGGGTCAGATCGGTGGTATCGGGGGAACTTATTTCGGGCCAGTATCGTGTCCGAGTGACAAACCCGCAAAGGGAATCACTGGGAAAGCTCATGATTGGATTGATCGATTTGCCCTGGTTTGTAACTATCCTTCAACGCCTGGTCCAACTGTGGAAAATATAACGATGGCTTCGAACACAATCGTGGGCGGCAATACTCTTCATGGCAATGTTTCGCTTAACGCAATTGTTCAGTCGGGAGGAATTCAGGTATCAATCTCTCGTCAGTATGATGTTGCCGATGTAAATCTTCTTCCTCCTAATCCGATCGCAAGCGAACCGCTGATTCCAACTGGAAGCAAAACTGGACCATTTGTTTTTCAAACGAATCCGGTTCCGCGGGTTGTCCAAGTAAGACTTAATCCGGGACCCGGTTCTCCCACGCATTTTGTGACGACAACTTTCTCGATTCTGCCACCATCGATGTCGTCTTTTTCCGTACCGGCGAAAGCTTCACCCGGAGGGAGCGCAACCGGTACACTGACTCTGAATGGAAATGCGCCATCGACCGGATTATCGGCAACGCTGACGAGCACGATAACCGCCGACGTAACTGTGCCACCTGCGGTATTGATTCCTCCGGGATCTAACACGGGAACATTCCCAATCACTGTTGTATCCAACAACAAATCGGGTTGCAGTGTGATCTCCGCCTCCGGTCTCTTTGCACCTGCAGGCGGAACGTCAATGAAGCAGGCCATGATAGCTATAGTGGCGCCGGCGCAACCCGCATTCAGACTCGAACTATCAAACAATGTAGGTTCGTCTGCAACGGGAACAGTGTCGTACGCAGATATCCAGAAAGTTCCCACGACATTTACATTGGTCAGTAGTAATCCGGCTATGCTAACGGTGTCTGGGTCCGTTTCGATTCCAGCAAATTCCCAATCAACAACCTTCCCAATCACACTGCAGAGTCGACCGCCTAGCGGTATGAATTGCGGAACGATCACAGTAACGGACTCTAAAGGTCAGTCGAACTCGTTGATTTTTTCGATTACAACTTCAGGTATGCGTGTCAATTAAGCCCGCTTCAGGCCCGTCAAGTCTCGATGGTTGAGCAATGTGAGCTTTTAGTGTTGGACCTCACCCACTCCTAAACTCGCTTTAAGAACCAATAAACCAATTTCACTCGCTGCCATCTGTGATAGAAATAGTGACCGCCAAGAGTCGTACTATCAAATTCCTATTAGCCTAAGGTCAACAATGACGAAGAAGAGTGGAGACTTGTCCAGGCGCAAGTTGCTTGCACAAGTGTCAGTCACGTCTTTAGCGGGTTCTGTTGGCGCAAGCCTGTTCGGAACGAGCAGTGCTCTCGCGAATCCGCGCGAAACAGTAGTTGAAGACGATAGGCTTTCAGGCGCGCGTGTCTACAACATCCGCGACTTCGGTGCGAAAGGCGACGGAATGACGCTAGACACTGTAGCCGTGCAGTCCGCCATCGATGCTGCTCACAAAGATGAAGGAGGAACTGTCATTGTCCCAGCCGGCACTTTTGTTGTTGCTACAATCGAGTTGAAAAGTAATGTGACACTGCATGTTGCTGCGCGAGGTCGATTGTTAGGAAGTGAAAAGCCCGAACACTACAAAGCGGGCAATGGAATTCCACCGAGCAACGGCAACGTCGTTATGATCTCCGCTGCAGATGCAGAGAACGTGACGATTGAAGGGCCAGGAACGATCGATGGAAATGGCGGAAAGTTTTTTACCGGCAAAGGCGATATGACAGGCCCGGGACAGAACTCGTCCGAAGGGTATTTTCAACGACCGCACTTAATCGTGTTCTATCGCTGCAAGAACGTTTCGGTTCGCAATGTTTTTCTAACTGCAAGCGCATATCACTGCACACGCATCCTCGAGTGCAGCCGAGTTTTTCTCGATTCGGTACGGATTTACAATCGCGTAAATCTCAACAACGACGGGTTTCATATCAACAGTTCCCAGTACGTGCACATCGTCAACTGCGATGTTGCTTGCCAAGATGATGCGTGTGCGTTGTTTGGTAGCAATAAGTTTGTGACTGTAACTAACTGCACGTTCAGTACACGCTGGTCTGTATTTCGTTTCGGCGGAGGCGAAGCAGAAAATATTACGATCAGCAATTGCGTGATTTACGATACGTTCGGCTGCCCGATTAAAATGCGATGCGGGGCGAGATCGCGTTTTGAAAACATCACGTTCTCAAACTTAATAATGAAGAATGTGACCGGACCCATCACGGTTGGTTTGGATTCTGTACCCAGGAACCCGTCGTCTACACCTGGTCCTGCTCCTGCAAAAGGCATAGTTCGGAATATTGCGTTCAATGGTATTCGTGGATTTGTAGTTGCCGAAGGACGGCAACACCCTGATCTGCCGTGGCCACAGAAGTTTCGTCCAGGTGAGACCAGGCATTGCATTGTCCTCAACGGAGTTGGTGAAGATTTCATTGAGAATGTCAGTTTGCAGGATATTCATTTCACTTTTGAAGGTGGAGGCACTACGGCTGAAGCAGCCGCCGAAGTGCCAAAACTTGCGGGGGAGTATTTTGAGATCGGAACTCCACCTGCGTATGGACTCTATGCGCGCAATGTTCGTGGGCTGAGTTTGAACAATATCCGGTTTGAAGTGACTAATCCTGATCTGCGGCCAGCCGTTGATTTCGATAACGTATCGGACGCAAGTTTGACCTCACTCAGTGCTCATGGAAATCCGTCGGCGAAGTCTGTACTACGAATCAAGAACACACGCGATGTTTTGCTGACAGCCACGCGGGTTCTTACTCCCGCTGCCGCAGTTATTGAACTAGTAGGGTCTAACAATTCTGATATCACGATCGACGGCGGCGACATTTCAAAAGCAACAAAAGCTCTTGCGTTGACAAACGGCGCAAGTGCGAAGGCCGTTCGATTGCGATAACCAAATCGCCGTTGCTCATAAGCGGCAAGATTTGTACATACCACGAAGCAAGGCGGCGGCATGAGGCGCAACCCAGTACTCTTTCAATCAGGAGATGGAATCACTATGAATCATCGGCGTCACAGAATTAGTTTGTTAGCAGTTCTATCGGTTGCTGTGTTATCGCTTACTACTATTTCTTACGCTTTTGTACGCCAGCAAACAGAAAATCCGCTCACTGGAAACTGGGCCGCTTCCAGTCCGAGCAATGACGGTTATGTCCGCAAAACCTATTTCAACTTGAAACAAGACGGCGCAAAGATCACCGGCACCATTCGCGCGACGCAGTTCTTTTACACAATCAAGGAAAGCACTGGCGGGCCTGAAGGCTTCACTCTCAATGCAAGCATGATGGATGGAAAATCCGAGCGCAAAGTTACCTATGAAGGAAAACTAGTCGGCAATGAAATGCAAGTCGGACGTCGCAATCGCCCGGATCAACCGATCACGTTTCAGACGGCAGTACGGGCTCCAGAAGGGGAAGGGACGTTGCCCGCGCGTGTCGACCCACCAACACTTCACGCCGTAAAGGACAACGGACTCGCCAAGTCGCCACCGATGGGTTGGAACTCATGGAACAAGTTTGCGGGAAGAATTGACGATGCGACTGTTCGCGGCATTGCCGACGCCATGGCTAGCAACGGAATGAGAGATGCGGGCTACATCTACATCAATATCGACGATACATGGGAAGGTTATCGCGATGCCCAGGGAAACATAATGACGAATAAAAAATTCCCAGATATGAAGGCTCTGGCCGACTACGTTCATAGTAGAGGTCTAAAACTTGGAATCTATTCGTCACCTGGTCCAAACACGTGCGCGGGTTACGAAGGTACCTACGGTCACGAAGAACAAGATGCACGAACATACGCAGCATGGGGCATCGATTACTTGAAGTACGACTGGTGCGGCGCTCGCACGCTGTACACCGATGAGGAGATGCCAGCCATTTATCAGAAGATGGGTGACGCATTATTGAAGACTGGCCGGCCGATCGTTTACAGCCTTTGCCAATACGGTCGATTGGACGTTTGGAAATGGGGAGCCGATGTTGGTGGAAACCTATGGCGAACTACCGGCGATATTCGCGACACGTGGGACTCGATGACAGGGATCGGTTTTCGTCAAAACGACCTTGCGCCATTCGCTAAACCAGGACACTGGAATGATCCAGACATGCTCGAGATCGGCAACGGCGGAATGACAGATGTGGAATACCGCACGCACATGAGTCTTTGGGCCATGCTTGCTGCGCCGCTGCTCGCGGGCAATGATTTGCGCACCATGTCGCCGGCGACACTCGAGATTCTTACGAACAAAGAAGTGATCGGAATAGACCAGGACAAACTGGGCCGGCAAGCAAAGCAAGTTTGGAAATCGGGTGATCAGGAGATTTGGACGCGGCCTTTATCAGGTGGTGCTACTGCTGTTGCAGTTTTCAATCGCGGCAAAGACGAAGCAAAAGTTGGTGTTAAGTGGGCGGACTTGCAGCTTGATAAAAGGAAAGTCGTTAGAGATCTCTGGTTGCACCAGGACATAACAACGGTTGGACCAGAATACTCAGTGAGTGTGCCGAGTCATGGAGTTGTGCTGCTAAGAGTGAAGTCTTGAATCTCACGAGAACCCAACGACGGGATGCGGAACATATGCCTCCTCAAGTTGAGCAATCTCTTCATCACTTAACTTCAACGATACGGCCGCTACCGCATCCTCCAAATGTTTTGGCTTGGATGCTCCGACGATTGGAGCGGTAATGACCGGCTTACTAAGCAACCACGCCAGCGCTACCTGAGCGCGCGGTACACCTCGTTTCGTTGCAACCCCAGCAACCCGCTCAACTACTTTTCGATCGGAATCAACGGCTGACGTATAGAGTGTCTTTCCGAATTCGTCAGTTTCGGTTCGGGTCGTTGTTTGATCCCAATCTCGAGTAAGCCGTCCGCGCGCTAAGGGACTCCAGGGAATTACACCAATGCCTTCACTCGCACAGAGAGGCAACATCTCACGTTCTTCTTCTCGATTGATCAAGTTGTAATGGTTCTGCATCGCCACAAACCGCGACCAGCCGTGTTGGTCCGCCTTGTAGAGTGCTTTCGAAAACTGCCAGGCAAACATTGATGACGCACCGATGTAGCGAGCCTTTCCTGCCTTGATCACGTCGTGCAGTGCTTCAAGCGTCTCCTCAATAGGCGTGGATCGGTCCCAGCGATGTATCTGATAGAGATCGACATAGTCCATGCCGAGGCGTTTTAGACTCGCATCTATTTCCGTCATGATTGCTTTGCGCGACAGGCTGCGTGCGTTCGGTCCTTGTCGCATCGGAAAAAAGACTTTCGTAGCCACAACGATTTCTTCGCGCCTCGCATAATCTTTTAGAGCGCGACCGACAATTTCTTCGCTTGTTCCGTCCGAATAAGTATTGGCGGTGTCGAAGAAGTTAATCCCAAGGTCGAGTGCCTGTTTGATTAGGGGCCGACTGGCCTCCTCATCGAGTGTCCACGGATGTGCTCCGCGATCAGACACGCCGTAGGTCATGCAGCCTAGACAGATGCGCGAGACTTTGAGTCCGCTCTTACCGAGGTTTTTGTATTCCATGGCTATTTTGAAGTTAGGAATCAACTCCGAAAGTAGAGTTCAGAGTTTTTTTGCGACATCTCCCACGCGGATGGTGCCTTGCTCAACAACCTTTGCGTTAATGCCTCGAAGGCAAAGTTCCTTGCCCACCTCCGAATTGACGAACTGCATCGCATCCAGACCAAAACGCGCAACAAATTTCTGACAACCCGTATGCGGAAGCTCGGTGACTTCGAGTACTGCTGAACCAATCTTGATCCTGGAACCGGCTGGCAGGTTTGCTTTGCTCAAGTCCATATCAACAAACAGTTGGTCACCGGCGAGAGGCCATCGCTCTTTCTCCTGGGCCACGAGTGAAACGGCGCGCGAGTTCATAATATTTACCTGCATTTCCGGATGAGGTGAACCATCAGCTGTTCGCCTGCTGCTACGCATTTTCCACGTATCGCCGACTAGACCATCAACCGGATTGAACTGCGCTTCTTCCAAAACTTCGCGCGCGTCGACCGCTGGCCGGCGAACAATGAGTTGAATCAAACCCTCGTCCTTCGGTGATAGGCGAATATGATCCAAACCCGCATCCAGCTCTTCTCTGGTTAGGTGTTTATGCGTAAGTTCCATGGTCCTAATATAAGGTGAGACGCGGAATTGCGAAAATGCGAAATTGAAAATGCGCGGCCCCGCAATTGTGGACTTAGTTCCGCTTCGTCAGCCGTTGGTCGAAACTCTAAATGCTGCCTCACGCGAATCAGTTTTCACCTCCCGCAATCTCGCATTTTCAAAGGTGTTACAACAGCGATCGCAATCGTTCCTTTGTAACCGCCTCTTTCGGCGTTTTTGCGCCACCGTTTAGCCAATCGTGAATCTTTCGCATCGTCAACGTATGTACCACTGAACTACGCACCTCGATCTCCAACTGATTCGCAGCCCGAGGCTCACAATCGTGTTGTCGAAAAATCTTTATAGCGAGAACCGCCGCCTCGTACAAACTTTGCGCATCGACCTCCACTGAATGCCGAATTCCTGATGTGTCGACGTATGACACCACGCATGTGGCCATGCGTCGCAGAATAGCAAGCAAATTTTCGGTTCACCAACTAGTTGAATCGTCTCTTTGAAAGGTTATTGCTTCGCTCAAGTTACCAAAATCCAGGCGAGAAATTCGATCGAACACAGAAAGCCGCTTCCCGACCTGGTCGAGAAACGGCTCATTGTTTTGGAAGCCAAATGGATTATGAACAGATTGCGCTAGCTAACCGCTTGCTTACGTTTTCGATATTTGCGTACGGCGATTCCAGCTAAGCCCGAACCAAAGAGCAGCATACTTGTCGGTTCGGGTACGGCAGATGGAACTGCGCAATCAGGTGGATCGAGAACCAGAATTATGGGAATGTCATCGATCACGAGGAATCGCGCTTCACCAAACTGCGTTTCAATTATTGTCGCGGAGAAAGTGAAGTGCGTAAGGTTGAGAGCTTCAAGCGCTGCAAGTTGAGGATGTCCCACGGACACCACGGCAGCAACCGTGAGATCAGGAGCCAATCGCTCCAAAAAGATCATGTCAGTGAGACCGTTGCTGCTATCAGTGAGATAGACGATGGCCTCATTCGGAACTAAGTTTACGTTCCAAAGATTCGAGCCAAACTGAGCATGAGTCGTTAAAACGTTAACACCGTGTATGTCAGTGGGATTCGGTAAACCGAGAATGTTCAAACCGTCGACTAATGCGAAGGGATCGGCTTTAGCGGTACTAACGGAACTAAAGATCAGTAATAGAAACAAGGGGACAATGAGAAGGGGTTTCATATGACTCTCCTTAAGGGTCAGATCAACGAATTGTCCGCACGAAATTCGGTGGTATTTGTTCAGATGGGGAGTACCAAACGCTGAGACGGATGGATTAGATAAACTCCCTTTCAAGGCTTCTGAGAAAAACACTGCGTGAGTAGATGACGAGGACTTTCAGCAGTCGTTGGCGTAAGAAAAACCGACGGCTCTCTCGGTGAACAAACGGAATTCTCAGATTGGCGCGAATTCTAATATCGGACAGGTGAGAAGGTCAACAAAAGATAGTGTTTTGGACCAGGAAATTCAATCAGACCATAAGGGGGTGAGCGAAAGTGAATGGAATTGGAATTTGGTAGGGGAAGCCTGAATAGATGGGAAGGCGCTGGAAGTTTGTGGGACTTCGAACTGGGTCGGTTGACCGCCTTACGAGGCATTTGCTATAAGAACCGCTCGCGTCTTTGGCGGCTAAAGATACACTCAGGACGCTTATTCCGCAGTAGCTCAATGGCAGAGCATTCGGCTGTTAACCGAAGGGTTGTAGGTTCGAGTCCTACCTGCGGAGCCAACAATTCCTAATAGAACGACGAGAAGGCCACCTGCTGAGAGTGGCCTTTTTATTGCTTGTCCCGAAATTTGTGCGCGCGGTTTGTTGTCTGCCCACCTCCAAGAACCTTTTGCGGCAGTTGAGTGTCTGCCTTTGGACGAAGCTGAGGTTAGTTGGCCGTTTCCTCATCAGCCTCCTTCCAAGCCAAATATTCTTCTACGATTTCATCTAATTCAGAAGTCTCCAGGTGAATAATCATTGCGCCAAGCTTGAGATTGCCTCGTGCTATCACAAGTACTGCTAACGAAGGTGTCAGCGTTTCGGAATCAACACTCTTCCGTAGAGACCTCACTTCTTTCTTCTGAACCAATACAACCGATCGGTGCCCTTGAAATCCCTCTTAAAAACAAAATGTTTCCAACGTCGATCTAGTAGGCCTGCAATTAAAACGCTGCCAATGGAAACCGATGGATACAACACATCCAAATCGAACTTCTCCTTTTTGGTGAGAAAGACTTGAGAGCCATGGCACACTTTCCTAGGGTAGACCCTGCCTTCTGCAGCTACTGCGGTAGTAGCCCCATGCCTACAATAAAAACCATCTAAATATATTGACCAGCTCCAGAACGCAACCGCTACAAGCATAACCGCTATAATCAAAACTTTTTGGAATGCAGCCATTGATTCTCAAGAATACCTAGACGCATTACGCCGGCTTCACCGGACCCGTCAATCGACTACAGCTGGAGCCGAGCAACCGAGAAGAGTGCATCCGCTAGCTCCATTTCTCGATTCGCTTCTGCTTTGTTTAGAGGTCAGCAGATGTTCAAATCTTCAGCTAATCGCGACAAAGCATAAACGCTAGACGCTATCCTCACGCCTTATTACCAAACCTTCAAGTTAAAGTGCCTCGAGCTTTTCAAAGAAAGTTCGCCACTCTCCCTGACGTGATCAGTGAAGCGAACTCCGCCGTATGTTTCCTCGGTAGAATACTCCTCATCAGTGCTGACGCTGGACCAAAGTACACGCATTCATAATTAGTTCGGTAGGTTTCACTCCCCAGTAAGAAATCAGGGACTCGAGAAAATTCGCGAAGCCTGTGGAAGCTATCGACGCGTTAAATCGAGACCGTGGGGGTCGCACTCGCTACGCCTTGCACTTCTACACGTAGTGCTCTTAATATGTAGAAGACGGAGGTAACGACATGAAGCCGAAATCAGATCTTCCTCAGGGCACGTTAGATTTGCTGATCTTGAAAGTTGTGGCGCTCGGTCCGATTCACGGATATGCGATCGCTCAACGCCTCGAACAGGTCTCACGCGGTGTAGTCCAGGTTCCGCAAGGCTCGCTCTATCCGGCATTACACCGACTCGAAAATCGCGGCATTTTGGCAGCCGACTGGAAGGTCAGCGAGACCGGGCGCGAGGCCAAGTTTTATCGCGTGACGAGGAAGGGACAAACGCAGCTAGAAACGGAAACC
>Ga0070671_100004176_pt1 | contig 11419 bp, 9 predicted proteins | sample KBSS73metaG_FD_65341 | JGI IMG/M metagenome (GOLD analysis project Ga0070671, IMG submission 65341) | Switchgrass rhizosphere microbial communities from Kellogg Biological Station, Michigan, USA - KBS S7-3 metaG | ecosystem: Host-associated > Plants > Roots > Rhizosphere > Soil ... | reverse complement strand
GGCGTGCTGATGATCGACGATCAGTTCGCGCCGCTCACCGAGAAGATCATGGCGGCGGTGAAAGCGCTGTCGCAGAAGCCGGTGCGGATGCTCGTCAACACGCACGTGCACGGCGATCACACCGGCGGCAACGAGAACGTCGGCAAGCTCGGCATCAACATCCTCGCTCAGGATAACGTGCGCGTACGGCTGCTGAAGCCTGTAACCGGCGCTGCGGCAACCGGCGGCGCGCTGCCGCTGATCACCTATACGGACAAGGTCCAGCTCCACCTCGACGGCGAGGACGTGCAGATCGGGCGGTTCCCTCCAGCGCACACCGACGGCGACAGCTACATCCACTTTCCAAAAGCGGACGTAATCCACGTCGGCGACGTGTTCCGTACAGTCGGTTACCCCGGGGTCGACGGCGCCAATGGCGGCACTGTGAAGGGCACGATCCAAGCGCTCGACATGATCGTGAAGATGGCTGGCCCGAACACCAAGATCGTTCCGGGGCATGGCGTCGTCGTGAATCGCGACGCAGTCGCGTCGTTTCGAGACGCGACGATCGAAGCGCAGAAGCGCGTATCTGCATTGATCAAGCAGGGCATGACGCTCGAGCAGGTCACGGCTGCGGATCCGGTGAAGGATCTCGTGCCGAAGTTCGTCACGACGGGAAGTCCGCCGGATGCGATGGTGACGCAGCGCTTCTATCAGCAGTTCTATACCGCCCTGAAGGCCGAGCTCTGAGACCAGTCGCGCGCGAGCGCAAGACGAACACCGCTTGAGCCGCCCGCGCGTCCTGATCTACAGGCCGATCGACGAGACCGGCGCGTCGCACGCCGAGCTCGCGGCCGCGGGCTGCGACGTGATCATCCCGCCGGTTGGCGCCGAGCGCGCCGAGATCGCGAAGCTCGCGCACGACGTAGACGCATTGCTCGGTGCGACGTTCCGCGGCGTGATCGATCGCGAGCTGCTGACTGTCTCCCCGAACTTGAGAATCGTCTCCAAGTACACGATCGGCGTCGACGATGTCGATCTAGAAGCCGCGAGCTCGCTCGGCGTTCTCGTGACGCATTGCCCGACTGAAGCGAACTGGGGCGGCGTGGCGGAGGGCGCGATCGCGATGATGCTCGCGGTGCTGAAACGGATCCGCGAGCGCGACGCGCAGGTGAAGGCCGGCGGCTGGCGCGAGCCGCCGTTCTACGGCAGGTATCTCGGCCGGCGCGCGGACGGCTACGGCGGCATAACGATCGGCATCGTTGGCCTCGGCCGCGCGGGCTCGCGCGTGGCGGAGCTGCTCGCGCCGTGGAGAGTGCGTGTGCTCGCCGCCGATCCATACGTCGAAGCCGCGAAGTTCGCGCGCCTCGGCGTCGAGCGCGTCGATTTGGATACGCTGCTGCGAGAGGCCGACGTCGTGACGCTGCACTGCAATCTCACGGCCGAGACGCGCGGGCTCATCGATCGACGCCGGCTCGCGCTGCTGAAGCGCTCGGCCGTGCTGATCAATACGGCGCGCGGAGGCGTCGTCGACCTCGACGCGCTGTGCGACGCGCTCGCTGCGGACGCGCTCGCGGGGGCCGCGCTCGACGTGCTTCCCGAGGAGCCGCCGCCGCGCGACGCGCGGATCTTGACCTTTGGGGATCGCGTTCTGCTATCGCCGCACATGGTCGCGGCCAATCAGGGCGGGACGCTCGGCGCGGCCATTCCGTGGGCGACGGCGGCGACGCTCGCGGCTCTGCGCGGCGAAACGCCCGACAACGTTTACAATGCCGACGCCGTCGCGGGTTGGCTCGAGCGTTTCGGCGGCAAGTCGCTGCTGGCACGTTGAGCCGGAAGCGCGCTACGCACCTGGAGGCATAGACGCGATGATCAAGGTTCAGAACCTCAGCAAGACGTTCGGCGAGGTCAAGGCCGTCGCCGACGTTACGTTCGAAGTGCAGCCCGGCGAGATCTTCGCGTTCTTGGGCCCCAACGGAGCCGGGAAGACGACGACGATCCAGATGCTCACGACGCTGCTGCGGCCAACGAGCGGCACGATCGCAATCGACGGTCTCGATCCTGTAGCGAAGCCGCTCGAGGTGCGCAAGCGGTTCGGCATCGTGTTTCAGGATCCGAGCCTCGACCAAGAGCTGACGGCGTACGAGAACATGGACCTGCACGGCGTGCTCTATCACGTGCCGCGCAAGCTTCGGGCGGAGCGGATCGAGACGCTGCTCAAGCTCTTCGAGCTCTGGGACCGGCGCACCTCGCTCGTGAAGACGTTCTCGGGCGGCATGCGGCGCCGGCTCGAGATCGCGCGCGGCCTGCTGCACACGCCGAAGATCCTGTTCCTCGACGAGCCTACGCTAGGGTTGGATCCGCAGAGCCGCAATCAGCTCTGGACGCACGTGAAGCACTTGAACGAGACCGAGGCAGTCACGGTGTTCCTAACGACGCACTACATGGACGAGGCCGATCGCGTCGCGCAGCGCGTGGCGGTGATCGACCATGGCAAGATCGTCGCGATCGGCTCGAGCGCCGAGCTCAAGGCACAGACGGGAGCCGATTCGCTCGAAGCGGCGTTCCTGAAGCTCACGGGCACGACGATTCGCGACGAGGCCGCGAATAGCGCGGACGCGATGCGGCAGATGGCGCGGATGTGGAGCAGGGGACAGCGACGATGAACGTGATCTTCGTGTTGTGGCTCCGAGAAGTGAAGCGCTATCTGCGCTCGCGGCCGCAGATCATCGCTTCGCTAGGACAGCCGCTGCTGTACCTGCTCGTGCTCGGCTTCGGCTTGAGCCGGGTCACGCAGATCTCCGGGGCCGCGAACTACATGCAGTTCGTCGCGCCCGGCGTGATCTGCATGGGCATCTTGTTCACGTCGATCTTCTCCGGCATCGGGTTGCTCTGGGACCGGCAGTTCGGCTTTCTCAAGGAGACGCTCGTGGCGCCCGTGCCGCGGCTGCAGATCATGGCCGGCCGCACGCTCGGCGGCGCGACGATTGCGATCATTCAGGGCACGCTCGTGCTCATACTCTGCATGCTCGTGGGCTTCAGGCCGCAGGGCTTCGCGGCGATTCCGCAGGCGTTCCTGTTCATGGTGCTCATCGCGATCGTGTTCGCCGCGCTCGGCACGGCGATCGGATCGACGCTGCGCGACATGCAGGGTTTCCAGATGATCATGAACTTCTTGATCATGCCGATCTTCTTCCTGTCGGGCGCGCTGTTTCCGCTCACCAATCTGCCGACGCCACTACTGGTCGCCACGCGCCTCGATCCGTTGTCGTACGGCGTCGACGGTTTGCGCGGCGCGTTCATCGGCCTCGCGAATATCGGCGTCGCATTCGACGTCGTCGTGCTCGGCGTGCTCGCGACCGCGTTCCTGATACTCGGCGCGTGGGCGTTCTCGAGGATCCAGGTGTGACATTCGTGCGCACAGGCAATCAGTCCGCAGTCGCGCGCGAGCACGGGTCGTCGCGGGTCGTCCGAATCGCCGCCGCGCTGCTCGCACTCGGAGCCGCCGGAAGCGCGACGGCGCACCACTCGTTCGCCGTGCACTTCGTCGCGGACAAGATCGTCACGGTCAAGGGCACGGTGGAAGAGTTCAGCTTCCGCAATCCGCATGGGCTGTTGATGCTCACGGCGAAGGACGCGAGCGGCGCCGAGCAGCATTGGCGCATCGAGACGAACTCGCCGAACATTCTGCGACGGCGCGGATGGTCGGACGATTCGATCAAGCCGGGCGACCAGGTGACCGTCGAGGGCTATCCCGCGCGTGACGGCTCGCCGTCGATGCGGGTCTACCGCGTGACGTTCCCGGACGGCCGCGAGCTCGTCGGCCAGCGGCCCGATCCCACCGTCGTGCCGGGGCAGGACTGATGCCGCGCCTTGCGCCGATTGCGCTCGGCGCGCTCGCGTTCATGGCGTGCAACGCGGCGAGCTCCGCGCCCAGCCTCGACGGCTTCTGGACCGTGAAGTTCGAGCGTAAGCCGTCGGGACAAGCCTTGATCGATTCACTGCCGAAGGGTGCGGTGCTGATCAACGACACGGGAGCGGGCGAGCTCGCCGCGGGTGACTTCGCAGGGTTGAAGCTGAAGCCGGCCGCGATCGATCAGGTCAAGAAATACAACTACGCGGATGAGCTCAAGCGCGAGAACACGTGCGTACCGCCCTCCGTCGTCTTCTACATGCAGGCGCCGTTCCCGATGGAGATCTATCAGGGCCGCGATCTGATCGTATTCAAAATGGAGTACTTCGACATGGTCCGCGTCGTGTTCCTCGACGGACGCGCGCATCCGCCCGAAAGTGCTCCGCACTCGAAGTCGGGTTATTCGACGGGTCGATGGGACGGCGACACCCTCGTTGTCGAGACGACGCACATCGAGCCCGGCACTTTCATGAACAACGGCTTCAGCCACAGCGCGCACATCAAGCTCAGCGAGCGCTTTCGGCTGAGCCCCGACGGCAATACGCTGTGGCTCACGCAGGTCTACGAGGATCCGGAGACTTTCGACGGCGTCGCCGCTCGCTACATGGCGTGGACGCGCAAGCCTGGCGAGTTCGTATTCCCATACGAATGCGACTCGAGCTACGGCAAGTAGCGATGCCGGTGCAACGCTCACAGCGGCCGCTCCGCACGGCGCGGCCGGAGTCGCGAAGATGAGCGTCGCCGCGACAGCGAAAGGTGCCGGCACGCGCGCGATCGTCTCCTGGGCGCTGTTCGATTTCGCGGGCGCGCCGTTCACGACGTTGGTGGTCACGTTCATCTACGCGACTTACTTCACGCAAGCGATCGCCGCGGAAGCGATCCACGGCACCGTGCTTTGGTCGCGCGGCGTGTCGTTCACGGCGCTGCTCGTCGCACTCTGCTCGCCACTGCTGGGCGCGCTCGCGGATCGAGGCGGCTATCGCAAGCGGATACTGGCCGTCACGACGCTCGTCTGCGCCGCCGGGTCCGCGGCGCTGTACTGGGTCTTGCCGGGACAAGTGCTGCGCGCGCTTGCGTGCGTGGTGGTCGCGAACATCGCGTTCGAGTTCGCCGCCGTTTTCAACAACGCATTTCTTCCGGACATCGCGCCGCGCGATAAAATCGGCCGGCTGTCCGGCATCGGTTGGGCATGCGGCTACGTCGGTGGGCTGCTCGCGCTCGTCGCCGCGCTCGTGATGTTCGTGCAGCCCGAAACGCCATGGTTCGGCTTCGTGAAGGCTGGCGGCGAAAATATTCGCGCGACGAACTTGCTTGTCGCGATTTGGTACCTCGTGTTCAGCATTCCGCTGTTCCTCTGGGTGCCCGAAGACCGATCGCGCGTTTCGCGCGCGGGGCACGTGGTCGCGGACACGTTCGCGCAGCTCCGCCGGACGTTCAGCGAGATCCGCAAGTATCGCCAGATCGTCCGCTTCCTGTTCGCGCGGCTAATCTACAACGACGGCCTCGTCACGGTGTTCGCGTTCGGGGGCATCTACGCGGCCAATACGTTCGGGTTCAGCCTCCAGCAGGTGCTCGAGTTCGGCATCGTGATCAACGTAGCCGCGGTGTTCGGCGCCGTGTCACTCGGTTTCCTCGACGACAAGATCGGCGGCAAGCGCACGATTGCGATCTCGTTGATCGGTCTCATGGGTGCGACGGTGCTCGCAATGCTTGCGACGTCCGCCACGATGTTCTGGATCGCGGGAATCGCGATCGGCATCTTCGCGGGCCCGAATCAGGCCGCGAGCCGCTCGCTGATGGCGCGCTTCGTGCCGCCCGCCGTCGAGAACGAGTTCTTCGGCTTCTTCGCTTTCTCGGGCAAGCTCACCGCGTTCATCGGGCCGTTTTTGCTCGGCGTTCTGACCGAAGTATCGGGCTCGCAGCGCGTCGGCGTGGGCGTCGTCGTGCTGCTGTTCATCGTTGGACTGATTGCGCTCACGTTCGTCGACGAGCGTGAAGGCAACCGCGTGCGCGCTCAGGGCTGAGCAGTGCGGGACTCCGAGATCGAACCGATATAGTTAGCTGCTGCATATCGATCCGCAGCGCGAGAATAAGGCTGCATCGTGCCCCTTGGCTTGGGACCGGGGTTCGGGCATCGTATGCGCCCCTTGGCGGGTGGACCTCGTAACGACGTGTCTGGCAAGAAGATCCTGTACGTTTTCCCGGGACAAGGCTCGCAGTATCGCGGCATGGGGTTGGACCTCGCCGCGGAATTCCCAGCGGTGCGCGCGCTCTACGATCGCGCCAACGCGACACTCGGCTATGACCTCGCGGAGCTGTCGTTCCGCGATCCGCGCGACGAGCTCAAGCTCACGCGCTTCACGCAGCCGGCGCTGCTGACCCATCAAGTCGCTTGCCTCGATGTGTTTCGCGAGCTCGCGGGCGACGCCGCGCGTCCCGCGCTTGCGGCCGGACACAGCGTCGGGGAGTACGCCGCGCTCGTCGCGGCCGGCGCGCTCGGCTTCGAGCAGGCGCTAAAGCTCGTCGCTCGCCGCGGCGAGCTCATGAGCGAGCTCGGCCGCGGTGGCATGCTCGCGACGACGCTCGATTGGGCGACCGCTGCAGCTCTTGCCGACAAGCACTACTGCGGCATCGGCGCAAGCAACTTGCCCGATCAAACGGTGATCGCGGGCGAATCGGACGACCTGGACAGGCTCGCTGCGGAGCTCGAGACCGCGTTCCCTAACAAGCGCGGCGTGCGCTTGAACACCGAGGGCGCGTTTCACACCTACTTGATGGTCACCGCCGCACAGGAATTTCGGAAAGTGCTCGATCAAGCCGAGTTCGCGAGTGCCACGATCGACGCGCTTTCGAACTACACCGGCAAGCTGCACGAAAATTCGCCGGCAGCCATTCGCTCGCGGCTGTTCTTCCAGTTGTTCAATCCGGTCCGCTGGGTCGACTGCATGAACGCCGCGCTCGATGCAGGCGTCGACACGATCATCGAGTTCGGCGGCGGCATCGGGAAGGGCGACGGACCGGATGGGAAGCGTCCCAACCTCGAGTCGATCGTCAAGAAATCGTTGAAAGCACGCGCGCACCAAGCACAGTATCTGCCCGCCATCAACGCGGCTAGCCTTCGCGCGACCGCGCAGCAGTTGCGAAACTAGGAGTGATCACATGGGAGCTTTGACGGAACCCCACGGAGGGGAACTTAAGAATTTGTACCTCGACGAGGTTGGCGCGCGCGCTGAAAAGACGCGTAGCCGCGACCTGCCGTCGTGGGACCTCTCGATGCGCCAGACGTGCGACATCGAGATGCTGCTGAACGGCGCGTTCTCACCGCTCGAAGGCTTCCTCGGGGAAAAGGACTATCGCTCCGTCCTCGCAAGAACGCGCCTCGCGTCCGGAGTAATTTGGCCGATGCCGATCACGCTCGACGTGACCCCGGCTTTCGCGGACAAGATCAAGGAAGGCGCCACGATCGCGCTCCGCGACGCGGAAGGCGTGCTGATTGCGACGATGGATGTGTCCAGCGTCTACCGGCCCGACAAGGCGGCCGAGGCGAAGGCTGTCTTCGGCACAACCGACGAAACGCACCCCGGCGTGAGCTATCTCATGCGGCGCGCGAACGACGTCTACCTAGGCGGCAAGCTGCGCGGCGTCGAGGTTCCAAGTCACTACGATTTCAAGCACTTGCGTGATACTCCTCGCGAGCTTCGCGAACGATTTCAGAAGCTCGGCTGGCGCCGTATCGTCGCGTTCCAGACGCGCAATCCGATGCACCGCGCGCACCAAGAGCTCACGTTTCGCGCCGCCAAAGAGGTCGAGGCGAACTTGCTGATTCAGCCCGTCGTCGGCATGACGAAGCCGGGCGACGTCGATCACTACACGCGCGTGCGCTGCTACGAGCACCTGATCAAGGCGTATCCGGAGCAGACGACCGCGCTTTCGCTGCTGCCGCTCGCGATGCGCATGGGCGGGCCGCGCGAGGCCCTGTGGCACGCGATCATTCGCAAGAACTACGGGTGCACGCACTTCATCGTCGGCCGGGACCATGCGGGTCCGGGCAAGGACAGCTCGGGCAAACCGTTCTACGGTCCATACGACGCGCAGAATATGTTGAAGGAGCACGAGAAGGAGCTCGGCATCACGATGGTGCCCTTCAAGAACATGGTCTACGTCGAGGACAAGGCTCAGTACTTCCCCGACAACGAGGTCGAGCCCGGCATGCGCACGCTCGACATCTCCGGCACGGAGCTGCGTCGCCGCTTGCAAGAGGGCGCGGACATCCCCGAGTGGTTCTCCTTCCCCGAGGTCGTCGCGGAGCTGCGTCGAACGCATCCGCCGCGGCACCGGCAGGGCTTCACCGTGTTCTTCACGGGACTCTCGGGCTCGGGCAAATCGACGGTTGCGAATGCATTGATGGTCAAGCTCATGGAGATGGGCGGCAGGCCCGTCACGCTGCTCGACGGGGACGTCGTCCGCAAGCATCTCTCGAGCGAGCTAGGGTTCTCGAAGGAGCACCGCGATCTGAACATCCAGCGAATCGGCTACGTGGCGAGCGAGATCACGAAGAACGGCGGCATCGCGATTTGCGCGCCGATCGCGCCTTACGCGGCGACTCGCAAGCTCGTGCGCGAGATGATCGAGCCGCTCGGTGGCTTCCTGGAGCTTCACGTCGCGACGCCGATCGAAGTTTGCGAGGCGCGGGACCGCAAGGGCCTCTACGCCAAGGCGCGCGCCGGCATCCTCAAAGGCTTCACGGGTATCGACGATCCCTACGAAGTTCCAGAGAAGCCCGAGCTCCGTCTCGACACGGCAGAGCTCACGCCCGACCTCGCGGCCCACCGCATCATCGTCAAGCTCGAGTCCCTCGGCTTCATCCGCTAACCGCATCGCGCTCGCCGGCTCCGTGCCAAGCGAGCGCGTTGCAGCAGCGGCTGTCGGGCGTCAGGCCGAGGCGGGGAAGTACGCGCCGAAGTACTGGTTCAGCATGCGATCGTGCGGATCGAGCTCGCGGCGCACTTTGTTGAAGAAAGCCAACCGGCTGCCGTACCGCTGATTCACGAGCTCGGGCGTCGCGTTGCGGGTCTGATTGAAGAACGGGATGCCGCGATTGCTCGCGGCGAAATCGGCGAAGTCGAAAACGAAGTCGTCCCAGCCCTCCGTCTGCGTCGACAACGGGCTGATCGTGAACATCGCCGAATCGAACGATGGCGATAAGAGCGCGCTCCGGTCGCGATTGATCCTGAAGCTCACGCTCGGCATGTCGCAGCGGAACCCAGTCGACGCGTAATGCTCCTTGCAGAACAACTTGTAGGCGAGCACGGTGCTCGCGAACTCGGCCGCGGGGAAAGCCCACGTGGTATACGAGTAGCGGGCCTTGGCGCCGATGCGCCAGCGCCCGCTCTGCTCGACCGAGTTGCTGCCGGTCTTGACGAGCGCGCCGGTGAGGAAGCTCTGAGTGACCTCGCTCAGGCTGTCGATCAACGGATAGCGCAGCTGGCGGATCGGCATTGCGCGACCGAGCGAATGCGCGGCTTCGGGCAACGCGGTGTTCACGGCCCAGTCCTTCACGCGCCACGCGAAGCGTTTGCCGGGGTCCCCTTCCGCCGCAGGCCGGCGCAGCTCGAGGTAAATACGGTCGCGAAACGGGAGCAGATACAGCTTCACGCCAGCCCCCGCCGATAGCAGCTTTGGCCCGAGCTTGCCGAAGTCCTTGAACGACGTCTTCGCGGTTTGCACGGCGAAGCCTTGGATCGGGCGCACGCGCAGCGTGATCTCGTAAACGACGCCGAGCAGGCCGTAGCTGAGTCTCATGAGCGCGAGAAGGCTCTTGGTCTTGTCGCTCACGACGAAACGCTTGCCATTCGGGCTCAACACCTTGAGCTGGACCGCATGCGCCGCAAACTGCCCCACGTCGCCGGCCATCGACGCCTCGAGCCCCGCTGCACACACCGCGCCGCCGACCGTTCGGCTCGCGAGATCGAAGCCGCCGACGAGCTCGAGCCCTTCTTCTGAGAGCACTTCCGCGAGCTCGGGTAGCGAAATTCCGGGTTGAACCGTAACCGTGTCGCGATCGACCTTGAGCACTCGATTCATCGAGGAGAGATCGAGCTGCGTGCCGCCGTTCGCGGTGATGCAACGCGTCATCGAGCTGCCCGAGCCGATCGGGCGAACGGGCGAGGGGCAGCGCTTTCGGTCGTTCAAGACCTGGAGGATCTCGGTTGGCGTGCTCGCTTGAATCGTGACGGCCGGACCGGCCGATACTGCAGCGGGTGTTGGTACGCTGCGTCTGCGCGCGACGGCGGTGTTCATGGATGCTCCCTCTCCCAGTCGTTCTTTTGCTGCCGGCGTGGGGCTTCAGCACGACGAGCGGGAGAAGGACGCGGCGCGCCTCGCGCGGCGTGCCGGCAACCCCGCTGTCATAGGACGAATCCCTTAGACCGGAAGCTTTGCGTCCCCGGCTTTCGCCGGGTTTACCGTGATCAGCCCGGCGACTATGTCTCAGAAGCGCGTCGGCGGCAAGCGACGTCGGTCACTCGCGACAAGATTATGTCAATGTCAACGCGGTGGCTGGGAGTCGGTGCCGGTCTCGAGCGCCTTGTCGAGAAAGTGGTAAATCTTGCGGCGCGTGAAGTTGAGCCCGAGCGGCGTGAGCGAGTAGAACGCCGTGCGATGGTGGTAGAGCAGCGTAATGCGTTGGGGATGGCCGGTGACCTCCCACAGCGCCGCGCGCGCCGACTCCGGCATGCAGTCGTCGAAATACGAATCGATCATCAAAATCTTGTTCGGATCGTAGTGGCCCGGGTACATCGTGGGATCGGCGGTATCGAATAGGCTGGCGAAGAAGTTTCGGTACTGATCGAGCGTCCACCCGAAGGTCTTCATCGTGTGGTCGCGGACCTCGGCGACTCGATCGCCGCAGCTCGCGAACACGTCCGCGTAGTGCGCGGCTCCCATCATGAATACCGCGGCGTCGATGCGCGAGTCGTTGCCGAGCAGCGTCGCGGTCACGAGCGCGCTCATGCTGAAGCCGACGAATGCTATGCGCGTGGCGTCGATCTCCGGCTGTGTCGCGGCCCAGTCGATCAACCGACGCATGTCGACCACGGCCGACCGATAGCGCTCGGCGCTGTCGCGCGCCATCGCCATGAACTCGGCCTCGGTCTTTGCCCCCCGCAACGTGACCCACGGGAACAGCGGCGCCGAGTCGTAGACCCAGATCACGTTGGTGTCCTTGCCGGCGTGACGCGCATAACCGTGCGAGATCTTGTCGGGCGGGTAGGTGCTCGTCCCCCAGATCGGCATCACGACGACGAGCTTTTTGGGGCCGGAATCGCGGCTGCGTAGATACAACCCGTCGACGATGTTCTGCGGATGGCCATTGTGTCCGCTCGAGGCGTACTCGATGCGGAAGATGTCGTGCGCGTGCGTCTGGTCCATCGGCGTCAGACGAACGTCGGGCGGATTGTTGCCCGGCGCGGGGTCGGAGAATTCGGGATGGCCCTGCGCGTTCGGGGTGTATGTGAACCCGACCGGCGG
>Ga0070671_100004175_pt1 | contig 11419 bp, 9 predicted proteins | sample KBSS73metaG_FD_65341 | JGI IMG/M metagenome (GOLD analysis project Ga0070671, IMG submission 65341) | Switchgrass rhizosphere microbial communities from Kellogg Biological Station, Michigan, USA - KBS S7-3 metaG | ecosystem: Host-associated > Plants > Roots > Rhizosphere > Soil ... | reverse complement strand
TCTGTTCAGCTCAACCATCACGGTGGGCGACACGGTCTACCTCTCCGGCATCATGGCCCCGGTCGACACACCTGCCGACCCGGCGAAGGGAACTCCAGCCATCATCAAGGGTGATACCAAGACCCAGGCCATCGCCGCCATTCAGCTCATTCAGAAGTCACTCCAGTCTGTAGGGCTGGACCTCGGCGACATCGTACAGATGCAGGCCTTCCTGACTGGCGACCCCGCAAAGGGCGGTCAGATGGACGTTGCCGGGTGGAATGAAGCTTACAAGCAATTCTTCGGAACCGCTCAGCAGCCCAATAAGCCTGTCCGCGCCACAATGCAGGTCGCCGCTCTCGTTGTGCCTACTGGTCGCATCGAGATCATGGTGATTGCGGCGCGCCACAAGTAGATCAAGGCTCGAGCGGTCTTTGAAATTGGGAAAGATCGCTCGCCTTCCCTCGGGCTCCGTCGTAGTCTGGCTGACAACCAAATTCAGGTGGCTTTCCTGATGTTGAGCTCCTTTGAGAGTGCTGTCGTTATCGTCGTGTCTGTTGCCACTGCGCTGCTCTTGGTCGCGTTGCTGAATCGTCTGTGGCCGAGCGACAATCGCAAACTGCTTAACGACGTAACGGGATGGCAACTGGGCGTTCTGGGTACGACGTACGGGGTAATCCTCGGCTTTATGCTTTTTACGGCATGGGGAGGATTTCGCGGGGCGCAGTCGGATGCAAATCTTGAGGCGACCGCGATGCTGAACGTCTACCGCCTTTCCTCTGGTCTTCCTTTACCGGAGAAGGAGGCGATTCAGAAGCTCGCACGGAGGTACGAATGGGTCGTGGTCAACGAAGAGTGGCCTGCGATGCAGCATCAGGCCGATAATTTTGCGGCATCTCATGTGCTGACGGAGATGTGGACGGTTCTGGGAGCAACGAAAGCAGCTTCGGCTGCCGAGATCAACAGCATTGATCACATTCAGTACGCGATGAGCGATCTCGCAGAGCGCAGAAACATCCGTGATGAGCAGCGGAGCAATGGAGTTCCTCCGCTGTTGTGGGCCCTTCTGCTCATTGGGGGCGGAGCGACGATCGTGTCCTCGTGCATATTGGGCAACGACAAGAAGTGGCTCCACTACTGCCAGGTGGGTGCGCTGACGTTCGTTATTGTCACCACACTGGCGGCCATTGCAGATCTGGCCCGGCCTTATGAGGGCGCCGCTGCGGTTCAACCCTCGGCCTTTACGCGCGCACTTCAGATTATGGAATCGCCGAAGACGCCTAATGGCCCATAGCCTCGGGGTCGAGTTTGGCGCGCTTGTTCGGAAGCCTCATCACGAAGGGTAGCGGCACAAGGCAAATGATGATGATGGAGAGAATGTAGAAGGCGTTCTTGTAGCTCAGCATCGTGGCCTGGCGCAGCATGTCCTGATAGGCGCGGCCAACGGCGAGCTGAGAGGCCTGTGCGGCAGGCATGCCGTGCGCCATCAGCATTTCCTTAATCTTGCCCATGTACAGCTGGTAGGGGACGCTTCCGGGAATTACGTTGGCCGCCAACGCAACCTGATGGATCTGAGCGCTGCGCGAGATGAACGTCGTCAGCAACGCCGTTCCTACGCTGCCGCCCAGATTTCGGGCGAAGTTGGAGAGGCTGGAGATCTGGTTCGTCTTGTTGGCCGGAACGCCGACGTAGTTCAGCGTGCTGATGGGAATGAAAACGAAGGGCAGGCCGATGACCTGGAGCATGCGCCACAGCGTTACGGTTCCAAAGGCGGTATTGAGGTCAAGACGGGTCAGGTTATAGATTCCGGCGGCAGTGGCGACGTATCCCAGCGCAACCATTACCCGTGGATCTCCCTTGCCCAGCGTTCGGCCAGCAACACCCATCATCAACATCATCATGAAGCCCGCGGGTGACAGCACCATGCCGGCACGTTCGGCTGTGTATCCAAGCAGGACCTGCAGATATTGCGGAATGAGGACGGTGCTTCCAAAGAGCACCATGCCGAGGATCAACTGCAGGAAGACCGCAGTGCCGAAGTTGCGGTTCTTGAGCAGCTTCAGGTCAACGATGGGGTGCGAGTGGTTCCACTCCCATATCGCGAAGACGATCAGTGTGATCGCCGCGAGTGTGGCGCAGGTGACGATCATCGACGACCCGAACCAGTCCTTCTCCTGTCCCTTGTCGAGTGTGAACTCGAGGAAGCCGACGCCGACGGCAACGAGGCCGAGGCCGAAGAAGTCGACCTTCTCGTTGCGCGCCTCTTTCATGCGCGCCTTCAGATGTGGTGGATCTTCGACCATGCGGTTGCTGAGGTAAAGCGATAGCAGGCCAACGGGCAGGTTGATGAAGAAGATCCAGTGCCAGTTGAAGTTGTCCGTAATCCAGCCGCCAAGGGTAGGGCCGATAGCCGGAGCAACGACCACGGCCATGCCGTAGACCGCGAAGGCCTGGCCGCGCTTTTCGATGGGGAAGGTGTCGGCGAGGATAGCCTGTTCGCTGGGCGCAAGGCCACCACCGCCCGCGCCCTGCAGGATGCGGGCAAAGACGAGAAAGGGAAGCGTCTGTGCGACGCCGCAGAGCAGCGAGCAGATCGTAAATAGCGCCACGCACGTCATGTAAAAGCGTTTGCGGCCGAAGCGATTCGAAAGCCAGCCGGAGATCGGCAGCACAATGGCGCTCGAGACGAGGTAGCTGGTGAGTACCCAGGTCGCTTCCTCCTGGCTCGCGCCGAGCGTGCCAGCCATGTGGGGCAGCGCAACGTTGGCGATCGAGGTGTCCAGAACCTCCATGAATGTGGCCAGCGTGACCGTGAGGGCCACGAGCCACGGGTTGTGGTGTGGCTTCCATACGGCTGGCGTGAGATCCGGACTTGCGGTTGCTGCGGCTGACATATAAGGTTCCTGATATAATATCAGCTGGCTGATATTAGGTCGACCCTGAGGATATGAAAAAACAGCGACTGCCAAAGCGAGAAGAGCAGGCGAAACAGGCGTTCCAGAAGATGAAGCGAATCCTGCTGGCTTTTCGTACCCGGGTGGATGAGGAGCTTCGTCCACAGGGTGTGACCTTGGCCCAGTTGCAGGTCCTGTTCGCGGTGCGTGCCCAGCCCCGAAGTTCGGGGGCTCAGATCGCCCGTACCTGTTACGTTACGCCGCAGTCTGCACAATCTTTGTTGAAACATCTCGAGGACGGCGGTCTTATCGTTCGCGGCAAGGATCCTGTCAACGACCGTATCGTTACGATGAGCATCACGGATGCCGGTGAGAGGTTAGCTCAGTCGGTCGAGAGCAACACTCAACCTCTCCAGCGTGAACTGTGGCGTGGGATCACGGATCTCGAACTTGAGCAGCTGAACATTTTGCTTAAGAAGTGCCTTGAAAACCTGGGTTCGCAAGAGCAATTGCTTCCGGAGCGTTAGTCGCTGGCCCTCGCTGCGAACCGTAGCCTGACATAGTCGGCGGTCCAGTTTCCATCTCCGTCCCGAAGAATGGGCTCGAGCAGGACGACTGTTCGGGCCAGCGCAGCAGCGCGGTCGCCAGTGTTGAGCCGGTCGAGTACGCCGTTGCGAAAGGTCTCGAGCCACGCTTCCATGCCGTTGGGCAGAGGTGTGGGACGTGGAATCAACTCAATCGAATCGACTGTGAAGCCCGCGTTTTCCAGCAGAAGGCGGTAGACTCCGGGCGATGGATAAAAGGAGGCTGCGGCGTGCTCTGTATTGATTCCGTAGGGTTCGAGCACAGCCGACAGCGCAGTGCGGATTGCAGCGATATTGCCCTGGCCGCCCATCTCGGCGACGAACCGTCCGCCGGGTCGCAGTGCGCGGTGCACTCCGGCCAGCAAAGCGGGTTGCCGCTCTGCCGAAAGCCAGTGCAGCGCCGCATTCGAAAAGATCGCATCGAACTCGTGGTGATAGGGAAGAGCATCGGCGCTGTGCTGGTCGACACGGAGGCCGCGCTTTCGCGCAGCTTCGAGCATCGCCGGCGAGTTGTCTACGCCGAGAACGTCCGCGCCCGTCGCTGCGAGTTGTTCGGTAAGCGCTCCGTCGCCGCAGCCAAGATCAAGGATGTGTTCGCCTGCCCTGGGCGCCAGCAACTCCACAACTCCAGCAGCAAGGGTCGCGACGAAGCGGCCATTGGCCGCGTAGGCTGCTGTGTTCCAGGTTTGGCCGGTGGGAGTTGCTGTGCTCATGCTTCTATTGTTGGCATCGTTGGCGTTCATGTGCGAGCAAAATAAGAATTTCGCAACGTCCTATAAGCAGTGCCTGATGCTGCCGCATTCTCCTAGGTGCCGTAGCCGCGGTGCTTCATGGCCTGCAACTCCTGTGTGCTTGGCCACGAGATCGTCAGCAGAAACGCGGAGTCTTCGGTGGCTTCAACCTCGTGCCGAATGGATGCGCCGAGCGTGATGAGGCTACCTGTTGGGAGATCGTGTGCCTTGCCCACTGCGGTAAAGCGAATGCGTCCCTTCAGCACCTGCACCGATAGAGTGCCATCAGCGTGATGCTCCTTCATCTTCGCGCCGGGTTCCATGGAGATGAGCACGGTTCGGAAGTCGTGCTTCTTGAAGAGCGTTTTTGCGTAGTGTCCGGACTGCCAGGGTTTTTTGCTCTCCGAGTCGGCGATCTCACGCGAGAGATCGAAGTGGATGAGTTTGTCGATCATGTTGCCATCAGCTGTTGACGTAGTCATCGGGCTCTGTCCTCCGTTCGCGCCACATGCTACGCCTTTCTGTTACGACGCGCACAGATCCTGAGCGCATATCCGGTACACCCTTGCATATACTTGGGATTCGCGCCTTTGCACAAAGCAGCGCGCAGACTGAGGAGCATCGGCATGACAGACAACAAAGTGGCAATCGAGTTCGCGAAGCAAAACCGTGATCGGTTTGTGGATGAGTTAAAGGCGCTTCTGCGCATTCCGTCCATCTCGACGCTGCCTGAGCATGCTGCAGACGTTCGTCGTGCCGCCGAATTTGTTGCCGCCGAGCTTCGGCGGATCGGAATGGAGAATGTCCGGCTAATTGAGACAGTGTCGGCCGATCATCCCAACGGCCATCCGCTTGTCTATGCAGATTGGCTGCACGCCAAAGATAAGCCTACGGTTCTCTGTTACGGCCACTACGACGTGCAGCCCGCCGAGCCTCTGGACGAATGGACGTCGCCGCCGTTTGAGCCAACGGAGCGCAGCGGCAATCTTTACGCACGTGGCGCCGTTGATGACAAGGGCCAAATGTGGATGCACGTGAAGGCACTGGAGTCGCTGTTTGCAGCAAACGGCGGCAAACTTCCGGTTAATGTTCGCGTGATCGTTGAGGGCGAAGAGGAGGTGGGCGGGGAGGGAATCGCGCGCTTCGTCCGCGAGCACGGCGACCAATTGCGCGCCGATGTCGCCCTTGTAAGCGATACCGAGATGTTCGCACCCGATCTTCCGACGCTCTGTGTCGGATTGCGCGGCATGATCTACACCGAGATTGAGGTTCGCGGTGCGCGTACTGATCTGCACTCCGGCATGTACGGTGGCGCGGCTCCTAACCCCTTCGTTGCGCTTGCGCAGATTATTACCAAGCTGAAGGATGAGAGCGGACGCGTGCTTGTGCCCGGGTTCTATGAGAAGGTCGCCACGCCTACGACTGAAGAGCTGAAGGCATGGAAGGCGTTGCCGTTCGACGAGGAGCATTATCGCGAGAGGGAGGTTGGATCGCGTGAGCTCACCGGCGAACCGGGCTATAGCGTCCTTGAGCGCACATGGGCTAGGCCTACGCTGGACGTCCATGGAATGCCCGGCGGTTTCATCGGCGCCGGTGCGAAGACGGTTATTCCGGCAAGGGCTCTGGCAAAGGTGAGCATGCGTCTGGTTCCCGACCAAACCCCGGCTGAGGCTTTTGCGAAATACAAAGCATACGTCGAATCCAGTGCGCCTCGCGGGGTTGAGGTTACGGTGCGAATGATCCACTCTGGGGACCCGATTGTTGTCTCCACCGACAACCCGTATGTGCAGGCAGCTACGGGAGCGATGCGCGAGGTATTCGGTACCGAGACGGTCTTCGTGCGTGGCGGGGGATCCATTCCCATTGTGGGTGACTTCGTGCGCGAACTGAAGATTCCTACGCTGATGATGGGATTCGGTCTTCCCGACGACAACCTGCACGCACCCAACGAGAAGTTCAACCTCGCCAACTTCCGCCGCGGCATCGAATCCATTGTGCGCTTCTTCAACGCTGTCGGTGCGTGATGCCGGGCTCGGCTAAGCCTTCTATCGGCGGGTACGTCCTGGCGGGAGGACGCAGCACCCGCATGGGACGCGATAAGGCTTTGCTTGAACTTGCGGGTAAGCCTCTAGTGCAGCATGCGGTGCTGAAGCTTCGCCGGCTTACCGGCGAGGCATACATCCTCGGTCACCGTGCAGAGCTTTCGGCCTTTGCCCCGCTTGTGCCTGATCTGCGCAAGAGTTGCGGACCGCTTGGTGGAATCGAGGCCGCGCTCGCTCATACACAGCACGAATGGATTATGGTGCTTCCCGTCGACATGCCATTCGTTCCGACGACCTTGCTGGATGATTGGATTCGCAGCGTAGTGGACCAGCCTCGAGCGCGCATCGCGATGTTCACTGTCGATGGCCTCCCGCAGCCGGCACTGAGCCTGCTGCATCGATCGCTTCTATCATGGGTGACTAAAGCGCTGGACGAAGGCCGCCTCAAGCTCTATCCGGCGCTGGAGGCTGGAGCCGCAAGGCTTGCCGCGGACAACTCCGATCGACTTGATGAAGTTCTGCTAAGCAGCAATTGGAATAGTGAGACTATACCAACGAGACTCGCTTTGCCAGAGGCACAGTTGGCGGCGCGGCATCTCTGGTTCGCAAATCTGAATACTCTCCAGGAGTTCGCTGAGGCTGAACGGCACGTGAATGCTTTGGATACCTGAACTGTGCGCTGTTCGCCCTGCGAATAGCAACAGATGGGACAATAGCGGTTGAGAGGAATGGGATCGGATGGACGAGTTCCTGGACAAAGCGGCAGAGGAGGAGTCAGCAGACTCCGAGACATCAAAGCTGGGGCAAAAACTCGACAAGCGCGACACCATAGAGAAGAGCGACGCCGCCGGTTCGGCTCACATCGCCGATAGCAAGATGGATCTGCCGGCGGACGAGGTGCCTCTCACGGCCGACGTCTCTGCGGATGTGGCCCCTGCTATGGGCGAGTTTATGGACCAGGCGAAGCTGCAGAACGAAGCTGCGGCGGACGCCGTTCCTGAGGTTCGCGACAAACCAGGGTCCTATATCTCGTTTGAAAAGATCTCAAAGTCTTTCGGGGATGTAGTCGTCCTTAAAGACGTCAGCTTTTGTGTCCTGCCCGGCGAGACGCTCTGCATCCTGGGGCGCAGCGGCGTAGGCAAATCCGTCTCGCTCCAAATGTTGATGGGTTTCCTGAAGCCCGATAGCGGAATCATCCGCGTCGCCGGAGACGACATCACCAATTACAGCGAGGTGCAGATGCAGGCGGTGCGTCGCAAGGTGACGATGGTCTTTCAGAACGGCGCTCTCTTCGATTCCATCACTGTCGGCGAGAACGTGGCATTTCCACTGCGCGAGCGCGGCGACCTGGCTGAAGAGCAGATACTGCAGGTCGTCAAGGGTTTGCTGGAGATGGTCGGCGTGGCCGGCATGGAGAACCTGTTGCCCTCCGACCTCTCAACCGGCATGAAGCGCTCTGTCGCCATCGCCAGAGCGCTCGCGGCGCAACCGGAGGCGATTCTTTACGACGAGCCGACTACCATGGTCGATCCCTTGATGGCGCATCTGTTAGGAGACCTCATCGAGCGCCTCAAGCAGCAGCTGCATCTCACCAGCATTGTTGTTACGCACGACATGCGTTTTGCCAAAAAGCTGGCGGACCGTGTGGTCTTCCTGCACGCCGGGAGAGCTCGTTTCTTTGGTACTATGGAAGAAATGGAGCAGAGCAGCGACCCCGTCCTACAGGAATTTCTCTCGCTCGACCAACTCGTAATGCCCACACCATAGGTGCGACTCAAGGCACCCTACGGAACCATAACTGTCACTACTCCCTAGTATCGACAATCACACGTTTGTGGCATCGTGTGAATAAGTTAGGTCTTCTACAAAGGTATCCAAGGTGCTGGTTGGCGTCGTGTCTTCCAGTGTCAATATTCTTCATTCTTCCAGTCGGGACCGTACGTTACCGCCAAATCATAGTTAACGCATGCGAAGCAACTTCGCGAACGCAGCAGGTGTCGAATTGTTTAACTTGAAACACTCTATTGGAATGGGTCGCGGCTGAAGGCCGTCTCACCCCAATCTTCTAGCCTGGGAATTATGGTTGAGAGGCGTTCGCCATGGCAACACCGGACTATCTGCAGCAAGTAATCATCTCGGGACGAAAGGCCGGCACGCAAAGCCGGCGAGCACGTTCGACCCGTTTTGGAATCCTGCGACGACCCTCGGTCAATAGTCTTGTATGGGCTTCGCTTGATCTCCTTACAGTGTTCGTTGCCGGTCTCTTTGCGTTACGCCTTCACATCGTCTTGCCCGCAGAGGCCCCTCCGTATTCGGTAGTCCCCCAGTTGCTTCAGTCGTCAGAGCATCTCCTGGTCTTTTATTTCTTCTGGTTCGCTGCGTGCCTCATCTTCATTACCCGCTCGTACGGGCTCTACGGCCCGATTCAAAACCGCAGCGGCTTGCACGAGCAGCGCATGACGATTCAGGCTTGCTTTACCTCCGGCCTTCTGCTCTGTGGCACGCTTTATCTTTCAAACGGCAACTCCGTCTCCCGCCTCGTTGTGATTCTTACCGTGATCTTTTCCACGGTTCTGCTTTGCATACGACGAGCATTCTGGCGCCGCGTCGTTTACCGCCGCTGCCGTGCCGGCATCGAGACCCGCAATGTGCTCATCGTTGGCGCTGGCCGCGTGGCACATGCTCTTCGCAACCATATCGATTCCCTCCAGCATCTGGGCTTCCGCTTCAAAGGATTCGTTGCCCTAACCGAGCGCGAGGCTGAGAGCGGGGACTCCGATGTGATCGGCGACGTGCGCAACTGCCTCTCGCTTGCCCGTTCGCTCTTCGTCGACGAGATATTCTTCTCCGTTCCGGGCGACAAGAAACTCGTCATCCGCATGGTCGAAGAGGCTCGCCAGGCCGGAATCGACGTTCGAGTGGTCCCCGACCTCTACGATGGGCTTGCCTGGAACGCGCCCGTTGAATACATCGGACAGTTTCCGACTATCCCGCTGCATCGCCGCGAGTTTCCCATCGGCGGTTTCCTTCTCAAACGCGTGCTGGATATCACCGTTTCTTCGATCGCGCTCGTTCTCCTCTCTCCCATCATGCTGGCTATCGCCATCGCCATCCGCATCGACTCAGAGGGATCGACCTTCTATCGAGCGCATCGCATCGGGCGTAAGGGACGCACCTTTACGTGCTATAAGTTCCGCACCATGGTTGCCAACGCGGACAAACTCCGCGAGCAGCTTTCGCACATGAACGAGCGCGACAGCGTCCTGTTCAAGATCGCCAACGATCCCCGTATTACTCGCGTGGGCCGCTGGCTCCGCAAGTACTCGCTCGACGAGCTGCCGCAGTTCTACAACGTCCTCCGGGGCGACATGAGCTTGGTCGGTCCGCGGCCACCAATCGCGCACGAGGTCGAGCAGTACGACCTCTCGCATCTGCGTCGCCTCAACGTGCTGCCGGGAATCACCGGCCTCTGGCAGGTCGAAGCGCGCCAGGATCCCTCCTTCGACAGCTACATCTCGCTCGACACGGCCTACGTGGAGAACTGGAGCCTGTGGCTGGATATGAAGATCCTCGCGCGAACGGTAGGAGTTGTGGTAGCTGGAACCGGAAGCTGACCCGGAATTCCCGCCTAACCGCGAAAGCGTTAGACTTAAGGCTGTGAAGATAGCGCTGTCGCAGATCAACCCCACGGTGGGGGACTTCACCGGAAACACGCACAAGATCCTCGAATACGCCGCTCGAGCGGCCGAACAGGGTGCAGACCTAGCCGTCTTCCCCGAACTTGCCGTCTGCGGTTACCCTCCTGCCGACTTTCTCGAAAAGACTACCTTTGTAGAGCGGGCCTGTCAGGCAATCGACGAGATTGCTGAATGGACCGCCACGCCAGGCCGTCCAGCACTCCTCGTCGGCTCCGTCATGCCGGACCACTCGCCGGTGGGTAAGCGTGTTCGCAACGTCGCTGTGCTCCTGTCGGAAGGGAAGATAGCCTTCGTTCAGCAGAAGATGCTGTTGCCCTTCTATGACGTCTTCGACGAGCAGCGTTACTTTGAACCGGGCACTTCGCAATCGCTGACCATGGTCGCGGGCCAGCCCGTTGCGATCACGATCTGCGAGGATGCGTGGAACGATAAGGGCTTCTGGCCGCGCCAGCTATACTCCGTCGACCCTGTTGATGCCCTCATGAATCAATGGCAATCGCAGGCGGTCCAGCTCGACGGCCACCCGCGCCTCATTCTCAATATCTCTGCCTCGCCCTTCAACCAGGGCAAGTCGCAGGTTCGCCAGCGAATGCTCGCCGCGATTGCAGAGCGGCATAACGCCTTCGTCTTAATGGTCAACCAGGTTGGAGGCAACGACGGCCTCGTCTTCGACGGCTCGTCGCTGATGCTTGCGCCCAACGGTGAGGTCATCGGCCGCGCCGCCTGTTTTGCTGAAGACCTCGTCCTCGTCGATACCGAACACACAGCTGCTGCTCCTCCGCCGCCCTGCGACAACATAGCCGAGGTCTGGCAGGCCCTGGTGCTCGGCACGCGCGATTACGTCCGCAAATGCGGCTTCAGGAAGGTGTTAGTAGGACTTAGTGGCGGCATCGACTCCGCACTGGTGGCGGCGATCGCCGGAGAGGCGCTCGGAGCGGAAAATGTCGTCGGCGTCGGAATGCCGACCGAATACTCTTCGCTGGGCTCCATCTCCGACGCGCGTAAGCTCGCAAAGAACCTCGGCATCCGTTTCGAGCTGCTTCCAATCCACGAGGTCTTCGCCCAGTTCCAGAAGGTTCTCGATCCTCTTTTTACCGGGACACCCTTCGGCCTCGCAGAAGAGAACCTGCAGCCGCGCATCCGTGGAACGCTGCTCATGGCTCTCTCAAACAAGTTCGGGGCTCTCGTCCTCACTACCGGCAACAAAAGCGAGATGGCCGTTGGCTATTGCACGCTCTACGGCGACATGGTCGGCGCGCTCGCTGTTATTGGCGATGTATATAAGACTCAGGTCTACGAACTGTCGCGCTATGCCAATCGCGCAGGCGAGATCATCCCCCAGGCCACGCTCGACAAGCCGCCCTCGGCTGAGCTGAGGCCCGGCCAGCGGGACACTGATTCGCTCCCGCCATACGATGTCCTCGATCCAATCCTTGAGGCGTATGTTGAGCGCTACCTCTCCGCCGAGCAGATCGCCGAGGAGCAAAACGT
>Ga0070671_100004174_pt1 | contig 11419 bp, 8 predicted proteins | sample KBSS73metaG_FD_65341 | JGI IMG/M metagenome (GOLD analysis project Ga0070671, IMG submission 65341) | Switchgrass rhizosphere microbial communities from Kellogg Biological Station, Michigan, USA - KBS S7-3 metaG | ecosystem: Host-associated > Plants > Roots > Rhizosphere > Soil ... | reverse complement strand
GGTCAGCCACGGCGTCAGCACATAGCCCGAGATGGTGTGCAGCACCAGCGACACGCCGGCGGTCATCAGCGCCGATTCGATGTTGCCGAACTGCATCAGGCCGACTGCCGCCGAGGCGACCGTGAAGACGATGGAGCCGACATACGGGATGAAGTTCAGGACGCCTGCGACGATGCCCCAGACGGCGGCCTGCTGAACGCCGATCCAGACGAAGCAGAGCCAGGTCGCGATGCCGACCAGCACGCTCGTGAACACCTGGACCAGCAGGTAGCGCTGGATCTGCGCAGTGATCTCGTCGAGCGCCTGGATCGTCAGGCGCTTCTCGGTGAACGTCGGGCCGGCGATCTTGACCATCTTGCGGCGGAACGTGTCGCCGGATGCGAGCAGGAAAAAGGTCAGAAACAGCACCACAGTGCCTTGGCCGATCAACGCGACGAGGCCGAGCGTGCCGGTCCAGAAGTAGTCCTGGATGTTGAACTTGGGCTTCTCGATCTGCACCCGGGTCACACCGCGGTTCGCGGCGGGCGCGCTGGCCGCCCGCGTCTCGGCCGTCCTCTCCAGCTCGCTCGCGGCCTGCTGCACTTTCTCGATCGCGGTCGCCGGCTTCGCGCGCGGCCCTTGCGCGTTCTGGATCGATTCTCGGAAGCGCTGCGCCACCTCGGGCAGCGACTCGATCAGCGCGCTCGCGTCGTTGCGCAGGTTCCAGCCGATCCACGTCACCGCGGTCACGATCGCGCTCAGCAGCAGTGCCGAGGCCAGCACCCGCGGCACATGCCAGCGCTGCAGCCGATCGACGACCGGCGTCAGCGCATAACTCGCCATCAGGCCGAGCAGGACCGGAATGAAAACCGCCTTGGCCCAGTACAGCGTGTAGAGACTGCCGAGCACCGCGAGCAGCGCGAGCGACGCACTGCGGATGTCGACCGGCATGTGCAGCAGGACGCGGTTCTCTTCCTCGGCGGCGCGCCGCTCGGACTCCTCGGTCTCAGTGACCAGCGCATCGATCGGGGTTTTCGCGTTCATCGAACGGGGTGGGTCGTCAGGCGAGCGCGTCGGCCCAGATGGTCCGCGCCCAGTTCAGGCCGTAGCTGCCTTCGAGTTCGTTCGGCGCGCTCGACAAGCCGCCCGAGCCCGCCACCGACTTGAAGGTCCGCTCGGCGGCGACGTACTCGTGCACGCTGGCGACATGGATCGCGCGCTGGGCATCGACGAAGCTGTAGCAGGTGTTGGTCAGCATCGGCGCCTGATCGATGTCCCAGCCGCTCAGCTCGGCGACTATCGCCGCGGCCGCCACCTTGGCGTGGCCGTTCGCCATGTGGCCGCTCTTCGGCATCGCCGGGGCGATCTGGATCGCGTCGCCGAGCACGTGGACATGGCGCATCGCGGTTGATTCGAAATTGAGAAAATTGACCTGGCACCAGCGGCCGTTCGCGTTGGCAAGGCCGCTCTGCACTGCGATGGCGCCGGCGCGCATCGGTGGCAGCACGTTCATCACGTCGGCCCGGACGTCGTCCTGCACCTCGAACTTGATCAGGCCGGCCGCCGCATCGACGGCCGTCGCCTTGTGCTGTGGCCGGTACTCGACGATGCCCTGGTACGACTCGGCCCAGACGCGCTTGAACAGCGCCCCTTTCGACGTGACGTCCGGGTTGGCGTCGAGGATCAGAACCTTCGACTTCGGCTTGGCGGCTTTAAAGTAGCTCGCGACCAGGCAGGCGCGCTCATACGGACCCGGAGGGCAGCGGTACGGCGTCTCCGGGATCGCGATCGCGAAGGTCCCGCCGTCACGCATCGCCTCGAGCTGGCGGCGCAGCGCGGTGGTCTCGGCGCCGGCTTTCCAGGCCTGCAGGATGTGGCCCTGCTCGTTGGCTGCGCGCAGCCCGGCGACGCCGTCCCACATCAGCTCGACACCCGGCGACAGCATCAGCTTGTCGTACGGCAGCCGGGCGCCCGAGGCCAGCACGGCGATGCGCGCTTCGGCCTCGATCCGCTCGACCCGGTCGCGTATCCGCCGGACGCCGTGGGTGCGCTCGAGCGTGTCATACGGCAGCGTGATGTCGGCCATCGCCTTGCTGCCGCCGAGCACCAGGTTCGAGAGCGGGCACGAGACGAAGGCCGGATCGGGCTCGACCAGCGTGACGTCTATGCGCTGCGCGGACAAAAGGCGCACGTACTTCGCGGCGGTCGCACCGCCATAGCCGCCGCCGACAACCACCACGCGGGCGGCGGACGGCCCAGAGCGCGTCGTTGCACAGCCCGCCAGCGAGCCCAGCAGGCCGGCGCCAGCCGCCTGCAGCACGCGACGACGCGATGGATTCAGAGCGGCCTTCATTTTTGCGCCGCGAAGTAGGCCGCGAGCTGACGGATCTGCTCGTCGCTGTAGCCCTTCGCCAGTTGAGTCATCACGGTGGCCGCCCGGCTGCCGGCCTTGAACGCGAGCATTTGCTGCACCGTGTCAGCTCCCGACCGCCCGGCCAGCGCCGGGACGATCGATTCGGCCGCCGGCCGCCCATCGGTGCCATGGCATTGGGCGCAGGTCGCGGCAAGGCTGCGCGTGCGCGCGCGCTGGAGGTCGTCGGCGCTTCCGGCGGCGAGCGCGGCCGACGCCGCGCCGGCCCACAGGCACAGCTGGAACACCGCTCGAAACCATTGCATGGGTCGCTCTCCAAGGCGCCGAACGACCGGCGCCGGACCACTGTAGCCCGGCCGCTCTCGGCGGGCATGCGGGCTATCCATCAAGCCTCCTCGACCAGGGCCTGTTAACGGGCCCTAGAGGGTGCCGGCGGGTGCGAAGCCGAAGATCGCCGCCATCAAGCGCGTTGGAACCTGGCGGATCGCGTGGTTGTACGCGAGCACCGCGTCGTTGAACTGGCGACGCGCGAAGGCGAGCGCGGTGTCGGCCGCTCCGAGCTCGGCGTTCAAGGTCGACATGTCGACGCCGCCGACCGCCTGCACTGGCAGGCGCGCGCGCGCCTCAGTGAGGATGTCGTCGGCCAGGCGCAGGCTCGTGATCGCGCCGGGGGCGCCCGGATGCGTCCTCGCATGGGCGCGCGCCATGTCGGTCTGCTGGCAGGCCGCGCGCAAGGTCTCGAGCCGCTCGGCGGCGTTGCTCAGCACCGCGCCGATCGCGTCGATCTGCTGGCCGAGCAGCGCATGGCGTGTCTTGAACTGCAGGTCGACCGGATCGAAGCTACGGACCAGCGCGTTGCGCAGACTGACGAGTCGGTTGTAGGCGCCGACGGTCCAGAACACGCCGACCGCGACGACGATCCAGATGCCGACCTGCCAGCCCATCGTCGACTCAGCTGACCAGCCAGGTCTCGTAGCCCTTTTCGCGCAGGTAGCACGACGGGCAGAGGCCGCAGCCGTAGCCCCAGGCATGGCGATGCGACCGGTCACCCATGTAGCAGGAGTGCGTGTGCTCGACGATCAGGTCGATCAGACGATCGCCGCCGAGCTCCTCCGTCAGGGCCCAGGTCTGCGCCTTGTTGCGCCACATCAGCGGCGTGTCGATCGTCATCGGCCGGTCGAGCGAGAGGCTCAGCGAGACCTGTAGCGACTTCAGCGTGTTGTCGCGCGAGTCGGGATAGGCAGAAAAATCGGTCTCGCACATCCCGCCCACGAGGACGTCGAGCCCGCGCCGGTCGGCGACCGTCGCCGCGAACGCGAAGAAGAACAGGTTCCGGCCCGGCACGAAGCCCTTCGGCAGTCCATCGGTCTTCATCTGCGAGGCGCGCTTCTCGGTCGGTCGTGTCGCCGTCAGCTGGTCGAGCGCCGACAGGTCGAGCAGGTGGTCGTCGCCGAGGCGCGCGGTCCAGCTCGGAAACTTCGCATGCAGCTCGGCGCGCACGTGCAGGCGCGATTCGAGCTCGGAGCCGTGGCGCAGCGCGTGGTCGAAGCCGATCGTCTCGACATGCGCATAGCGGCTCAGCGCCCACGCCAGGCAGACGGTGGAATCCTGGCCGCCGGAAAAGAGGACGAGGGCGCGGCGCGGATCGGACATCGCGCGATGATGCCCGCGCTGCAGAGTCGGCCATCCGTAAAAGCCGGCATGGCGTGTGTTCGGTCACGCCTGCGCGGCGGTCCGTCGTGCCGACGACGCAGCGGCTGGCTGCGTCAGGTCCGGATCTCGCCTTGGCCGAGGACGATCCACTTCAGCGACGTCAACCCTTCGAGGCCGACCGGGCCGCGCGCATGCAGCTTGTCGGTCGAGATGCCGATCTCGGCGCCGAGGCCGTACTCGAAGCCGTCGGCGAAGCGCGTGCTGGCGTTGACCATCACGCTCGCCGAGTCGACTTCGCGCAGGAAGCGCATCGCGTTCGGGTGATTCGTCGTGACGATCGCATCGGTGTGGTGCGAGCCGTAGCGATTGATGTGCGCGATCGCGGCGTCGAGGCCGTCGACGACCTTGATGCTGATGATGGGCGCGAGGTACTCCTCGGCCCAGTCGGCCTCGGTCGCGTCGACAAGGTTCGCGTCGGCCACGTCGCCGAGCATCGCGCGTGCTTCTGAATCGACCCGCATCTCGACGCCTTTGGCGGCGAACACCGCGCCGATGCGCGGCAGAAATGCGGCGGCGATGGCCGCATCGACCAGCAGCGACTCGGCCGCGTTGCACGGGCTGTACTTCTGCGTCTTCGCGTTGTCGACGACACGGACGGCCAAGTCAAGATCGGCGCTCGCATCGACGTGCACGTGGCAGTTGCCGTCGAGGTGCTTGATCACCGGCACCTTGGCCTCGCGGCTGATCCGCTCGATCAGGCCCTTGCCGCCACGCGGAATGATGACGTCGACCGCTTCCGGCGATGTGATCAGGTGACCGACCGCCGCCCGGTCGGTCGTCTCGACCAGCTGCACCGCGTCGGGCGGCAGACCCGCTTCCTCGAGCGCGGCCTGGACCAGCTTCCACAACGCGACGTTCGAATCGATCGCCTCCGAACCGCCGCGCAGGATGCAGGCGTTGCCGCTCTTGATCCCGAGCGACGCCGCCTCGATCGTCACGTTGGGCCGGCTCTCGTAGATCATGCCGAACACGCCGAGCGGGACCCGCATGCGGCCGACCGAGATGCCGCTTGGGCGCTGACGCAGGTCGGTGATCTCGCCGATCGGGTCAGGCATTGCGGCGATCTCGTCGCAGCCGGCGGCAGCGGTCTCGATGATGCGCCGCGTCAGCTTCAGGCGGTCGACGAGCGGCGCCGCGAGGCCGGCCGTGTTGGCCCGTGCCAGGTCGTGCGCGTTGGCAGCCTGCAGCGCCGGGCCGCCTTCGCGCAGGCGGCGTGCGAGGGCGCGCAGCGCAGCGTTCTTCGCTGCTGTCGGCGCCGCCATCATGCGGGTGCTGGCGGCGCGGGCTGCTGCGCCCATGTGCGCAATCGTCGCGTGCAGGTCGGCCGAAGTCATGCTGCGATTGTCGCAAAGCGCCGCGGATCGCGTCGCGGAATGCGTACATTCGATCGCGATGACCGACGCGAATTCCTTGCCGTCCGACCTGCCGCCGCCCGGGACAGAATCGCTCACCGAGGCGATCCGCGCCGGCGACGTTCCGGCGATCCCTTTCGAGGATGGTTTCCGCACCCAATTGCCGACCCGCGCCGCGGTCACCGCGGCGCATCGCCGGCCCGAGCCCGACTGCGTCGCGGCGCTGATCGACGCCGCCACGCTGCCGGCCGAGCAGGCCGCCACGGCGCATGCGCTGGCCGCGCGGCTCGCCGGGCAGCTGCGTTTGCGCAAGGTGACGAGCGGCCGAGAGGGCCTGGTCCAGGGCCTGATCCAGGAGTTCTCGCTGTCGTCGCAGGAGGGCGTCGCGCTGATGTGCCTGGCCGAGGCGCTGCTGCGCATCCCCGATGCCGCGACCCGCGACGCGCTGATCCGGGACAAGATCGGCGATGCCGACTGGCAGGCCCACCTCGGCCGCAGCCCGTCGGTGTTCGTCAATGCCGCGACCTGGGGCCTGCTGCTGACCGGCAAGCTGGTCGCGACCCACAACGAGCAGGGCCTCGCCAGCGCGTTGACGCGGCTGCTCGCGCGGAGGGGCGAGCCGGTCGTGCGGCGCGGCGTCGACATGGCGATGCGGCTGATGGGCGAGCAGTTCGTCACCGGAGAGACGATCGAGGAGGCGCTGCAGCGCGCGAAGCGACGCGAGCGCGAGGGCTTCCGCTACTCGTACGACATGCTCGGCGAAGCGGCGCTGACCGAGGCCGACGCGCAGCGCTACCTGGCGGCGTACCGCCATGCGATCGATGCGATCGGCGCGGCTTCGGCCGGGCGCGGCATTCACGAGGGGCCGGGTATCTCGATCAAGCTCTCGGCACTGCATCCGCGCTATGTGCGCGCGCAGCGCCGGCGCGTGCTCGACGAGCTCTATCCCCGCCTGCTGGAGCTGGCGACGATGGCGCGCAGGCACGACATCGGCCTCAACATCGACGCCGAGGAGGCCGAGCGCCTCGACCTCTCGCTCGACCTGCTCGAGCGACTGTGCGCCGAGCCCGCGCTCGACGGCTGGCACGGCATCGGCTTCGTCGTGCAGGGCTATCAAAAGCGCTGCACCCCGGTGCTCGCGCATCTTATCGACCTTGCGCGGCGCAGCGGCCATCGCCTGATGATCCGGCTCGTCAAAGGCGCCTACTGGGACAGCGAAATCAAGCGCGCGCAGGTTGACGGCCTCGACGACTACCCGGTCTTCACGCGCAAGTGCCACACCGACGTCTCGTACCTGGCGGCGGCGCGCCAGTTGCTGGCCGCGCCCGATGCGGTCTACCCGCAGTTCGCGACCCACAACGCGCACACGCTGGCGGCGATCGCGACGCTGGCCGGCGACGAGGCGGACCGCGGGCGCTACGAGTTTCAGTGCCTGCACGGGATGGGCGAGCCGCTGTACGCCGACGTTGTCGCGCCGCGTGCTGACGGCGGGCTCGGCCGGCCGTGCCGGATCTATGCGCCGGTCGGGACCCACGAGACGCTGCTCGCGTACCTGGTACGCCGCCTGCTGGAGAACGGCGCGAACACGTCGTTCGTGAACCGCATCGCCGACCCGGACATCGACATCGACGAGTTGGTCGCCGATCCGGTCGAGACGACGCGGCAGGTCGCGCAAGGCGGTGCACCGCTCGGCGCACCGCATCCGGCGATTGCACTGCCACCCGCGCTGTACGGCGGCGTGCGGCGCAATTCGCGCGGCCTCGATCTGTCGAACGAGGCCGTTCTCGAAACGCTCGGCCGCACGTTGCAGGAAAGCGCGACGACTGCATGGCGCGCCGTTCCGCTCGTCGATGGGCAGAGGTGCGACGGCGGTATCGCCCAAGCCCTTCGCGACCCGGCCGATCGGCGCTCGGTCGTCGGCAGCGTCATCGACGCGAACGCTACCGATGTCGCGGTCGCGCTCGATGCGGCCGAACGCGCGGTGCCGGTCTGGCAAGCCGCGCCGGCCGCCGATCGTGCGGCGGCGCTCGAGCGTGCTGCCGACCAGATGCAGCAGCAGATGCCAGCGTTGATCGGCCTCGCGATTCGCGAGGCCGGCAAGACCGCCGCCAACGCGATCGGTGAAGTCCGCGAGGCGATCGACTTCTTGCGCTACTACGCGGCGCAAGCGCGGGCTGCGGAAGCCGACGCATCGCCCGGCGCGGTGTCGACACCGCTCGGAATCGTCGTCTGCATCAGCCCGTGGAACTTCCCGCTCGCGATCTTCACCGGCCAGATCGCGGCCGCGCTCGCCGCCGGCAGTGCGGTGATCGCGAAGCCGGCCGAGCAGACACCGCTGATCGCGGCCGAGGCGGTGCGGCTCCTGCACGCCGCTGGCGTTCCCGGCGACGCACTGCAGTTTCTGCCTGGGCGTGGCGAGACCGTCGGTGCGGCGCTCGTCGCCGACCCACGCGTCCGCGGCGTGCTGTTCACCGGCTCAAACGATGTCGCGCGCCTGCTGCAGCGGGCACTCGCCGGCCGCGTCGACGTCGAGGCGAACCCGGCCACCTTGATCGCCGAGACGGGCGGCCAGAACGCGATGATCGTCGACTCGTCGGCGCTGATCGAGCAGGTCGTCACCGACGTCGTGACCTCTGCGTTCGACAGCGCCGGGCAGCGCTGTTCGGCGCTGCGCGTGCTGTGCCTGCAGGACGAGATCGCCGAGCGCACGCTCGGGATGCTGCTCGGCGCGATGCGCGAGCTCCGCCTCGGCGCGCCGGCATGTTTCGCGACCGACGTCGGGCCGGTAATCGACGCCGATGCGCTGGCTGCGATCGAGAGCCACATCGATGCCATGCGGCGCGCCGGCCGTCGCGTGCACCGGCCTTTGCCGATCGATCCGGAGGCGGTGGCGCACGGCAGCTTCGTTGCGCCGGCGTTGATCGAGCTCGACCACATCGGCGAGCTGACGCGCGAGGTCTTCGGGCCGGTCCTTCATGTCGTCCGCTATCGGCGCGCGCAGCTCGGCGCCTTGGTCGACCAGATCAATGCGACCGGCTACGGCTTGACGCTCGGCCTGCACACGCGCATCGACGAGACGATCGAGTTCGTCACCGGGCGCGTCCTTGCCGGGAACCTCTACGTCAATCGCAACATGGTCGGCGCGGTGGTCGGGGTTCAGCCGTTCGGTGGCGAAGGCCTGTCGGGCACCGGGCCGAAAGCCGGTGGCCCTCTTTACCTGCCGCGGTTGTGCCGGCAGCACCACGGCATCGCGGGCGCAAAAGGTGTGTTGCCGATCGGAGCGACTTCAAAATTTTCAGCGCATCGCGACGACGCCGAGAGCGCTCTGCCGGCCAGCTATCCGGCACGCATGCTGTGCGACTGGCTCGCGTCGCGACCGGCCGACGCCGAGCTGGCCCAGCGCTGCCGGGTTCATCTCCAGCGCCGACCGCCGCCAGAGCCCGAAGTGCTGCCCGGACCGACCGGCGAACGCAACACCTATGCGCTGGTGCCGCGGTCGCGCGTGCTGTGCCTCGGCGAGACGCGAGCCCATCTCATCGAGCAGCTCGCCGTCGTGCTGACCGCCGGCGCCCGCGCCGCGTGGCCGGCCGGCGCCGACGCCGCGCGCTGGCTGGCCGAGCTCCCCGACGCGGTGCGCGATCGCGTGTCGCTCGTCGCCGATCCGCTTGCCGCCGACATCGACGCTGCGCTGATCGAAGCCTCGGCCGAGCGCGTCGCCGCGTGGAGCCGCCGCCTCGCCGAACGCACCGGGCCGATTGTCGCGCTGCAGGTGCTGCCGGCCGACGGCAGCGCGTTCGAGATCAAGCGTCTGCTGGTCGAGCGGACGCTCTCGGTCAACACCGCCGCGGCCGGCGGCAATGCCAGCCTGATGACGATCGGCTGACCGGGCGATGCGGCCATCTTGCGGCGGCCGGCGATGCGGCCGGCAAGTGGTTAGAGTGACGGTCCTTCGAACAATGACACCGAGAACGCCATGGCCATCACCGACGCGTCGCGCACCCGTTCCTCATACGAAGACGCCGGCAAGCTGCTGCTGCGCGTCACGGTCGGTCTGCTGATCCTGTTCCACGGTGTCGCCAAGGTCACCGGCGGAATCGGCTTCATCACCGGGGCACTGGCGAAAGCCGGTGTCCCGGAGGGCGTGGGGTACCTGGTGTACGTTGGCGAAGTCGTCGCACCGCTGTTCGTGATCCTCGGCGCCTGGACGCGGCCGGCCGCCCTCGTGATCGCCGGCAACATGGTGGTCGCGATCTTCATCGCCCACCTGAACGACCTGTTCTCGATCTCGAAGACCGGTGGCTACGCGCTCGAGCTGCAGGCGATGTACCTGTTCTCGGCGATCGCGATCACGCTGCTCGGCGCCGGCCGCTACAGCCTCGCCGGCGCACGCGGGCGCTGGAACTAGCGGCTTACCAAAAAAGCTTGGGGCGGCCGCGTCCAGTCGCCGGTTACCTGATGCGGATCGTCGGTCTGCTGCTGCTCGCGCTCGCCGTCGGCGTCGCGGCGGCGATCGCCTCCGGGCGCCTGTTGGTGCCCGATCGCTTGAACCCGTTCGCGCCGCTGTCGGTGGCCGCCGAGCCAAACCTGCTGACCGTCTACAAGCTCGGCCGCCTCGACGGCGACGCGCCGGCCTGCCATGCCGTGCTGGCGTCGAACGGGATGCGCTATGCCGTGCAGCCGGACCGCCTCGTCGAAGGCGCCTGCGGCTGGCGGGATGCGGTGCGCATCACGGCGACGCCGACGCCGATCTCGCAGCCGCTCGTGCTCGAGTGTCCGGCCGCCGTTGCGCTCGTGCTCTGGGAGCGCCACAGCTTGCAGCCGCTCGCGCGCCGGCTGTTCCGTGCGCCGGTCACGCGGATCGATCACCTCGGCAGCTTCGCCTGCCGAAACATCGGCGGCGAGGCCGGCGGCCGCCGTAGCGGGCATGCGAGCGCGAACGCGCTCGACGTCGCCGGCTTCGTGCTGGCGAACGGCCGCACGGTCCGCGTCGCTCGCGACTGGGCCGCCGAAGGTCCAGCGGGCCGCTTCCTGCGCGAGGCTCATGCCGGCGCGTGCCGGTTCTGGAACGTGGTGCTCGGGCCTGACTACAACGCGGCGCACCGCGACCATCTGCATCTCGACCGCGGCAGCTTCCGCACGTGTCGCTGAGTTGACGATGAGCGTCGGCCAAGCGGCGAGCTCAGCCGATCTCGTCCTTGCGCACGCAGGCGACCCACTGGTCGCCCCCGACGTGTTCAAGCACCGGCACCTCCTCCGCGCAACGGGGCTGCGCGTGCGGGCAGCGCGTCCGGAACACGCAGCCCGATGGCGGCGCGAGCGGCGACGGCAGCTCGCCCGACAGCACCTGGCGTTGGCGGCGCGCTGCGATGTCGATGCGCGGCGTGCTGGCGAGCAGCGCGCGTGTGTACGGATGGCGCGGCGCACCGAACAGGCGAGCCTTCGGTGCCCGCTCGACCGCCTTGCCGAGGTACATCACCAGCACCTCGTCGGCGATCAGCTCGACGACCGCAAGGTTGTGCGAGATGAAGACGTAGGCCACGCCGGTCTCTTCCTGCAGGTCCATCAGCAGGTTCAGGACCTGCGCCTGGATGGAGACGTCGAGCGCCGAGACCGGCTCGTCGGCGACGACGACCTTCGGCTGCAGCATCAGCGCGCGCGCGATCGCGACGCGCTGGCGCTGGCCGCCCGAGAACATGTGCGGATAACGCGCGTGGTGCTCGGATCGCAGGCCGACCCGCGCCAGCATCGCGCGGCTCCGCTCGTTGCGTTCGGCCGCGTTCAAGGTCGTGTTGATCGCGAGCGGCTCCTCGAGCGCATGGCCGATCTTCTTGCGCGGGTTCAGGCTCGCGAACGGGTTCTGGAACACCATCTGCACCTGGCGGCGCAACTGCCGTTTGAGCATTGCGTCCGCGTGGGCGACATCGGCGCCGTCGAGATCGAGTGCGCCGGCGGTCGGGGTCTCGATCATCGTGACCTGGCGTGCCAGCGTGCTCTTGCCGCTGCC
>Ga0070671_100004171_pt1 | contig 11423 bp, 7 predicted proteins | sample KBSS73metaG_FD_65341 | JGI IMG/M metagenome (GOLD analysis project Ga0070671, IMG submission 65341) | Switchgrass rhizosphere microbial communities from Kellogg Biological Station, Michigan, USA - KBS S7-3 metaG | ecosystem: Host-associated > Plants > Roots > Rhizosphere > Soil ... | reverse complement strand
ACAACGCGCTTCCTTTTCTTGATAACAGCATCAGCAGCATTCTCTCCCAAACATTCGGCAACTTTGAATTTGTGATTCTCGACGATGCTTCCACGGACGGCTCGCTCGATCGAATGCATCATTGGGCGGCTCGGGATAAGCGAATCCAAGTTCATGAGAGTAAAGAGCGATTGGGTCTTGCCGGAAGCTCAAACGCTGTAGTTACGAAGTCGCGTTGTTCGATAGTGGCCCGTATGGACGCCGACGACATCTCTCATCCGGACCGTCTTAAACGTCAGTGGGAAATCATCGAAGAGCGATCAGACATTGCCGTTATCGGAACGCTCTGCGATGGAATTGACGCCAGCGGCCGTCACGTACGTCCTCGCGATCGATGGAGACTCGTGCGTCGCTCAGGCCATGTCCCCTTTCCTCATGGCTCCGCAATGTTTCGCCGACAAACGTTCGACGAAGTTAGTGGTTACGAGAATGGCTCAGACGGTAGCGAAGACCAGCAGTTATTTTCAAAAATGGCGAAGCGAGGACGCGTGCTCACAATTCCCGATGTGCTTTACAGTTATCGGTACCACTCAAACAACGCAACGCTCTTTAATGGCGATAACCATTGCCAGAATGGAGACTCTTTATCTGCATATTACATGCTTGGCGCCATGCGACTCTGGGCAGGCGAGTCTCCAATGTTCCTTGAACCAATGCTAAAAAGGAAGATTTTCAGGTGGGACATCAAAGGGTCAATGATTCTTGCTTCAGCATTATGGGGACACCTGAATCCGGCGAGCCTGAAACTTTTCTTGCGTGCCTCCGTCAAAGTTCGTGACCAGCTCGCAAGCCTAATTGTGAAAGATGGGAAACCTTACGAATGGCGATCAGAATAGCCGTCGTCGGCATAGGCGCGCGCGGTTTGGATTGGGTACGAGAACTGAAAGCTGCGCCTGCATTCGAGTTGGCAGCCTGTGTGGATGTTGATCCTGACGCTTTGCAGAAAGCGTCCGAACACGCAGGACTTTCTTCTGATCACTGTTTCACGGATTTGACAGAGGCGCTCGACAAAAACAACTGCCACGCCGTCATCGTTGCGACTCCTCCTGATTGTCATCTGGCGGCTTGCGAAGCAGCTCTTCAACGCAAGCTTGCCGTGCTAGTAGAAAAGCCATTCACAATGCGTTTAGTTGAAGCAACAAGGCTCGTCTCACTAGCTCGAGAAAACAAAGCACAGCTTTTGGTCGCCCAAAACTTTCGCTACCTTCGATCGTTCCGCACGATCAAGCAACTTATCGACGACGGCACGCTTGGAAAAGTGGGGATGGTCAGCTGTCATTACTACCGCCCTTTTCACTCGATGGCGCCTTCACTTGCCAACCTTCAGAACAGCGTGCTCTGGGGAATGACTGTTCATCACCTTGACGTGCTGCGGTATGTGCTCGGCACTGAAGCGACAGGCGTCATCGCCGACACTTTCACTTTGCCGTGGGGAAAGCTGCCGGAAGGAGCGTCGTTACAATTGATGCTTTCGATGGCTGACCAAACGCGCGTTTCTTATTCCGCTACTTACGAGTCGACCGGTCACCGTTTGTTTGAAGGCGGACAGGAATTTTATGCGCGATTCATAGGGGAGCGCGCCACCGTTCACGTCTTTCAACGTTGGCTGATACTTTGGGAAAACGGTAGATTGCCACGGCTCGTGCGACGAGGCTCGAGGAAAAAGAGCGAGGAAAGAATTCTTCTCGATCAGTTGCAGCGCGCAGTCGAGCATGACGTGGAAACTGAAGTGAGCGGACGCGACAATCTCCAAACGGTCGCCATACTCGAGGCAAGCGTTCGGTCCGCTGCCGAAGGCAAGCAAATCAACCCGCAGGATCTTCTCCGTCAACATGACATCTAATAGCTTATCCGTTCTAGCCATCGGGATTGATGCTGCTGAATCTACGCTGGTGCGGCAACTGATTGAGCATGATGAAATGCCGGCGCTTAAATCGTTGCTGGCGGATGGGAAATGGTTGAGCGTGCGATCGCCATCGCCTATCGGTAGTGGCACAGTGTGGCCCACGTTCATCACAGGCGAAGAGCCTACCGTGCATGGCAACTACAGTGAATGGAAGTGGCTGCCGGAAACGATGAGTCTTCGCCGTTATCACGGCCGTCATTTAATACCTTTCTGGAAAAAACTTGCTGAGCAAGGATTGCGGGTCGGCGTGTTTGATGTTCCGTTCGCCCCTCCTGTAGGAATCGCACATGGCTTTGAAGTTTTTGAGTGGTGGGCGCACGACTCAACGGCTGATTCTATTCATATATTCCCAGATCGAATTCGGTCGGTTGTATTAGAAGCTCCTGCTCATCCGCTATCTGCAAATCGATTCAACGCGAGTACACCTGACAGCAAGAGCGATCTGAAAGATCTTGCTGCGGCGTGTAGTGAAGGAGCTCGATTGCGAGGGATGCTGGCCCAACATCTAATCAAAAAAACAAAGCCACAGTTGTCGCTGATTGTTTTTCCCGAGATTCACCATGCAGGCCATCAACTATGGCACACGGTCGCGCCTGATCATCCGGTCTATCGAGACTTGCACCATGACGGAACCATCGAGCCGCTGTTGAAGGATGTCTACCGTGCAGTCGATCAACAAATCGGAGAACTTATTTATTCGACAAGTGACGCAACCGCAGTAATGGTTTTCGCTCTTCATGGAATGCGTCCGTCCAGAGGCTTTCCGGGATTTCTTGATTCTCTGCTCTGTGAACAAGGTTTTGCTCAGCTGGCAACGTGGCGCTCGCAAACGTGGTCCAAGCGCCTTGTGTCATCGTTCGCCGCAATCAAACGCACTACACCTACTCCGCTGAAGAAGTTTTACTATCAAGTGATGCCGACAACAGCTACTTACAAGTTGGCACGTCCAACAATGCTACCGGCATACGATTGGCGGAAGACTCGCGCGTTCTCCCTGCCCACCGATCAGTATGGCTGGATCAGGATCAATCTCAGCGGGCGCGAGTCGGAGGGAATCGTTCAAGTGGATGAGTATGAGAACGTCTGCAACGAACTGGAAAAGATGTTGTCGGGTCTGACGTCTGAAGATGGAGAGTTGCTGGTCCAGGATGTTCAGCGGACAGCGATAAACCGAGTCGGTGCAATTGAGAATCCGCTTCCGGATTTAGTAGTTCACTGGAGAGATGCTGCGCTCGGATTGTCGTTGAAGATCAAAGGGAGCAGAGTGCGTACAGAAACGGTGAGCACAAAATCGACCGGTCAACACGCGTCAGAGGGCTTTTGTATTTACCGTGGCGGAGCGGCTTCGGGATTGGAAGACATTATCGCAGCGAAAGACTTGGGACGTTTGATGACCAACTGCTAAGCGGTGAAGGGCTATACGCATTTCCCCCGAGCAGCACAAAGTAACTACGATCGTTACGACAACCGCGAAAATCCTCAACTATTCACTTCTATTTACAGAATCAGTAGCGGGAGTTCCTCCTTACTAGCGAGACTGAATTGGGCGTTTGGGCCAAGAATACGGAACGATCAATCAAGTCTCCAGGACAGTGCTGCCCGTATAGTCTAAGAATTGCGAAGAGCATGAACTGTAGCGCTGGGAGAGAAGGAGACCTGGATTATGAACGCGACTATGACAGCACCGGTGACCAAAGAACTTGACGAACTCAAGACTCGCCTGAAAGCGACATGGATGAGTGGTGATTACGATCTTTTTGCCCGCTATATGGAAGAGGACTCCGAGCCGTTTTTGCGGCGACTCGGCATCACACCGGGGACCCGGTTGCTTGACGTCGGTTGCGGTGCCGGCCAACTCGCTCTGATAGCCGCAAGAGAGGGTGCGCAAGTTACTGGTTGTGACATCGCCACTAATTGGATCGAGAAAGCTCGCGAGCGCGCAGCAGCTGAAGGTCTTAAGATTCAATTTGACGAAGGGGATGCCGAATCGTTGCCATACGATGATGCTCAGTTTGACGTAGTCATCAGCTTTGTGGGAGCCATGTTCGCGCCCCGACCGGATCTTGTCGCGGCGGAACTCACTCGCGTTTGCCGGCCGGGCGGAGTGATTGCCATGGCTAACTGGACACCGGGTGGTTTCATCGGACAAATGTTCAAAGCGATCGCCAAGCACATTGCCCCATCCGGCATGCCGTCGCCTGTGCTGTGGGGAGATGAAGCCACTGTTCGCGAACGTCTCAGTGAGGGTATTGCTGATCTGAAGCTCGAACATCGTTTCTTTCATTTTGACTATCCGTTTCCGCCGGATGCGGTAGTGGATTTCTTTCGCCTCAACTATGGTCCAATGTCGAAGGCCTTCGCATCTCTCGATGTGAACGGCCAGGAGAAATTGCGGAATGATCTTGTCCAGTTATGGTCGGCACATAACAAGGCGACGGACGGCACGACCAAAGTCGATTCCGAATACCTGGAAGTTGTTGCGACTCGAGGCGAGAGTTCGCGCATTGGAACACAGCCCACGCCTGCCAACAAAATCGTTGGTGCCACCAAGCGTCGCGCTGAAGCATTGGCTGATCGCATTCTGCAAGGCGCCGCTGAGTTGGCAGCTTTCGCTGAAGGACTGTCGGATGCAGAATGGCGGTTGCCGGTAACAGCGACTGACACCCGCACAATTGGCGTCATCGTGCATCACGTAGCGAACATGTATCCGATAGAGGTCGATGCCGCGCGAACAATCGCCAGTGGAAAGGCCATTGCGGATGTCACATGGGATGTAATTGCGGAGTTAAATGCAAAGCATGCTACCGAGCAGACGGGTGTAACTAAGGAAGCGGCGCTCGAACTCTTGCGAAGAAACAGTAGCGAGGCGGCAGCGACGGTGCGCGAGTTCAGTGATGAAGAGTTGGATACTGCGGCGCCCTTCTCGCTGAGTTTCGGCGCGCCTATGACAGCACAGTTCGTCATTGAGGACCATGCGCTGCGACACAGCTGGCACCACCTGGCGCGAATTCGAAAAGCCTTGGGCCGATAATTCTATCGCCGGCTCAACGCAACAATGTCGAGTACCAACTATTAGCGTTGAAGCCGTCGATACTTTTTAAAGAGTGGGGATTGTCGTTTAAAGTTTTGAGCGGACAATCCGCGCCCTACAAGTCTTGAAGCTGCGTAGTTTGGCTTCGCCAATGTTGTGAGGTTTGGCCTCAAAAGCTGATCAGATTCACCTCTCAGTCACACCGGGCTTCAGCCCGGTGATTGAGGAAAAAGACAGCGTCCGAACCGTTTTAACGGTTTACTGTTTTCGGAGAAACCAGTGCGGCTCCTTTGTCATGGAGAACATAACTGCCGGAGAAACCGTTGAAACGGTTCTCCTATCGCTGATCCTCGCTAACTACACTGCCGTTACCTGCTCATCCCCAATCTGTCGAGAGAACTCCGCAAAAACTTGACGGCAAGATCACGACTGGCTAAGCCGCCGTTCAACGTGACGAACACAACTGCTTTGTCGTTGACAGTGGCGGCTTCCCAACCACCCAATGAAGTTGCAACGAAGGCCTCCTTGCCGATGCCTTTAATTACTTCGTATCCCTCGGCGCCAGAGTGCTTCTCCCAGTAGCGTGGGTCATTGATCAATTGAATTTGAGCGAAGGCTCCATCGACGCCTGTGGCGTCCCACTGACACGCGGAATCCAGTGGACCAGCTACCTTTCCTTCATCGACAGATACGCCAAGCAAGTCTGTGATTTCTACCGAGGTGAAGAGTGAGCAGAGGTGGCTGGCCGGTGTTGATGTTGCGGACGGGTTTACCTTCGATTGTGGAGTGGTTGAGTTTGTTGATCCGAAGCGCTTCACTCCGCCTGAACAACTTGTAATGGTTAGCACCAACAGAAGGAAAACGACCGGTCGTAATTTTTCCATTTGGATGTCCTTTGTGTAGAGCCCGGTCATTTTTTCAGCGGACCACCGGAGCCGATGCTGCGGGCATCAACGCGACGACTTTCCTGAATCCCCGCCATCCGCTGCCGATCTCGATAGGGCCTTCCCATTTCTCGCTCATCCTGGACCTGACGGAAGCTCCGGCTGAGGTGTGTTGGAGGCCAAGGTCTTTGTACCAAAGCAATTTTCCGTCGTCCTTAATCGCGAGGATGACGCCATTACCCACCGGAATGATTTGACGGAAGTCGGCCCAACCGGTGCCCACCTGGCGTGCCGGACTCCAGGAGCGTTCACCGGTTTGCCAGCCGATGTGCTGATAAAACATAAGGGAGCCGTCGTTTTTAACTACGTAGACTTTTCCTTCGCCCATTGAAAAAATGTCTTTGAAATCCTGCCAGCCCGATCCCACTGACTTGGGACCAGTCCACGTGCCCGAGCCACCACCGTTGGCCCAACCACCGTGCTGGTACCACAATAGTGTCCCGTCTGGTTGGACCGCGTAGACGATCCCTTCACCGCCGGAGAATATTTTGGAAAAGGTCCAACCGTGGCCCACTTCGACAGCAGCTTTCCAATCTCGAGCGCCATTGTTGAAACCGTTGTGCTGATACCACATCAACTTGCCATCTTCTGTGAGTGCGTAGAAGCTGTTGCCACCAGCCGGAATTACGTCCTTGAAAATCCATCCGTTGCCTACGCTCTTCGGTCCCTGCCACGGGGACTCTCCGGTGTCCTTGCGATACCAGAGCATGGCACCGTCGTCCTTAATCGCATAAACCCAGATGGGTTGATAGTTCGCCGGCGTCTTGGCAAATGTTCCGATGAAGCCTGGCGGTGGAGAATCGGTGGACGGATCCGGTGACCTTACGAAAGCTCCCAGGTAACGATTGATCTCGTCCCAGACGGGCGCGATCGGAGCGTCGGCGCATTCGGGTGTCGAGGTCACCCACATCCAGTTCGAATAGCCGGGGGGCGCTGTACCTGGACCAGGCCAAGTTCCGCATATTTTGCCCGCCGCGCAAGTGGTATGACAGAGTGAATGCACGCCAACGAGTACATTGCCGCGATTGAGAACCTCGGCGTAAGACGGACCACCACTGTCACCTCCAGCGATGGATTGGCCCGAGGTGCTCGGGTACCAGTAGCGCCTACCGCTGTCATTATCCTCGCGTGTGGTTTTGAAAAAGCCGACGCGATATTGCCCGTCCTGTTGTGAAGGGATCACCCTGGTACTTGAGACCTGCGCGAACTGATCGATGCCTCGGCCGAAGACCGTGATGGGCACTCCGACGGCGCTGCCGAAATAGGGAAACTGGCCGTCGCGAAATATATCGCGGATGTAGTTGGTAGTTGATCCACGCACCGAAAAGGGCGCCGGTACTCTGATGATTGCGACATCCATGGGTCTAAAAGTAATAATCCGCATGGACTGCATACTCTGAGTAGTCTTCCAGTTCGCGGTGACCGTGACGCTGTTCTCGGGTATCTGGATAAATTGGCCGGCGTTCTTTGGATCCGGATTATCCACACAGTGAGCCGCGGTAATCACCCAGTTGTTTCGTAAGAGAGATCCGCTGCAGCCACTGCTGAGTGTCACCAGTCCATATTCTTCTTGTCGCTCAGCGCTGATGACAGTTCCACCGACTAGTCCTTGTTGGACCGTCCCAGTGTTCTCCTGACCGTTGGCTATGACTGCGAGCGTGGTCGCCAATAATATCGCCAGCGTTAGGCGAAAATGGCGAATGCCGCTTCGGTATGATTTGATTCTCATGGTTCTCCTGTTAATGCGGCGGCCGCATCCAATAGCCTCGCCACCATTTGTAAGTTGTAGAAAGTTGAGGTTCCTCGAGTAGGCTGGAAGAACTCACTTAGATCCCTTTAGGTAGTTTGGAATTGGGAAAGGGGCTTTCCCGCTGCGCGGATAAACTTGTGCATAACCCGTGTTGGCATCGATTGCCCCAACATCGACCAAGACCCCGCCTGCAGCATTCTTGAGTTGCAGCGCTCCATTGTTGTTGTCTTGGCTTTGCCGCAGGATTGGGTCAATCGCTGGTTATGCCGTCGGTGATTCATTCAGGTTTTGGTGTAATCAATACTCGATCCCGATCCTTTATCTTCGAACCAGCGGGTCTGTAGACATCGTCTATCCTGATCAAACTGGGTTTCCAATACTTGCTGCCGCTCGCCTCGAAATAGCCGGAGTTCTGATTGGTGTTTGGTATAAAAAAGCTCCAGTAATGATTTTCAACCTTCAAATATTCCGGCATATTGTGCGCATCGGGATATCGTTCGGCCGCAGTCGGAGAACGATCCACTGCACTGCCATGCAACACCTCCTTCAATTGGGCGTTGTCGGTAATATCAAACTTGATTCGAAATGGACCATTGGTGCCGATAACACGGTCAGCCCATGCGCATTCTCCTGGCCGGAGTCCTTCACCTCCGGATCCGGCAGCTTTAAGGCTCGGCGTATAGGCCAGCTCGTAAGTAATGATGGTTTCTCCGGTGGAGCTCGGTCTCGAGTTGATCGTAAGAAAAACAAATTGACCACCCCCGACCTTGGCGTAACCACGACACCTGATTTCATTTGAGAGTGGCACGTCTTTGTTTTTCGCTGCCTCGATGGCTGCGGCAGAGGCCCCGGTGGATTTCTTATCGACCGGTGTTGTCTGACGGACTTGCGAACTTGCAGTAGCAGTAGCCGTTGTGATGAGAAGCACTGCGACCAAGAGCCGCCTGATTGTTGACCCTGCGTTTTTCATGATTCTGGTCCCTCCGGATTGTGAAATCGAACTCTCTCTTGCTCGCCAGTAGTTAAGGATTCAAGACAGTTTCAAGAGACTATCTGGGCGTCGTTGGTAGCGGCCGGTAAACAACCTCAAAATCGACAGTCGAGCGCGGCTCAGCATCAGTTAATGTGACTCCGCGTCCGCCAATGGCGACGCGCTGATAGCCAGATGGCGGCTGGGGTTGGCCTGAGCCAAACCAGCGTCCCTGGGTTAATGATTGGTTAAGTTGGGCGCTGGCGTACGGCCCTAGAAAAGCCGAAACACTGATGACCCGATTGTGTGGAAAATCCTGGCTCTTATCCGCAAGAGAGTAGTTACAAACATAATAACCATTCTCCAGGCTGGGCTCGTTGTCCGTGCCGAAGTAACCGACGGATTCCGATCTGCCGAATGTTCCAGGCGCACCCATCTGCACAGTGGCTTGGACTCTAAACGCAGTGCAATTCAGATTCTTGGCTGGCGTTAAGCCGCCATCGATCGATGGGAAGCCGTACTCTTGTTTCCATCGAATCGTCCCAAAGATTCCCGGCGTGAATTGAGTCTTGTCGGTCCGCTTAATCTTTGACGTGTAGGGCGGCGCGGGCGTCGGTGCAGGCGTAGCTGTGGTTCTTGGACTCCGGCGCGAGCCCGTCGGCGCTTCCTGTGCATTGGCCTTGAGTGCCGCTCCGGCCCACGAGAGAAGCGAGAGCGCGATCACGAGAACACCTCTGTGTGTCACCATAAGTATTTTTCATCTCCACTTTCGCTTCCGGTCGCGACGTGATTGGAAGGAAGGGTCCAGGTCTGATTAACTTAAGAACAGCGGAAGGCGTTGTACTCTTTTTTGATTAGTGTTTCGTCTTTCTCCACTAATCAACGCGAGAGTTCTATTTCAGATCCGGCAGGCAAACGGAAATTTATTTGGGATTGAGATTTACTCTCGCGAGTTCATTGGAACGTGCTGAAGAGGCGAGTGCCGTCTGATTGTCTCTGCATCATCACAGAGATTGGCAAGACTGTCGAGCGATTAGGCGACATCAGGTGAGAAAGAAGTGATTCAGTCTGCAAAAAAAACACGTTGTCGACCCAAGCCGTTTTAGTGCTGAATCGATGGGCCTTCAAGAGGAAGAAGAAACTCCTCGCGTGACCTAGTGTATGAGTTCGGCGTTTCCTGCTGTGAGCGTAGCCGTATTTTCTCCGACCCTTAATTCGATGGGGACATCCCAGATCAGGGCGCCGTTTGACGCCTTCGCAGAGCAAAAGACGTAGTAAGTCCCCGCGCGAACCGGCGCGGTCAGGACAGCGGTACCTGCGCTGTCGAACTGTCCCTTGGCTACGTAGTACGGCTGAATCGCAGGTGTATAGGCGGGGCAACTCCTCGGTGGAAAACAATTTGCAGCATAGGCCTGCACCGCCTTGCCCGGTGTAATGTTTGCAGCAATGGGTGCGCCCACTTTGCGTAACACAACGTCGAAGCGCTCACTCATTAACGTCACGCCAGTTCCTGCCAGTGGGTTCGCTCCACCCGGAAAGGACGAACTGATCGTGAGCTTGATCGTTGAACCGCTTTGGGTTGCTGGAGCGGAAGCAGCAGGCGCGGCAGGCGCAGCAGGAGTAGCAGACGCGGGCACGGGCGGCGCGGTGGAGACAGAGGTTGTGGGCGGCGCACCACTCTTGGGATTGAACCTGCCGACATCACACGTTTCGGAGTGCGGCGCATATGTCACGTTTTCTCCGCTGATACCAGTAACCAACCGTCCATTGACTGTGGTCCTGCCTGAACCGATCAGCGAATTGTCCGGCTGCAGAGCGAGAGTAAATGGGCCACCGATGTTTTGGACATGGACCAGGAGCGCGTTGGAAGTATTTTCGACGGTGTAAAGCTGGCGAACGTGGGCCTGACCACAGTCGAGCACGAGCGAGTTTCCTCTGAAGTCAAGCAGAAGATTGCCGTCTGCATACTTGCCGGTCATACGGAGGCCTACTTCCCCGGCATCTGGTGCGAAAGTGCTCATCATGTCAGTGAGCATGTTTATGGGGTTTGAATCGTCGGCCGACTGCGCGGAATTAGCGGAGGCGGGCGGCGGACTCGGCGGCTTAGCGAGCGAGCCAACGACGCAGCGCCCCATGGCGGGTCGGTAGTCGGGAGTTCTAGTGGTTCCGGTTGCAACACCGTTTTCATAGTGCGTAGTCGTGAAGTAGCCAACGATGATGCGGCCTTTGACGTCAGTCAAACCAGGCCCAACCAGGCCGCCATCGGGCCGCATGGAAAGCACTATGGGATTGGGTTCGTTCGCGATAGTGATCCGAACCGAACCGGCCCGCTTCTCCATGGTGTAATTGTGCGCATCGTCAACGAGCTTGCCGCAGTCATGGATAAAAACGCCGTCTTCATCAAAGCCTAAAGATGTAACAGTCGCGCCGTTCTTATAAACGCCGTTGAGGACTACACCGGCTCTGCCCGATCCAAACATGGATTCGTCTGCATCGGAACCGAAGCCGATTAAATCTTTAACGCCGGCAGTCAGGCCCTTGCCTAAGCAGGCTACGGCATTGCCGCCAAGTTCCAGACAACGGCGCGTAGCGACAGCAGTTGGATCGTTCGACATGCCCTGGTTGCCATTCATTTGTCTGTTTGCCGCCTGCTGTGCGGCACTGTCCCGCTTATACTGGTCCATTTCCTGCTTGTAGCGCCGCTCGCCCGAGGCCTTCAACCCCGCCTCCGCATTCTTGTACGCGGACGCGCTTTGCGGTCCCATTAACCGCTGCGACCAGTC
>Ga0070671_100004169_pt1 | contig 11423 bp, 9 predicted proteins | sample KBSS73metaG_FD_65341 | JGI IMG/M metagenome (GOLD analysis project Ga0070671, IMG submission 65341) | Switchgrass rhizosphere microbial communities from Kellogg Biological Station, Michigan, USA - KBS S7-3 metaG | ecosystem: Host-associated > Plants > Roots > Rhizosphere > Soil ... | reverse complement strand
GTGCCGCAGGCCGCTGGCGAAGGTCGTCACGTCGGCGCCGACCTCGCGCTGCTCGATGGCGCACTTGTTGCTCTGGAACGCGTACTCGATCGGGTCCTCGAGCGTGATGATGTGGCCCTGCTCGCGGCGGTTGATCGCGTCGATCATGCCCGCGAGCGTCGTGCTCTTGCCCGAGCCGGTGGGGCCCGTCACCAGGATCAGCCCGCGGGGCAGGTACGTCAGCTTGCTGACGATCTCCGGCAGGAACAGCTGCTCGATCGGGCGGACCTTGTCGTTGATCGTGCGGATGGCCAGGGCGACCGTGTTGCGCTGGTAGTGCGCGTTGACGCGGAAGCGGCCGAGGCCGGGGATCTCGTAGGAGAAGTCGCTGTCGCGGTTCTGCTCGAAGTCCGCCCAGCGCTTGTCGCTGCCCATGATCTCCTTGCACAGCCGCAGCGCGCCCTCGGGGGTCACCATCGGGAAGTCGCTGGGGGAGACCACGGTGTGGATTCGGAACAGCGGGGGGGCGCCCACCATGATGTGGACGTCCGAGGCCTTGGCCGCCACCGCGTTACGGAGGATGTCGTTCAGAAGGCTCATTTCAGGTTCTCCAGGTCAACCCCCGGCGGTCCCGGGGCTGTACTTCGGACTTCTTTCGTTCTCGGACGTCGCTTGGTTACGCGTTCTCGGTGACTCGCATGATCTCTTCGATCGTCGTCAGGCCCTTCTTGACCTTCTCGAAGCCGTCCTGCCTCAGGGTCACCAGGCCGCGCTCCCGGCACAGCTTGCGGAGCTGGTTGACGTCGGGGTTGGCCGTCACCAGGTCGCGGAGCCCGTCGTCCATGATCAGCAGCTCGAAGATGCCCAGGCGGCCCGAGTAGCCCGTCTTGCGGCACTTCTCACAGCCCGCGCCCTTAAAGCTCTTTTCGGCTCCGTAGCCCTGCATCGTAAGGAACTCCTTCATCTCGCCACTGGGCTCGTACTCGACCTTGCACTTCTGGCAGATTTTCCGGACCAGGCGCTGGGCGAGGACGGCGTTCAACGCCGCCGAGATGAGGTAGGGCTCGACGCCGATGTTGATCAGTCGCGTCACCGACGACGGCGCGTCGTTGGTGTGCAGGGTGCTGAGCACCAGGTGGCCGGTGAGGGCCGCTTGGACGGCGATCGTCGCCGTCTCGCTGTCGCGGATTTCGCCCAGCATCACCACGTCGGGGTCCTGGCGCAGCAGGGCGCGGAGGGCGGCGGCGAAGGTCATGCCGATCTTGGCGTGCACCTGCACCTGGTTGGCGGCGGCGAGGTGGTACTCGATCGGGTCCTCGACCGTGCTGATGTTCATCTTGTTGCCGTCCATGCACCGCAGCGACGAGTACAGCGTCGTCGTCTTACCGGAGCCGGTCGGGCCGGTCACCAGCACGATGCCGTGCGGCTGGTCGATCGCGTTCTTCCACAGCGTCAGCGCGTTCTCGCTGAAGCCCATGTCCTCGAGGTTCACGTTGATCGACCGGTTGTCCAGGATACGCATCACGACCTTCTCCCCGTTGGCGCAGGGGAGGGTGTTGAAGCGCAGGTCGATCTTGCGGTCGTTGACCACGCAGCGGATGCGGCCGTCCTGGGGGAGCCGGCGCTCCGAGATGTCCAGGTTCGCCATGATCTTCAGGCGCGAGACGATGGCGGCCTGCATCATGTGCGGCGGGTTCATCGCCTCGAACAGCACGCCGTCGATGCGGTAGCGGATCTTGAGCGCCTTCTCCTTCGGCTCGATGTGGATGTCGCTGGCGCCCTGCTTGATCGCGTCGAAGATCAGGTAGTTCACGAACCGGATGACCGGCGACTCGTTGCCCGCCTTCTCCAGGTCCGTCGTGTCGTCGGCGGCGGCGTCCTTGACGACCTGCACGTCGTCCTCGGACATGTCCTTGATGATCTCGTCGACCTTGATGTCGCTGGTGCCCTGCGTCATCAGCTCGACGACGCGGCTGATGTCGGAGGCGGGCGTCACGACGACCTTGACGTCCTTCTTGGTCTTCCGCTTCACCTCGTCGACCAGGAAGACGTTCGCCGGGTCGGTCATGCCGACCGTGAGGGTCTTGCCCTCGAGCTTCACCGGCAGGACCAGGTGCTTCTTGATGTAGTCCTGCGGGAGCAGCTCGAAGGCCCGCGGGTCGACGCCGTCCTTGCTGGGCGTGAAGAACTCCAGGCCCATCGTCTCGGCCAGCGCCGAGAGGATCTGGGCGTCGCTGGCGGCGTTCATCGTGAGCAGGATCTGCGCCAGCGACTTGCCGGGCGTCTGCGCCGCGACGTTGCGGGCCTGGGCGAGCTGCTCCTCGTTGACGACGCCGCGCTCCAGCAGCAGGGCGTCGACGCTCTTGCGCTGCTTGGGCGCCTCCTGGGGGGACCAGAGCTGTTCGAACTCGTTGACGACGTCCTCGGCCTTTCCGGCCGGCTTGTTCGCCGACGGCTTGACCTTCTCGGGCGCGCTGGGCGTGGGCGTTTCAGGGGTATTGGTCTTTCGGCCGAACATCGTCTTCTCCCTCCCCAGTGGTTGGTCGTCCGTCCCGCGCCACCCGGCTACTGCTTCATCTTCAGCTCGAACTTCAGCACCGTGTCGACGGCCGGGGCCGTGACGGTGACGCCGTCCGGGCGGATCTCCTCGACCGTGTAGGTCACCTTGCCCTCGCCGGCGGTGATCTTCTGACCCTTGCGGTAGAGGGTGTTGTTGATCATGCAGCTCGCCTTCTTGGGGTCGCGGTGGATGATCGTCTGCAGCCGCAGCTCCACCAGGGCCTCGTTGGCGCGGGAGGTGGCCAGGCGCACGGCCTCGGCGTGCTCCAGCGCCCGGGTGTCCTCGGTGGGCTTGGGCTTCTCCTTCATGAAGGGGTTGGTCGCCAGCTTGTTGGTCGGCACCTGGATGCCGGACGCGTCGGCGCGGAACTGCTGGACGACCTTTTCGGTGGCCTGCAGCATCTTCCGCATGTCGTCGACGTTCTTGCCCGAGCCGTCGAGGAACGACGAGATGGTCTTCTCGGCCTCGGGGTCGCCGGCGGCGACCGCCTCGGCGGGGCCGCTGCGGACGTACATGAAGTACGTCAGGGCGCCGCAGGCGATCAGCAGGCCGACGACGATCAGCGTGCCCTTGTTGATGGGCTGCTTCGTCTCGGTGACGAAGTTCATTTCCCCGCCGCCGTTGAGGGCGGCGTTGAGGTCCTCGCCACCCTCCTCGGGCGCGGCCTCGGCGTTCTCGGCGCCCTCCTGGCTTTCCTGGTTTTCCTGTTCGCTTTCGTAGCTCATGTCGGGCTCCGTACGGGCCGTCTGTGCTTCACTACTAGGTCGCGCCGCTCAGCGGGCGGAGGCGGTCGAGTTCGCGCCGGTCTCGGGCTCGAAGAAGATGCTCATGGTGACCTTGGCCTCCATGGCGCCCTCCAGCCCGCTGATCTTGTCGAGCGTCATGGTCTGCACCCGCGTCAGCCGCGGAAGACGCTCGAGCTGCAGCATGAACTCGTAGAACCCGTTGAAGTCGCCGCTGAGGTTCATCTCGATCGGCTGCTCGCTGTAGGCGGCGCCGCGCTGGCTCTTCATGGTGCGGATGGTCTTGGTGGTGAGCTTGTTCTGCTCCGCCATCTGCCAGACCTCCTTGAGGATCAGGTCCATCTCGCGCTCCTGGGGGAGCTTCTTCTCGAAGAACTTGATGGCCTCCTGCAGCTCCTCGACCTTGCGGTCGACGTCGGCGACGCCGGCGGTGGCCTTTTCCAGGTCCGCCAGGGCCTTCTGCTTCTCCTCGATGATCCGCTCGCGGGCCTGCACGTTCTGCTGGGCCTTGGTGAGGACCAGGAAGTACGAGCAGCCGAGCAGGCCGAGGAGGATGACGATGAACGCGATTTCCCTGATTCCGAATTTCATGGCTGCGACTCCTTCAGGCGGCCCGGCCTCCCCCGGCCGCGGTCGGCGGCGTGGGGCGGCTGCCGCCGCCGGGCTAGTTCCCGCCGACCGACGCCGTGCCGCCGGCCGCCGGGCCGCCGCGGCCGCCCTGGGCCCCGTTCGGCTTGGACGGGCCCACGTCGACCACGGACGTCTTCGAGTTCGGGTTCGCCGGGTTCACCACCTCGGCGCCCGGGTTCAGCATCAGCTCGATCTGGAACTTGCGGAGGATGTCCTCGACGGGCTTGGACGGCTGGCCCCCGGCCTCCGCCTCCTTCGCCCGCTGGACCTTGAACTCCTCGGTGTAGATGAGGTTCACGTCCTTGAACAGAGGCGAGCGCTTGAGCTTCTCCATGAAGTTGCCCACCTGCACGTCGGTGGTCGCCACGCCCTCGAGCTTGAGGTACACGTCGTAGGTCTTGGGGGCGACGACGGGGTTGGCGGCGCGGCCCTCGAGGGCGGCGCGCTTCTGCTCGAACGCGGTCATCGCCGGCGGGGCGGCGCTGGCGCGCTCCTTCGACTCCATCGCCAGGTTCAGCAGCGACAGCCCCGGCGGCAGCGAGTTGGTGAACTCCGCCAGGATGTTGCTCCTGGGCACCTTCTCCACCAGCGAAGCCGCCAGCTCGGCGCGGCGCACGACCTGCTGCTGCTGCTGCCGCATCTTGTTGACCTTCTCGATGCGGCGGGCGGCATCGGTGTACTGCTGGTCGACGGCGGTGTACTTGGCGTCCACCGCCTTGGTGATCTTCTCCATGTACTGGAACGCCGCCACGATCACCCCCAGCACGATCACCGCCAGCACGCCGCACAGGATGTTGGCGCGTCGGCGGGCCTTGCGCTCGAGGTAGTCGTCGGGCAGGAAACTCAGTTGGTTCGCGGTGCTCATCGTTTCACCTCAACCGTTGCCGGCTGCTCGCCCGGGCGCTTCCCGGATCGCTCGGTCGCCGGCAACACGCCACCGGCAACGGGCCATTTCGGTCGCTCGCTTACTTCTTGCCCTCGGGCTTCTCCCCGCCCACGGGCCCCATGCTCAGGCCGATCGCCACCGACCACGAAGGCTGCGGCTGTCGGCGGTCGATGCCGCTCTCGACGCCCACCTCGGCGGTGCGGCCCATCCTCACCAGCGGGTCGCCCACCTGCGCCGCCAGCGACAACTGTCGCGCGATCTGCTGGCACAGGTTGCGGTGCCGCGCCTCGCCGCCCACGAACACCAGCCGGTCGATCGGCCGGGTGCTGAACGTCGACTCGTGGTAGCGCCGGCACAGGTCCAGCTCCTCGACCAGCTTCGCCAGCGGCTCGCGGCACGCCTGCTCGACCTGCCGCGCCTTCTCCATCAGCTCACCGCTGACCTGGTCGGCGGGCGCCAGCGCGGGGGCCGCGACGGGGGCGGGCGCCGTGGCGGTCGCGGTCGACGCGCCGGCTGCCTTCATCCCGGCGCCGAGCAGCGGGAAGGCGCTGTCCAGCGACTGCGGCGCCTGCGCCACCTGCCGCGACTGCGCCTCCGGCGCGCCGGCAGCCTGCACGGGAGCGCCAAGGCTGCACACCTTGATCCGCAGGACCTTCGCGTCCTCCAGGCTCATCCGCAGAGAACCCGCGACCGCCCGGTTGAAGTGGTCGCCGCCCACGGGGATGCCCCGGGCGAACAGGATCTGCGAGCCGCGGGCGATCACCGCCCGGGTGCCGGAGCACCCAATGTCCACGTAGCAGGTCGTCAGCTCGGCGTCACTCTTGCGGCGGAAGATGTGCGCGAAGCAGTCCACCAGCGCCTTGGGCTCCACGTTCATGCCCACGATGTCGAGCTTGGCCTTGGCGGCGGCGCCGAGCAGCTGGTTGACCAGCTCCCGCGCGGCGGCCATCAGGATCACTTCGTTCTTCTGCTCCGAGTCCTGGTAGACCTCGCCTGCCACGATGTGCCGCAGCAGGGCGTGCGACGGGTCGATTGGCAGCTTGCCGCGCGCCTCCCACGGCAGCGCCTTCTTCAGCTCCTCCTCCTCGAGCTTGGGCATTCGCAGGTGCTGGATGAAGCAGGAGGCGGCGGGGAGCGAGAGGATCGCGCGGCGGCCGCGGAAGTTGCCGCTGGCCAGTCGGTCGCGGACCGTCTCGGTGAAGAAGTTCAGCCGGGCGGTGGGGTCCTGGCGGATCTGGGCGGGGACCTCGGCGCTGGCGGCGGCGACGAGGCGGAACTCGCCGTCGGCGGCCTCCACCTGCGCCATGCGCAGCCCGTCGGTGCCGAAGTCGACACCGATTGGGTTGGCCCCGGGTGCGAACCAGCTTTGAACCAATCCGAGCATCGCCCTGCCTCCAAACGTTCGGCCGACCGCGACGGCGCAGTTCGCCCACCGGGGGGCCGTCATGCGGCGCACGCCCCAGTGGACCTACGATTCGCGCCCCGGCGCGGTCAAATGGGCAGGGCGGCGAATTCGGGAAGCCGTTTCCGGCGTTGCCGCCGGCCGCTCCCAAGGGGCGCTGTCGCCTTCGTGCGCGGCACGCCTCTCGATGACCTTATCGACGGGGGGGGAGGCGACGTTTAGGAAGGGAGGTCGTGTATAACGCGCCGGCGTCGCCCGGTGCGCCGGCGGCTCAGTCAATATCCGCGAGAAACTCGGACGCGACGGCGTCGGCGACCGCCAGCCCGCTGTCGGTGAGCCGCACTGACCGACCGACCCGCTCGATCAGCCCGAGGCGCTGCAGGTGGGCGAGGCGGTCGGCGTAGAGCGAATCGGCGTCAAAGCCGGTGCGGGAGGAAAAGTCGGCCAGGTCGATGCCGCTGGTCAGGCGCAACTGGAGCATCGCCAGCTCGCCGGCGCGGCGACGAGGGGTGAGGTGTTCGACGTCGATGGCGGGCAAGGCGCCGGCGTCGACCGCGGCCTCCCACTCGCCCAGGTGCGGCCGGTTGCGCCAGCGCCAGCCCAGGATATGGGACGCGGCCGAGGGACCCAGGCCGAGGTAGTTGCCCCCGTTCCAATAAAGCAGGTTGTGGCGGCAGGCCTCGCCGGGCGCGGCATAGTTGCTGATCTCGTACGCCTGCAGGCCCGCGTCCGTCAGCACGCGGCGGGTGTGGCGCAACATCTGCAGTTCCGCGTCTTCCTCTACGACGCCGCGGAGTTGGCCCAACCGTCTGCGGACGGCAATGGGCGTGTTGGGCTCGTAGGTCAGGCCGTAGCACGACAGGTGTGAAGTCGCGAGCCGCAGCGCGGCTGCCAGCGAGCGGTCCCACGACGCCAGGTCCTGGCCCGGAATCGCGTAGATCAGGTCGAGGTTGATCCGGCGGAAGCCGGCGGCGCGGGCGATCTCGACGCTGCGCTCGACGTCGTCGGGGCAGTGGTGCCGCTCAAGGACCTTGAGCTCCGCTGGGTCAAAGCTCTGCGCCCCCATGCTGATCCGGTCGACGCCATGGTCGCGCAACATCTGGCAATAGTCCGGCCGCCCCGTCGCCGGGTTAACCTCGACGGTCCATTCCGTCACCGAGCTCAGGTCGAACACCCGCCGCAGGCCGACCAGCAGCCGCTCCATCTGGTCCAGGGGCAGGAGGCTCGGCGTCCCGCCGCCAAAAAAGATGGTTTCCGGCGTTACGGTCGGCGCGCCCGCGGATCGGCTCTGCCACCCCGCCGCCTCGACCAGGACCCGGTCGACGAACCGCCGCATCCGCTCTTCGGACTGTCGGGTAATGCTGTAAAAGTCACAGTAATGACACTTGTGGAAGCAGAATGGGACGTGGACGTAGAGCGCGTCGACCCGTGCCGGCGGCAGGTCAGCAACGTTGAAGGAATCCACCGACCCGGCCGCAGGTGCCGGCGCGCCTGTTCCTGCGGGAGATTCGGCCAAGGGCAGGCTGACGGGCGGCATGGACCGCCAATGGTAGTGGCGGGGGCCACATTATTCTTGCCGGATTCCGGCCCTTCCGTTAGGTTATGCGACGTACCCGGACCCCGCGTGCCACACGTCGACGCGGACACGGGTCTGTCCCAACCATCACCCACGCTCAGGTTTACGGTATGCAGGCGGTACTCGTCATGTTCCGGTCGGACGGGGAGCGGCGCAGTTTCTCCATGGCGCGCGACATGACGGTGATCGGCCGGCGCGAGGACTGTGACCTGCGCATCCCCCTGGGCGAGGTTTCCCGTAAGCACTGCCGGATCCTCCGCGACGGCGACAGCCTGAAGCTGGAAGACCTGGGCAGCTCCAACGGCACATTTCTCAACGGCCAGCGCGTGCAGGAGGCGATCCTGTCGCCCGGCGACACGCTGCAGGTGGGGCCGGTGGTGTTCGTCCTGCAGATCGACGGCCAGCCGTCGGACGACGAGCTGCGCCCCGTGACGATGGACGCGGCGGCGGCGGCCGGTGCGGAGGTTGGCGACGACGCGGCCACGCTCGAGCCGCACGACCTGGACACGCTGGGCGAGGACGAGCTGTCCGAGACGCCCGCGGAGACGGGGCCCGCCGCCACCGGCCGCCGCGCCAACGGCGCGGCCGAGCCGCACGAACTCTCCCCCGTCGGCGACAACGAGGACGCCGCCCTCGACGCCCTGATGTCCGACGACGAGGCCAACCTCGAAGACCTCAACATCGACCTCGACGCCGAGGAACAGGAACACGACTCGGCGCGGTGATGGCCGTCCCCTTCGCTCGCCTCCCTACGCTCCTCATCCTGTCGCTCTGCCTGCTTACGCCGGGCTGTATCGCCGACGCGTTCGTCCTCGGTTCCAATCGCGAGCAACTCCGTGCCGACGGCCTGCGCCGTGAACTCGTCCGCTACGACGGCGGCGTCGTGGAGTGCTGGGTCGCCCGCTCGCAATCCGGGCACGACGGCGAGCCCGAGGCGTTCGTCCTGTTCTTCGTCGGCAAGACCGACCGCGCTGAGCGGTGGACCGCCGCCGTCGCGGACGCGTGGGGCGATCGGCCGGTCGAGGTGTGGGGCGTCAACTATCCAGGCTCCGGCCGCTCGGACGGGCCGGCGCAGTTGGCGCGCGTGGCTCCCGCGGCGCTGGCGGTGTTCGATGCGATGAGCGAGCGAGCGGCGGGGCGACCGGTTTTCGCCCAGGCGGCCAGTTTCGGCACCGTTACCGCGCTGGCCGTCGCGGCGCGGCGCCCGCTGAGGGGGCTCGTGCTGGAGAACCCGCCTCCGCTGCGCCAGCTCATTCTCGGCGAGCACGGGTGGTGGAACCTGTGGCTGCTGGCGGGTCTGGCCGCCTCCCAGGTGCCCACGGAACTCGATTCGCTCGCCAACGCCCGCCGCGCCACGGCGCCGGCCGTGTTCATTCTGCACGGCGCCGACGAGGTCGTGCCGCCGAAGTACCAGCGGCGCGTCGTCGACGCGTACGCGGGGCCCAAGCAGGTGATTCCGATGCCCGGCGCGCGCCACGCCGAAGCCCTTACGCGGGAGGCCGCGGACGACGTGGCGCACGCCAGGCAATGGCTCTTGCAGAATTCGGCGCGTTGATCACTGCGCCGTCTTTGCCGGCGTCAGACGCAGGAGCTCGCCGTTGTTGCCGTCGCTGAGGACCAGGATCGCGCCGTCGGGCGCTTCGATGACGTCGCGGATGCGCATCCGCATGTCGAGGCGCTCGTCCTCCGCCGCGCGGTCGCCGTTGGGGCGGACGATCACCAGCGCCCGCGACGACAGGCCGCCGATCATGGCGCAGCCCTTCCACGCCGGGAACATCGAGCCGTTGTAGAAGATCATGCCGGACGGCGAGATGACCGGGTTCCAGAACACCAGCGGCGGCGTGACGTCGGGCTTGCTGCTGTGCTTCGGGATGGGCGCGTCGTTGTAGTGCGTGCCTTCGCACACGAGCGGCCAGCCGTAGTTTTTGCCGGCCTCGATGACGTTCAACTCGTCGCCGCCCTTGGGGCCCATCTCGTTGAGCCACAGCTTGCCCGTGCGCGGGTAGATCGCGCCGCCGAGCGGGTTGCGGTCGCCGTAGCAGTAGACGTCGGGGCGGGCGTTGGGCTGGTTGACGAACGGGTTGTCGTTGGGGATGGAGCCGTCGGGGTTGATGCGAACGACTTTGCCGAGGTTGGTCGACAGGTCCTGCGCCGGCTCGAACCGCTGGCGCTCGCCGGACAGGATGAACAGCTTGCCGTCGGGGGCGAAGACCAAGCGGCCGCCGAAGTGGCCGCGGCCGAGGGTCTTGGGCACCTGGCGCCAGATGACCTTGAGGTCGCGCAGCTCATTGCCTTCCAACTTCGCTCGCGCGACGGCGCCGCCCTTGAGTTGCGAATCGTCCGGCCGGAAGTTGGCGCCGAGGCGCTGGTCTACCGTGTCCTTCGCGTTGGGCGGCTGCTGCTCGGCCGGCTCGGAGTAGTAGATGTACACCAGCTGGTTCTGCGCGAACTTCGGGTCGATCTCCACGTCGAGCAATCCACCCTGCCCGCGGTAGGCGACCTTTGGCACGCCGCCGATGGGGTCGGACAGCTTTCCGTCGGCAAAGGTCCGCAGCCGGCCGGGCTTTTCGCTGATGAGCAGCCGGCCGTCGGGCAGGAACGTCATACCCCAGGGGTTGTCGAGCTTGGCCAGGCTCTCGACGTTGACGGGGCCGGCTTTGCTGTTGACGGTCGCGGCATCGGTGCGCGCGGCCAGGGCGGTGGCGAGGACGGTTGCCGCGACGGCGGCGGCTCGGGCGATTGGCGTCATGGCTCTCCTTTGATTCTGGTCGCTTTCATAGCGGCTGCGGCCGGGTTGGGGAAGTGGCCTTGGTTGCGGGTTCCCATTCACTCACATCGTTGCTCTCAAGCGGGCTGTGCGGCGAGTTCGCGCCGGAGAGGGAATTCCGCAGTTGCCCAGGGCGAGGGGAGCGGGGCATGTTTGTTGCGAACGTAACCGTGGCGGCAGCGGATCCGCCGTATCGCACGCGCCGGCCACGGTCGGACGGTGGGTGCGACAGCCGCACTGTGACAGCACGACTCTCGCGGGAGGACAGCTATGTCATTACTCGACCAAGGACTCGGCCGCGGCGCCGCCGAAACGCAATTACAAGGAGGCCCAGCCACGGGCGCGTTGCAACGGCCGGGGCAGCAGGGCGGCGGGGCCCAGCCGCAGCAGAACGTCGGCAACGGTGAGCGGATGGTGTCCCTGGCGGCGGGGTCGATCGTCACGATGCTCGGCCTGAGCCGCCGAAGCCTGCCGGGCGTCATGCTCGCTACCGTCGGCGCCGGGTTGCTGTACCGCGGCGCCACCGGCCACTGCCCAGCCTACGACCGCCTCGGCATCAACACGGCCGAGGAGGAGCAGGACGACGCGGAGCAACTCGCCAAGCGCGGCATTCACGTCGAGAACGCGTTCCTGATCAACCGCTCGCCCGAAGACCTCTACGGCTTCTGGCGCAACTTCGAAAACCTGCCGCAGATCATGACCCACCTGGAGAGCGTGAAGGTCCTGGACGACCGCCGCTCCCGCTGGGTCGCCCGGCTGCCGCGGATCGCGGGCGGCAAGCGGCTGGAATGGGACGCGGAGATCACCCGCGACGACGCGAATTCCCTGATTGCCTGGCGCTCGGTCGAAGGGTCGGACGTCGAGGCTGCGGGGCAGGTCC
>Ga0070671_100004168_pt1 | contig 11424 bp, 8 predicted proteins | sample KBSS73metaG_FD_65341 | JGI IMG/M metagenome (GOLD analysis project Ga0070671, IMG submission 65341) | Switchgrass rhizosphere microbial communities from Kellogg Biological Station, Michigan, USA - KBS S7-3 metaG | ecosystem: Host-associated > Plants > Roots > Rhizosphere > Soil ... | reverse complement strand
CCGATGACGACGGGCCGTAACTTCGCCGAGATTTTGCGCGTGATCGATTCGATGCAGCTCACCGCCGCGCACAAGGTGGCCACACCCGCCAACTGGCAATCGGGCGAGGACGTCATCATCGTTCCGTCCGTGTCCGACGCGGACGCCGCGGCTCTGTTCCCGGAGGGCTGGACGACGCACAAACCCTATCTGCGCACGACCAAACAGCCTGGCTGACATGCTGTTCGAGCAGATCGCGACTGGGGGCTGCCAATCCTATCTGATCGGCTGCCCCGAGACGCGGATTGCGGCGGTTATCGATCCCGAATTGCGCCAGATCGACCGCTATTGCGGGCTCGCGGCGCGTGAGGGACTGCGCATTCGCTATGTGATCGAAACGCACACGCATGCCGATCATTTCTCCGGCGCGTGCGAACTGGCCCGCCAGACCGGTGCCGCGATCGTCGCGCATAGCCTGAGCCCCGCGCCGCACACGATGCTGCGGCTGGAGGATGGCGAATTGCTCCATCTGGGGACGCTTGCGATCCAGGCGTTGCACACGCCCGGCCATACGCGCGATTCGATGTGCCTGCTGGTGGAGGGCCATCTGTTCACCGGCGACACGTTGCTGATCGGCGGGACCGGGCGGACCGACCTCCCGACCGGCGATCCGCACGCGCTCTATGACAGCCTCTTCCATCGCCTGCTCACGCTCGACCCAACGCTGACGATCCATCCCGCACACGATTATAAGGGGCATATCTCCTCGACCCTGGCCGAGGAGGCCGAGACCAATCCGCGCCTGCAGAAGCGCGACCGCGCCAAATTCGTGGCTATGATGCGCCACCTCAATCTCGACGCGCCGACCCACCTGACCGAAGCGCTGCGTACCAACATGAGTGGCGGCAAGACGGTCGCGCAATTGCTGGCCGAGGCCGCCGCGGTCGTGCCTTTCCTTGGCATGGCCGAACTGGCCAGCCGCGTCGAAACCGGCGTGCTTGGCCTGACGCTGCTCGACGTACGCGAGCGCGACGCGTTCGACGCCGGGCATATTCCCGGCGCAATCCATTTGCCGCGCGGTCAGCTGGAGCTGCGCGTCGATGAAATGCTGCCGGATCCAACCGCGCGCATTCTGACCTGCTGCGAATATGGCCGCATCTCCACGCTCGCCGCCGCGACCTTGCGTACGCTCGGCTTCAGGCGCGCGGCGGCGCTCGACGGTGGCATGAAGGCGTGGCGCGAGGCCGGCCTGCCGCTCGCCACGACTCCGAAAATCTGATCGGACCGCCGCCGTGCCGAGCTGGCTCGCGCTTGCAACGCCCCGCGGGCAGAGTCACACGGATGCAGGGGGAGAATAGCATGGAAGAGCGGACCGAATGGCCGGCGCGCGCGCCGATACTGGCGGCGATCGGCGCGGTGACGGGCTTTTGCTACGATCGGCTCACGACCGCCGCTTATCACCTCGGGCCCGATATGTCGGTGCGCCTGGCATTGGCGGCCTTCCTGCTGACCCTCGCGACCAGCTTTGCCTTCGTGATGGAACGGCGGCGGATCGGGTGGGCGGCGGGTTTCGCGGGCGCTGGCGGGCTCGTCGTCGGGCTGGTGACCTGGTGGACGGGCGGCCTGAACGGCGGCATCGGAACCGAGCCTTGGCACCTCGTCTGTGCGTTGCTGGCAATCGCAATCGCGGCACCCTTGTTCCAGGCCGGGCGTGACGAAGAGAAATGGCGCTTCCCCTATCGCGCGGTCCACGGCCATGCCTTGACCAACGTGCTACTGTGGTTTGCCAGCTGTGCGTTCGGGGTCGCAGTTTGGCTGCTCGCCTGGCTGCTCGCCAGCCTGTTCAAACTGATCGGCATCGACGCCCTCGAAAAGCTGCTCGGCAAGGAATGGTTCGCTTTCGCATTGATCGGCGCGGCCTTGGGCGGCGCGGTCGGCCTGTTGCGTGAGCGCGACCAGGTCGTGACGGTGCTGCAGCGTGTGGTGACGGCCGTGGCGGGCGTGCTCGCGCCGGTGCTGGCCGTCGGCTTGCTGCTGTTTCTGGTGATCCTGCCCTTCCAGGGTGTGAGCCTGCTGTGGCAGGCAACCAAGCATACGACGCCCATCCTGCTTTTCTGCATCGCGATCGCGCTAATCCTCACCAATGCCGTGCTAGGCGACGACCGCGACAACGAGGCGCGCTCCCCCTTGCTGCGCTGGGGCGCGATGGGGCTCGGTCTGGCAATGCTGCCGCTGGCGCTGATTGCGGCCATCTCCACTGCCAAGCGCATCCATCAATATGGCCTGACTCCGGACCGGCTGTGGGCGGCGACCTTCGTGATCATCGCCATCGCTTGTGCGCTTGCTTATCTGATAGCCCTGCTGCGCGGACGGCAGCGTTGGGGCGACTATGTCCGGCCTGCCAACCTCCGGCTGGCCTTCGCCGTTTGTGCGGTCGCGCTGGTGCTGGCGACGCCGCTCGCGGCATTCGGCACCTTGTCGGCGCATGATCAGATGGCACGCATTCGCGACGGCCGCACGCCGCCCGACAGGATCGATTACCGGGCACTCGCCTTCGATATGGGCAAGGCCGGCCGGCACGCACTGGAAAAGCTGCGCGATGGCGGCGCCAATCCCGACATTCGCAAATTTGCGCGCAAGGCGCTGGCTGCGACGAACCGCTGGGAGGTCGATGAGCCCCATGCCCATCCGCAGCCGGCTATTCTTGCCGCCAAGACGCAAATCCTGCCCGTCGGCGCGGTCGTACCCCCGAAGCTTTGGGATGCGATTCCGGAAGCTAATGGCTGCAGCCAGGCCGACCGGGAACGACGCTGTGTCATCCGTCTGTGGGAGGATCGCGGCGTCGCCGCCGTGCTGTCCGACGCCTGCGCCTACCGAAATTGCGGGGTGGAAACGCTGATTTTGTTTCGCCAGGCCGATGGCAGCTGGGGCCAGGGACGTGCCGCGAAGAACTATGCGAACAATCCTGTCGCGCCGGATGCAGCTACGCCCCAGGCCAGGGCCGAACGCCAATGGGCTGCGGTCCGCCGCGGCGAGATCGACATCCGGCCAGTGACGCATGACCAGCTCTTCGTCGCCGGGGAGCCCACCGGCGACGTGATCGACCCACCGGTTCCAGCCCCGCCGACCACCAAGCACTGAGCCGGCGCTTGAAGGGGAGGACCACGGCTGCTAGCCGCCCCTGCATGTCCGTAGACACAAATACCGTCCGCAAGATCGCGAGTCTTGCCCGCATCGCCGTTTCCGACGGCGAGGTCGAAGCTATGACCGGCGAGCTCAACAACATCCTCGGCTGGGTCGAGCAGCTCGGGCAGGTCGATACCGACGGGATCGAGCCGCTCGCCGCGGTGATCCCCAACCATCTGCGCCTGCGCGAGGATGTCATCACCGATGGCAATATCCGCGACCGGGTGCTCGCCAACGCGCCCCAGGCCGAGCATGGCTTCTTCGCCGTGCCGAAAGTGATCGAATAATGAGCGGCGAACTCACCGACCTCGGCATCGCCGAGATCCGCGATGGCTTCCGCGCGGGCGATTTCACCGCGCGCGAAGTGGCTGAGGCGTTCAATGCTGCCGTCGCGACGGCGAAGGGCCTCAACGCGTTCATCGTCGAAACGCCCGAGCACGCCCTCGCCGCCGCCGACGCGGCCGATCAGGAGCGCAGCGAGGGATCGGTCCGTCCACTGTCCGGCGTGCCGCTCGGTATCAAGGATCTGTTCTGCACCGAAGGCGTGCAGACCACGGCCGCCAGCCACATGCTCGAAGGCTTCGTGCCGACCTACGAATCGACCGTGACCGAGCGGCTGTTCGTCGCTGGCGCGGGCATGCTCGGCAAATTGAACCTCGATCAGTTCGCGATGGGTTCCTCGAACGAGACTAGCTATTTCGGCAATGTCGTCTCGCCGTGGCGGCGCAATGATGGCGGTAACGCGCCGCTCGCGCCCGGTGGCTCATCGGGAGGCAGCTCGGCGGCGGTCTCGGCGAGGCTCGCGCCGGGCGCAACCGGCACCGATACCGGCGGCTCGATCCGTCAGCCCGCTGCCTTCACCGGCATATCGGGAATCAAGCCGACTTATGGCCGCTGCTCGCGCTGGGGCGTCGTCGCCTTTGCCTCCAGCCTCGATCAGGCGGGTGCGATGGCGCGCGACGTCAAGGATTGCGCGATCATGCTCGAGGCGATGGCCGGCTTCGATCCCAAGGATGCGACCTCGCTCGATCTGCCCGTGCCGGAATGGGAGGCCAACCTCTCGTCCGACCTCAAGGGCAAGACGATCGGCATTCCGAAGGAATATCGCGTCGACAATATGCCGCGCGAGATCGAGGCCCTGTGGGAACGCGGCATCCAATTGGTCAAGGATGCGGGCGCCAATGTGATCGAGGTGTCGCTGCCGCACACCAAATATGCGCTGCCTACTTATTATATCCTCGCGCCGGCTGAGGCTTCGTCCAACCTCGCGCGCTATGACGGTGTGCGTTACGGGCTGCGCGATTTGCCCGAGGGTGCGAACCTGCAGGACATGTATGCAGCGACCCGCGCCGACGGCTTCGGCGCGGAGGTCAAGCGCCGCATTCTGATCGGGACCTATGTGCTCTCTGCCGGCTTCTACGATGCCTATTACACCAAGGCGCAGAAGGTCCGCGCGCTGATTGTGCGCGATTTCGCGCAGGCGTTCGAGAAGTGCGATCTGCTGCTGACCCCGACCGCCCCCTCGGCGGCGTTCGCGCTCGGCGAGAAATCGGACGATCCGCTGGCAATGTATCTGAACGACGTCTTCACGGTGCCGAGTTCGCTCGCAGGCCTGCCGGCAATGTCGGTGCCGGGCGGGCTCGACCAGTCCGGCCTGCCGCTCGGCCTGCAGGTGATCGGCCGTCCCTTGGACGAGCAAGGCGTGCTCAATGCCTGCCTCGCGATCGAGGAGCGCGCCGGCTTCACCGCGCGCCCGAGCGAGTGGTGGTGAGATAGCGGCAACCGTACGCTCGTTCCGTAGCTGAGGACTAAGCCGGCCGCGCGCCCATCGACTCGCTGCGGCCCTCAACCGTGCCGGCCGCGGCCCCCAGATAGGCCTGAAGCGCTTCGTCGGCGCCGAGCGGAACGTGAAGACCGAGCTTGCTGCGCCGGAACAGCACGTCTTCTGCGGTGCGCGCCCATTCGAATGCGACGAGATAGTCGACCTCCGCCTGGTACAGCCCACCCCCGAAATGGCGGCCAAGATCGTCCACGACGCGCGAGGCGCCGAGAATATGACCGACGCGGCTGCCATAGGCTCCGGCGAGGCGCGCAACTAGCGAAGGCGGCATCGCGTCATATTGATCGCAGATTGCATCGACGAAGCGGCGGAAGTCACCGCCGGGAATGTCGCCGCCAGGCAGGCATGCCCCGGCAGTCCATGCCTTACCGATGGCTAGGTGCGGCGCGAGCTGCTCCATCGCATGTTCGGCGAGCCTGCGATGCGTCGTGATCTTGCCGCCGAAGACCGACAATAGGGGCGGCCCGCCATTCGGCGCGTCGCACTCCAGCACATAATCGCGCGTCACCGCGGATGCGCTGGCGGCGTGGTCCTCGTGGAGCGAGCGTATTCCCGCATAGCTCCAGGCGATTTGCGTGCGATCGATCTGGCGCTCGAAATAGAGATTGATCGAGTCGCACAGATATTCGACCTCCGCCTCACTGATCGCGGCCGGTCCGGGGGGCCCCTCCCACGGCACGTCGGTCGTTCCGATCAAAGTGAACCTGTCTTCATAGGGAATGGCGAAGACGATCCGCCGATCGGGGTTCTGCAGCATGAAAGCGTGCTCGCCCTCATAGAGCTTGGGCACGACGATATGGCTGCCCTTGACGAGGCGAACCCCGCCGCTCGAGGCGGCGCCATGGACGCGATCGAGCAGCTCCGAAACCCACGGCCCCGCCGCGTTGACGAGGGCGCGCGCCCGCACTGACTGCCGCGTGTCGGCCTGCTCGATCTGCGCGACCCAGGCATCGCGATCGCGCTCGGCCTCGATCAGCCGGGTACGCGTAAGGATGCGCGCGCCGCGTTCGGCGGCGTCGAGCGCCGTGAGCACTACCAGGCGGCTGTCATCCACCCGGCAATCCGAAAACATGAAGGCCAGCCCGGCCTGTGGCTTGAGTCCGTTGCCGAGCGTGCTGCGGTCCAGCCTGACCGTCGCGGTCCCGGGAAGCGTCTTGCGGCCGCCGAGATGGTCGTAGAGAAACAATCCCAGCCGAACCATCCAGGCCCGACGCGGCGATTGCCCCTGCGGCAAGGCAAACCGCAAGGGCCGGATGATGTGTGGCGCGATCCCAAGCAGGCGCTCGCGCTCGATCAATGCCTCGCGCACCAGGCGGAATTCGCCATGTTCGAGATAGCGAAGCCCGCCATGGATCAGCTTCGTGCTGGCCGAGGAGGTATGGCTGGCGAGGTCATCCTGTTCGACGAGCAGCACCGACAGCCCGCGGCCCGCCGCATCGCGCGCGATGCCGCACCCGTTCACGCCGCCGCCGACGATCAGCAGGTCCACCGATGCGGTTGCAGCCACGCTCACCTCGCACGTTCGAGATGTTCGTTTCAGTAAAATTCGAACCTCTAATCCGCAACTTATGTTCGATTTGACGCGAAAGCGAAACGGCCTAGTTTCACTACGGCCCTCGAAGCAAGGATCCGAAGAGCCGCGTTGGAAAGAAGGATCGGCAGCCGGCGGCCTACTCTTCCGAAACCGCGGGCCGGACTAGGCATGAGAGAGAGCCCATGACGCAGCCGACCCACATCCTGGCGATCGATCAGGGAACAACGTCGACGCGCAGTATTGTTTTCGATTCCGCGGCGAAGCCCGTCGCCACCGCGCAGCGCGAATTTGCGCAACATTACCCCCAGCCGGGCTGGGTCGAGCACGATCCGGAGGACATCTGGCGCGACACGCTCGCCACGGCGAGAGACGCCATCGCAAAGAGCGGTCTCGCGACGCGCAACATCGCGGGGATCGGAATCGCCAACCAGCGCGAGACGATCGTGATCTGGGACCGTGCAACGGGCCGGCCGATCCACAATGCGATCGTATGGCAGGACCGCCGGACCGCCGCGACATGCCAGGCGCTCAAGGCCGACGATGTCGAGGAAGAGGTCCGCGCCAAGACCGGGCTGCTGCTCGATCCCTATTTCTCTGCGACGAAGGCGGCCTGGATATTAGACAATGTACCCGGAGCCCGCGCACAGGCGGAAAATGGGCGCCTGGCTCTCGGGACGATCGATTGTTTCCTGCTGTGGCGGCTTACCGGCGGCAGGGTTCACGCGAGCGACGTTACGAATGCGGGACGCACCATGCTCTTCGACATCCGCCGGCAAGAATGGGACGAAGATCTGTGCCGGCTGCTGCGCGTGCCGATGGCGTTGCTGCCCGAGGTTACCGACAATAGCCGCCTGTTCGGACGCACGGCGAACGGCATGTTCGATAGCGAAATTCCAATCGCCGGCCTCGTCGGAGACCAGCAGGCGGCCCTGTTCGGGCAGGCCTGTTTCGAGCGGGGAATGGCCAAATCTACCTACGGCACGGGCTGCTTCATGCTGCTCAACACCGGGAATGAGCCCGCCACGTCTACCAATCGCCTTCTGACGACGCCTGCTTACCGGCTGAACGGCCAGGTAACTTATGCCCTGGAAGGCTCGATCTTCGTCGCGGGTGCGGCGGTGAAATGGCTGCGCGACGGGATCGGCGTGATCACGCATGCGCGCGAAACCGACGACATGGCCACGCGCGTCCCCAACAGTCACGGCGTCTATATGGTCCCGGCCTTCGTCGGGCTTGGTGCGCCTTATTGGGATCCGGATGCGCGCGGGGCGATTTTCGGCCTTACGCTCAGCGCAACGGCGGCCCACCTCGCCCGCGCGGCGCTGGAAGCGGTCGGCTATCAGACGATGGACCTGCTCGATGCGATGGTTCGCGACAGCGGCGCCACCCCGGCGCAGATCCGCATCGATGGCGGCATGGCGGCCAATGACTGGCTGTGCCAGTTCCTGGCGGACATGCTGCGCGTTCCGGTGAAAAGGCCGGCCTATCTCGAGACGACGGCCCTGGGGGCGGCGTTCCACGCGGGCCTTGCGACCGGAATATGGCCCGATCTGGCCGCGCTCGCGCAGACTTGGGCGAGCAAGGACTGCTTTCAGGCCTCCATGCCCGAAGCGGAGCGGAACGCGCTGGCGGCCGGCTGGCACAAGGCGGTCGCGAAGACGCTTTCCGGTACGGGTTGAAGGTAAGGAAAAACGCGCGGCTGAGCGGTGTCGGGTTCAGCGAAGCGGCTTGATCACCGGTTTTGGCACGGTGACGATGCTGTTCGCCGGCACGTCCTGGGCGAGCACGACGTTGGCGCCGATGGTCGAGCCTTCGCCGATGATGACCGGTCCGACGATCACGGCGCCCGCACCGATCTGGCAGCCCCTGCCGATGATCGGCTTGAGCCAGCGCGGATCACCATGCTGGCGCAGGCCGAAGGTCGTGTTCTGCCGGATATGGACATCGTCGCCTATCTCCAGCGCCTCGAGCGTCATGCCGCCATGGTGCCAGATGCGCACGCGCCGGCCGACCTTGACCGTGTAGGTGAGGTCGATGCCGCACAGCCATTGCACGCTCTTGGCTAGTACGCGGTAGAGCAAGGTCAGCGGCGCGCGCAGCAGGCCGCTCTTCACGCCCATCCGCCAATTGCCGAAGCGATGGACCGCGATCGCCCAGAAGCCCTGGGCGAAGAAATCGCGGTCATGCGTCGCATAATCCTCGCGGATCAAGGCCGCCAGCGACAGGCCGGGCGGGTTCCGGTTGAAGCGGCCCAGTTCGGTATCGCTCTGCGGACGCACGGTCGGATCGGCCGAAGGATGGGGAATCAGATCGGCCATCAATCCTCCCCCGTCCCCATTCGCCTTGCGCGCCGAAGCGGATCATACATGATCCCCCCTTTGCCATAATAATAGGCAAGGAAGTCGCGCCAGAAACGCGGCGGATCGTCACTGCGCTTGCCGCGCAGCGCCGCGATCAGCCGCCCGATCGGATAGCCGATCAGCCACAGCAGGTTGGCAACATGCGTCCATACCAAGCCATATTGATGCAGAAAGAAGCGCGCGCGCGACGCAAACCAGTAACGCGGCCGCGGCTTCTGCGCACGCGCCTCACCGGTAACGCCGGTCGCCTGGCCGCCGATATGCGTGACGCGGCTGGCGGGTACGGTCCAGCTCTGGAAACCGTCCTCGGCTGCGTGCGCGCAATAATCGGTTTCCTCGAAATAGAGGAAATAGCCTTCGTCCATCGGCCCGATTTGATCGAGCACCTCGCGGCGGACCATCATGCTGGTGCCGCTCACCCAATCCGTCCGCGCCGGTACGTCCGGTTGCGGTGGGGCGATGACCGGATTGCCGAGCAGGCGCGTGACCGGGCCGAAATTGATCGCCGCATTGAATTCGGTCCGCGGCGACAGGAAACGGAACGCGCTCGGCCAGACGGTGCCGTCGGGCTCGAGGCAGCGGCTGCCTGCAATGCCGGCCTCCGGATGATCGCGCAGAAAATCGACCAGCGCCCCGAGCGCGCCAGGCTCGGCGATCGTGTCCGGATTGAGCAGCCAGGCATAATCCGGAAGCTGGCCGGTCTCGTGCACATACCAGGCAATGCCGACATTGTTGCCGGCGGAGAAGCCACCATTGCGCGTCTCGGCGAGCAAGCTGCACCAGTCGGAAAGGCCCCGTTCCTCGATCCCGCGTTCGATGATCTCGGCCGAACCGTCTGCCGAGCCATTGTCGACGATCACGACATGCGCATCACCGCGCGCACGGATTTCGCCCTCCAGCGCGCCGGCCGCGTCGAGCGCGAGCAAAGGCGTACGGTAATTGACGATCACGACCAGCACGGAAACAGGCTTCATGCCGCTATTGTCCCCGCTTCAACTGCACGCCTCAGCCAATTGCCCGGACAGAGGGGAATTGACAATGGCCCGCGCCTGATCGACCGGAATTCGCATGACTGAAGCTGCTTATATGATCGAGGGCGCGACCGGCCCGTGGGAAGTCGTGATCGGGCTGGAAGTCCATGCCCAGATCACGTCCAACGCCAAGCTCTTTTCGGGCGCGGCGACCGCCTTTGGCGCCGAACCGAACAGCCAGGTCAGCCTGGTCGATGCCGCGATGCCCGGCATGCTGCCCGTACCGAACAAGGAATGCATCCGTCAGGCGGTGCGTACCGGCATGGCGATCGGCGCGCAGATCAACCGCTGGAGCCAGTTCGACCGCAAGAACTATTTCTATGCCGATCTGCCGCAGGGCTACCAGATCAGCCAGCTCTACCATCCCCTGGTGGGCGAAGGCGCGATCGAGATCAGCCTCGACGACAAGGATCCCGAAGCGCAGATCAAGACGATCGGGATAGAGCGCATCCATGTCGAGCAGGATGCAGGTAAGCTGATGCACGATCAGCACCCGACGCGTTCCTATGTCGATCTCAACCGCTCGGGCGTGGCGCTGATGGAGATCGTCAGCCGGCCCGACATGCGCTCGCCGGCCGAGGCGGGCGCCTATCTGCGCAAGCTGCGCGCGATCCTGCGATATGTCGGTTCGTGCGACGGCAATATGGAACAGGGCTCGATGCGCGCCGACGTCAATGTCAGCGTACGCAAGCCGGGCGGCGAGCTTGGCACGCGCACCGAAACCAAGAATGTCAATTCGGTCCGCTTCGTCATGGCGGCGATCGAAGGCGAGGCGCGCCGCCAGATCGACGTGCTCGAAGCCGGCGGCAAGATCGTCCAGGAAACGCGCCTCTACGATCCGGACCGCAACGAAACGCGGTCGATGCGCTCCAAGGAAGATGCGCACGATTACCGTTATTTCCCCGATCCGGATCTGCTGCCGCTCGAGCTGGACGACACCTTCATTGCCGAATGCCTGGGCAGCTTGCCCGAGCTGCCCGACGCCAAGCGTCGCCGCTACGAGGATGTGCTTGGCATTTCCGCTTATTCGGCGGGCGTAATCACCGCCGACTTCGAGACCGCGCGCTGGTTCGAGGCATTGCTCGCGGCGACCGGCAAGCCCGAAACGGAGGTCGCCAAGCCGGCGGCCAACTGGCTAACGTCCGAATTGTTCGGCGCGCTGAACCGGCTCGGCAAGGATATCGCCGACAGCCCGGTATCGCCGCAGCAGGCCGCCCAGCTGATCGCGCTCGTCGCCGACGGCACCCTTTCCGGCACGCTTTCGAAGCAGGTGTTCGAGATCATGCTCGAAACCGGCGACGATCCGTCCAGGATCGTCGAGGAGCGTGGGCTCAAGCAAACCAGCGACACCGGCGCGATCGAAGCGGAAATCGCGAAGGTGATGGATGCCAATGCTGACAAAGTCGCCGAATATCGCGGCGGCAAGGACAAATTATTCGGCTTCTTCGTGGGTCAGACGATGAAGGCGATGGCGGGCAAGGCCAATCCGGCGGT
>Ga0070671_100004162_pt1 | contig 11430 bp, 15 predicted proteins | sample KBSS73metaG_FD_65341 | JGI IMG/M metagenome (GOLD analysis project Ga0070671, IMG submission 65341) | Switchgrass rhizosphere microbial communities from Kellogg Biological Station, Michigan, USA - KBS S7-3 metaG | ecosystem: Host-associated > Plants > Roots > Rhizosphere > Soil ... | reverse complement strand
ACCGGCGCGAACGTGATGGCGACCGACCTGCGCGCGTCGGCCTGCCTCGTCATCGCCGGTCTGATGGCGGAAGGCGCGACGACGATCGACCGCATCTACCATCTCGACCGCGGGTACGAGCGCATCGAGGACAAGCTCTCCGCGCTCGGCGCGCGCATCCGCCGCGTGAAATGAGCGCCTCCGAGTTCCCGCACGGCGTGCAGGCGCTGGCGGCGGCGCCGCTGGGGCACGCGACCGGCTACCCGGACACGTACGATCCCGCGCAGCTCTTCGCCGTTGCGCGGGCGCCCCAGCGCGCGGCGCTGGGACTCGCGCGCGATGCGCCGCTTCCGTTCACCGGCCGCGACGCCTGGACGGCGTACGAGCTCACGTGGCTCGAGCCGTCGGGAAAGCCCGCGATCGCGATCGCCGCGCTCGACGTGCCCGCCACGTCGCCGTCGCTCGTCGAGTCGAAGTCGATGAAGCTGTACCTCGGCTCGTTCGCGCAGACGACGTTCGCGACGGCCAGGGAGGTCGCGGCAACGATCGCGCGGGACCTGTCGGCGGCCGTGGGGGCGGAGGTCGGCGTGGCGTTGCGCGCTTCCGACGCGTTTGGCGCCGAGCACATCGCCGAGCTGCGCGGCGAGTCGCTCGACAACCTCGAGATTCGCTGTGCCCACGACGCCGCCGTCGACGTCGATCCCGCCATGCTGACGGTTGCGGGGGGCGCGCCGGTCGACGAGGCGCTGACGACGAACCTGTTCCGCTCGGTGTGCCCCGTCACCGGCCAGCCGGACATCGCCAGCGTTCGCATCGCCTATCGCGGGCCGCGAATCGACCGCGCCGGGCTGCTCCGCTACCTCGTCTCGTATCGCCGGCATCCCGGGTTTCACGAGCATTGCGTCGAGCGCATTTTCGTCGACGTGGCCGGGCGCTGCGCGCCCGCCGCGCTGACGGTCGAGGCGCGCTTCACGCGCCGCGGCGGCATCGACATCAATCCGTGGCGGACGAACGCCGGCACGGGCGCGTCCCCGAACGTCCGTACGGCACGCCAGTAGGTAGAATGGCGGGCTGTCCCCCGACGCCCCCATGGCCGCGCTGACGATCGCCCTCTCGAAGGGCCGCAACCTCGACGAGACGCTGCCGCTGATGCGTGCGGCGGGCGTCGTGCCGGCCGAAGATCCCGAGGCGTCCCGCAAGCTGATCCTCGCAACGAACGTCGCGGGCGTCTCGCTCGTGTTCCTGCGGCCCACCGACGTGCCGACGTACGTGCAGTACGGCGCCGCCGATCTGGGCGTCGTCGGCAAGGACGTGCTGCTCGAGCACGGTGGCGCCGGCCTCTACCAGCCGCTCGACCTCGGTATCGGCCGCTGCCGGCTGGTGGTCGCGACGCGCCGCGGCTACGACTGGTCGGGCACCGTGCAGCGCGGCGCGCGCCTGCGCGTCGCCACCAAGTACGTGCGCGCAGCGCGCGAGCACTTCGCCGCCAAGGCGATGCACGTCGACCTCATCAAGCTGTACGGCTCGATGGAGCTCGCGCCGCTGGTCGGGCTCGCCGACGCGATCGTCGACCTGGTGTCCACGGGCAATACGCTCAAGGCGAACGATCTCGTGGCGGTCGAGGACATCATGCCGATCAGCGCCCGCCTCATCGTGAATCCGGGCGCGCTCAAGCTGAAGCGCGACGCCGTCAAGCCCCTGATCGACGCGCTGTCAGCGGCGAGCCAGAAGGTGCCCGCTTGAGCGCGAAAACAGGGTCAGAGACGATTTTCCGCGACGCACGCGCCCCCGGCGATGCGGCGGGCCTCGCGTCTGGATCGGGCGCGCTCCGCGAGACGGCCGCAACCGCCTCCGGGAAAATCGTCTCTGACCCTACTTTCCAAGTGCGCGTGCTCGACGCGCGCGCCGCGGAGTTCGACGCGCAGCTCGACGCGCTGGTCCGCTTCGAGGCCGGGCAGGATCCCGCGATCGACGCAACCGTCGCTGCCATCATCGACGACGTCCGCGCGCGCGGCGACGCGGCGCTGCTCGACTACACGCGCCGTTTCGATCGCGTCGATGCCCCGAGCGTGGCCGCGCTCACGATCGACGCCGACGCGATGCGCACCGCCCACGCCACGCTGCCGGCGCGGGAGCGCGACGCGCTCGTCGACGCCGCGCAGCGGATCCGCAGCTACCACGCGCTGCAGAAGTTTTCGGAGTTCAGCGTCCGCGACGCCGACGGCACCGAGCTCGGCCAGCGCGTGACGCCGCTCGACCGCGTCGGGCTGTACGTCCCCGGCGGCAAGGCCGCGTATCCGTCGTCGGTGCTGATGAACGCGATTCCCGCGTACGTCGCCGGCGTGCCCGATATCGTCATGGTCGTGCCCACGCCGGACGGCGTGCGCAACCCGCTGGTGCTCGCGGCCGCACACGTCGCCGGGGTCACCCGCGCCTTCACGATCGGCGGCGCGCAGGCGATCGCCGCGCTCGCGTACGGCACCGCCACCGTTCCCGCCGTCGACAAGATCTGCGGACCCGGCAACGCGTACGTCGCCGCGGCGAAGCGCCGCGTGTTCGGCGTCGTCGGCATCGACATGGTCGCCGGCGTGTCCGAGGTGCTCGTCATCGCCGACGGCACGGCGAACCCCGACTGGATCGCGCTCGACCTCTTCGCACAGGCAGAGCACGACGAGATGGCGCAGGCGATCCTGCTCACGCCGGACGCGGCGCTGATCGAGCGCGTGCGCGCGAGCATCGCGCGGCTGCTGCCCGGGATGCCGCGCGCGGCGATCATCGCGGCGTCGCTCGAGCGCCGCGGCGCGCTGATCCGCACGCGCGATCTCGCGCAGGCATGCGGGCTCTCCGACCGCATCGCGCCCGAGCATCTCGAGCTCGCGGTCGCGGATCCCGATGCGTTGCTGCCCCAGCTGCGCCACGCGGGCGCGATCTTCGTCGGCCACTACGCCAGCGAGTCGCTGGGCGATTATTGCGCCGGCCCGAACCACGTGCTGCCGACCGGACGCACGGCACGCTTCTCGTCGCCGCTGTCCGTGTACGACTTCCAGAAGCGCACGAGCGTGCTGCGCATCTCGCGCGAAGGCGCACGCGTGCTGGCGCCGATCGCGGCGACGCTCGCCGAGGGCGAGGGCCTGGCCGCGCACGCGCGCTCGGCGCTCGCGCGTCTCGACGACTGACCGGAGGCCCGGGCAACGATGGCCAAGCTGATCGCGATGTACAAGACCCCGGCCGACAAGGCGGCGTTCGACCGGTACTATCACTCGACGCACGTGCCGATCGCCAAGACGGTCCCCGGATTGCGCGCGTACGAGATCTCGCATGGGCCGATCGTCACGCCGGACGGGCTCGCGCCGTACCACCTGATCGCCACGCTCACGTTCGACTCCGTCGCGGCGATCCAGGCGGCGCTCGGTTCGCCCGTGGGACAGGCCACCGCCGCGGACCTCGGGCGTTTCGCCACCGCCGGCGTCGACATCTACATCCTCGACACGACGACGATATGAACGCGCCGCGTCCGCCGCAGCTCGCCGCCGACGTGCCCGACGTCACGGCGCGCGTCGCCGCCACGGTCCGCCCCGCGGTGCGGGCGCTGACCGCGTACCACGTGGCGAAGGCGGACGGGATGATCAAGCTCGACGCGAACGAGAGCCCGTACACGCTGCCGCCCGAGGCGCGCGCGACGCTCGCGTCCGCGCTCGCCGACGTCGCGCTCAACCGCTATCCCGACGGCGCCGGCGATGCCGTCAAGGCGGCGTTGCGCGTTGCGCACGGCCTTCCCGCCGACGCCGGCCTCGTGCTCGGCAACGGCTCGGACGAGCTCCTGCAGCTCATCACGACGACCGTCGTGGCGCCGGGCGCCGCGATCGTCGCGCCCGACCCGACGTTCGTCATGTACCGGCTCTACGCGACGTACGCCGGGGCGCGCTACGTGCCCGTCGCGCTCGCGCCCGACTTCGCGCTCGACGCCGGCGCGATGCTCGCGGCGATCGCGCGCGAGAAGCCCGCGCTCGTGTGGCTCGCGTCGCCCAACAACCCGACGGCCACGCAGTTCGACGCGGACGCCGTCGAGCGCGTCGTGCGCGCCGCGCCCGGCCTTGCGGTCGTCGACGAGGCGTACTTCGCGTTCGCGCCGTACTCGTTCCTGCCGCGCGTGCTCGAGTTTCCCAATCTCGTCGTCGTGCGCACGCTGTCGAAGATCGGGATGGCCGGGCTGCGGCTGGGCTATGCCGTCGCGCACAGGGCCTGGACCGACGAGATCGACAAGGTACGCTCGCCCTACAACCTCAACGCACTCACGCAGGCCGCGGCGGTGGCGCTGCTGGCCGACGAGGGCGTGTTCGCCGCGCAGGCCGACGCGATCCGCACCGAGCGCGCGCGGCTGACGGCGGCGCTCGCGCGCAAGCCGGGCGTGACCGTCTTCGCGAGCGCCGCGAACTTCTTCGTCGCACGCGTCGCCGACGCGCCGGCGGCGTTCGCCGCGCTCAAGGCGCGCGGAATCCTGGTGAAGAACGTGCACGGCTGGCATCCGCTGCTGGCGAACTGCCTGCGGATCACCGTCGGCACGCGCGAGGAAAACGACGCGCTGCTCGCAGCGCTGGAGGACGTCCGTTGAACGCACCGAGGGAAGCGACGCCGCGCACGGCGAAAGTCGAGCGCAACACCAACGAGACGCGCATCACGGTCGAGGTGAATCTCGACGGGCGCGGCGCGACGAAGCTCGCGACCGGCGTGCCGTTCCTGGACCACATGCTCGACCAGGTCGGACGGCACGGCATGATCGACCTCGCCGTCGACGCGAAAGGCGACCTGCACATCGACGCGCATCACACCGTAGAGGACATCGGCATCACGCTCGGGCAGGCCGTGCGGCAGGCGCTGGGCGACAAGGCGGGCATTCGCCGCTACGGCCACAGCTACGTGCCGCTCGACGAGGCGCTGTCGCGCGTCGTGCTCGACCTCTCGGGACGGCCCGGCCTCGAGTTCCACGTGCCGTTCACGCGCTCGCTGATCGGCACGTTCGACGTCGACCTGGTGCACGAATTCTTCCAGGGCTTCGCCAATCACGCACTCGTGACGCTGCACGTGGACAACCTGCGCGGCGACAACGCGCACCACCAGGCCGAGACGGTGTTCAAGGCATTCGGCCGCGCGCTGCGCGCCGCGTGGGAGCGCGATCCGCGATCGCCCGCGGCAATCCCGTCGACGAAGGGCGCGCTGTAGCCGCCTTTAGGTAGGGTCAGCGCCATTAATTAGGGTCAGAGACGACTTTCCCCCTCACAGGCCCGGAAAGTCGTCTCTGACCCTACTTTCGGACGGCCGCGGGAAAGTCGTCTCTGACCCGACTTTCAGCCGCGGGCGACGCGCCGCACGCCGTCGCGATACCGATCGGGCACGAGCATCCCCGAGTAGCGCGGCACCACGCGCAGCAGCCACGCGAGCGTGAAGTCGCCCTTCAGGCCCTGCGCGAACGCGTCGGGCGCGAGGCGCGTCAAGTGCGCGATCTCGCGGTCCCAGTCGGCGTCGTCGTAGCGCACGATCCGGCGGTAGATCTCGTGGGCGAAGCGCAGGTTGCGCTCGCGGCGCCCCCATTCGCGGGGATAGGCGTCCAGCGCCGCGGCGTCGACGCCGCCGTTGCGAAGCGCCTGCGCCACCGCGCGGCCGGCGAGGCGTCCGGCGTGCATCGCATAGCGGATGCCTTCCCCCACCAGCGACGACGCCTGGCCGGCGGCGTCGCCCACCGCGACCAGGCCGTCGCGGACGAGCGGGACGCTGCGCGGCGCGACCAGGGGGATGAGCCCGGTGTGCGCCTCGATCGCGCTCGCGCCGTCGAGCGCGCGCAGCGCGGGCACGCGCGCGCGGATGGCGTCGAGAAAGGCGTGCGGATCGGCGTCCGCGTGCGGCCGCCCGACGCCAACGCCCAGCCGCACGCGGCCGTCACCGTAGGGAAACGCCCATCCGTATCCGCAGGGTGCGACACGGCCGCCGACGATCAGCAGGGCCTCGTGCGCGTCGAAGCGCGGCGCGTACAGGTCGAGTTCGGCGCCGACGCCGTACGCGGCAAAGCCCGCGTGCAAATGCAGGCGGCGCCGGAGCGTGCTGGCGTAGCCGGTCGCGTCGACGACGATCCGCGCGGGCAGCGCGTCGACGCGGCCGTTGCGCGCGCGCACCCGGACGCCCGCCGCGCGGCCGTCGCGCAGCAGCAGAGCGTCGGCGCGGGCGTCGAGACGCAACTGCGCGCCGGCCTCGAGCGCGCGCTGCGCGAGCCACTGGTAGAACGCGCGCACGTCGAGAATGCACATCCGCGGCTCGGGAAAGTCGAACGCAGCTTCGGCGCGGGGACCGATCACGCGGATGCGCCGGATCGGAACATGGAAGCGACGCGGCACGTCGAGCGCATCGAGCTCGTCGATCCAGCTCGCGCCGCTGGTGCGAAGCGGGATGCCGATCGCCGCGCCCTTTTCGAGCACGACGGTGGCGAGGCCGGCCGCAGCCGCCTCGCGCGCGGCCGACAGGCCGGCGGGGCCGCCTCCGGCGACGACGACGTCAGGCGTCATGATCGGGCGTCATCTCCCCGCATCCCGAAAGCCCCTCCCACGACCGGCGCGCCGGCCGGCAATTCTCGCCCGGCGTCGTCGGCAACGGTCCGACTTGCTATTCTGAGCCGAATCGCCGCCCGGTCGGCGGCAGGGCTTTCCTCTACGCTGCCATGGATATCGCTGTCGTCGACTACGGCATGGGCAACCTGCGCTCGGTGGCAAAGGCGCTCGTGCACGTCGCGCCCGACCGCGACGTCGTCGTCACCGCCGACGCGCGCGCCATCGCCGACGCGCCGCGGGTGGTGCTGCCGGGTCAGAGCGCGATGCCGGACTGCATGCGGGCGCTGGACGCGACCGGGTTGCGCGAAGTGGTCGTGCGCGTCGCCGCCGACCGCCCGTTCCTCGGCATCTGCCTCGGCCTGCAGATGCTGTTCGACGCGAGCGAGGAGGGGCCCACGCCGGCGCTCGGCATCGTGCCGGGCCGCGTCGTGCGATTCCGCGAGGAGGCGATGGTCACGCGCGCCGGCGAGCGCCTCAAGGTGCCGCACATGGGTTGGAGCCCCGTCCGGCCCAGGCGGGCGCATCCGCTCTGGCGCGGCATCGCCGACGGCGAGCGCTTCTATTTCGCGCACAGCTACCACCCGGTCCCCGCCGATCCCGCCGTGACCGCGGCGACGGCGGACTATCCGCTCCCGTTTACTTGCGCCATAGCGCGGGCTAATATCTTCGCCGTGCAGTTCCATCCGGAAAAGAGCCAGCACGCCGGACTCAAGCTGCTCTCCAATTTCGTCTCCTGGGACGGACGCGCCTAACCACCACCCGCCTCGCGCCGCCGCGCCACCGTCGCACTACGGCCGGCGCCGCCTCGCCCGTTGCCCGCGCAGTCATGGAGATCATTCCTGCGATCGACATCAAGGACGGCCTTTGCGTGCGCCTCAAGCAAGGCGACATGCAGTCCGCGACCGTGTTCGCCGAGGATCCCGCGGCGATGGCGCAGCACTGGCTGGAGCAGGGTGCCAAGCGCCTGCATCTCGTCGACCTGAACGGCGCGTTCGCCGGCAAGCCGCGCAACGAGCTCGCGATCCGCGAGGTCGTCAGCGTGATCGGCGAGGACATCCCGCTGCAGCTGGGCGGCGGCATCCGCGACCTCGACACCATCGAGCGCTATCTCGACGACGGCATCACGTACGTGATCATCGGCACCGCCGCGGTGAAGAACCCGGGCTTCCTGCACGACGCGTGCTACGCGTTCCCCGGCCACATCATCGTCGGCCTCGACGCGCGCGAGGGCAAGGTCGCCACCGACGGCTGGTCGAAGATGACCGGCCACGACGTCGTCGACCTGGCGAAGAAGTTCGAGGACTACGGCGTCGAGGCGATCGTCTACACGGACATCGGCCGCGACGGCATGCTGACCGGCGTCAACATCGAGGCCACCGTGAAGCTCGCGCGCGAGCTCAAGATTCCCGTCATCGCGAGCGGCGGCATCGCCTCGATCGACGACGTCAAGGGTCTTTTGCCGTACGAGAATGACGGCATCATGGGCGCCATCGCCGGCCGCGCGTTGTACGAAGGCAAGCTCGACTTCAAGGCGGCACAAAGGGCGGCGAAGGGCGGCTGACGGCGCCCCCGCCGCGGCCTGCCTGCCGCAGCGCGGGCAACGTCGCGGCCGCGCCGTTTCGCCGCCGCAACGTCGACCCGCCGACTTTCGGAATCCGCCATGGGCCTCGCCAAGCGCATCATCCCGTGCCTCGACGTCGCGCAGGGCCGCGTCGTCAAGGGCGTCAACTTCGTGAACCTGCGCGACGCCGGCGATCCGGTGGAAGTCGCCCGCCGGTACGACGAGCAGGGCGCCGACGAGCTCGCGTTCCTCGACATCCGCGCCAGCGTCGAGAGCCGTGGCCTGCTGTACGACATGATCGGCGCGGTCGCCGACCAGGTGTTCATCCCGCTGACGGTGGGCGGCGGCGTGGGCGCGATCGACGACATCCGCGCGCTGCTGAACGCCGGCGCCGACAAGGTCAGCATCAACACGGCCGGCGTGAAGACTCCCGAGCTGATCGGCGAGGCGTCGGCGCACTTCGGCGCGCAGTGCATCGTCGCGGCGATCGACGCGAAGCAATGCGGCGTCGACGCCTGGCAGGTGTACATCCATGGCGGGCGCACGCCCACCGGCATCGACGCGATCGAATGGGCGGCGGAAGTGGCCGCGCTGGGCGCCGGCGAGATCCTGCTGACCAGCATGGACCGTGACGGCGCGCGCACCGGCTTCGACCTCAAGCTCACCCGCGCGGTGACCGAGGCCGTCGACATCCCCGTCATCGCCTCGGGCGGCGTGGGCTCGCTCGCGGATCTCGTCGCCGGCGTGACGGAAGGCGGTGCGGACGCCGTGCTCGCGGCGTCGATCTTCCACTACGGCGAGTTCACGATCGGCCAGGCGAAGGCCGCGATGGCCGCGGCGGGCCTCGAGGTGCGCACGCTCGCGGGCGCGACGCGATGAGCGACTGGCTCGATCGCGTGCGCTGGAATGCCGACGGCCTCGTGCCCGCGGTGGCGCAGGACGCCGCGACGAATCGCGTGCTGACGCTGGCGTGGATGAACCGCGAGGCGCTGGCGAAGACCGCGGCGACGCACGAAGTGCATTACTGGTCGCGCTCGCGCGCCCGGCTGTGGAAGAAGGGCGAGCGCTCGGGCCACGTGCAGCGCGTGCGGGAGATCCGCATCGACTGCGACAGCGACGCCATCCTGGTGATCGTCGAGCAGGTGGGCGGCATCGCGTGCCACACCGGCCGCGAGCGCTGCTTCTACAAGCGGCTCGACGACGGCGAATGGCGCGCCGTCGACCCCGTGCTCAAGGACCCGGACACGATCTATGGCGGATGACGACGCAGGCGCCGTGCTGGCGCGCATCGCGGCGACGCTCGAGGCGCGCAAGGGCGCGGACCCGGCGTCGTCCTACGTCGCCGCGCTGTTCGCGAAAGGCGACGACGCGATCCTGAAGAAGATCGGCGAGGAGGCGACCGAGACGGTCATGGCCGCGAAGGACGATGATAAAATGCGCATCGTCGCGGAGATCGCCGATCTCTGGTTCCATTGCCTCGTGCTGCTCGCCCGGCACGGGCTCCGCCCCGCGGACGTCCTGGCCGAGCTCGCCCGGCGCGAAGGCGTGTCGGGACATGCGGAAAAGGCCGCGCGCGGCCGCTGAAACTTAACCGATCGCTTCCGGATCAACGATGCACCAGGACCCGAACTGCGTGTTCTGCAAGATCGTCCGCGGGGAGATCCCGAGCCGCAAGGTGTACGAGGATGCCGACGTGCTGGCGTTCCACGACATCAACCCGATCGCGCCGGTGCATTTCATGCTTATCCCGAAGGACCACGTGGCTTCGCTCTATGATGTGACCGGCGACCACGCGGCCGCGCTGGGGAAGATCATGACGCTCGCGGGCCGGCTGGCGAAGGAGCAGGGTGCGGCGGACGGCTTTCGCACGATCGTCAACACCGGCCGCGTCGGGCGGCAGGACGTCATGCACGTGCACGTCCACGTGATCGGAGGTCCCGAGCCGTTCGGGCCGATGATCGTGCGCAAGAACGCTTGAGGAGAAGACATGGGTGGATTGAGCATCTGGCATTGGCTGATCGTCCTGCTGGTCGTCGTGCTGATCTTCGGCACGAAGAAGCTGCGCAACATGGGCCACGACCTCGGAGGCGCGGTCAAGGGCTTCAAGGAAGGCATGAAGACGGACGACGCCGCCCCCGCCTCGCCGTCGGAGCCGCCGCCGCAGGTCGCCGGCACGGTGATCGAAGGCGAAGTGAAGAAAGACTCGACGCACAAGGTGTAGCCCGCGCGGGCGAAGGCCCCGGCACGTCGCGCGTTCGCGCGAAGGCCGCGCGGCCCGTCCGCGTGCGGCCGTCCCGCGTCCTCTCATGTTCGACATCGGCTTCTCGGAGATCGTCGTCATCGGCGTCGTGGCGCTCGTCGTCATCGGCCCGGAGCGCCTGCCGAAGACCGCGCGGATGCTGGGCCACCTGTTTGGACGGCTCCAGCGCTACGTCAACGAGGTCAAGGCCGACATCAACCGCGAGATGGAGCTGGACGAGTTGCGGCGCCTCAAGCGCGACGTCGAATCGGCGGCGCGTGACATCCAACAGTCGGTGGCCTCCGCGCAGGCCGAGGTGAAGGCCACGGTGACCAGCATCGAGACGGACCTGAATCGCGCCGTGGCCGGCGCATCGCCGTCGCCGCCGTCGCTCGCCGCGCTGCCGGCCGTGCCCGCGGCGCCGCTCGCCGAGCCGCCGGGAACGCCGCCTGCCCGCAGCGAGGCGCCCGCGTCCGCGCCTGCGGCGCCGGCGCCCGCGCCCGCCGACGCGCCGCGCCAGTCCTCCCTCCCGGGCTTCGACCGCCAGTGAGCGACACGCCCGACGCGCCGCAGGAAACGTTCATCTCGCACCTGATCGAGCTGCGCTCGCGCCTGCTGCGCGCGATCGTCGCGGTGCTGGTCGTCCTGGTCGTGCTGTTCCCGTTCGCGAAGGAAATCTACGCGGCGCTCGCGCTGCCGCTCCTGCGGGTGCTGCCACACGGGTCGACGATGATCGCCACCGACGTCACCGGCACGTTCCTCGTGCCGCTCAAGGTCACGCTCATGGCCGCGTTCCTGATCGCGCTGCCGTTCGTGCTCTACCAGGTGTGGGCGTTCGTGGCGCCGGGGCTGTATCACCACGAGAAGCGCCTCGTCGTGCCCGTGCTCGTGTCGAGCTTCCTGTTCTTCTTCGTCGGGATGGCGTTCGCGTACTTCCTCGTGTTCCCGATCGCCTTCGGTTTCTTCGCCGGCTACGCGCCCGCCGGCGTGCAGATGATGACCGACATCGACAAGTACCTGTCGTTCGTGCTGACGATGTTCATCGCGTTCGGGCT
>Ga0070671_100004159_pt1 | contig 11432 bp, 10 predicted proteins | sample KBSS73metaG_FD_65341 | JGI IMG/M metagenome (GOLD analysis project Ga0070671, IMG submission 65341) | Switchgrass rhizosphere microbial communities from Kellogg Biological Station, Michigan, USA - KBS S7-3 metaG | ecosystem: Host-associated > Plants > Roots > Rhizosphere > Soil ... | reverse complement strand
CCTCGTCCCCATGGTGGTCGAGCAGACCAACCGCGGGGAACGGGCGTACGACATCTATTCGCGCCTGCTCAAGGAACGGATCATCTTCATCACGGGTCCGATCGAGGATGGGATGGCCTCGCTGGTGGTGGCCCAGCTTTTGTTCCTCGAGGCCGAGAATCCGAAGAAGGAAGTCTCGATGTACATCAATTCGCCGGGCGGGATCGTGACGTCCGGCCTGGCGATCTACGACACCATGCAGTTCATCCGCCCACCGGTCTCCACCCTGTGCACTGGACAGGCTGCCTCCATGGGTTCGCTTCTCCTAGCGGCGGGCGCGAAGGACCTGCGCTTCGCCCTGCCCAACGCGCGCATCATGGTCCATCAGCCCTCGGGCGGGTTCCAGGGTCAGGCGACCGACATCATGCTCCACGCCCAGGAGATCCTGAACATGAAGCGCCGGTTGAATGAGATCTACGTCAGGCACACCGGGCAGCCGTTGAAGAAAATCGAGGATGCGCTTGAGCGCGATATGTTCCTGACGACCGAAATGGCCAAGGATTTCGGCCTGATCGACAAGGTGATCGAGAAGCGGCCGGAGGAACCGTCGCTCAAGAGCGAGCCGGTTCTTGCCAAGGTATGAGGGCCCGGCGCCCGTAGAGGAATCGAATCGCTTAGAGGCCGGCGGCGTCGCACGCGAGTGTCAAGCGCTTTGTCGGGTAGTGTGATCGGGAAAGCACACCGTCCAAACTCTCGTTATCGTTAATGGATTCTTGATTGGCACGCCGCTAGCATGCACGCTTGTGCGATCTGACCGGGTCTTGTCACAGTGGGCTCGGGGTTCGGGCACGAGACACGGAAGGTGCTACGGATTCTTAGCTTGGCGGTTAGTAGGCTATCGAGGTTAGACGACGCCTCGCGGCGCAGACGGAGAAGGGAATGAGCAAGGTTGGCGGCGGCGATTCCAAGAACACGCTCTACTGCTCGTTCTGCGGTAAGAGCCAGCACGAGGTGCGCAAGCTCATCGCCGGGCCGACTGTCTTCATCTGCGACGAGTGCGTCGAACTGTGCATGGACATCATCCGCGAGGAGAACAAGTCCTCGCTGGTGAAGTCGCGCGACGGCATTCCGACGCCGCGGGAGATTCGCAAAGTCCTCGACGACTACGTGATCGGCCAGGATCACGCCAAGAAGGTGCTCTCCGTCGCTGTCCACAACCACTACAAGCGGCTCAACCACCAGAGCAAACACAACGACGTCGAACTGGCGAAGTCGAACATCCTCCTGATCGGGCCGACCGGCTCCGGCAAGACGCTTCTGGCGCAGACGCTGGCGCGCATTCTCGATGTGCCCTTCACCATGGCCGATGCGACCACGCTGACCGAAGCCGGCTATGTCGGCGAGGACGTCGAGAACATCATTCTCAAGCTGCTGCAGTCCGCCGACTACAATGTCGAGCGCGCCCAGCGCGGCATCGTCTACATCGACGAGATCGACAAGATTTCGCGCAAATCGGACAATCCCTCGATCACCCGCGATGTCTCGGGCGAGGGCGTGCAGCAGGCGCTGCTCAAGATCATGGAAGGCACCATCGCCAGCGTGCCGCCGCAGGGCGGCCGCAAACATCCGCAGCAGGAATTTCTCCAGGTCGACACCACGAATATCCTGTTCGTCTGCGGCGGCGCTTTCGCGGGTCTCGAGAAGATCATCTCGGCGCGCGGCCGCTCGACCTCGATCGGCTTCGGCGCCAAGGTGATGGCTCCGGAGGACCGCAAGCAAGGCGAGATCTTCCGCGACGTCGAGCCCGAGGATTTGCTGAAGTACGGGCTTATTCCGGAATTCGTCGGCCGGCTTCCGGTGGTCGCGACGCTCGAAGACCTCGACGAAGCTTCGCTCAAGCGCATCCTCACCGAACCGAAGAACGCGCTGGTCAAACAATATCAGCGCATGTTCGAGATGGAGACGGTCGACCTGACACTCGCCGAGGAAGCTCTCGCCGCGATCGCGCGCAAAGCGATCGACCGCAAGACTGGCGCCCGCGGGCTACGCTCGATCATGGAGAGCATCCTGCTCGACACCATGTTCGACCTTCCGAGCCTGGAAGGCGTCGAGGAAGTGGTGATCTCGCGCGAAGTGGTCGAAGGCAGCGCCCGGCCGCTCTACATCTATGCCGACCGGTCCGATCGCGCCGGCGATGCAGCCGGCGGCGCGAGCGCCTGACGAGTGCCGGCTTCCGGCATCGACGATTCGGTACGCAGCGCGTTGCGGTGGTCCCACTGCGTCGCGCTTTGCGCGGAAAATCAGCCTTTCTTGACACCTTCGTGCTGCAACGCCACCTATATCGAGCGAAACGAAAGAGTTGAAGGATCGCGTAAACTGCTCCGGGCAGGGGTTCTTTCCCCGCCCTTCGGGTGTGGACGGGCAACCGTTCGCAATCCCCTCCCGGCCCACCGGCAGTCCATCGTGGCAGCGCATCCTGCGGGTCTCGATGGAGGTGCACAACAATAAGGACATGGGGCCATGACCAGCGCCGCCAAGCCAAAGACACCGCTGCAGCCCGGCGAAAGCCGTGCCTATCCGGTGCTGCCCTTGCGGGACATCGTTGTCTTCCCGCACATGATCGTTCCGCTGTTCGTCGGGCGCGAGAAGTCGATCAAGGCGCTCGAAGAGGTGATGCGCTCGGATACGTTCATTCTGCTCGCGACGCAGAAGAACGCTTCCGACGACGATCCAGCCACTGATTCCATCTATGGCGTCGGCACGCTCGCGAGCGTGCTGCAACTCCTCAAGCTGCCGGACGGAACCGTCAAAGTGCTGGTCGAGGGTGCCGCTCGCGCTACGGTCAAGCAATACACCGACCGCGCTGACTATTACGAGGCCGACGCCGTCGTGGTGGCGGATTTCTCCGGCGACCAGGTGGAAGCGGAAGCGCTGGCGCGCTCTGTGGTCAACGAGTTCGAAGGTTATGTGAAGCTCAACAAGAAGGTGTCGCCGGAAGTCGTCGGCGTCGTCCAGCAAATCGACGACTACGCCAAGCTCGCCGACACCGTCGCTTCGCATCTCGCGGTCAAGATCCCCGACAAGCAGCTCATCCTGGAGACGCCGGTCGTTACCGAGCGTCTGGAGAAGGTGCTCGGGCTGATGGAGAGCGAGATCTCCGTGCTGCAGGTCGAGAAGCGCATCCGTACGCGCGTGAAGCGGCAGATGGAGAAGACCCAGCGCGAATATTACCTCAACGAGCAGATGAAGGCGATCCAGAAGGAGCTCGGCGACGAGGACGGCAAGGACGAGCTCGCCGAGATCGAAGAGAAGATCAAGCGCATCAAGCTGTCGAAGGAAGCGCGCGAGAAGGCGCAGCACGAGCTCAAGAAGCTGCGGCAGATGTCGCCGATGTCGGCGGAAGCGACCGTCGTGCGCAACTATCTCGACTGGCTGCTCTCGATCCCCTGGAACAAGAAGTCGAAGGTCAAGAAGGACCTGGCGCTGGCCGAGCAGATTCTCGAGGCCGATCACTACGGCCTGGAGAAGGTCAAGGAGCGCATCGTCGAGTACCTCGCGGTGCAGCAGCGTGCCAACAAGCTGACCGGGCCGATCCTGTGTCTGGTCGGTCCTCCCGGCGTCGGCAAGACGTCGCTCGGCAAATCGATCGCACGGGCGACCGGACGCGAGTTCGTGCGCGTGTCGCTCGGCGGCGTGCGCGACGAGGCCGAGATCCGCGGTCATCGGCGGACCTATATCGGCTCGATGCCCGGCAAGGTCATCCAGTCGATGCGCAAGGCCAAGACCTCGAACCCGCTGTTCCTGCTCGACGAGGTCGACAAGATGGGCGCCGATTTCCGCGGCGATCCGTCCTCGGCGCTGCTCGAGGTGCTCGACCCCGAGCAGAACCATGCCTTCAACGATCACTACCTCGAAGTCGATTACGACCTGTCCAACGTGATGTTCATCACCACGGCGAATACGCTCAACATTCCACCGCCGCTGATGGACCGCATGGAGATCATCCGCATCGCCGGTTACACCGAGGATGAGAAGGTCGAGATTGCGCGCAAGCACCTGATCCCGCACGCGACCGTCAAGCACGGCGTCGAGCCGAAGGAATGGTCGATCGACGAGGAAGCGTTGCTCACGATCATCCGCCGCTATACTCGCGAGGCGGGCGTGCGCAATCTCGAGCGCGAGCTGTCCACGCTGATCCGCAAGGCGGTGAAGGAGCTCACGATCAAAAAGACCGACTCGGTCGAAGTCACCGACAAGGTGCTGGCCGACTACCTTGGCGTGCCGAAGTTCCGCTACGGCGAAGTCGAGGATGAGGACCAGGTTGGCGTGGTCACCGGCCTCGCCTGGACGGATGTCGGCGGTGAGCTGCTCACCATTGAGGCGGCCATGATGCCCGGCAAGGGCAAGATGACCGTTACCGGCAACCTGCGCGACGTGATGAAGGAGTCGATCTCGGCAGCGGCGTCCTACGTGCGCATGCGTGCGGTCGCCTTCGGCATCGAGCCGCCGTCCTTCGACAAGCGCGACATCCACGTGCACGTGCCGGAAGGCGCGACGCCGAAGGATGGCCCGTCGGCCGGTGTCGCCATGGTCACCGCCATCGTCTCGGTGATGACCGGCATTCCGGTGCATCGCGACGTTGCGATGACCGGCGAGATCACCCTGCGTGGCCGCGTGCTGCCGATCGGCGGTCTCAAGGAGAAGCTGCTCGCCGCGTTGCGCGGCGGCATCAAGACCGTGCTCATCCCGGAAGAGAACGCCAAGGATCTCGTCGAGATCAACGACTCGATCAAGAGCGGGCTCGACATCATTCCGGTGTCGCGCATGGACGAGGTGCTGGCGCGGGCTCTGGTGCGCAAGCCGGAACCGATCGCCTGGGAGGAAGCGACGGCGAAGCCCGTCGATGTCCCGGAGACGATCGAGGAGGACGCTTCCGGCTTGACCGCGCACTGAGCGGCGGCACGTGAATCGGGGCGGCGTCCGGTGACCGGGCGCCGCCCTTTTATTTCTATGCTCTGTCGATCACACTGCCTAGAATTCGATAGTTCCGCATTGTATGCGGATTGGCCGTCCGGCGCATATTGAGTAGATTCCTTCTCGGGGTAGAGGCGCGCGCCTCTGGGTACGGCGTGACGGCGGGCGTGTTTGGGGAGCGTGCAGTGAGGGCTATCCGTCGGCTCGCCGGCTGTGCTGCGATGGCGTTTTTGGCCGCCGTCGGGGCGGCTTCAGCAGAAGATGATTTTCCGCTCACCGGCGACTACACCCAGAATGTTCCCTGTAAGGGCGACGGCACCGACGCGATCGAAGTCAGGGTGAAAATCTCCCCGCAGAAGATCGACTCCCATGTCGCCGTGTGCACCTTCCTTGACACCAAGCGCGAGGGCGACCGCATCAGCGCCCATGTCCAGTGCCAGTTTCCTCGCGGCCCCCTGATGGGCGACGTGATCTTCAAGTTGCGTCCCGACCGCTCGGTGGAATTCATCGATCGGGACAAGAACTACAGCGCCGTCCTCTATCGCTGCCCGCAGTAACCGCCGCAATAGTTGACCGGCGGTGCGGCCGGGGCCACTGTCGAGGGCTCGGAGGTCGCCATGTTCGAGAAAGACGAAGTGCTGCGGGAACTGCATGCGCGCCTTGCGGCGGCAGGCATAAACCCGCTCGATCCGAAGGTGCAGGCGATCTGCATGATCGTCAACGCGTTCTATGCGGAGAGAACGCGCGAGGTGCTGCAGCGGATGCAGGACGTTCTCAGCAAGATCGAGACGTGAACTGCGCCGCGACGAGTGCGAAGCCACCGGGTAGCGAAGGCCCGGCGCACAAACATCCCGCGCCGACGGGCATCGATGGTAAGGTCGCCGTACAGATCGAGGGATCCGGTCATGATTCGCTACGCTGCAATTGCCGCCGTGCTGGGCCTGATGTTGCCGGGCGCACCGTCCTTCGCGGTCACGGCGAAGGACAAGATGGCGACGTGCAAGTTCGGCGCCGACGACCAGAAGCTCCAGGGCGCTGCGCGCAACGCATTCATGAAGAAGTGCATGTCCGACAAGGACGAGCCCCACGGCGCGACCGGCGCCCCATCGCAACAGAAGAACTGACTTGGCGAGGTTTGACGAAGCGGACGGTGTCCAGACCAAACGAAGCGCGCGGGCGCGGCCGCAACGGCTTGCCTGCGCCGCAGATGCGGGTGCAATGCGCGCATGAACCTGCCGCCGCTGCGCATGCTCTTCTTCGAAGACCTCGCGGTCGGCATGACCGAGCGGCTGAGCAAGACCGTTGCCTCTTCCGACGTGGTCGGCTTCGCGCAGCTCACCGGCGACCGCAATCCGATTCATCTTTCGGAGCATTTTGCCGCCAAGACCTCGTTTGGGAAGCGGATCGCCCACGGCCTCTACACGGCGAGCCTCATCTCCGCCGTGCTCGGCACCAGGCTTCCCGGGCCAGGTGCGATCTACATCTCGCAGACGCTGAACTTCCGCGCACCGGTCAAGATTGGCGACACAGTGGAAGTGACGGTCACCGTCGCCGAACTTCTTCCGGAAAAATCGCGGGCGCGGCTGTCTTGCGTTTGTGCTGTCGACGGTGAGGTGGTCTTGGACGGCGAGGCGCTGGTGAAGGTTCCCAGCGAAAAGGCATCCAAGGGAAGGCCACCGCCGATGCGGTTATAGCCGGGCAAAAAAGTGCGGTCATAACGGCACGGCGGTGCGGACGCGCCCGCCGAGGCTTGCTAGGCTCAGCTTGATTCCACCAGCGGGAGGGTCCGTTCCATGAAGGTCGTCGCCTATGTGCTCGGCGTTCTGTGCATTATCGCGGCCATCGTCTATTTCGTGCTTCCCGCCGACCAATTGCCGGCATTCATGCCCGGCCATGATGCTGCGATGAACCAAATCCACGTCAAGCACGGCGCTGCCGCGGCCGTCGTCGGCGTGATCCTGCTGGCCATCGGCTGGTTCGTCGGACGGCGTTGATTTTCGTGCGTGGAGCACGATCTGTCCGGGAAACCCGGCTTCCGTTTGCGCCGATCATGCTTCCGCCGTTCGGGTAGTCGTCATCGCCGGGTAGCCGTCTCGCGCGTCGGCTGCTCGTTGGCGTGCGCGCAGTGCGCGAGCCGGGGGAAGGCGAGCCCTTCGGCCGATGAAGATCGCAAGCTTTAATATCAACAACGTCAACAAGCGCCTGGGTAACCTGATCGCCTGGCTTAAGGCTGCGAAGCCCGATGTGGTCTGCCTGCAAGAGCTCAAGGCGGCGGACCGTGAGTTCCCACGGACGGCCCTCGCGAAGGCGGGCTACGGGGCCGTCTGGCGCGGCGAGAAATCCTGGAACGGCGTTGCCATTCTGGCGCGGGGCGGCGAGCCGATCCTCACCCGCGAGGAATTGCCAGGCGATCCGGGCGATACTCAAGCCCGCTACATCGAAGCCGCGGTGCAGGGCGTGCTCATCGCCTCGCTCTATGCGCCGAACGGCAACCCGCAGCCGGGACCGAAATTCGCCTACAAACTCGCATGGTTCGATCGCCTGCTGGCGCATGCGGCCGAGCTTTTGGCTGCCGACGTGCCGGTCGTCCTCGCCGGCGACTACAACATCGTGCCGACCGACCGCGACATTTACCCGACGAAATCCTACGCTCAAAACGCTCTGCTGCAGCCCGAGAGTCGTGCGCGGTTTGCCCGTCTGCTCGAGCAAGGATGGATCGACGCAGTGCGGGAGCTCAATCCCGCCGCGCCGATGTACACGTTCTGGGACTACAAGCGTGACCGCTGGGCGCGCGATGCCGGGCTGCGCATCGATCATCTGCTGCTGAGCCGGCGGGCCGCGAAGCGGCTGATCGCCGCCGCCGTCGATCGCGAACCGCGGGCAAAGGAAGACGCCAGCGACCACGCGCCGGCGTGGATCGAATTGGCCGACGCCGCAGCGGCACCACGACCATCGCCTGCGCGCCCGCAGCGCAATCGACTGACGGCAACGCGTCCGCGCACAGCCGCCGACGCAAAGTCTGATCGCGAAGCCGGGCGCCGCCCGTTGCTGTTGATCGATGGCGACTCCTTCGCCCATCGCGCCTATCACGCGCTGCCGAAAAACATCCGCCGGAAAGGCGACCGGCCCGCCGGGGCCATTCTCGGTTTCGCCAACATGCTGTTGCGTCTCTACCGCGAAGAGCGGCCGCGCGCCGTGCTCGTCGCCTGGGATACCTACGATGCGCCGACCTATCGCCATGAGCAGTTCCCGGCCTATCAGAGCGGGCGCGAGTTCGACGACGACGTGGTCGAACAGCTCGCAATCATCCCCGAGTTTGTCACCGCCTGCGGCTTTGCCAATGCCAGCGGGGCGGGGTACGAGGCCGACGACTTCCTCGCTGCCGCGGCGACTGCCGAGGAGCGCCGCGGCGGCACGGCACTCGTAGCCAGCGGCGATCGCGACAGTTTTCAGCTCGCCTCGGACAAGACCACGATCCTCTACCCGGTCCGCGCCGGCGAAATGGCGCGCATCGGCGCAGATGAAGTCCGCGCGCGCTACGGTGTCGACCCCGCGCAGGTCCCGGATTTCATTGCCCTGCGCGGCGATCCCTCGGACAAGCTTCCCGGCGCGCCGGGTGTCGGTGCTGCCGGCGCCGCGGCGCTGCTCCGCAAATACGGAAATCTCGATGCGATCCTCAAAGCCGGCCGGTTCCCGCAGCAAGCCGAAAATCTCAAGCTCTTCCGCTCGATCGCCACGATGAACCGCAAGGCGCGCGCGCCGCGCATTGCCGACCAAAAACCGACTTGGCCGACGGCTGCTGCTTTGGCGCGGGAGTGGGAATTAAAGCAATTGGCGGGGCGGCTCGAGGAGCTGGCGCGGCGCTCCTAGGTGTGCCATTCACCGCTTCGCGTACTATGAGTGTGCCATGATCGCGTCGTGGCGCAATTCGTGACCAAAAGGCTCTTTGAAGGCGGGCGGCCGAATCAGCTTCGCGGCCTCGACTTTGAGATGGCGATCGATCTGCTGTTGGCTTTGAACGCCGCCAAGACGCTGCACGACCTCAGTCCGCTTCGAAGCATCGGGTTGCACAAGCTGAAGGGTAGACGCAAAAGCCAATGGGCAATGACCGTAAATGCACGATGGCGTATCTGTTTCGAGTTTCGCAGCGGCGACGCTTACGGCGTCGAAATTGTCGACTATAATCAGGGATGAGAACCATGGCTCCTGTCGCCCATCCGGGCCGCCTGTTGAAGCGTGAACTGACAGCTCGTTCATTGAGTGCCAATCGGCTCGCGCTCGACATCGCCGTGCCATCCGGGCGGGTCACCGACATCTTGAATGGTCGGCGCTCCATCACTGCCGATACCGCAATCCGCCTTGGGCGCTACTTTGGCAATAGCGCCCAGTTTTGGTTGGATCTGCAAAGCCAATACGACATTGCGCTCGTCGAACGCGAGCGCGGCGCCGAGATTACCCGACGCGTGCGTCCGGCCGATGCGGCGTGACGCCGTCGAAAACGTAGTCTGTGTACCGTGCGCTCCGTGAGGTGAGGGAAGTGACGCTGGCGCGCGGCGTGTTGCACCCGGAAAAAATAAAACGGCTGCCAAAGAGCACGATCTTGGCTCTTGGGGTGGGATTCATCGTTGTCGCGGCGGCGCTCGGTGGCGCGGCCCGGGAGTCGTACCGTACCTCGCAACGCGAGGCGCAAATTTTCGCCAGCCTCAGCGCCGAGGCATTCAGGCAAGGCTTTTGCGATCGCGCCTTGCGGCTCGCCGTCGCCGGCCTGCCGCCTGTCGAAGGCGCCTCGCTCCTGTCGTTTCGTTCGCCAGTCTTGCAGGGTGAACTGTCGCTGTTCGGCTCCGCGCAGGATTGTTATTTTCAGCTGGCTTTGGCCGGGCATACCGCCCTGGTGAACGGTGCGGCGTTCAGTCCTGATGGCGTTCACATCGTCACCGCCTCCTGGGACGCGACCGCACGTCTCTGGAACGCCAAGACCGGCGCGACATCGTCCACTCTTTCCGGGCACAAGGCCTGGGTGCACAGCGCAGCGTTCAGCCCGGACGGAAAGCGCATCGTCACCGCGTCCTGGGACAAGACAGCGCGCGTCTGGGATGCGGCAACCGGCGTCGCTCTCGCCACGCTCTCGGGGCACACCGGGCCGGTAAACGGTGCCGCGTTCAGTCCCGATGGTTCGCGGATCGTCACCGCGTCGAATGACAACACTGCCCGGCTTTGGGACGCCAACAGCGGTGCACTCCTCGCCACGCTCGAGGGGCACAGCGACGCCGTAAAAACCGCGCTGTTCAGTCCGGACGGGACGCGCATCGCTACGACCTCGTTCGATGGCACTGCGCGCGTGTGGGACGCCGCCAGCGGCGCGGCGCTTGCGATACTCTCCGGACATGAGATTTGGGTGTGGAATGCGGCGTTCAGTCCCGACAGCACCCGCATCGTCACCGCGTCGGAGGACAAGACCGCGCGCGTGTGGGACGCTGAAACGGGCGCCGTCATCGCCACACTTGCGGGGCATACGGCCGCAATCCTCGCCGCCAGTTTCAGCCCGGACGGCGCGCGCATCATCACGGCGTCTTGGGACAAGACGGCGCGGGTTTGGGACGCGACGACTGGCGCCGCACAGGCGACACTCGCCGGACATACCGGCTGGGTCTGGAACGCGAAGTTCAGCCCTGACGGCTTTCGCGTCGTCACCGCGTCGCAGGATGGCACCGCGCGCGTATGGGATGCCCGTACCGGCGCGGTGCTCGCCACGCTGGCGGGCCACACCGGCGCAGTGTTCAGCGCAGCGTTCAATGCCGACGCTTCGCGCATCGTCACCACCTCGTTCGACAACACCGCGCGCGTGTGGGACGCGACAAGAGGCGGGCTGCTCGCCGTGCTTTCCGGGCACGCGCAAGCGGTCAACAGCGCGGTGTTCAGCGCCGAGGGTTCGCGCATCGTCACCGCTTCGGAGGATGAGACCGCGCGCATATGGGATGTCGCGAGCGGAACTCTCATCGCCACGCTCGCCGGACACCATGGCGCGGTGAACAGCGCGGCATTGAGTCCAGACGGCTCCCGGGTCGTCACTGCATCGGACGACGGTACGGCGCGAGTTTGGAGTGCTGGCACGGGTGCCGCCATCGCCACGCTCTCGGGACACATAGCTCAGGTCGTCGCCGCGACATTCAGCCCGGACGGGACGCGCGTCGTCACCGCCTCTTTCGATAACACCGCGCGAATATGGGACGCCGCCAGCGGCGCGGCTTTGGCGACGCTCTCCGGGCACACCGGCTGGGTTGGGAGCGCCGCGTTCAGTGCCGACGGTTCTCGGGTCGTCACCGCCTCGTTCGACAATACCGCGCGGGTGTGGGACGCCCAGCGGGGTTGGAGGATCGTCACGCTTGCGGGCCACACCGACCGCGTGCGCGCCGCGGCCTTCAGCCCGGACGGCTCGCGCGTCGTCACCGCCTCGGCCGACAAGACGGCGCGCTTGTGGG
>Ga0070671_100004154_pt1 | contig 11437 bp, 12 predicted proteins | sample KBSS73metaG_FD_65341 | JGI IMG/M metagenome (GOLD analysis project Ga0070671, IMG submission 65341) | Switchgrass rhizosphere microbial communities from Kellogg Biological Station, Michigan, USA - KBS S7-3 metaG | ecosystem: Host-associated > Plants > Roots > Rhizosphere > Soil ... | reverse complement strand
GGGCCGCGGCCCAGCCGAAGGACCGGTAGCGCGGCGAGCGGTAGCCGACCATCGCGTCGAGGGTGTTGACGGCGCGGTAGCCGAGCAGCCCGGGCGCCCCCGCGACCGCGCCCCAGAACAGCGGCGCGACGACGGCGTCGGAGGTGTTCTCGGCCAGAGACTCCACCCCCGCCCGCGCCATCCCGGCCGCGTCGAGCAGCGCGGGATCGCGCGCGCAGAGGTGCGGGATGCGGGCACGCGCAGCGGCGAGGTCCTCGGCGTCGAGCGAGTCCGCCAGCGCCGCCCCCTCCCGGACGAGCGAGGTGCCGCCGAGCACCGCCCACGTCGCCAGGGCGGTGACGAGCACCTCCCCGCGGGCAGAGCCGGAGGCCCTCCGCTGCACGACGGCCCCGACGAGCACCGCACCCCCCACCAGGACCGCGGTGTACCCCACCCCGGCCGCCCGCGAGTCCGCGTAGACCCGCCGCTCCAGCGCCGACGCGAGCCGCCCGAAGCCCGCGACCGGGTGGCCGCGGCGGGGGTCGGCGACCACCAGGTCGGCCACCACACCCAGCACGAGTCCCAGCGCACGCCTCCGCGACATGCTCGGGAACCCTACTGAGGGCATCATTCGGGGCATGCGCACGGACATCGACCCCGCGGAGCTCGGCGCGAGCCGGTTCTACAAGATCCTCAACAGCGTGGTCGTGCCCCGGCCGATCGCGTGGGTCTCCACCCGCTCGGCCTCGGGCGTCGACAACCTCGCCCCGCACTCGTTCTTCACCGTGTCCTGTGTGGACCCGCCGATGGTGCAGTTCACGTCGGTCGGGAAGAAGGACTCGCTGCGCAACTGCCAGGAGACGAACGAGTTCGTCGTCTGCCTCGCGACCGAGCCGATGTTCGAGAAGGTCAACGCCACGGCGACCGACTTCCCGGCCGAGGTCTCCGAGTTCGCCGAGGTGGGGCTGACCCGCGAGCAGAGCCTCACGGTGGCGCCGTCGCGGGTCGCGGAGTCACCCGTCGCGCTGGAGTGCCGCACCGAGCACGTGCTGGAGCTGGGCGACTCGACGGTCGTGATCGGCCGCGTCCTGCACGCCGCGATCGACGAGGACGTCTTCGAGACCGACGAGCGGGGCAACACCCTGCCCAGCCCGCTCAAGCTCCGCCCGCTCGCCCGCCTGGGCCGCAACGAGTGGTCCACCCTCGGCGAGATCCTGGAGATCACCCGGATCCCGCACAAGGACTGGCCCGGGCACTACAGCGGCTGACCCAGCGCCCGCGCCCGGGTCGCGATCTGGTGCAGGGTGCACGGCCAGACCACGCCCGAGCCGGCGTTGCGGCACGCGGTGCAGCGGCCGAGCCGGTCCGGGACGTGCTCGGCCAGCAGCCGGGTGACGACCTCGGGCATGCCGGCCAGCACCCCGGCCATCGGGCCGTCCCCGGGCGTGTACGCCCCGTCGCCACCGGCCATGCCTGCCCCCTCGCCTCACACCGATCACCAACGGACGCAATGCCTACCGGACGACCGCGGCCCCCACCCGAGGAACCCCACCGACTACAGCGTGAACTCCCCCGACGGGGTGGCGGCCGGGTCCGCGTGCAGCTCGCCCTCGCGTCCGCGCAGCTCGACGCGGCGGATCTTGCCCGAGATCGTCTTGGGCAGCTCGGCGAACTCCAGCCTGCGGATCCGCTTGTAGGGGGCCAGGTTGTCCCGGGCGAACTCCAGGATGTCCCGGGCCGTGGCCTCGTCCGGCGAGTAGCCCGCCGCGAGCACCACGTACGCCTTGGGCACGGCGAGGCGCACCGGGTCCGGCGACGGCACGATCGCCGCCTCCGCCACGGCCGGGTGCTCGATCAGCACGCTCTCCAGCTCGAACGGGCTGATCCGGTAGTCCGACGCCTTGAACACGTCGTCCGCCCGCCCGACATAGGTGATGTACCCGTCCGCGTCCCGCGACCCGACGTCCCCGGTGTGGTAGTACCCGCCTGCCATCGCCTCGGCGTTGCGCTCGGGATCGTCCCGGTAGCCCACCATCAGCCCGATCGGGCGACGGGACAGGTCGATGCAGATCTCGCCCTCCTCGGCGGGCTCCCCGGACGCGGTGTCCACCAGCACGATCGGGAAGCCGGGCATCGGCTTCCCCATCGAGCCCGGCTTGATCGGCGAACCGGGCGGGTTCGCGATCTGCACCGACGACTCGGTCTGCCCGAAGCCGTCCCGGATCTTGAGCCCCCAGGCCTTCTCGACCTGCTCGATCACCTCGGGGTTGAGCGGCTCCCCCGCCCCGACCACCTTCTGCGGCGGCGTCCGCAGCCCGGACAGGTCGGCCTGGATGAGCATCCGCCACACCGTGGGCGGCGCGCAGAAGCTGGTGACCCCGAAGCGGTCCAGCACCCCGAGCAGCTCCTCGGCCGAGAACTTCGTGTAGTTCATGACCAGCACGGTCGCCTCGGCCAGCCACGGCGCGAACACGTTCGACCAGGCGTGCTTGGCCCAGCCCGGCGAGGAGATGTTGAGGTGCACGTCGCCGGGCTCGAGCCCGATCCAGTACATCGTGGACAGGTGGCCGACCGGGTAGGACTGGTGGGTGTGCTCGACCAGCTTCGGCTTCGCCGTGGTGCCCGAGGTGAAGTACAGCAGCAGCGTGTCCGTGGCCCGGGTGGGGCCGTCCGGGAGGAAGACCGTGCTCCGGTCGTAGGCCTCGCCGTAGTCCAGCCAGCCCTTCGACGCCCCGCGCACGGCGATGCGCGTGTAGTCGCCGGGCACGTCGTCGAACTTGCCGGTGTCCGCCGCGCCGACGATCACATGTCGGGCGTGGCCGCGGTCCACCCGGTCCTGCAGGTCGCTCGCGGTCAGCAGGGTCGTGGCCGGGATGACGACCGCGCCGAGCTTCATCGCGGCGAGCAGCGTCTCCCACAGCTCCAGCTGGTTGGCCAGCATCAGGATGATCCGGTCACCCCGCTCGACGCCGGAGTCCCGCAGCCAGTTGGCCACCCGGTTGGACCGCTCGGCCAGCTCGCGGTAGGTCCACGAGGCCTCGCTGCCGTCCGCCTCCACGATCCACAGGGCCTTGCGGCCGCCGCGCTCGGGGTCCGCGGCCACGGCGTCGAAATGGTCCAGCGCGAAGTTGAACTCGTCCAGCTCCGGCCACGCGAAGTCGCGGACGGCGGTGTCGTAGTCCGTCCGGTTCGCCAGGAGGAAGTCCCGGGCCGCGTAGAACCGGCTGCTGCTCTCGGACACGTCACAACACCTCGCACTGATCTCCGTCGACACTGAACGCCGACCCTAACGATCCGCGGGCCGCGCGCCACCTGGCCGACGGGACAGCCACCGCTCGAACGTGGCCGGTGCGTCGCGTGCGTGTCCCCGGCCCGGCCCCTACCGTCCGGGACCGTGACCGTCCAGAAGCGCGCCGGACTGGCCCTGTCGATCGCCGTGCTGGCCCTGGTGGCGGGCTGCGCGGGCAGCGGGAGCTCCGCCTCCCGGATCGACGCGCCCCCGGCGACCGTCCCGCAGGCGGCGCCGACCGGCACCGCCCTGCTCTGGCCGGTCACCGAGCAGGCCGCCGCCCAGACCCTGCAGGACGAGGTGGACCGCGGCGCGCAGCCCTGGACGCTCGACCCCGAGGAGGTCGCCCTGAACTACGCGACCTCGACCTGGGGCTGGACGGCCCCGGAGCCGGCGAGCACCGCGCCCGGCACGGTCACCCTCACGGACCCGCAGGGCTCGGCCACCCTCACGCTGGTCCAACCCGTCCGGGCGGGCGCCACCGGCATCTGGGTCGTCTCCACCGCCACCCGGCCCTGATCGGACACGGCCCTCGTCACCAGTATGGGTGAAAGCCGGCGCGAGGCGATGCGTTCCGGGCGCCGCCGCCGATTCCCCCTGTGAGAGCCGCGCGGACACCGCCGAACGGCCGCAGTAACCACCACAGTCAGGGGGCCCGGAGATGATCGGGAGCGACTCGGTCCAGCAGGACATGTTCACCGTGCTGCACGGTCAGCCCGCGCCGGTCGTCACGCGCTGGAGCTACACCGCCGAGGACCCGTTCGCGGTCACCCTCGCCGTCCGGACCAGGCAGGACCGCTGGGTCGAGTGGCTGGTCGCCCGGGACCTCGTGCGGGACGCGCTGTCCGGCCCGGCAGGATTCGGCGACATCCGGATGAGCCCGCAGCTGGTGCAGGGCTACGACATCGTCGAGATCGAGATCCGCTCGACGGACGGCCGCGCCGTGCTCGAGGTCGACCGCGACCTGCTGCGGCACTTCGTCGAGTCCAGCAGCGAGGTCGTCGCCTTCGGTGAGGAGACCGAGGCCCTCGACCTCGACCGGGTGATCGCTCAGCTCACCTCCAGCTGCCCGGAGTGACGCCGGCGTCGCGGGTGCCGTCGACGTCCGGGACTCCCCCGGTGTCCGGGTCCGTGTCGATCCGCCGCGCTCCCCGCACCGGCTCCTGGGGAGCCGTCTCGGCCCGGTAGTCCCGCTCGGCGTCCGCCTGGGCCGCCGCGGGCCGCCGCTCCTCCTCCAACGCGTTCGCCACCTCGGGATCCCCGGCGGGCGAGTCGTCGGCCACCGGCTCGATGCCGGTCTCCGCGCCGTGCACCGCCGCCTCCTCCGCGGCCGCCGCGCCGCCGTCGACACCCACGTCCCGGGCACCCGTGTCGTCGGTCGCGCTCCCGTCCGCGCCGGTCTCGTCCGCGGCCAGCCGCCCGGTCCGGTCCTCGTCCACGAGGGCGTCCGCGGGGGCGTCCTCGGGCAGCTCGCGGGCCAGCCGCTCGTCGAGTGTCTCGGCCTCGCCGTTGACCGCGGGGTCCTCGACGGCGTACGGGCGGTCCGGCGGGGAGTACCCCGCGTCGAGCGGGTCGCCCTCGGTCAGTGTCTCCTCCGGGTCCAGCTGCAGGGCCTCGGCCATGTCGGCGCCGGTGTCCGGGATCTCCTCGGGCATGACAGTCCTCTCGTCGTCGTACTCCCTGCGCGTACCCCGCGGCGCCGCCCCACACACCGCCCGTGATGCGATAGCGGCATGCCACCCGGCCGCCCCCGCGACTCCGCCGCGACCCGGCGCGCCCTGCTGGCCGCCGCCCGCGAGCTGTTCGCCGTCGCGGGCTACGACGGCACCACCGTCCGCGCGATCGCCGAGCGCGCCGGGGTGAACCAGGCCCTGCTGTTCCGGCACTTCGGCAGCAAGGACGGCCTGTTCGCCGAGGCGGTCACCGGGCAGGCCCTCGAGGTGCTGCACGACGGGCCCGCCGAGCAGGCCCTCCCCCGCACCCTCGCCGCCATCATGAACGACACCGGCGACGAGGCGACCCTGTTCTTCGCCGCGCTGCGCTCCGCAGGCGACACCGCCGCCGCGGAGACGGTGCGCGACGAGCTGCGGGTCGCCTTCGGCGGCACCCTGGCCTCGCTCGTCGAGACCGACGACCCGGCCGACGCGGAGCTGCGCGCCGAGCTCGCCCTGGGCTGGCTGCTCGGGATCGCGCTGCTCCGCAAGGTCATCCGCAGCGACGCGCTGGTCGCCGCCGACCCGGACACGGTGATCGAGCACGTCACCCGCGCGACCGCGACCCTCCTCGGCCCCGTACCGACGAACGGGACCGACGCCGGCCGGGGCGGTACCGACTCCGCGGGATGACGGCGAGGTCCCCCGCGTCGCCCGTCTCGGCGAGGAGGTCGGCGCCCGGGACGGTCGCTCGGACCCGGGCTGCCGCCTCCTCGCCGCGCTCGGCGCCGCGTCCCGTGGGGTGCACGGTCGCGCCGAGCCGGGCCCAGCACGGTGGCCAGGCCCAGCCCCCGCCGGTCACCGCCCGCAAGCCTCGGAGCGTGTCCGGTGCGGGATCGGTCCCACCGCGTGTGCGCAGCGCGTAGGTGATCCCGACCAGCCGAGGCCGACGGTGCGGTGGGAGGCGGGTCAGCGGGCGTGTCGCGGTGCGCTCTCCACGCGGGGTTCCGGCGTCTCGGAGGGCGCACCGAAACGGTGCCGCAGCAACACCCGGCTGCCGCGGCCGTCGAAGTGCACGAGGACGGTCTCGACCATGTGCTGCATCAGCAGCATCCCCCGCCCGCCCCGCGAGTCCGCGGTGACGGTGTCGGTGGTGCGCCAGCTGCCGTGGTCGGTGATCTCGATGCAGAGCGCGCTGCCCTCCGCCGGGCCCTCGGTCCACAGGGTGAGCTCGACCGCGCCCGGCCGGTCCGCGGGGTAGGCGTGCCGCACCGCGTTGGCCACGGCCTCGTCGACGGCGAGCACGACGTCGTCGACCTCGTCCTCGGGCAGCGCCAACGGGGCCAACCAGCGGCGCACCTCGTGGCGGATGACGGAGAGCTGCTCGGGATCGGCGGGCCAGCTGCGGTGGATGTACTCGACGCCCGCGGCGTTGAGCTGGGTCTCGGGCTCGTCGTCGCGCTGGGCGGCGAGCACGGCCAGGGCCTGGGTGTTCAGGCCCTGCGGGGTCGAGTCGGAGGTCGGGTCGGGGGAAACGGCGTCGGTCGGGGGGAGCGAGTCCGACTGGCTGAGCATGAACTCTCCGATGAGACGGGGACGGATCGAGCCGGTCCCTCCAGGGGTCTCCGCCGGGGCCCGGCGGGAAACACCGCCGACCGAGCCCGCACCACCGTTCGTCGTCCGTGACGACCGCCCACCGGAGTGACCCTCAGGCGGGTGACGGATCCTCCGCGACGTCGTCCGGTGCGGGCTCCGGTTCGTCCGGCCTGCTGCGGGCCGTGATCTGCTCGCCGACGTACCGCAGCACCTCCGCGGCGACCGCGGCGACGGGAACGGCGAGGAAGGCCCCGGCGATCCCGAAGAGCGTGCCGCCCGCGGTGACCGCGAGCAACACCACCGCGGCGTGCAGGCCCATGCTGCGGCTCTGCAGGATCGGCTGCAGGACGTTTCCTTCGATCTGCTGCACGGCCACGATGATCGCCAGCGTGATCAGGGCGACCGTGAGTCCCTGGGTGACCAGGGCGACCAGCACCGCGAGCGCCCCGGCCACGAACGCGCCGACCACCGGCACGAACCCGCCGAAGAAGGTCAGCACCGCCAGCGGCAGCCAGAGCGGGACCCCGAGGACGGCGAGCCCGATGCCGATGAAGATCGCGTCGACCAGCGCGACCAGCGCCTGGGTGCGGATGAAGCCGCCCAGCGTGCGCCAGGACCGCTCCAGCACGGCGCTGAGGTGCCCGCCCGCCTTCGGCCCGGTGGCCCGGGTCAGCCACGGCAGGAACCGCGGGCCGTCCTTGACGAAGAAGAACGCGAGGATGATCGCCAGCACGACGTTGAGCAGCCCGGACGCGAACGCCCCGACCCCGGTGAGCACGCCGCCCGCGATCGTCGAGGCGCTGGACTGCAGCTGGTTGACGGCCTGGTCGAGGATGGCGCCGAGCTGGCCGTCGCCGAGGTTGAACGGCGGCCCCTCCAGCCAGGTCTGGATCTGCTGGATGCCGCCGCTCACCCCGGCGACGATCTCATCCGACTGGCCCGCGACCTGGGGCGCGAACGCGGCGATGACGACCCCGAGCACCGCGACCGCCAGTACGAGGACCAGCAGCGCGGCCAGGGCGGGCGGGAACCGGTGGTCGACCAGCACGCGCACCGGCGGCCGCAGCACGGTCGCGATGATGATGCCCAGCAGCGTCGGCAGCACGATCGACCACAGCTGCCCGACGAGCAGGCCGAGCAGGACCAGGCCGAGCGCGATCAGCAGGATCCTGCCGCTCCAGCGGGCCAGCGTCGCGACGCCGGCCTCGATCACCTGCCCGCGCTCGCGCGACACCGCGCGCGGTCCCTCGTGCGGAACCTCGTCCGGCACGTCCGCCTCACCCGCCACCATGGCACCCAGCTTGGCAGAGATCGCGCTCAGCGGTCCGCAGGACGGCGGCGGAGCAGGTACGTGTCCATGATCCAGCCCTTGCGGGCGCGGGCCTCGGCACGCAGCCGGACGATCTCGTCCCGGACCTCCAGCACCGGGCCCGCGGCGAGGATCTCGTCCGGGCCGCCGACGTAGGCGCCCCAGTAGATGTCGACGTCCGCGACCTCGGCGTCCGGCAGGGCGGCGAAGGCGGTGTTCCCGTCGAGCATGACCACGACGTCGTCGACGTCCGCGGGCAGGCCGCCTGCGATCCGGCGTCCGGTCGTGATCAGGATCGGGCGGCCCACCCGGTTGAGGATCAGCCGGTGCGCGGCGGCCAGGGCCTGGACGCTCGAGATCCCGGGGATGGACACGACGTGCACGTCCCGGAGGTCGAGGCCCTCGAGCAGCCGCAGCGTGCCGTCGTAGAGCGCGGGATCGCCCCAGACCAGGAAGGCGCCGGTCTCCCCCTCGGCCAGGCCCGCGACCATCTCGGCGTACAGCGCGCCGCGCCGGTCCTGCCAGTCCACGACGGCCGAGGTGTAGGCCGCGCGGTCCAGCTCGGAGCGGTCCCGCACCGGGTCCGCGGCCTCGACCACGCGGTAGCTGCCGGGCTCGCGGTGCCGGTGCAGGATCTCCGACCTCAGGGCGACCAGGTCCTCCTTGGCCTCGCCCTTGTCGATCACGAAGACGACGTCGACCCGCTGCAGGGCCGCCACCGCGGAGAGGGTGAGATGGTCCGGGTCACCCGAGCCGATCCCGATCACGTACACCGTGCGCACGGGCCTCACCCTATGTCCGCCAGGATCCCGGTGCGCCGGGCGATCCACGGGAGCTCCGCCACCAGCCCGTCCTTCGCGACCGTCCACGAGTGCGTCCCGTCGACGAGCGAGAGCGTGACGTCCAGCCCGGCGGCCTGCGCCGCGTCCACCACGTGCCGGGCCTGCGGGCCGTACACCTCGTCCTCCGCCCCGACGACGACCCGCCCGGCGATGCCCCCGGTGGGCAGGTGCTCCAGCGGGTTCACCGCGGCGAACGACGCGGCGGGGTCGGGCCGGTCCCCGAAGGCCGCGGCGACGGTCTGCGCGCGGTCCCCGAGCGAGGGTTCCACCTGCCCGGACATGTCGAGGAAGGTCGGGTAGACGTCCGGCCGGTTCACGGCGAGCTGCAGCGAGCAGGTGCCGCCGTAGGAGAACCCGCCGATCGCCCGGCGCGTCGGGTCGGCCTGCAGGTGCGCGGCCACCCAGGCCGGGACGTCCTCGGCCAGGTAGGTCTGCACGTTCCCCAGCCGCGAGTCCAGGCAGAGCGGGTCGGCGAACGCGCTGCCGGTCGCGTCCGGTACGACGACGATCGGTGCCAGCCCGCCGTGCGACCGGGCGAAGCCGTCCATCAGCTTCGCGAGCTCGCCCGCCACCAGCCAGTCCGCCGGATCGCCCGGCTGCCCGCCGATGAGCACCAGCACCGGCAGGAGCGGGCGCGGCGACACGAGGTAGGCGGGCGGCAGGTAGACCTCGGCGGGCCGCGCGGCGAAGCCGGAGACCGTACCGGGGATCGGGACGGTGGCGACCCGCCCGCCGCCCGGCAGGTCCGCGGGCGCGGTCCAGCCGCCCGCGACCGTCCCGTCCGGGCCCGGCGCGGCGAGCGGCAGCACCGCGGGGACGGCCGCCAGGTCGATCGCGTTCGCGGCGGGCAGCCCGAGGACGCCTGCCAGGGTGGGCCGGTAGGCGTAGACCGCGTTGATCTTCACGCCCGCGACGGCCAGCACCAGCAGGACCGCGAGCACGCCGAGCACCCGCCACCAGCGGCGCCGACCGGCCACCGCGGCGACGACCGCCAGCACCCCGAGCCCGCTCCACAGCCAGACGCGCCACCCGAGCGGGTCGGGGAAGGGGGCCCAGACCTGCAGCACGAGGGCGGCGGCGCCCAGCACCAGCAGCGTCACGGCCAGCACGACCGGCAGCCGTCGCGTCCACCAGCCCCGTCCGCTGCGGACCAGCAGGAACACCAGCGAGACGATCCCGAGCCAGGTCAGGGTCGTCGGCAGCCACCCGAAGAGCAGCGGGGAGTCGAGGATCAGAGCGCGCACCGGTCGAGAACGCTAGCCATGGCCGCCGAGCGCGGCGTTCGGGGTCGGAGTAGGCGATTCGCCCGGTCACGCTCCGGGTAGGGTCGACCACTCCACGAACGGGTGAAGGAGAACGCGTGCTCACTCCCCCGCTGAGGGTGGCCCACCTGGTCGACACCCTCCACCCCGACGGCGGCGAGTACGGCCTGGTCGCCCTGGCCGGTGCCGCGCGGAGCGCCGGGATGGAGCTGGTGGTCGTCGGGATCTCCGGGGCCGGGGACGGCCGCCGGGCCACGGCGCTGCGCGCGGCGGGTGCCACCGTCGTCGAGCACGGGTTGGCGCCGTGGGACCCGCGGGCCGTGCCGAAGGTCCTCGAGACCCTGCGCGAGCACCGCGTCGACCTCGTGCACACCCACTCCCCCAACGCCGACGTCGCCGGGTCCGCCGCCGCGACCCGGCTGCGCATCCCGGTCCTCTCCACGCTGCACCGCATCGAGGACGAGCCCGCGGACCGGCTGGACCGGCTGCGGCGCACCGCCAAGACGCTGGCCCGGGCGCGGTTCGTCACCCGGACGATCGCGGTGTCCCGGCTGCAGGTGGACTGGTACCGGCGGGTCGCGGGATCGGCGCGCGGGCTCGTCGTGCTGCCGGACGGGGTCACGGACCCGGACCCGCTCGACCGCGAACGGTCCCGCGCCGCGCTGGGCCTCGGCCCGGACGACGTCCTGGTCGTCTCGGCCGCTCCGATGCGCCGCGGGAAGGGCCAGGACCTGCTGCTCGACGCCGTCGCGGAGCTGCCGCCGGAGCTGCCGGTCACGGTCGTGCTCACCGGCGACGGCCCGCTGCGGCCCTGGCTGGAGGCCCGCGTCGGCCGGGAGGAGGAGCTGACCGGGCGGGTGGTGTTCCGCCCGCTGGCCGATCCCGCGGCCCTGCTGCAGGCCGCCGACGTGCAGGTACACGTCACGCGCACCGACGTCATGCCCAGTGTGGTGGTGCGCGGGCTGGCCGCCGGGATCCCCGCGGTGACCAGCCGCGTCGGCGGGCTGCCGGAGATCGTCACCCGGGAGACGGGGCGGCTGGTGCCGCTCGAGGCGGCGGCGGTGGCCGAGGCGCTCGCCGAGCTGGCCCTCGACGCGGACCTGCGCGCCCGGCTCGGTGCCGCCGCCCGCGCCCGGTTCCTCGACCGGTTCGAGGCCGACGGCTGGGCGGCCCGGCTGCGCGCGGTGTACGACGCCACAGTGGGGTGACGGTGGGGTGACGGGGGTGACGGGGGACACGCCCGGTGACCTTCGTCGGTGGGAAACGCCGTCTCGTCCCGGCTGAGCGACCGGTCGGCGCGCCGATCACGGTTCCGCCCACGCGTCGGTCACGGCCCGGTTACGGTCGTCCACGCACCGGGAAGAGACGCCCGGGGCAACGCCCGGTCGGCCGCCACACCTGCCCGCCGACATTCCCCCGGGCGCCCGACCCCGGCACGGGGCAGGTGCGGTGCGGCGCTCCCCGGCTCCCCGCCCGCGGCGGCGAGGTACGACTGCATGACCGACACG
>Ga0070671_100004147_pt1 | contig 11444 bp, 7 predicted proteins | sample KBSS73metaG_FD_65341 | JGI IMG/M metagenome (GOLD analysis project Ga0070671, IMG submission 65341) | Switchgrass rhizosphere microbial communities from Kellogg Biological Station, Michigan, USA - KBS S7-3 metaG | ecosystem: Host-associated > Plants > Roots > Rhizosphere > Soil ... | reverse complement strand
CCTTCTTTGTCCATGTGGCCAACGTCACCGCTGTAAAACCAACCATCTTTCAACACTGCCGCAGTGGCTTCAGGCTGCCCGTAGTAACCGCGCATCACATTGGGACCACGCACCAGGATTTCACCGTCTTCAGCGATGCGCAATTCAATACCCTCAAACGGAATTCCGACAGAGCCAACATGATTGTTGCCTGGCCGGTTGGCACAAACTATGCAAGTTTCGGTTGCGCCATAGCCCTGCAAGATCGGAATTCCTGCAGCAAGGTATGCATACGATAGAGTTGGTGAAAGCGGTGCACCGCCGGAAACGAAGTATCTGAGTCGGCCACCAACACCTTCGCGCCATTTAGAAAATACGAGGCGACTCGCAAGATTTTGTTTGATCCGCAGCGCAGGCGAAATCCACTTCCGAGTATCTTTCAACTCGCCATATTTTTGGCCCACTTCAAGTGACCGCGTAAACACTCCGCGCTTCCAACCTTTTTCCGCCATACCCTTCTTGATGATGCGGTGATAGACCTTTTCAAACAAACGAGGCACTGCGGTCATCACGGTTGGACTGACTTCTTTCAAGTTTTCCCCCACTTGATCGAATGATGCCGCGTAATAAACAGAGAGTCCGTTGTAGACAAACACATAGAATCCTGCGCGTTCGAAGATATGTGACAAAGGCAATACCGAGAGTGCAACGTCAGTCGAGCTAATCGGTAATCCCGCTGTGATTGACAACACGTTTGACATGAAGTTGTTGTGCGTCAGCATCACGCCTTTTGGTTCACCAGTCGTTCCTGAGGTGTAGATGATCGTGGCGAGATCGTCGGGTCTCACTGAGTGAAGATAAGCTTCGAAGGCTTCGGGACGTTGGGCAGACTGTTCGCGGCCAGTCTTTTCAAGGTCGGCCAACTGTGTCGCGCGGTCTATGTCTTCTGCAACATCGCTGTCAAAAAAGATCATGTGCTCCAGAGGACGATTGGACAGAACGGGCCTTGCGTGTCGAAACAGCTTACGGTTGGAAATGAAAATTGCTCGTGGTCCAGAATCCGCCAGGATGTATTCAATCTGATCGATTGCCTGCGTTGTGTAGATTGGAACGTTTACAGCCCCAAGGCTGAGAATCGCCAGATCCACAATTGACCATTCAGGACGGTTCTCTGAAAGTAAAGCAATTCGATCTCCCGGTCTGATTCCGAGTGCAGCCAGGCCGAGTGCAACATGCTTAACGCGCTCGACAAAGGTCGCTGCCGGGATGTTGATCCACTCTCCACCTTCTTTGTGATTTAGCGCGTTTGGCTTTCCGTGCTTGAGTGAAGCACTGAGACACAGGCCGGGAATTGAAGTCGCTTCGGTGGATGTCGAATGGGAGCGCTTGTTAGTTTTTGCAGAGGCAGCCGAAGCCAAGATTCATCTCCTAGAAAACTCGACTGGGAAAACGGATGGTGAAAACGAGAGATCGAATTAATCGCATCATACTATATCGGTAACGGGCGCATTAACGTCGTTCGAATCCCACGACTCAGATTTATCGGTGCTGGCTTTCTGTTCGGGCGAAGCGTGTGAGTGGGACCGATGTCGGTGTTGGCTTTTACGCTGGTGTTGTTCAATTCGACCGTTCATTGTTGCAAGAGCAGCTAATACGAGAAACAACAGCGAATTTGAAGTGGTATGCAATGTAAAATCGAAGAAGCTGTGAACGAGAACTGCGAAACACCCGCCCGCTGCGCCTAAAGCTATCGCACCTCTGAATTCGTCTTCCGATCTCATTCGCACAAATGCGCGCCGAAAAAGAAAGACCACAAATAAAAAAGCCAATATTCCACCAATAATACCGGCATCCGAGACTATTTGAAGATAGTCATTATGTGCCTGTTCCAGCCGAAAAAGCCCATTACGCGAGTCGAATTGTGTGTAGACGACGCCAAAGGCTCCCAGGCCCGTTCCGAGGATCGGATGGGCCTTGATCATGTCGAGGGTGACGGACCAAAAATGAGCTCGTCCAGTCGTCGGGTCGTCAGTGTTTACGCTATCAACAATGATTCTGGAAAAATCGCCACCAAGAAGCAACACTCCACCAAATAGAGCTACTAACAAACCCACAGCAAGGCCGAGTCTAAGAGCGACTGTTCTTATTCGACCCTTTTTTGATCGTCGCCGGCGGCGGGAAGGTCGCCATACGGCGGTAACTGCGAAAAAGAAGAATATCTCCGCTATCAGGCTGATGATTCCACCGCGCGAGGTCGTCATTATCAACGCAACACCCATCAGACCCGCTGCGAACCAATACAACAAACGTTTTTCCTTGGCGACTGCGCCGCCGAAAAGTAAACCCAAAGGCAGTGCGATCGTTAGCTCCATGTAACCTGCAAAGTGATGACGATTAATGAATGGACCAAATGCGGTGCTTTGGGTTAGTTCGCGAACCCAGTAGACCCTGTTGGGAGTGGCGATGGATTGCGTAAGGCCAAATACCGCCAGGCAAAACCCGAAAATCATAATTGTTCTGACTAGAACATGAAGACGGTGAGGCGTATCTGTAAAAACGAGAGTTGCGGAAAAGTAAATCAACAGGGTGGAGATCTGAACAAGTATAAGCCGGGTCGAATTGGGATCGAGGGACAACGTCTGAACGACTCCAGTGGACAAGCCACTATCGACAACGTTGCGAAGAGGAAGCAACTGAATCAAGCCAAGTATTAATAAACCAAGAAGAGGCAGCTGAAGAACACTTCGACTGATGCGGAACGTTCGGAGGTCCCAAGCATCGAGCACCCATAGAATCACGATTGTGAGGGCACCAAGATTGAACAGTAATAACGCCCAATAATGAACTGTCCCAAATGCAAGAGAGGACGCCACAATCGCGATACAGATCGTAAGGAATGCAAATCTACTCGCCAGCGTATGCCTTATCCGATACGCAAAGCGTTGCGAAGATGTCTGAGCGAGTGCCGGCGCCGGCGTTTCGGCTATCGCTACACTACTTAGCTCGTTGGAGATTGAAGTCGTCATACCAAAGGGCACCGAAAATTGGACAAACCTGCGAGTCAGCATCGTCGCTGCATGGGGCTCTGACTATTCTGATTATTACAGCTTCAGTAGTGGGTCCCGTTTTGAAAGCTGCGCTCAATCTATTCCAATCATTGTCTCCGTTCGGCGCAGCTTCGGTAGAAGCGAGCAAACCGTTGGTAGTCGCATCAACGATTTGAATAAGCGGTGTTCCTCCGCTGTTCAAATTCTGGGTGCGGACATAACCTTCGAAGTCATAGCTTGTGTTGTACGCAACAGGGACCAATTGAGTCGTACTCATGGTGCGGGTGTTTGAACGCACCTGGAATAGGAAACGTAAGCTTCGGGAACCACCGTGACTCGCGGCAGTATCTATTCCAATCTGCACACCTGGCTCATTCTGCACTTGCCAATCGAAGAACCCGGGAGCAACTACTGTCTCAAAACCACCATCAGTAACCTTGCTCTCTTGGACTTGACGTTCGGGACCGACGACTTCATTCCACATCTTCAGTCCATCATGAAACCGTTTACCGTCAACTAAGTCTTTGATCATGAAGCCGGCGCTGTAATGCGAACTCTTTTTCTCTTCGGCGCTCAGCGTGCCCCAGATCCTCAACCCCTCATCAAATCTACGTTGAGCGATCTGGTAACGTGCGAACTCCGCCCTATATGCTGCAGATCCTCCAAGCGCCTTCAGGATTGATGTGAGATCATTCTCGTAAACCTGCCAGACCAAATTGAAGAATTGAGGCCGCAGGTTTTCCGCATCACCATCTGCGGCAACGCGCAATTCCTCGAACGCTTGATCGTATCTACCAGTTCTTAGAAGCAGGTTTCCCAAGTACCAATGAGGATACGTATAAGATGGTGCTAGCTCTATTGCGTGGCGAAAAGCTCTCTCGGCCTTATCAGTCTCGCCGACTCGTTGGCAGGCCACTCCGAGTGAGTTCCAAAAGCGGTAATCATTTGGGGAGAGACTGATCGCCTTCTCATATTCCGGAATAGATATGCTCATTTGCTCAAGCGGCATCTCCTTGAGTAGAACCTCGCCTAGTGTCCAGTGAGTTAATGGGTCATTCGGCGCAAGAGCAACAGCGGTTTTAGCCAGGTCGACATTACTTTCGTCAGTGTTGAAATATTCTGCCAGCGTGTTTCCGACATACCACCGGACGGCGTAGTAGGACAAAAGAAGGGTAGACAACAGTAATAAACCGAGGAGTATTGTGGTAGGTAGCCGACGACTGTCGAGTTGAATTAAGTCCCGAGGCATTTCTTGTAGATTGGAACCGAACCGTACTTCAGCGTGTCAGTTCTTCAATTTTAATCCGCATCCGCTTAACCACGATTTGCCGTTTGCTACACGACTCCAGCACGGTTTCAATTCTTTCGTCCGACATCTTAAGGCTGGAGATAACAATTTCGTCTATTTGTTGTTGTTCGCAAACGTGACTCAAATCACCATTTCCACCAAACACGCGTAACCCGTGAATGACCTTGCCGCTCTTGGAAGGATCATCGTCGAGAAATCCAACTGGTGAGAGGTGAAGTTCTGAGTTGTTGCGGAGTTCACGCAAGAGCAACTCACCGCCATCGCCCGCGCCGTAAATTAGAACTCGACGACCGTTTTGCGAGCCGGTCGAGGGCAACATCTGTCGAAAAAATCTGAAAGCAAGGCGACTCGACGCGAGAAACATAAACATCAGCACGCCATCGATCGCAAAGGCGGTTCTGGAGAATCCCTCGAAACGAAACGCAAAGAGCACCACCATCAAGCTCGCAACAGAACTTAGTGTAACAGCTTTCAAAAATACAATGAGGTCGCCGACACTCGTATAACGCCACAGTCCTCGATAAACGCCCATCACGAGAAATACAAACATCTTGACGAAAACAAGTACGGGCAAGGTCCTGATAAACAACTTCCAGGCAGGACTGTTTGAGAATGGACCAAACTTAATTGCGTAAGCACACCAGTAGGACAGTATTACTAACACAACATCGAGCAGCACCTCAAAAATCCTACGCTTGTACGACACGTCAACCAGGAATACATATAAAGGCTTCTCCTTCAGAGCCAGCGCCTCTTCTGTTTGGTCGTAGACCTTAACGCCTGCTAAGTAGACACCGATCAGCGTAAGCAAAATTGTGAACGCGGCAATTGCTGCAAGACTGACGTCAAGACGTGCGCGCTGTACGACGAGCGCCAACAGACCCGAGAGCGCTGCGAAACCATATAGCATCCAAACTGCGTGACGTTCCGACATTCCAAGCGCCACCAAACGATGCGACGTGTGATCACGGCCACCCTGTGACGCTGCCCGGCCCGATAGTTTCCGAAGCACAGTGACGAAGGTTGTATCGAAGATTGGTATAAAGAGAACAAGAATAGGAACTGCAAGCACGGGCAGTAAACTTCTTGATCTGCCGCCGCTTACGTTTACCAACGCAGAGCTCGCAAGAAAAAATCCGACAAACATCGATCCGCAATCACCCATAAAGATCGACGCGGGATTCGAGTTGTAGATGAGAAATCCTAACAGCGCGCCAGCGAAAGCCACCATCATCAACGCTTCACCAAACTGACCCGTCGTCACGAAACTGAGCGCAAGAAATCCGGCAGCGATGATTGAGATACCGGATGCGAGGCCGTCCATGTTGTCGAGCAGGTTGATGGCATTAGTTATTCCGATCAACCAAAAGATGGCCAAAGCCATATTCACTAAAACGGAGCCGGTCCATGGCAACGAGAGCCCGTAGTAGACGACAAACGCCGACCCAAGAATCTGACCGATCAGTTTTTGATAAGGCTTGATGTGAACGATGTCGTCAATCAGTCCAACTAAGAAGAGGAAAGCGCTCGCTCTCAGAATGACCCAGGAGTATGTCGTGTGTGGAATAAGGAATAAGACGGATATGACCACAGGCAGCCAGATTGCCAATCCGCCCAACATGGCGGTAGGAGCTTTGTGCCAGCGATCGGTCTTTGGTTTTGCGACGAACCCGTAACGCCGCGCCAGCAAACGAACTAACGGCGTGAGAACCGTCGCCAGCAAAAATGCGATGGCGACCGGCAACAGGGTTCGAAAGTTAAACGACATATCTCTGCTTGAGAGTTTTGAAGAACAGCAGCTTGCGCTCCTATGCGGCCGCTCTCGGTGCGGGAAAACCGCTGGCTTTTCCGTCGCGCAGTAACAAAACTTGAAACTCCGAAGGCTCCGACAGACAAAATCTCCGAGTCGACCATTAGCTCTCGCTAATCGTTGTTTGTCCGCCGGCCGCTTTGATAATCGATCACGCTCTGAAGAATTCCGTCCAAACTCATCTGCGGTTGAAAACCAACCAGATCTCGGACCTTGGAAATGTCGGGAATTCTTCGAGGCATGTCCTCAAAGCCTTCCTCGTACGCTTCGTCGTACGGTACAAAAACTATTTCCGAGTCTGATTGCGTTAACTCTTTTACGCGCTGAGCGAGTTGCAGTATCGATATCTCTTCAGTCGAACCAATATTGAAAACGTTTCCAACGGAGTCCTTGTGGTCCATTAGGTTGATAAGAGCGCCCACAACATCACCGACGTACCCGAAGCACCGACTTTGCTTGCCATCTCCGTAAACAGTAATTGCGCGGCCGGCGAGCGCCTGCTTCACGAATGTCGGGATGACCATGCCGTATTGACCAGTCTGACGCGGACCCACGGTATTAAATAATCGCACCACGATCGTTGGCAGTTTCTTTTCTCGCCAATACGCAAGCGCAAGGAATTCGTCGATGGCCTTCGAGCATGCATAACTCCATCGTCCCTTCGTGGTTGCACCCATTACCAGATTTCCATCTTCACGAAACGGAACATCGGTGCTTAAACCGTAGACTTCGGACGTTGACGCCACTAGAACTTTTTTCTTCTTCTTATTGGCGATCGATAAGACAACTTCCGTCCCGCGGACGTTTGTTTCGATAGTTCGCACTGGACTTTCAACTATTAGCTTGACGCCCACTGCAGCGGCGAGATGAAAAACGACGTCACACTGATCAACCAACTCGGCTGTCATCGGGTGATTGTGAACACTATCAATCGTGTACTTAAACTGTGGATGCCCTTTCAGATGTTCGATGTTCTCAATCTTCCCGGTTGAAAGATCATCAATCACACAAACTTCATCACCGCGTTTCAAATAAGCATCAGCTAAATGAGAACCTATGAATCCCGCACCACCTGTGATCAATACTCGCAAATGTTTTTCCCCTTCTTAGTCGTCTTGTGTACAGATGTGCGAGCAGAGTTTGCGCCTCACACTCTCGAATGGACACCGTGCCCAGCCGAACGCGTAGTGATGGCACTCAGCTGCGGCTTGAGCAACTCGTCATAGAGACTTCTGATATCGGCTAATAATCGATCCTTCGGATACTTGGCCTGGACAAATTGATGGCCTTGCGCAGCGACGTTGGCTCGCAGCTCTTCATCCACAATTAATCGATCGAGGCCCTGCGCATATGCATCCGCGTCGCCTGGGGGCACGCTGATGCCGCGTTCGCAAACTTTGAATACTCCATCTTCAACTGTTGAACCAAGCAGATCAACAACTCCCCCCACCCTGGTCGCTATTACGGGACGCGCATTAGCCATCCCCTCTATTAGCGTCAGCGGAGTTCCTTCGTTCCGGGAACTTAGCGCAACTATATCAAGTGCCGGATAAAAGTATTCCGGATCATCTCGTTCACCGCAGAAGATTACATCTTGTGTCAGATCAAGAGAGCGACATTGAGTCTCTAGTGACTCTCTCAGCGGTCCGTCGCCAATGACTGCAAAGCGCACCGTCGGTTGTGCACTCGATTTGATGTGTTTGTAACGCCGAACAACATTTATGAAAAGCTGGTGGTTTTTTACATCCGCTAACCTTCCGACAATTCCCACCACAATTGTTCCTTGATCAACCCCTAATTCACTTCTAAATCTGTTACGCCTACTTGAATAATTCCTGAAGATGTCCAAATCAAGACCAAGGGGAATCACTTTAATTTGCTGCGGCTGGCCCACATGAAATGTCTGATTTATTTCAACTTCCTGTTGATCGCTAATGACAACGATGCGATCCGTAATCAACAAGGCGAGTGCGCGTTCGATGGTAATAAAGAGCTTGGTCTTTAATGCACCATAATAACTATGGAAAATGTGACCGTGGTAAGTATGAACAAAGCGTGCCTTGCGTGGTCGCCCTATCAGCACGCGCAAAGTAAACCAGCGGTACAAAAGCCCGGCAAGGCGTCCAACCGTGCCAGCTTTTGCCGTGTGGGTATGAACAAGATCTGGCTTCTCCTTCAAAAACAGGCGATATAATTTCCAAATTGTAGTTATGTCGTGGAATGAAATTTCGCGACTCATCTCAGGTATGACATGAGGAACAATACTGGCTTGTTCGGCAAAGTAACTCATATCGCCCTCGCCAGGAGGCACGGAGCCAGTAACCAGCAAAGTATCGAAGTCGTCTAATCCAGCGGTCAACCAGACCACGTGCTTCGCAGGTCCACCGACGTTCAACCGGGCGATGATTCTGACAATTTTTGGTCGCTGCTCCGACATACTCGTCAAGCTAGGTCCGTACGGACAACAGAGCTCTCCGCATCAATCAATCATCACGAATCTTGTTTCAGGATCGTCTTCATGCCTGATCTCGTCGACTTGCTCTTCTTTTCCTTCTCCCCGATAAAGCCGATTGGGACAGTTGATCACGACGCCGTCGATGTCACCAACATTTCGATACGCGTGTACCACTCCTTTGGGAATTAGGACCACTACAGGATTGGTCTCACCGACAACGATGGTGTGCACGTAACCGAACGTATTTGAATCGGTCCTGTTGTCCCACATTCTCAATTTGAAATTAGAGGGGCCAACGAAACAAAATAGGTCCGCCTGATCGACGTGTTCGTGAGGTCCTCGTGTTCCTCCAGGAACAGTCGATGAGATGTATGCCATAGCAGGATGAAACTCCGTCGGCCACTCATCAGTGCGGAAGAGCTCCGTTAACCATCCTCGCGAATCATCGAACCTGAATAGCTTTCTGATTGTTACCCCGTGGATTTCGCCTTCCCGAAATGGACTAGACATTCGCTGCCACCTCGTCCGGGGTTAAATGAAGTTTATTTGCCCCGGTTTGGGCAACGAGGTTTGAGGCGTGCAGCAGGCTCTCGAAAGTACCGGCATCGGTCCACCATCCTTCAAGTTCTTCCCAGGTCATTTCGGCACGATTGATATAGGCGTTATTGACATCCGTAATTTCGAGTTCGCCGCGACCCGAAGGTTTCAGAGTACGAATGATGTTATAGACTTCAGGGTCGAACATGTAGATTCCGATCACAGCGTAATCCGATTGAGGTATTTCGGGTTTCTCCTCTATAAGCACAACATTCGGACCGTCGAGTTTTGGGACTCCGAAACGTTGCGGATCCGGGACCCTCTTTAGGATGATTTTCGCTCCCTTGCCCTGGATTCGATATGCCTGGACTGCCGTAGCGATATTTCCCTCGATTATGTTGTCGCCGAGCACGACGCAAACTGAGTCGCCAGCCGCAAAGTGTTCGACCAGAGACAAGGCTTCAGCGATTCCCCCCTCGCCCTCCTGATAGGCGTAGTTAAGGTGTTTCAAACCGAAGGCCTTGCCGTTGCCCAGCAGTCGCAGGAATTCTCCCGCCGAGTTTCCACCGGTGACAACCATGATGTCGGTGATACCCGCATTCACAAGCGTTTGGATCGGGTAGTAGATCATTGGCTGATTGAAAACGGGCAGTAGGTGTTTATTGGTAACTGCCGTTAGTGGCCGCAATCTCGTTCCGAGTCCTCCAGCTAAAACTACACCTTTCAAGTCTGGACCTCCCTTTTGAGTCGAAGAGTAAAACTTAATCGATGAATCGTTGAAACCAGAGTTCTAGCATCAACAGCGTCCACAATTGATGCGAGTAGTCGCGCTCTCCTCGAGCGTGTAACTCAATCAACTGTTTGACTGCTTCTGGTTTGAAGTAACCACGCTGCAGCGCCTTTTCTGATAACACAACTTCGCGAAGGAATGGCTGCATCTCTCCACGGAACCAATGGCCTATCGGGACACCGAATCCCATCTTAGGTCTGTCGATATTCTCGCTGGGCAGCAACTTCCGCAGGACCTTCTTGAGTAAGTATTTCGTCGTCAAGCGGCGAAGCTTCAAATGTTCCGGCAAGCGTGCAGCAAATTCAATCAAGTGATGATCGAGGAATGGCGAACGAGCTTCGAGCGACACCGCCATCGTCGCAATGTCGACTTTTACGAGCAGATCGTTTGGTAAATAAGTCATGATGTCGGTCAACAAGGCCGCATCGACAATCCCACTTCCGTTGGCATGCACGAACCAGGGTTCGAGAAAGCTCTTTGCATAATCGACCGAGGTCTCGTGCTTGAATTGTTCCGAATAGAGTGAACTCTTCGCAGAAGAATCGAAGGTGCTGACCCAACGCATGTAGCGATCTACTTTCGACAGAGAAGCCGCATCCAGGAATCGCTTCGCAGATCTTGCGCGACTTCTCTTGATTTGTGAAGTCGGCATCATCTTAACGGCCTGTTGAATTACAGACTCGCGAAGAAACTTAGGAACCTTTCGGTAAGTGTCAGCAAGCTGCATCGCAGCATGGCGCTCGTAACCGGCAAATGATTCATCACCACCGTCGCCATTCAACGCAACGGTCACGTGTTTTCGAGTTTCACGCGCGACATAATACGTTGGCACCGCTGATGAATCCGCGTAAGGCTCGCCGTAATGTTCCACGAGTAGCGGCAGAATCTCGACGGCATTAGGCCGGACGATGAATTCGTGATGTTCAGCTCCGATGTGTTCGGCGATTCGTTTGGCGTGGTGAAGTTCACTGAAGTCCTGCTCATCAAAACCAATGGAAAAGGTTTTGACTCGTTCGCTCGATTCCTGGGCCATCAGCGCAACGACGGCACTCGAATCGATGCCGCCTGATAAGAAAGCTCCCAACGGGACTTCCGACATCAATCTGACTTTGACGGAATCACGCAGAATCTCGACAACTCTTTCTCCCGCCTCTTCTTCACTTATGTCTAATTTATTTGAAAAGTCCGGTTGCCAGTAACGCTCAATTGTCACCTCGCCATTCCGCCAGCGCAGCCAGTGTCCTGGCTCCAACTTGCGAATGGATTTGTAAGCCGTCAAAGGTGCGGGCACGCACATGAAGGAGAGATAGCAATCGATGGCTTCTGGTTGAATCTCTCTGCCGACATCTGGATGAAGCAAAAGGCAGCTGAACTCAGAACCGAAAACGAGCTGACCATTCACTTGCGCGTAAAGCAAAGGCTTCTTGCCGACGCGATCGCGGGCTAAAAATAATTCCTGTTTACGTTCGTCCCAGATTGCGAAAGCAAACATTCCGCGCAGATGCTTTGGACAATCT